>Ga0310690_10003424_pt1 | contig 23787 bp, 22 predicted proteins | sample AusTroGonzalo_MG_2_FD_207661 | JGI IMG/M metagenome (GOLD analysis project Ga0310690, IMG submission 207661) | Bovine rumen microbial communities from tropical cattle in Woodstock, Queensland, Australia - Gonzalo_04 (v2) (version 2) | ecosystem: Host-associated > Mammals > Digestive system >... | reverse complement strand
TCGCCCGTGCTGCCCGCGGGGATGGAGGGGGCGTCCCAATTATCAAAGGTATAGCCTGCGCGCGTGGGAGAAGCAAAGGTCACTTCATCCTCCACCGTGTAGGTGGCGGGGTTATTATTTACCACCACCTTGCTTGCGGAGGTTTCTGCCACGGATAAGTTATACGTGATGGCGTAATTCACGACAGTCCAACTCGCGGTGACGGTCATTTCGCCATAGGTGCCAACCTCGATGCTCTCCACGTCCCAACCGATAAAGGTATAACCTACGCGGCTCGGCGCAAGGAAAGTGACCTCGTCCTCGATCGTGTAAGTGGCGGGGTTCGCCGAGTTGTTCGACCCTTTGCTCACGGAGGTGGCGTCGGCAAAGTCATAGGTGATAGCGTAATCAATGGGAGTCCACAGCGCCACAAAGGTCATATTCTCGGCGTACTTCCAAATGAAGGGCGCGTTCACCGTTTCGTACTTATTTTCCCAGCCCGCGAAAATGTAGCCCGTGCGGGTGGGGATGGCGGGCGTGAAGGTGGCATCAAAGGTGGCGGTCACCTCGCTTTCCGCAAGGGAATCGCCATCTGCCACGTCGTAAGTGACGACGTACTCATTCGGCGTAAACTCTGCCGTAAAGGTAGTATTCTCATTCAGGGCATAGGGGAAAGAAACGATATTGCCACCCACCGACCAACCGACGAAGGTATAGCTCTCGTGCGCGGGATTGGTCTCTGGCGCGGAGATCGGGGTGCGCTCCTCCACGGTATCTTCTTTCACGGTGCTGCCCCAATCCACGAAGGCATAGTCGCGGTAACCGAGGCGATAAATTCTCAAAAGATAGATAAGGTAATCGTTGTCATTGTACCAGACGGTAACGTAGGCTGTATTGACACCTTCATTCAAAGGCAACTTTTTAGTTTTTAGAATATAGGCGCCTTCTTCATCGTAACTGAGGGTCCAAGTGCATCCTTCCGTAACGGAGATAACGGATAAGAGAGAAATGTTTTCGACCGTGGCGGAAACAGTGCGCGCAAACGCAGGATGATTAAAACTCTCGCCATCAAAGACGAATCCTCCCGCTTCCTCCACGCGGAAGGAGACGATATTGGCATAGAGGACGAGGTCGCCCGTGCTGCCCTTGGGGATGGTGGTGATGCGAGTGTCGGGATCAAAGTTCTCCGACGTGTACCACCCCTCGAACGCCTCGCCGCTGTTCTCGGGTGTGATCGCCGAATTAAGAGAAATCGTCTTGGACTCGATGGTGTAGGTGGCAGGGTTCTTGGGGGAGTTCGTGAGGTCGTCGCCGAGCACATAGGTGATCGTGTAAGTGATGGGGGTATCTACAATGATGAAGGTTTTGTCCGCCTCGATGGCGCCGCCGTCATAGGCCCATGCGCGGGTATAGCCCGTGACGCCGGGAATTGCGGGGATCAAACCCTCTGAGATGCTCTCTCCGTGCGGAATGGCGAGGGAGATGGGCGCGTCGTCCGTGTCGAAGATCACTTCGTGATAGGTGCCGTCCTTTACGATGGTAAGGGTCGCGGTAAGGAAGATCTCATTTTCTTCTTCATCGAAATAGAAGTGCGCGGTGACAGCGTATTCGCCCGCGGCGGTCTGCCCGTTGCCGCTATAAGTCACCGAGAAGCCATCGGGAAATGCTTTTTTCGCCGAAACAGTCAAAGAATGCGCCGTGCCATCGTAGGGGACGGTAGCCGAAGCAAGGGTGATGAGGTTGGTGTCCGTGCCGAGTAGTTCCTCGCAAGCGAGGCAATAGGTGAAGGCGTAGAGGGTGGCTTGATCGGTCACCTCTTCCTCCTGTCCGAGCCTGTACAGGACGTCGGTATTCGCGTGCATGCAGGGGAGCGTGTCGATGGGGGTGTTCTCGCTCCGTTTCTCGTGACAGACCGAGCATTCCTCGTGCTTCACGCCGGGAACAAGCTCTTGCGGCTCCGCGTCCACCACCCATTCCCAAGTGTGCCCGAGGGGGTCGGTTTCATCCGCTTTGTAAGTATCGAAACAGCGCGAGCAGGTGTAAGTGGTGTAGCCTCCTGCCGTGCAGGTGGGAGAAGTAACAACGTCAACGTAATCATGCCCCAATGCCGCTATCTCTTCGTAGGTCGTATAGTCGCAGCGGGAGCAAGTGTCGTATGCCGCCCATCCGATTACGGTGCAAGTCGGTTCTTGCGCTTCATGATTGACCAGATGGTGCCCGAGGGAGTTCGTTTCGCTGTCGGTGTAAAAGTCACCGCAACGAGAGCAAGTGTGCGTGGTATATCCGTCCGTCGTGCAGGTGGGAGCCGTCACTACGCTCTTGTAGTCGTGCCCGAGCGCGTCGGTTTCGCTGTCGGTGTAAAAGTCGCCGCAACGAGAGCAGGTGTGAGTGGTATATCCGCCTTCCGTGCAGGTGGGAGCCGTCACTACGCTCTTGTAGTCGTGCCCGAGCGCGTCGGTTTCGCTGTCGGTATAAGAATCTTTGCAACGAGAGCAAGTGTGAGTCGTATAGCCGCCCTTCGTGCAGGTGGGAGAAGTGACGACGGCATCGTAATCGTGCCCCAATGCCGCTATCTCTTCATAGGTCGTATAGTCACAGCGAGAGCAAGTGTCGTACGCCGCCCAGCCGATCGCGGAGCAAGTGGGTTCTTGCGCGGCGTGGTGCTCCATGTTGTGTCCGAGAACTTCGACCTCTCCCGTTTCCAGTTCTTTCAAGCAAACGGTGCAGATTTTATGCTTGGTGCCCTTCTCCGTGCAGGTCGGATCCTTAGTAGTGATCCAATCGCTTGCGGTATGTCCATTCGCGGAAAGGGTTTCCGTCTTGGTATCGGCATGATCGCCGTAAGTTGCCGTGTAAGTGCGAATGCCCGTCCCTTCACAGGTGGGTTCGGTGGTCACTTCGCTTGCGATCGTAGCATCGTAAGTGACAACGTGAGAGGCGTCGTGCTCGCAAACGTATTTCGCCTTAGCGGTATAGTCCGTCCACAGGAAGGAATCAAAGGAATACTTGTGACCGAGCGCATCGACGTTATCCGTGACGTAATTGTCACCGCAACGGGAGCAAGTGTGAGTGGTATATCCGCCCGTCGTGCAGGTGGGAGAGGTGACGACCGCGTCGTAATCGTGCCCCAATGCCGCCATCTCTTCGTAGGTCGTATAGTCGCAGCGCGAGCAAGTATCGTATGCCGCCCAACCGATTTCGGTGCAAGTGGGGGCGTGTGCTTCATGATTGACCAGATCGTGCCCGAGGGGGTTCGTTTCGCTGTCGGTGTAAAAGTCCCCGCAACGGGAGCAGGTGTGCGTGGTGTAGCCGCCTTCCGTGCAGGTGGGAGAGGTTATCTCTTCTTTATAATCGTGATTGTTTGGGTCGATCTCGATCGGGCGCGTTTCGTATTCCTCGCAGCCGGAACAGTCGCGGCGTTCTTCACCCTTTGCAATGCAGGTGGCAGGGGTCACCGTCCTCCATTCGCCGAATGCGTGGACGTGGTCGAGCTTCTTCAATGTTTCAGTCTTGGTGGCGGCGCAAACGGAACAGGTGTACAGAATGAATCCGTCCGCCTCTTCGGTTGCGGGATTTGTGAAGGTCACCTGCCAATCGTGGAGGGCTTTGTCATTCACCTCCGTCGTGTGCTCGCAGGTGGCAGCGTGCCAGTGGTAATCATCGTCTTTAGACCAAGTGTCGGAATAAGTATGCGTGTGCGCCGGATCAACCGCAGGGTCCGTGGAGGGATCTGTCGATGCCGCTTTACGGGTGATCTTCAGGGTATAGTTAACGGTGATCGTGCCGCTCGTTGCGCTGACGGTGAAGGTGTTCTCCCCTTCTGCGAGGGTCGATGCGGCGGGCACTTCTCCATTCACGGTCAAGGTGCCGGAGGTTATTTTCAAGGCGGAGAGGTCTACCTCGTTTATCGCATTCTCCACGGAGAAGGATATCACGCCTTGTTCGCTGTTTACGGTGAGATCGCTTGCAAACGATAATCCCTCGAATGATTTTTCCAGCTCTGTTTTCACGTTGACGACCGTGACGGCGGCGTTTATCGTTCCTCCATCCACGTTTTCGCACGCGGTGAAAACGAGAACGCTGCCGAGTATCAACAGGAGAGCTAAGATCAAAATGCCGGTTTTTTTCATACACCCCTCCGGCGGCAACCACGAGTATATAGTAAAGGTACCGCCTCAAGCGAAGCGGTACCTGCAGACATGCACACCATTTCGCTTGCTGCGACACAACTACCTAATAATACGAAAACGTTTATGTAACGCGGAATAGGCGCATCCCTGCCAAGAGATGCACGTCTTTGTGTCATTCAGTTGTATCGCACGCTTATTATAGCATTAAGATATATTATGAATCAAGATTAATTCGCGTTTTCTCGCGTATATGCGTGCGGAAGGTCTCGGGGGATCACTTCGAGATGTCGCCAAAGCGCCTTTCCGAGGAGAGGGAAAAGTCAAATATACATAAAATGCGAGGGATCGATGTAAAAAAGGATGATATGCCAAACCTTGCTCCGCACTTATCACGCGAATGCGTGTATTTCATCACGATTGGCAAATCGTGCATATCATCAATTCGCAAGAATTGCATATCATCAAACTGAAGCGGATAGTTTATGCACGGCTGCGCCGTGATGATATACAAGCGCAAAGCGCTTGATGATATACAAAGGCGCAAATCAAAATTTGGTCTTCAAAACGAGTAGACGTTGCGCCTTTGATGATATGCCAAACCTCGCTTCGCTTCGGTTTGGATAAAAAATTTTCCTCGACTGGTTTTGTCGAGGAAAATTTTTGGTGGAACCAATAGGGCTCGAACCTCAACAATACAACATATAGGATTTACTTTTATAAAAAACACAATATATTGTGGTTTTTATGTCATTAGTTTATGTTTTGGGGGTAAAATTGGGGTAAAAAAAATGAAGGAAGACCATTTCCAGTCTTCCTTTCTTTTGGTTAATACTTGAACTTCATCATCTCCTCATACAACTGCTCGTCGCTGAGATGTGAATATATGCTGTGGAGCTTCCCTGATGTGTGTCCCACGACAGCATCTCTTACAGCGGAATTGATCCCAAGTGCATCGCATCGGGTGTAGAATGATGTTCTAAAATCTTTTGGCTTCCGTTCATCGCCCAAGATCGAGCGAATCTTTCTGCGTAGGTACTTGTAGCCGATATTCTTCATCTGTCTGATCGATTCAAGATACGGCTTGAGCATTGGATTGACGGGCAATGTTTTGTATTCTAGCTTGCCTCCTCTCCGTTTCTCGTTGACTGCTCTCAACTTGGTATCATCGATGAGCTGAACCGTTTTCAGTTCTCCAACACGAACACCAGTATAGAGTAGCAATGCGATATGCGGTTCGTACTTTGTCCCTGCAACGGCTTTCAAGATCTTCCTTTCTTCTTCATCCGTTAATGGGACTGAGTGCTCTCTTTCCGGCTTTCTGAAAGCGATAGCTGCCATTGGATTTATGCTAATCATACGTTCTCCTTTGCCATCAAGACAATTCATAGCGTACTTGAATATTTGGTTCAGCAATGAATGAACCGTCTCCTGCATTCTTGGCTTAGATGCAACCTCAGCCAAAATCGCCCTACATATTGATGCGTTCACCTGCTTGATGTTATACTTCTTCGTGAATGGTGCGATGTGCATCTCGTAGGCACGCAAGTTCCCTTTGTAAAATGCTTTGCATACCTTCTCGTGATGGTATTTCGTAAAGAACTCCATCGCTATATCGTTGAATTTGGTTGATACACTGCTATCCGGTCCATTCATCTTGTTGATGAAGGATAACTTGGCATCTGTAAGCGTTTTTCCGGATGCTGAAATGTTGTAACCGTTCTTTCTGTACCTGATCTCGTAAGTCAACCTATAGCCATGCTCATTGCATCTTGTTCTATAACTGACCACGTAATTATCAACGGCTAACAGTGTTTTGACGTCTTTTGCCATAAGCTTCTTCTCCGTATTGTCAAATGCAACCGATCCGGTTGGCATGACTTCCTTTGTTGTGTTCATCTGAACATTGAGTGCCTCTTGGAATGACAATTCTCCGTTCTGGATCATCTCCCACACCTTAGTCATGAGATTCCCCATGGACTCTTTGCTCACAAACATCTTACTCTCTTTCATTTTCATTACCTCGGAATACTTATTTCCCGAACCTCTATCGGGATAATGAATAGTTCCAAGCGTTTTGATAAATAATGTGAGTGGGAACAATGGAAGGCAACCTAGTCTCCGCGTAACTCTCGCTTGTACTTGTAGTATGATTTCCGACAGCACCGGCATAGCTTCATCACGTCCACGTCTCGGAGCGTTCCCCCGAAGTCAATGGAATGCTTCAGGATGATCTCCTTGTCCGCAATGGACTGGCGTGTGATGATGGGGTGGTTTTTTCTATGACCCAGTGTCTTACCCTGTAGCCTCGCCGTCATCAATCCTTCTTTGGTTCGCTGATGTAGGTCGTCCACTTCCTTCTGTGCCACCTCAAACGCGACGATGATCTGTTGCTTCGCCAGTGCTAGCAAGTATCGATTGATCCCCTGTAAGATGTAGTCCACGTCTGTATTCGTCAATGGGATCGCGTTCTCCTTCGCCTTCTTGTAGGTGGTTGTGTTGATCTGTGGCTCTTTCAGGAAGATGAGATCGATGTCTCGTGTATACAACTCCTCATACGTCCTGAATCCTTCCTCTGCGTTTCTCGCCATCCTTGATACGGAATCGAATACGACTACGTCTCCCGTCTTCAATCGGGATAGCATCTTGTTCCACGCAGGTCTATCCATGGTTGTCCCCGTATACGCCTCTTGAACGATGATCGCATCGGGGTATGCCGTTTTGATGTTCCTGATCTGTCTCTCTATGCTTTGCTGTTTGGTCGATACACGCACGTATCCGTATGTCATAAATCCTCCTTGGGGTAGGGGAAGAGATAACGTAGCGTCTCATTTACTACCGTTTTCCTCTGATATCCGTCTGATAGGTGGTGGCAACCTAAACGTTCGTTAAACTTTCCCCTATGATCCGATACCTAGCTGATGGAGAACTTCTTGGACGGTACCTGTCTGAGATACAATCCATACAGCTCCTCGTACTTCTTCTTGAATGCCGTCTTGTCGAAGATGGAAGTCAATACGTCTCTGTATCTGACAATATGCTCATCCACTGCCAGCTCTTCAACTTCTCTCTCGTCCATCTCCTTCTTGATGGCATCCTTGAGTTGTTCTGCGATGACTTGTCTCTGCTTGATCTCTCCGTCAATTTCGAGATAGTCTCTGACCAAGTTACCTAATTCGTCGATCGTACACATTTTTCCTGTTCCTCCTTTGATTGTGATTTGATCCTTCCGATACACTCCAACATCCTCTCGCTCCATTGACTAGATTGAGCATCTGTTGGGTCTGATAGAGATCCATCTCTTCACCACGAGCATTCTTGAGATGTATCCTCATCTTGACTTGTCCTGCTACGTTTCTATTCCTCTGAACATACTGTGGTATGACGTTCACCGGAGTATGATATTTAGTAGGGTTACATGAAAAAGGGGCAAGGCTCCTACCTTGTCCCGTTCGTTTTGCTGGGTATCTATTCACCTGTAAGTCTCCTTTATAGTATAGTTATATCGATATACATAGTTATTATATATAACTGAAAATATAGTAAAGTACAAATATCAATATATAGGTTATATATACTATTGTATATATACTAACATATACCCATATTTCCTGAGACTAACTGAAATCCTATCCCGATTTATGGGTATGGCTATACCATTATTTCATACTGGGTATACCAACATTTCAGACCGGTATACCATTATTTCTGAGATGCTGTACCATTATCTTTTTTATGGGTACCAACATCTTTGACCGTTATACCAGTATATTTCTTTCCGGTACCACTATATCTCCGGCTATGCTTATTCCAATTCCGATAGTCTCCATACAGAAGGAAGATCTCTTCCGGTGTATAATGCTGAAGAGCCTCTTCGTATCTCTTCTCATTCTTTTTCAATCGATGGATCTTACTCTGTAGCTGATGGACGGATCGTCTTATCTCAGCTGTGTCTATTAGAGGTTTGCGTTTATGTTTGTAGTATTTCATGATATGGTTCTCCTTTGAAATAATATTACTATTCGCACCCGCGAAGCGGTAGAAACGCCCTAGAAACCAGCAACAAAGAGATAAAAATACATGCTTCCGAGAGATTATGATCGTTGGTGGTTTCTAGAGGTTTGAACCATGTCATGGTAGACACGTCCTACTACATCCTGAGAGTGCGCGCAGTGTAGAATTGCATGGGCTTAGAATTACGAAGCAACCAGTAGCGCCATACTCCTTGATCTACTGTCTGCAACTAAGACGCGCATAACAGGGATCCCAGTTATCTATGCCTGAGCGAGAGCATCATTATACGCATCTTAGCTGTATGAATTTCTTTTCATCCATCATACTTGGATTATCCGGTTTCAGGTACCCGACAACTATTACGGTCTTTCCCTCCGAAGGTGCCGTATAACCTAAAAATGGAATACTGAATCTAGAATGATATTCCATAATAAATTGTTAGAACCATTTTGATAAAAAATGTAAGTGGTGTGTAAAAAAGTGTAAAAACCTATAAAAATCCATAAAAAACTATCCTGTGACCGGATATTTGAAGAGATATCCACGGATGTATGCTCCCGTTTCGATGGATTTTTTGATAGCGTGATAGGATACGTGGATGGCATAGATGGCTTCAATGATCGATGAATACCTACCTGTCAGTATTCCATCCTTGTATACCTCGATGGTCTTCTTCTTGTTCATGCTGTGTCCTCCTTGGTGTATATTCTATTGTTCTGTTCTGGAATGATTTTTTAGAATTACTCGTTGGATATAGATTTTTGATAGATTATTTGTTATAATGGAACGTGATGGGAGGATATACATGGCACACGACGAAATGATCTTGGAATGGTATGAGAAGAAGCTCGACGAGAAGAATCCGGACAGAAGCTCCCGGTTTGATGAAACGATGTATGAATGTGCAGAGTGCTTGGGTGATGCTCCCCGTTACTTCAAAGAGCATATACGCCACCTCATTGACGATATCGAATACTACCTCCCGAACGATAGATCCTTGGAGATCATCAAAAAGATCGTTGAGAAGCGAGATCTTGATCGACCGGTGCGTCTCCTCTTCAAGCAGAAGAAGTGTCCTGCCGATTTGTTCTTGAGCGATGTGGTGGACAAGAAGGGTAGACCGAAGTATGAGCTGACAGCGGATAGCGTTTTGCACCCGGTATTTCAGTCGATTGGTGCGTTGCTCAAGCCCGACGATGGATTTTTGGATCTTAGGGGAAGATGCTTTGTAAAGGGGTGTGACGGATTGCCTAAAAAGGCTTACGGCGCAGGTTTCAAGAAGGGTTTCTATGTGAGTCCCGTTTACTCTTCGATCCCGGAGAACTATCTTGATCACTATGCGATGAATGGCTACTATATGTATGCATTCCTGTATAACGAGGAAGACTTCTTAGCCGCAAAGATCGATGATGAGTGCAAGATATTTATCCTACTGAAGATCTGTGACGTCTTAGAGGGCTTCGGATACACGATAGACAAGCTCGTGCCGTTCGATACAGAAGTACAGAATTACATCGAGGAATAAGGTCTGAGCCCCTTCTCGTCCAAAAAGCAAATAACCCGCAAGCCTTTAGATGGGCTGTATGTAAAAAAGCGCCCCAAACTACACTAGCATGGTACACTAAAAGCGTAGCGATGGGGCACTTAAAATGGTATTTATTTCGCGTAGATCACTTCTTCATCCATTATACGAAGCGCTTCTTGTTCGAGCATATATGCCTCATAGCGCTTTTCGTTTGCCGTAAGCGCAAGATCGTTGATTTGATTCTGCACTTCTTTGTTTTTCAACAACGGTATAGCAATCTGACGAACATGCTTATCATCAATCTCGTCGACAACAGAGCCATAGGTATACCTCGTAATAAGATGATACCCATATTCGGATCCTAAAAAGATGTTTATGTAACCGGCAACCTCTTTTTGGGCGGGAACGACTCGAATGATGTGCTGATTTGCGGTCCAGTTTTCCCAATGCTTGCCGACAAGCGCGACTTTCCCTATTGTGCCGCTACATGTAATCAGTGTCATATCCTCATGCAAAGATAATTGCTTAGCAATGCGATCCTCGTGATGCACAAGTGAAAGGAATTTTTTGTTAGTCGGATCTAATTCCAACAACTGCTTGCCACCAATAAAAACTCTTCCGTACCCTTCATCCACATATACGCGCTTAAATCTTCCGGGAAGTATAACCTCAGAACTAATTCGCTTGTCACCTACCGTTGTTACTTCAGCGGCGGTTTGTTTCAAATGCTCGATAATAGCATCCACGATCGGCACATGATAGGAAGCATCGACACGTCCGTTCATATTGCTAAGCTTAACGCTATATGTCTCTACCGGAGCGTTCTTTTTGTAGTCTTTTACATCAAAGTCATGAATGTCCGGCAGGTGAAGCTCGTCGATCAAAAGTTGTGTCGCTCTGTCTATGAGTTCATTCGACTCATCACGCAGGGCATAGGATTTCACAATCAAATTGTGAATGCGTTCCTTTATCTCCATTGGGGCGTTGGGAATCGGAACGGTGGCAAGATGCTCCGGTTCTAAATGTGTAATGACTGATCCGTATCCGTTTGTTGTTAGGATTTTATTCCCAATTTTTGATTTCAAATAGGCATAGACAAATCCAAGATCTTCAATTTTTTTAAATGTTACTCGTATGACGTCATCAGAGAAAACTTTTCCCTGCGAGGTTTTTGAAACAAAAGAAACGGTACCAATAGTTCCAGAACGCGTTAACAAGAGCGTGTTTTCTTTCAGTTTAAGCTCTGCCATATCGCATTTTGTTAACGCAGATATATATTTATCTGCTTTAGGAAAAATATCCGTCATTTGCGACGGCAGGTAAAATGCTTCTCCGTATGCATTATCACAGTATATTCTTTTAAACCTGCCCGGATAATACGCCTTGTCAATCAACCCATGCACACCGCCCAAATCTACTGTGCCATACTTGCCTTTGAGGATGGTATTCCGAGCTTGCTTTGCCTCCACGTCAAAAACACTTGCTTCTAAACGCTTCCCACGAGATAAAACATCAGCTAAAGAAACAGAACACCACTTCAAAGGCGCACCGATCGTTGGTTCTATTTCTGAAACTTGAGCCTTATATGCAAGATTTGAGTTTACCATGACAACCCCTCCTGCTTTTTCCACTCTACGAAGATTGCGGGAACGTCCGGCGTTTGATCGTCCTCGACCTTTTTCTTCTGTTCGTGAGCCACTGTTCTATCTCCACTGCTTGTCTCATCTAGCATGAGCACACTGTTGGTGTCGGGTACAAGTATTTCATTGCCCTCCGGATCTCGCTTAAAGATAGGATTGCCGCGTTTGTCGTGACCGACTTTTTCAACCATAGCCATGAAGATGTTGTAATCCGCCATTGTGCCGCTCTTCTCTTCTTCATCTTTCTGAGCCTGTGTTTTCTTCTGCAAGAAGAGAACTGACGTCTGCGTTCCGTTACGAGGCTGGAATGTATCAGCATGCAGGTCGATACTGGCAACAATCCTGTGGTTGTGAATCAACCATTCTCTGATATACCCAAGACCGGGAGCACCGAGAATCGAATCAGGGAGAACAATCCCCATTCTTCCACCCGGAACAAGGAGTTGGGTGCAACGCTCAATGAATAGGATTTCCGGTGGCACGGAAGATTGCAAACGATCTGTTATGGTCCATACCCCGGTTTTCTTGTTGTTTTCCCAAATGTGCGCAAGCTCGAATTGCTCCAACACATTTTTGTCTTTGACGGGGATTTTGCTTCCAAAGGGCGGGTTTGTCACAATAACATCGAAGAACTCAAGGGTTTTGTGATTTCGGATTGTGGTTTTGTCAACGCCAAGGGCTTCTGCGAGTTTTGCTCTAAACTCATCACTCCATTCATGAGGCGGAAGCAAAGAATTGGTTTGCAGGATGTTCCCGCTCCCATCGTTATTCATCACCATGTTCATTTTGGTCGCCTTAACAAGATCGGGGTTGATATCGAATCCGAAATAGTTATGCGCTGCCATATCTGAAATGCGATCTTGGAAAGCGCGGATTGAATCGGAATCCCATTTTGCACGAGGGAGTCCCAGCTGTGCAGAAAATTCACGCTCTAGTTCTTCGATAACGTGTGTCATGGCGGTAACAAGGAAGCCACCGGTCCCGCATGAGCTGTCCAAAACCTTCTCATCCATCTTGGGGTTTATCATTTCCACGACCATTTTCATTACATTTCTGGGCGTGAAGAACTCTCCTCTGTCACCACGAAGATTGGCACCAACGATCTCTTCATACGCTTTCCCTTTGATATCGATGTTCGTGTTGAGCAAGCTGTATTTCTGAAGTTCGCTAACGATATACGCGAGGCTGCGCGGAGACAGTTTGATCTCGTCATTCGCATCAAAAATCTTGCCGTGCTTCTTCTTCACACGATCGAATATCTTTGAGATGCGCTTTTTTACAGTCAGTTGTCCATCAGGGTTTGAACGCTCTTCGGATGTCGTATAAAAATCGAGCGGGGCAGGAATGTTGCGTTCATCTTCGATCTTGCAGAAGATAACTTTCAGGAGCTCAAAGAATGCAGGCTGTTTCTGTAGTCCGTCATTCACATGGATATGGTTGTGGCAGGTTTTGAAAACGAACAGGAGGTTATCATCATAGGCATTTTTCAGTGTAGTACGCTTCGGACGGTTGATTTCGTCAAGATTTCCGTCGGCAGAAGGGATGTCGTTATACTCCATATAATCAACGGCGCCTTTGTCATTGGTATACTTGCGGAAGACCTCTTTTTGCTTGCCGTTTGTCCACATGCCCCATTCACAATTCGGACAAGCGGACATGTAGGACTTGAGCTGTTCAACACCGTCTTTAGCGTTTCTAGCATCCACCGCTTCTTTCTTGCACTCAATGATTATCTTGATCTTATCCTGAGTTTGCTGTGTTGGTTCAGTGCAGTCTTTAGAGAAAATAACGATGTCTGCACGTGGTTTGTTCGACCCAAGTTGCAGGGTATATTCAATTCTCACTTGCTTTGGGAGGTACTTATGTTCATTAACCAATCGCTTCTCGATAGTCTGACGAACATATTCTTCCGGCGTATCATTGCGGAATTTCCCATCGATATAGTCACATATTCTCCCTTCTGGAATAACGATTACCTTTGTATCAGCCATTGTTTTTGTTCTCCTTCAAACCTTTTTCGACGATTTCAGTTAAAAAATCATTTATGCTATACGCATAATTGCCTTTGTCCTTTTCCTTCTGCACCTCATCTCTTATCCGTTTATAGGTATCTGGTGGGAGGCGCAAAGGGAATGTCTTTTTATCCGCTGTTCGCGTTTTTGTTTTGTTCATAACATTACCCCATGAGTGATATCATAATATCTTGATGCTATGATATCATAAAATCGGCAAAAAAATCAAGCATAATTGAGAATATTTGGGGGTAAATTGGGGGTAATTCGTTTTCGCTCTTGGTTGAGGGGAACCGGTTATGACATAAAAAATACGGAAAAATAGGAAGATTTAAGAAAAAAGCCCCGTGTAAACGAGGCTTCTTCTTGGTGGAACCAACAGGGCTCGAACCTATGACCCCATGCTTGTAAGGCATGTGCTCTACCAGCTGAGCTATGATTCCATATTCGATCTTCCGTATTGTATCATATTCAAAAAAGGGTTGTCAACGGATCGTATCGCCATTTCCGAGAGAAGAAATATCTTTTTTCGTATTTTCGATAAAAAAAGCGCATCCGGTCGATGCGCCTTTGTAATTTAGATAGGGAAGGGATTAGAGATCTCTATCGCGATCCTTCTCGCGGTCTTTGGACAAGTTCTTCGCGAGTTGCTCGATGAGCTGGACGTTCTGCTCGGAGAGCTTATAGTAGGCCTTCTCGCCGCCACGACCGATCACGATGATGGAGTTCGGCTCAAGCTCGGTCTTCGGCTTGGGGATATACTCGATATCCGACAGCAACTTCTCAAGACTGTAGCCCGTGGCATCACAGATCTTCTTTAACGTGTCCAACTGTATCTTGCGGCAGAATCCGGTATCTTTGCTTTTTAAGAGTTCATAAATATACTGACGAGAATACCCCACTTTTCTTGAAAAAGCAGAGATTGATAATCCGCTGTCAACCAATATTTGTTCAATAGCTTCGCCAAGTTTCATAATATCACCTTGATGTATTATAACACAAAAAAAATGATAATTGTTGAAAATATTCAAAATTTTGTCAATAGTTAATTTACGACTTCAAAAAGTCGCTGAAATAGAAGCCTTACAGAACACGGCGAACTTTTAAAAATCACGATTTATTCGTGCATTTCACGAGTAAGCCGTCCACGCGCAGAGGCGCGCGTATGAGAATGTATAAACCTGCTTTTTTATTCATTTGACAAAGTATCCCTTTCGATATTATGATAGAAAAGTATTCTTTTCGGAGGTACCATATGGAGAATATCAAGAAAGTGCTTATACCCGAGACTGACCTTAAATTCCGTGTGAAAGAGCTTGCCCAAGAAATATCGAGAGACTATAAGGGCGAGACGGTAACGCTCATATGCATTTTGAGCGGCGCTTCCGTCTTCTTTGCGGATCTCGTTCGGGAGCTGGATCTTGACGTTCGCTTTGAGTTTATGTCCGTTTCCAGCTATGGTTCGGGCACGGTGTCCAGTGGCGAGGTGAAGATACTGAAAGACGTCAATCATCCCATCGCGGGGCAGAATGTCATTATCGTGGAGGATATCATCGACAGCGGTTGCACGTTGTCTTACCTTAAGCGGGTATTGGATCAACGTTCGCCGAAGTCTATTAAAGTTTGCACTATTTTGGATAAGCCCAGCCGCCGCAAGGTGGACTTTAAGGGGGATTACGTCGGTTTCGAGATCCCCGATGAGTTCGTCATCGGCTACGGATTGGACTATGACGGCCGCTATCGCAATCTGAGAGACGTATGCGTGCTGGAAATAACGGAGGACTGAGTATGCAGGAAGTTTATGAAATAGAGATCGCCGGACTGAAAAGGGAGCTTACGATATGTAAGGCGGGCGAGCACTTGTATATCGGTGCGTTCATCATGTTTTCCGACGTGGAGCTCACGGTGGCGGCGGCGAAAGCCTTGATCGAGAAATGTCCCGAGTTCGACGTTATCTTGACGGCGGAGAGCAAGGGTATCCCCCTTGCGTACGAAATGGCGCGCCAAGCGGGGAAGACGTATATCGTTGCGCGTAAGGGCGCTAAGCTCTATATGAAGGAGCCTGTCCGCGTGGAAGTGAAGTCCATTACGACGGCGAAGATGCAGGAATTGTATCTTGACAAGAAGGAGCTCGAATCCTTGAAAGGCAAGCGCGTGCTCATCGTGGATGATGTGGTCAGCACGGGAGAGTCGCTCCATGCATTGGAAGGCCTCCTTTCGCACGCGGAATCGAACGTGGTGGGCAAGGCATTCGTCCTAGCAGAAGGGGACGCCGCGAAGCGCGACGATGTCATTTTTTTGCAATACTTGCCGCTTTTCTTCGACTGAGAAAACCTGTCGATATTCTGCGCCGTTTGATCGTTTCGTCAAGCGGCGTTTTTTATAAAAAACGACGCACACTGAAAGGCATGCGCCGCAAGGCAATCGATCATCCTTCCGAAGCAACGATGTGCCAGGTGAAGGAATAATTCGGTTTGTATTTGTAAGGTAAGCTATCCACCTCGAAGACGAGATGATCCCCATAATAGTAGTCTTCCGTGATCGCTTCCACGTAGTCTGCGTCTTCGTTAAAGCCGAAATTCCCGTTGGGATCATTGGGACACCAGATGAAGCCTTCGAGGACGTAGGTGCCCACTCTCCGTCTTGTAAGAAGTAGGTCTTGACGTCACCGATAGTGAAGTAATGATCCAAGGTGTCTTCCGGCAAAAGCTCCGATCCCGAGGAAGCCGAGCTGTTGATTTCCAAATACAAGTAGGAAGCTTCCGCATGGAAGATCACCGTCTTAAATGTCTCCGCAAAGAAGACCTTGGTTACTCCATCGCCTTGCCGCAGCATTTGAAGCCGCGATCCGGCAAGTGCAAGAGCCGTTTTCTTTTAAGCACTTTGCTGGCAATCAATCAATAACCTTATAACCGGCTCCCGTAATTGCTGCCGAAACGGTTTCTTGCGATGCGTCGCCGTAATATGTGACGCTCTTTCCGGCAAGATCAACTTTGGCTTTCCTTACGCCGCTAACGGCAGAAACGGCCTTTTCCACTCGAGCTTTACAATGCTCGCACATCATTCCATCCACATGTAATGTTGTTCCTTCTTTTTTGCCGAAACACATAGTTGTTTCCTCCTTTACGGGCGCCTTTGGGGAAGTCGCCGATTTCTTATAGCTATTGATCCTTAAAGCATTCATTACCACAAACAGCGAACTGAAACTCATCGCCGCCGCAGAGATCGCGGGTGTGAGCGAGATACCGAAAGATGCGAAAGCACCCGCTGCCACCGGAATGGCGATAACGTTATAGAAGAAAGCCCAAAACAGGTTCCCTTTTATGATGAGAAAAGCTCTTTTGGCGAGATGATAAGCGTCTCGAAGCGCGGAAATATCTCCCGTGCGAAGCACCACGTCGGCTGCATCAATGGCGACGTCCGTACCTGTTCCCACGGCTATGCCGACGTCCGCCGTCTTCAGTGCAGGGCTGTCATTGATCCCGTCGCCCGTCATAACGACAGTTTTTCCTTTCTCTTTATATTCCTTGACGATACGTGCTTTGTCTTCCGGCAATACTTCCGCTCTCACGGTTTCTATCCCGATCTCCTCTGCGACTGCCGCCGCAGCGCGCTCATTATCTCCCGTACACATTACGACTTCAACGTAGGGGCGAAGTTCTTTCACCGTCTCCATCGCGCCCGATTTTACTCTGTCCGTAAGGACAAAGATCGCGATCAGCTCCTCATCGTCGCCGAAATATACGACGGTGGCGCCGAGATCCTTCTCTTCAATGATTCGATCGACATCAAAGGGCATTAAAGAGGCATTCCCGATATAGTATCGCTTGTCGTTTATAAAAGCAATGCCGCCTTTTCCCATTATATATTCATAGGATGTTGCTATATAAGATCTTCTGCCGCAATAGTTTTTCAAGCACTGCGCCAAAGGATGCGAAGAGGCTTCTTCCGCAGCATAGACCAACGAAAAGATTTCCGCATCCGATAGCTCGGAACGATTATAAAAACATTTCACAGACAGATTGCCGTCTGTGAGCGTTGCCGTTTTATCCAGGATGATGACATTTGCCTTGCTGAGGGTCTCGATACTCTCCGCGTTCTTGTAGAGCACCCCGAGACTCGCGCCTTTTCCCGCCGCGACCATTACCGCAACGGGCGTAGCGAGTCCAAGCGCGCAAGGGCAGGAAATGACAAGGACGCTGATTCCGTACCGAAATGCTGAGGAAAGATCCTTTGTGACGATGAGCCATATTACAAAAGTGAGAAGGGCAAGAGCCGACACGACCGGTACGAAGATCCCGGATATTTTATCTGCCAGCTTTTGTACGGGTGGCTTGCTGACCGAGGCGGCGCGCACCATCTCAACCACCTGTGAAAAGGCGGTGTCCGCTCCGACCTTCTCAGCTCGGATAACGGCATAACCCGACGTAACTTTTCCCCCCGAAACGACAGTATCTCCCACCGATAAATCGACGGGAAGAGACTCTCCCGTCATAACGGAATTATCCACAAAGAGATTTCCTTCGATCAGCACACCGTCCACGGGAACGCGATCTCCCTGCCGCAGTACGACATGGTCGCCGACGAGGATCTCTCCGACGGGGACTTCCGCTTCACCTTCGTCTTTGCGCACGCTTGCCACGGGCGGCATCAAGTTTATCAGTCGCTCGATCTCACGCCCCGTGCGTCCTTTACTCTTTTCTTCGAAAAATTTGCCAAGCGTAACGAGCGTGAGTACCATTGCTGACGACTCAAAAAACACGCTCCCATTTCTCCCGAAATAGGTCATTACGGTAACGACGAGGCTATATAAATATGCGACCGACGAAGCAAGCGCCACGAGGGTGTCCATGTTGGGCATGCCTTTCACGAGCGAGCGAAACCCATTACGAAAAAAGGGATACCCCACCGCGATGATTGCGGCGGCGAGCACCATCTGCACCGTTAATCCTATCCAAGCCGCGGGTAATGGGAAACGAAGCATTTCTCCCATCGAAAAATACATCAAAGGCAACAAAAAAATAAGCGAGAACAGAAAGCGACGCAACAGTCTCGCTGCGTCGGTGTTTTTTGCCGTGGCGGATTCGTCCGTAACGACGTAGCCGAGCGCAGTAATCGCACGGATCACTTCGCGTTCCACGCGCTCCTCCCCCGAAAAGGTTAGGCGCATGGACTTCTCCATCAAAGAGACAGAGACAGCGTCCACCCCTTTCACTTTAGCGGCGCATTTTTCAATACCGAGTGCACAAGCGGAACAGCTCATTCCTTCTATGTGATAATTCTTATCCATATTTTCATTATATCACCGCCAATTAAAAAGATACAGTCTTTATTCGGGGGCTTTCAGAGCGGCGACTATATCGATCTTTTTATTCTTCCACGCAACAAGTATGCCGACGATCAGGGAGACGCCCGCAGTCAAGAGAATGGAGACGAGATAGGTCAACGGGCCGAGGAGGAGCGACATCTCGTATTCCGATGCAAGCGCGGTGATAAGCCATTTCAGAACAATCACTCCGAGCGGGAATCCGAGCACGATCCCAAACAAAGTGATGAGCATCGTTTGTCCGATCAAAAGTTCGGCGATCATTGTATTACAACAAATTTTCCTTTTTCAACGCGCATATTCACTTTATCGAGCGCGCGCAGTATATGATCTCCGCTTTTGTACATTTTGCTAACGCCTTGTAATTCGATCAATGCCATAATCTCCTCTTCTCCTCATAATAAGTTAAAATGATCCCCTTTATGCGGAGATCATTGTCATTTTTTCGTCTGTCTCCGTTTTGCTTCCGCACAGCAAGCGCACGACGCACAGTCCGAGCAACCGCAATCACAGGTGGATATTCCTTTCTTTTTTCGGACGATGCGCGAGACGACGACGCCTGCGACGATCGCCACGCAACCTACGATCAATGCAATCTCAAGCACACCCATATCACACCGCCTTTATCTTCGCCGCACGTTTATTGCGGAAGATGATGTAGCAGGTCGCCGCCGCCGCGACAGCCGCCCAAATGAACGTAGTCCACCACCACGAACCGATGGTATATACCATCGCAGCCACGACATAGGACGCGGTGATCCAGAAGATCAGAGTACCGCTGAATCGTTTCTTGTCGCCAAGTTCCGCCTTTGCCGTTCCGACAGCTGCGAAGCAAGGAATGGTGGTCATATTGAAGGCGATAAAGGCGATCAGGGCGGGAACCGAGATGCCGGTGGCGAGGATCATAGCTTGCACCGCGTCTATGCCCTCTTCCGCCGCGATATCCAAGCCGCCGATATTCAGGTTCGCCATCGCAACGAGGCAGGAAGCAAGCGTCGCAAAGGTCGCGATCACGTTCTCCTTAGCGATAAGTCCTGCGACCGCCGCCACGACAAAGACCCAACCGTACTGCCCGAGTTGGCTACCGAAGCCGAGTGGCGTGAAAAGCGGTTGGACGAGTTGCGCCACGCCTGCCAAAATACTTTCGTTAATCGCCTCATCCTCGAGGAAATGCCAGTTGAAGGAGAAGTGCGTCAGGAACCAAATGACGATGGTGGAGGCGAGAATGATCGTGAACGCCTTCTTGACGAAGTGCTTGGTCTTGTCCCACAGGTGCGCCATCAGATTCTTGAATTGCGGCGCGTGATAGGCGGGAAGCTCCATAATGAAGGGAGGCGTTTCTCCTTTCAAGGTGGTGCTGCGCATCAAAAGAACTGCGACGATCGCGGTCACGATGCCAAGCACGTACATTCCGAAGGTGATGGCGTCGGCATTCCCTATTCCAAAGTAAGCGACGATCGCCCCCGCGACGGCGGTCAGAATCGGTAGCTTAGCTCCGCAGGAGAAGAAGGGGATCACGCGCACGGTGGCGGTGCGTTCCTTGTCGTCCGCAAGCGTCCTCGTATTGATCATAGCGGGCACGGAACAACCGAAGCCCATGATCATCGGCATAAACGCCCTGCCTGACAGTCCGAAGCGACGGAACATCCTGTCGAGAATGAAGGCGATACGCGCCATATAACCGCTGTCCTCCAAAATAGAGAAGAACAGGAAGAGCACGAGAATGGGCGGCAGGAAGGAGAGCACCGAGGCGATACCGTCGAAGATACCGTTATTGATGAGTCCGATCGCCCATGGTGCCATCGAAGATCCTTCCACCAAACCGCCGAGCCATCCGAACAGTTCGCCGACGATCATATTATTCCATAGATTATTGATGATGACGCCGGGTGACATGATCGCGCCGTCGTAAATACACGCCAGTAGACGCACGCCGTAATTGATCGGGTCCCCCTCTTCCGTTAGCAGACCGAGGTCTTCAAGCGTCGGCAATTTGAAGATCGCGCCGAGATACAGGAAGTCCTCGCTGAAAGTCAGATGGAAAATAGCGAAGAGGATGGCGAGGAAGATGGGGATGCCCCACACTTTATGAGTTAGAACTTTGTCCGCCTTGTCTGAGCGGGACATGGCAAATTTCTCGCGCTTCTTTTTGGACAAAGCGGGCGCGAAATACTCGGAAATGTATTTGTAACGCGCGTCCGCGACCAGCGCTTCGAAGTCGTCGCCGAAGACGTCGTCCTCAAAAGTCGCCTTGAATTCGTCTATCATCGGGACGGTCTCTTTATGCATTGCTGTCTCGATGCTGTCGTTTTCCACGAGTTTTACCGCGTGGAACAGCGGGTCTTTCACGCCTTGTCCTTTCAGTGCTATCCTAACGTCGCCGATGAGGTGGGCGAGCGAAGATGCTTCAAGGACGGTTTTTCCGACGCGCACTTGCAGCGAAGCGGCATACGCAGTTTCCATAAGGTCTTTGAGTCCGTTCTCTTTGAGTGCGGATATCTTCACCACCGGCACACCGAGACGAGAAGACAGGAGCTCGGCGTCTATCTTATCCCCGGCTTTCTCCACTTCGTCCATCATATTGAGCGCGATGACCATCGGCACGTCTATCTCGAGGATCTGCGTGGTGAGATACAAGTTGCGCTCAAGATTTGTGGCGTCCACGATGTTGATAACGCAATCGGGCTTTTCGTCGAGAATGTAGTTTCGGGCGATGATCTCTTCCGGCGTATAAGGCGACAAGGAATAGATGCCCGGCAGGTCCACGATTGCCACAGGCTCAGGCGTTTTCTTATATACGCCGTCACGTTTATCCACCGTAACACCGGGCCAGTTCCCGACGTGCGCCGTCGAACCGGTCAGACCGTTGAAAAGCGTTGTTTTACCGCAGTTGGGGTTGCCTGCTAATGCGAATCTTTTCATCCTTTTACCTCCATCGTCACGCAAGCCGCCTCGGTCTTTCTGAGGGTCAGTTCATAGCCGCGGATCGTGATCTCGATGGGATCTCCGAGCGGTGCCCGTTTCCGCATTAAGACTTCTGCGCTCGGGGTAATACCCATATCGAAAAGTCTCCTTTTGATATTGCCTTCGCCACCGACGCGTTTCACCACGCCGATATCTCCGATCTCAAATGTGTCCAAAGTCTTTTCCATATCATACCTCCTTGTCATGCTACAAATATTTTTGTGGAAATACTTCTGTCAAGGGCGATACGCCCATCTTTTACTTTACAAACCACGCTCCCGCCCGAGGTGCTGAGTACGGTGATCTCTCCATTTAACGTGATCCCGAGAGCTTCCAAATGCTTCTTGGTCTGTTCATCTGTTGCTATGCGGACGATACGTAGTATGCTGTTTTTCGGTGCTATCACGATCGGCATTTCCATTCCCTCCCTACGTCAAAATTTTAGCCAAAATGTAAATGTGAACTCTTATTCATATTTAAATTATGCCGTGTCAAATTATACATGTCAAGCAAAATGTGAACAATTCTTCACGTTCTTGTTATTTTTTTATTGTCTTTCGGGGAAAGGTGATATATAATTTAAATATGGAAAAAGGTATCAGACAGCCGGTACAACGTCGATCCATCGATAAAAAGGAGCGTATCATCAAAGCCGCATACGAACTCTTTTCGACGGACGGGTACTACAGCACGGTCACGTCGGACATTGCCAGAGCGGCAGGCGTATCAACGGGGATCGTTTACGGGTATTTCAAAGATAAGAGAGATATCCTTTTTTACGTTATCAAAATATATATTAAAGAAATAGCCTCTCCCATCATGGAGTACATTTCCTCCCTTTCTGCTCCCGTCTCGATAGAAAACATCATGCGCGAGGTGGTGGAACTCACGGAAAAGATGCACAAGCAGAACGCAAATCTACACAATATTCTGCATTCCCTCGCATTCACGGAAAGTGATATTAACGAAGAATTCCTGCGCCTCGAAGACCACATAACGATCTCTGCATCCAAGAAACTGCGTGAGCTCGAGTGCAATGCCGAGCACCTCGAGGAAAAAGTGCATTTAGCGATGAACCTCATACAGTCATACGCGCATGAATCCATTTATGACAAGCACGATTACATCGACTATACGGCAATGAAAGGTGATGTTATCAAAGCCCTTGTCTTTTGGTTTAAATAATACGAATCGGGCATTAACAATGGTGAAGTACATTGAAAAAACGGGAGAAAAGATCGTCTATTCAAGAGGGTTGCCCCAGTTCTTTATATCCGACGTTATGGACGAGGATATCGTCTGACCCATAGACGATGAGCAAGAAAAATTCGTTTTAGCGGATGACTTCGCTTGCTACGACCAAGGGGAATACAAGGGACAAGTATCTCCGGAAGTAATAGCCGAAATGCGAAAGGTTAATTAAGTGTTTGTTCTTCCCTATAGAACGCAAAATGCTATTCGCCGCCGAGAGGAAAAGAGGGCGCGATTCGCAAGCGGACCAGCGCGAACGCCCCTCCCTCGCGGCGCATTGCGTCGGGAAGTCGGACACTTACTCTTTCGCTCGGTCTTTCGGAGCGTGTGCTTGTTCGGTGCGAAGCGCGCCTGCGCCAGCAGCGCGAGCACCGACTTGTTTTATACAAGCACACGAATTACTGCCAATTGCCTTTTCATGTCTTTTAATCATGGAGTTTTATAGCTATCAATAATATCACTGCTTATTGGCGAAAACGTCTTTATATAATCTTTCATTTTTTTATCAAAAGATAGTAGTATTATATTGTTTTTGGTTGCGTTTGCCCCTTTAGAGAACAAGTTGAAAGATTGTGCACAGTATTCTGAATAGCTAAATAAAAACAAAACATCATAAATATCATTTTTTTCAAGTTTAGCTTTGCACAAGAATAGCTTTTCCATTATTGCTTTTAAATAGTTAACTTGTTCTTCTGTATATTTATGGGTTTTAAAGAAATCCTTCGTTGCATCAAGGCCTTCTTGAATAATTGTTTTATTGGTTGATTTTTTCAACAAATTCCAGTACTCATTATATTTATCACTATATTCTTCAAATTTGATAGTCGATTGTTCTTGACGAAAATGATTTTCGAAATCTTCCTTGTTTGAGAAAAGACTTTTGTTTTTTTCAATATAAACACAATACTTAGCTGAATAACTGTATTCAAAACAAATATCATTGTAGATG
>Ga0310690_10003422_pt1 | contig 23797 bp, 22 predicted proteins | sample AusTroGonzalo_MG_2_FD_207661 | JGI IMG/M metagenome (GOLD analysis project Ga0310690, IMG submission 207661) | Bovine rumen microbial communities from tropical cattle in Woodstock, Queensland, Australia - Gonzalo_04 (v2) (version 2) | ecosystem: Host-associated > Mammals > Digestive system >... | reverse complement strand
CCTCAAGGCCCTGGCGCTTCAGAAGTATAACGCCCTCGCTGGTGCCGGGGACAGCATGGAAGCAGTTGAAATGTGCCGTTTTACAGAGTTTTTTTCTTGATCCCAACTGGTATCAAGAAAAATAATTAAATAGCTAATTATCAATTAGTTACAAGACCCAGCTGCGTAAGTTCTACGAAGCATAGGCGTCCATCGAGGACAAAGCCGGGATTATTGTTCGAAATACGAATAGGTAATAGATAACGAGGGGGCGTCGTATTTGGCACTGACGGAGCCGTTGGTCCTGTTTCCATCTAGCCTTATCGTATGGTTTTTGTGATAGGCAACCACGCCATAGGTTTCATAGGGCTCCGCTCCCATGGAGAATTGGGTATAGATCAGTTTGTTTTGCCCGTTTACCCATTCATCGGCCCCGGCGCCATCCTGCAGAGTATATCCTGCGGCCAGAATCTGGTTGAAATAATCGTTGATACCCAGGTATCCGCACTGATACAGGTCAAGGCTGGCCTGGTACCACGCCCGCTGATGGCCGTCTGTTATTTCTTCCGAAACGCCGGGCTGCTGGTAAATGCGGTTCTCGTGCATTTCCCACCAGACAGCGCCTCCTCCCCAACAGTTTACAGGGTACTTGAAGCCATAATTGTTGGGCACTTCGGAAGCCGGATTCTTGGAGCAGGACACGAAACATAATACGGCGATTATAGCCATTGCTGCCGCGGTAGAGATAATTCTGTTTTTCATACTTTGCCTGGTTTATTTTGCAAATGTAATATGATAACGCCTTATCTCTGTGGTGGAATTCACCACATGTCCAACAAGCGAAAGTTGTACTTTTGCAAAAAGTACGCTTATGAAAAGATTTCTATTGATAGGGCTTTTGCTGTGTTTCCATATAGCCTGGGGGCAAAACGTCAAGATAGTGGGAGAGATTTGCCCCGGCTGCGCCGTGTATGTGGAAGGCCGACACCTACAGCCCTCAGACCACAAGGCCGGCTGCTGGTGGCTGGCTCAACAGCAGCAACAGCAATCCCAGTCATCGTCCGAAGACTCCGGGGCTCCCTGGGGACAAGAGCCCTACTCCGACTCCGGCACTTTTGAAAGCGTGGAAGGGAAACCGCTTACCAATGACGAATACTACGAGCTCCTCATCAGGACGCACTGCGACTATTGCGGGGCCCAGTTTGGCAATCAACATAAGAGTGACTGCATTATTGGGAAAACATACAACATGTGGCAACGCACCATGCGTTCCGGGAAGGAATGGGATGCCACCCGTTTAAGGGACAATGTAGTTGCCCTAATGTTGGGAACGGATTCCGGCAAGAAAAAGCTTCACGCCATGCGGGGAGAAAGCACCAAACTCAAGGACTATACCCCAGAGCCGGAAAAGCCCGCCGACAAACCCGCCGTAAGCGAGAATGCACCTCTCCTTTCCTGCCCGCTGGCGCAACCGGCCCCGCAGTTCTCCGGCATCAACGAGCAGAGCATCGTCTATGAGACAGCCCAGACTACGGCCGGCGTGCATGAGTGGGGAGAAATGGCCGATGAGGAACAGTACCGCAAGTACCCCATCGAATATGACATAGAAAGGCGGACCCATATGGAAGGCGGACCGGTGATTTTGGGGAAGCGGAATCAGGACGGCAGTGTAAAATGGATTATCCTGCATAGGGATATGCAAGGAAAATATGTAAGGTCTTTCCCTTATGATCCGGCAAAAACTCCGTCCGGAAAGGAGGTTAGCCTGAAAGACGTCCGTTTCGAAGGGGAGGGACGCTTCATGGTACTGGAATATGCCGATGGCCTGAAAATCTACAAATATGCCGCCACGGACGGGTGGATAACAAAGGGTTATAACGTAGGTGTGGCTCCCATGATGGTGAACGGGCGTTGTTTCCTGCTAGAAAAAGAAGACAATGGGAAACAAATACTGCACGCCGGGCCCAGAAATATGCTCATCGGCGATGAAATTGTTTTATTTAACGATGCCATCATCGAGCGAAACAGTTATGGTTGCCGGCTTCTTAACTGGGACTGGAAGGCGTTGAATCTAGACGGGGAAAAATCCTTTAAGGATGTTCAATGCTTCAATAGCGACCGCGGGTCTTACTATGTCATCAAGATGGATGAAGGCAAGTTCGCCCTTGTGGGCCGCGGCTTCCGGCGGGTGGGCGGCATCTATTCATCGGCCGATGAGGCCCTTTTGGCTTGGAGTAAACAATAAAAACAATGAAACGATACATTCTTTTTGCAGCCGCTGCGCTGCTGCTTCTTGCCGGCTGCAAGGAAAAACGGTACTTTACCACAATGCCCTGCGGTGAAACATGGCTTTCCTCCATCGCATTCGACGACGAAAGCCATAAGGACTTTACCGTGGTGACGGATGTCCTGTATGCGGGAACCGATACTTCCCGCCATAAAATGATATTCTACCTGCCGGACGGCTGGGACGACACCTATCCGCTGTTTCTTGACAGGTATGTGCCCGTTGAAGAGGGGCAAGCCTGGACGGCCTATCAAGGCGCTCCTGTGGCAGGATGCGCATTAAAGGAAGGGAACATGATTGTGGTTCTGATGGCCTACGATGAGTGTACGGCCATCCCGGACATCCTCCTTGCCCGGGAGTTCCTTGTGAAAAACGATGCCGACCTTCCCGGGGACAGCAAGAGAATTCTCACATCGGCCTGTTTTGATTTCGAGTGATGAGAATCAGATTATTAATGCTTGCCCTGACCGTTGCGTATACCGCACAGGCACAGTCTCCCGAGGAACTGTATAGCGAATACATCACCCCGGAAACGCGGGCCATTCTGGAAAGAGCCGATCAGCTTGAACGGGAAACCCAGGCCGCAGAGGCGGCAGCCAAGGAGCGAAAAACGCCGGCGCTCTCCGTGGCCGTTCTCATCGGACTCATTCCGCTTTGTTATATCGGCCGGGATATTATTAAGAGGAAAACCTGGAAAGAGAATCCATCGGGCACCTTCAAGGCCCTTGGCACCGGCCTGGCTGGCGGAACTGTCCTGTTCGGGCTCAACTATGGCGTTTTCCTCCTGAAGATTAAAATGGGAGACGCTTTCAATACCGCGCTGGCGTTTCTGATAGTGGCAGCACTGATAGCAGGAGCCATATACTTGATGAAGAAAAAACAATCATGAGAAAGAGACCATTCTAAAACCAGAATGCTTATCTTTGCATGAGATGCGTACCCTCTCCGTTATATTGTGCCTGCTGCTTTCCTATCCTGCATGGGCGTGGGAGGGCCGATTGATAAACTACGGCAGCGCCGACGGGATTCCATCGGGCAGTGTATATGTCATCACGCAGGACACCGACGGCCTGCTATGGGTAGGAACCCGGAACGGTCTGTGCCGCTTTGACGGCACCGGTTTCAAGGCATGGAAGGAATTCGGCCGGGTGAACGCCCTGGCCGAGGACCGGGAAAACCGGCTGTGGATAGGCACGGAAGACGGGCTCTGCGTCAAAGCGGGAGACACAGTGGTGCAAGGCCACAGGGGCAACATCCGCGCACTGAAAACGGACTCTGAAGGCCATGTCTGGGCCACCGTGGGAGACACCCTCCTTCTCAAACTCACGTGGAAAGACGGTATCCGGGAACTTGCCCGCTGCTGGTACGACAAACGGGATCACGAAGGAGATTACCCCTATTTCCAGATTTACGAGGCGTCCGACGGGAAGCTGTGGCTGGCAGGTCGGCTTGTCCGTATGCAGTACGTTGCCGACAAAAATCATCCGGAGATAGTCCGCCCTTTCGGAGACGGCGGCTTCTGCTCCGGTAGCTATGCCGAGGCCGGCGACCACCTCTTCGCCTTTGACGACCGCACTTCCCTTCTATACATCATCGAGGACGGCAAACTCGTTCCGGTGGGTCCTCTCCCGATAGCCCATGCGCGGCTTCTTACCGACCAAGAAGGCCACCTATGGGCCGCGGGGTCCTTCGGCCTGGGCCTTGTGAATCCGAAAAAGCCGGAAGAAACCAGGGTATACAAAACCGCCTCCAGCGAACTCTATTGCATCTTCCAGGACCGCCAGGGTAACATCTGGGCGGGCGGAGACAACGGCCTATCTGTCCTTTGTCCGGCCCTTCAGCTGGTTCATACCGTCTCCGATGCCCATGTCACGGCGCTTATGGAGGACAGCCGCGGAAAATTATGGATAGGAACGGACGATGAACGGATCTCCTGCTTCTATGAGGACAGAGCCGGAACCGTCTACGTGGGCCTTTGGAACAACACCGGCTGGGAAGTTTGGAAGGATGGCCGCAAGCATAAGGAACGGCTCACGGGCCCTACACCCAGGGAGCAGTGGGCGGCCGAAACCTACAGCTTTGACGGAGCCAACTGGATTACCGATTTCCTGGAAGACAGCCGCGGCCGCTTCTGGGTGGTAAGCTGGGAAGGCGTGGGCCTGAACCTGTGGGACAGAAAAACCGGTAAGGCCCTTCCCGCCCGCTGGCTAAGTCCCTTCCGCTACCCGTCCCCGCAGGTAGATTCCAATATCTATGTGAGCTCCCGCCTGGGCAGCAGGCTCATCGAGGACAGGAAAGGCAATCTGGTGTACGCCACCACCCAAACCGGACTCAATATCATTGACGCCCAAACCGGCCTTGTAACCAAATACTATAAAGGGAACTCCACCATCCCGGACGATTACGTCACAGACCTCTGCCTATCCCCGGATGGCACCGTGTGGGCAGCCACTCGCAGCGGCCTCTGGAGCCCTTCCGGAGCCCATTTCCTGGACGGGATGCTGGTGCAGTCCGTAGAGGCCGATGACGCCGGCCGTCTCTGGGCCGGCACGGAGGATGGGCTCTATTTTGTTGATACTGACTGCAGTATCGGCCGTGTCGGCAAGAGTCTGGGCTTCCCCTCGGACATCTACGGGGAGCGCGTCTCCTGCCATCTTTCCGGCGGCCGCCTGGCTTTTGGCGGGGCAAACGGTGCCGCCGCCTTCCATCCCGACAGCCTGCTCTCCATAGATGCTGCAGGCCAGCTGCCACTGGCTTCCCTTGTGCAAGACCGCTACCGTATCAACTCCGGAGAGTGGGTCAATGAGAAGTTCGCCGGCCTGCCGGCCCATCTAATGCCAGGCCGATACACTTTGGAGAGGCAGTGCTCGGATGTTTTTGGCCGCTGGAACGACGGTGCTATTGAAAGGAGTGTCATCCTTGTCCGTCCGCCGCTTCTGCTCCGCTGGTATTTCCTGCTGCTCTATGCGTTGCTTCTGGGCTGGGCCGTATGGCTCTTCATTCGCTACCGTGAAAACCGCCAGCGTGCACTGGTGCTGCAGGAGGAACTGGACACCCGCAACCGCTTCTTCGGCATCATTTCGCATGACCTCCGCAGCCCCGTTTCCGGCATGAAAACCCTGGCATCGGCTCTGGAGAAAGCGCCGGACGAGGATCTTCGGGAGGGCATCAAGGCCATCAGCGGAGCGGCATCCCGCACATCGGCCCTGTTGGAAAACCTCCTCATGTGGTCTGTGAGCCAGAAAGATGTACTGCGGCCTTCCATGCGAGATGTACCGCTGGCCGATATCGTGGCCGAAGCGGCAGGTGAACGGGCCGTGGTTGCCACTATTCCCGACGGCCTTATCGTCCATACAGACCCTCACATGCTCACCGTGTGCCTGCGTAACCTGCTGGACAACGCCTTCCGCTTCTCGCCGGATTATGTGCGGCTGGAGGCGTCATCAGCCCGAATTATCATTACGGACCGCGGCCCCGGCATGGATCCTGAGATTCTCCGTACCCTGCGGCGTCCCGGTCACCTGGGCCTTGCCATTACCGGTGAGTTGCTGGAAAAGATGGGAGCATCCCTTAGCGCCCGTAACCTCCCGGAAGGAGGATGTGAAGTAACAGTTACCTTATGATAAACGTTTTACTGGTAGAAGATTCCACCGTCTTTGCCATGGGCCTGAAGATGGTCCTGAAGGGGAGCCCGGACATAACCCATGCCGCCCATGTGACCACTTCAGGTTTAGCAGTAGCTTACCTGAACGCCCATCCGGAAGTGGATGTGGCCGTTGTTGACATTACCCTTGAACAGCAGACGGACGGTCTTACCCTGTTGGGCATCCTAAGGGAGGCTTTCCCGCATGTGGCAGCGCTGGTGCTGTCCCATTACAAGATCCCGGCTTACATCATCCAGGCCATCACATACGGTGCCCGAGGCTATCTGGCAAAGGATTCCGAACCGTCAGAGATTGCCGATGCCATTCTGGCGGCAGCCGCCGGGGACTGTGTATTCTTTGGGGAGACGCTGCCGGTGAGGGACATCACCCGCATCTTCGGCGGGGAAGACCTCGCCAAGGCCCGCCGGCCGCAGAACCTTTCTCCCAAAGAACTGGAGGTGCTGCAACTGGTTACCTCCGGCTATAGCAATGCCCAAATTGCATCAGCTATGAACGTTGCCACAACCACCGTGGACAGCTACAAAGAGCGTATTAAGGGCAAATTTGGCCTGGACACCATGGTGGAATGCGTGGCCCACGCAGTGGCCCAGGAGCTCGTAATTGTCCGCTGACTATAATGCATTACAGTCAATCCCATGAAAGAGCAACGAATCGTTTTCATTGACTATATCCGCATCATTGCGTGTTTTCTGGTAATGCTGCTGCATGCCAGCGAGTCTTTCTATGCCGGCGGCATGTCATACCTGACTACGCCCAAGGTGCAGGTGGCCGATACGGTGGGCGCCGGAGACTCCTTCACGGGGCTTTCGTGGCCTGCATCCTGGCAGGGAAACCCGTAGGCGAAGCGCATCAGATTGCGGTAGACGTAAGCGCTTACGTGTGCACGCAAAGCGGCGCGATGCCTGATGTCCCGGAAGCCATTAAACATTTATAGAGCGCTCTTCCAGTAAGCAACTGATTACCAGACACATAACAAATTTTCTTGATACCAATTGGTATCAAGAAAAATAACCATGACATTGGTTATCAAGTAGTTATAAGATTTCGCTACGCAATGGCACCTTCGGAGGCCGAAGGCCGACAGGGCCTACAGGCCCGCAAGGCGGCTTCTGCCGCCAGCCCCTCTCCCGAGGAGAGGGGTTTGGGGTGGGGGTAACGTGAGAAGGAATTGGCGCGCAGCGCCAGATTCCCCTCCGGGCGTTATTCAAAAAGGCCCCGCCATCTGGCGGAGCCTTTTTGTAGCCCGGAGGGGAATCGAACCTCTATTTAAAGTTTAGGAAACTTCCGTTCTATCCGTTGAACTACCGGGCCGATAAAGAAAAAGCGCTGATTACTCGGCGCTCTTTTCGATGATCTGACGACCGCGGTAGTAGCCGCACTCGGGGCATACGCGGTGATACATCACGGTGGCGCCGCAGTTAGGGCATACGCTCAGCGTGGGAACCGGAGCAAAGTCGTGCGTACGACGCTTGTCTCTTCTCTGCTTGGAGAGTTTGTGTTTCGGATGTGCCATTGTTTATATACTTTAATTGTTTTATTTTCCTTCAAAAAGTCCTTTCAGAGCGGCAAACGGGCTGTTCGCTTCTACCTCTTCAGCCTCAGCCTCCTCGTTCCCTCGCTCCTGCTGACCCAGAAACCGGACGGTGTCGGGATTGCACTCCCCTTCCGGATGGACCCGCTGCATAGGCAGTGATAGACAGATATAGTCGTATACCGCCTGGCTTAAGTCCCACTCCGGCGTGACGCCCTGGGGGGCGAACACTTCGGAAGGATCGGCCTCCACGGGAAGGGTCAGGGGCTCCAGGCAACGGTCGCAGGGAACCGTGAGGGTTCCGTCCAGGTGAAGATCGGCCTCCACCTTGTGCGCGTCTTTTTTGACCACCCTGATTTCCACGTTTACATCGGCGTCCAGGATTTCTGTATTGTCAAACGCTTGAAAGAACTCTAATCCTGCATGGAAGCGAAACTTACGCTCCCCAGCAGCCCAACCGTCCAATGGTATGACAAATGCGTTCATGGCCATAAAAACAGATTAAGGGGTGCAAAGATACGAATAATTTTCGGAAAATCAATCTTCCGTAGAGGAATTTCTCTTCCTATCCAGCGGATCCAGCTGGATTTTACGCATCCTCATGTGATTGGGGGTGATTTCCACCAGTTCATCCTCCTGGATATACTCCAGGGCTTCCTCCAGGGAGAATTTGATGGCCGGGGGCAGTACCACCTTTTCGTCCGACCCCGAAGCACGCACGTTGGTGAGCTTCTTGGTCTTGCAGATATTGATGTTCAGGTCACGGTCACGGGTGTGTTCTCCCACCACCTGGCCGCCGTAAATCTCTTCTCCGGGCTCCACGAAGAAACGGCCGCGGTCCAGCAGCTTGTTCATGGAATAAGCGATGGCCTCGCCGGTTTCCAGGGATACCAGGGAACCGTTGGTACGCATCTCGATATCTCCCTTATACGGCTGATAATCCTTGAAACGGTGGGCGACGACAGCCTCTCCCTGCGTGGCAGTAAGGAGGTTGGAACGCAGTCCCATAAGGCCACGGGTGGGAATTTCAAACTCCAGCAGCGTACGGTCTCCGCGCGGTTCCATGCGGATGAGCGCACCCTTGCGGCGGGTGCTCAGCTCGATGGCGGCGCCAACAAACTGCTCCGGAACCTCGATGGACAGTTCCTCGATGGGCTCGCAACGCTGTCCGTTGATGGTCTTGTCCAGCACCTTGGGCTGGCCCACCTGCAGTTCGAAGCCTTCCCGGCGCATGGTCTCGATGAGCACGCTCAAGTGCAGCACACCGCGGCCGTACACCACGAAGGAATCGGCGTTGATGCCCGGCTTCACGCGCAGGGCCAGGTTCTTCTCCAGCTCCTTCTCCAGGCGGTCCTTGATATGACGGGAAGTGACGAATTTACCATCCTTGCCGAAGAAAGGCGAATTGTTGATCATGAACAGCATGCTCATGGTGGGCTCGTCCACGGCGATGGGCGGCAGGGCCTCGGGATTCTCGATATCGGCAATGGTGTCGCCGATCTCAAAACCTTCGATTCCCACCACGGCGCAGATGTCTCCGCACTGGACTTCTTCCACATTGGCCTTGCCCAGGCCCTCGAATACCATCAGCTGCTTGATCTTGCTCTTCTCCACAATGTCGTAGCGCTTGCAAAGGCTTACGGGCATGCCGGTCTTAAGGGTACCGCGGGTGATGCGGCCCACGGCGATGCGGCCCACGTAAGGACTGTACTCCAGGGAAGAAACCAGCATCTGGGGCGTGCCTTCACGCATCTCAGGGGCAGGGATTTCCTCCAGGATGGTATCCAGCAGGGCGGTAATATCGTTGGTGGGCTTTTTCCAGTCCTTGGACATCCAGCCCTGTTTGGCGCTGCCGTAGATGGTTTTGAAGTCCAGCTGGTCCTCGTTGGCGCCCAGGTTGAACATGAGCTCGAACACCTCTTCCTGGACTTCGTCGGGGCGGCAGTTGGGCTTGTCCACCTTGTTGATCACCACGATGGGCTTCTTGCCCATGTCGATGGCCTTGTTCAGCACAAAACGCGTCTGGGGCATGCAGCCCTCGAAAGCGTCTACCAGCAGGAGCACGCCGTCGGCCATATTCAGGACACGTTCTACCTCTCCGCCGAAGTCACTGTGGCCGGGCGTGTCGATGATGTTAATCTTGACGCCCTTGTAGGTCACGGATACGTTCTTGGCCAGGATGGTGATGCCGCGCTCGCGCTCGAGGTCGTTGTTGTCCAGAATAAGGTTGCCCAGGTCTTCCGGCTTACGCACCAGGTTGGCCTGATAGATCATACGGTCCACCAGCGTGGTCTTACCGTGGTCTACGTGGGCAATGATGGCGATGTTTCTGATATCCTGCATAGTAGTTCGTTTATCAACTCGAAAAATCTTGCAAATATACGCAATTTTGAATAAAATTTCTAACTTTGTTTTTTTACCACTAAGCCATGAAGCAAGACCATACGTCACAGCAAGATCGGCACGAACTCTCCAGGAAAAGCCTCGTACGCATCCTGAAAGAGAATCACTATACGCCCAAAGCATTCACCGATGCCCTGGGATCCCCCTATTTTGGGGGGCTGATGAAGAGTACCCAGCCCATAACCCTTCCCTTGCTCCGCGCCCTCCTCAAGGCCACAGTCCGTTATCACCGGCCCGGCCTGAACGCCCGTTTTAAAAAGGAGTGCGGCAAAAAGCAATGCTGGGAAATCCAAAGCTACACCTTTGCCTACCGCAGCCAGACGGTGGACGGCCGTGAAATAGAGATGTCGGGGCGTGTCACCTTCCCGAACAACAAAGAAGAAGGTACACCCCACCAGGTTAAAACCATCTCGCTCCATATGCACCAGGCATTCTTCCACGAGGAATGGGCCCCTTCCAAGAACCTGATGTTTGCGCCGCTCAAAGTCCTGTGGGATTCGGCCGTCATTGAACCGGACCTGCAGAAATGGGGCATCAATTTCGGAATAGAGGCCGATGGCGGCGGATCGGGCCTCCAGATGGCCAGACAGCTGGCCGATTGCACCGTTGCTGCTTTGGAGATTATGCGCCTGCACGGCGTAAGCCTGGCTCCGGAAGGCTACACCACCAACTGGGGCAGTTCCCAAAACGCGGTTCCCACCCTGATGTTTGCCAAATGGTACGACACCGAGGCGCCGCAATGGTTCAAAGAGGCCCTGCGGCTGCGGTCCACTTTCTCGGCAGAAGGAGCCGTGGACGTACCCAGACTGATGCAATTCACTTACCGGCATCCGGAGCACATTGATACCAACTTCATCCTCCTGCTGTCGTATTTCAAAGCCTTCTCTCCGTCGCAACTGGGCGGCTACAAACCCGAAGAGTTTGTCCCCCAGTGGTATCTTGACACCCAATTTGAGGTGAACGGGCGCAAGATAAACTTGATGGATGCCGTCAGCAGCTACTATCCGCAACTGACCGACCCTTACTTCAATAAGATGAAGTCCATGGACCAGGTTTATGCCCCGGATCTACTCACCGAAGACGGGGAGGTGGATATCGACAGTCCCAAAATGCGCGCATGGATGTCCTGCCTCAAAAAACATAACAATCTGGATGACTGGACCCCTGCCCACGCCGTATATCTGGCCAATGGCCTGAAGGATGAAATGATTCCGTATGAGGAGGCTTATCGGCTCTACCTTACCCTCAGCCAACAAAGACAGAATCCCCTGGTGCATATGCTGGTCGTCCCTTCCATGCGCCTCATACCCAAAGGCGGCCTGAAACCACACTTTATCGTCGCCTTTATGGGACAGCTCCTCATGGCTTTGGTCCAGAATCCCGAAGACATGCGGCGGCTGTACAAATCCGTTAAATAGACCGTATGAAACAACAGAATAATACATCTCTTCCCTCCCAGGAAATGCGCTGGAAACAGTTCTACGCCAGCGGATACGAGGACGTCCTGAAACAGGATTTCTCGAATCTGACCACATGGCAGTTCCTGGAGCGAAGCATCCTGGCCGACGACAACCGGCACGACGCCCTGGTGTATTTCGGACGCCGGATCAGCCGCAAAGAGCTGGTGGAACAGGTGCACCTGTGGGGCCGTGTCATCAAAGGCATGGGACTGAAGGAGGGAGATGAGTTGCTTCTGTTCGGCCCTTCCCTGCCGGAATTCATCTATATCATGCTGGCGGCCGATATGACGGGCGTAACCGCCAACCTTCCGAACCTGATGGTTTCCCCGGAAGCGCTGGATTCGATGGTGGGTAAAAGCCGCATCGCCTTCATCTTCGACGGGATGGAAGAGACCGTACGGAAGACCCTTCAACGCGATCAGTTTGAACACGTGGTCGTTCTGTCGGCCACCCGCTCGATGGGCTATCCGCTGAAGCTGTTGGCAACGCCCGTGAACAGCATCAAGCATTGGGGGCTGCATCGAAGAGCCAAATACATGACGGCCGACGCCGCCATCCGGCGGTTCGGGCAATACGACGGGCCGATAGAGGCATCGGCCGTGAAGGGCAAAGTGTCCTTTATTTTCTGTTCGTCCGGCACATCCGGCAAGGGCGCCGTCCACCAAGTCGGCATGAGTGACGAGGCTGTCCTCGCCATGTTCCGGAATGCACTGGCATTCAACCGGAAAGGAACGCCCTTCCGCGAAGGCAAGTCCTATTGTCAGTTGCCGCCTTTTTTGTGTACCGGCTTCTTTGTGCTGGTCATTGCGCCGCTGCACCAGAATATGACCGTCTACCTGGATCCCCGGCTGTCCGTCGAACAGTTCATCAAGAACATCCTCACCATCCGGCCGCAGATTACGCTGGCCACCGGTGCCAACTGGGTTCAGCTGATCAGGCACGTGGACCGGCTTATCCGGAAAGGCAAGCGCCCGGACCTGAGTTTCTTCCGCTTCCCCGTGATGGGGGGCGAAGGCTGTACGCCCGAGGAGCTGCGGCATATCAACCAGGTGATGGAAGCCTGCGGCAGCACCGTGGCCCTGACGTCCGGCTACGGACTCAGCGAGACCTTCTCCGTAAGCACGGTGGACTATGAGCCCACAGGCTTCGACAAAGACTACTCGCGTCCGGTCGTGTGTGTAGGATACCCCTTCCCCGGCGTAACCGTGGGTGTTTTCGATGAGAACGGCCAGGAACTGGGCTACGACAAGCGTGGGGAGATCCGGGTGAAGACCCCCTCCCTCACCCTCGGCTATCTCCACGATCCGGAGCTCACCCGGGACCGGCTGAAGGACGGCTGGCTGCACACCCGGGACATCGGCGAGCTGGACCGCAACGGCAAACTCTTCGTGTACGGCCGTCTGGCCCAGCACGTGGTGGCGGAAAACGGAGAGAAAGTATACCTGTTCGACATCGCCGCCCGTCTCCGGCAAGACCCTGCCGTCAAAGAGGCCCTGGTGTGCCAGCTACAGACAGAGAACAGCCCGCTGGCCGCCCACATCGTACTGGAAGATAACGTTCGGGAAAGTGAAGAAGAAGTGCTCCGCCGCCTGGACGGCATCATGAAGGCATACCTTCCCTCCGGACTTCGCATCGAAGGATACCGCCTGGAACACGAAATGCTGAAAGTCAACATCGTGGGCAAGGCCGACCGGTATTACTACAGTGGCATCCTCACAGGCTATATCACTTTCTAACAACAAAAAAGGATGGCCTGAAAAGCCATCCTTCGTGCGCGAAATCAGAGTCGAACTGACACGTCCTTTCGGACACTACCTCCTGAGAGTAGCGCGTCTACCAATTCCGCCATCCGCGCATCGTTTGGGACTGCAAAGATACTCACTTTTTTTGAATCTCCAAACTTTTACACCCAAAAAAATCAAATCACTATATCCAGGGCTTCGACCATGTTCCAGCCCGGGGCCTGGAAGCGGATGGAAGTGAGGGAAACATCCACCTCCAGGACTTTGTCCGGCAGGTCCGGAGCCGTCCAGTCAAAGCCCGCCTGCTCCAGATAAGTACCCAGCGGAAAGCTGCGCAGCACATCATCCTCCAGGAGAAGGTCCAGCCACAGCGGGTCTCCGGGATGCTGCCGGGGAATACGACAGCCCGATGTCTTGTCAAGGTGACAACGGAATGCTCCTTCCAGCGGGCGGCCGTCCGGGAGAGAGAAGCCGTTTACGCCGCCCCGGAGCACCACCGAGAGCGGGTTCCCCCAGCCCGGCGGCCCCAGGAAACGCACCTGCAGCAGACAGAATTGCTTGTGCATCTGCACCACAGCCCGCACACTCTCCCCGGTGCAGTCGGCCCCTGCCTGATAAGTATACAAAGCCGGAGCCTGCTCTCCGTGAGGGATACGCACCGTCATGTCCGCCGCCGGCCGCGCCCCGGAGAATGCGGCCAGCGTAACCTGGCCGCCCGCGGTCACCCACACCTGCAGGGTGGTGTCCCGCTGCGCCTCCCCCGCCAGGCTGTCGTTGACGAACAACATGGCGGGATAGGCAGGCAGGTTCCTCATTTCCACAGAGAGGATGCAGGGACACTCCCGCCGGTCTTCCTTGACGGCGTTACAGGACGCCCAAAAAACAATGCCCGTAAGAAGTGCGGCTGCCGGCATCCCTGCCCTCCCCATGTCATTTGCCATAGTTTTCAAAAGTCATTTCAATCACCTCTTCCATCTGGGGATACAGCTCCACCAGGCTTTCCCTGAGTTCGTCGATACCCTCCACATCTTTTTTGAGGCTGCGGAACAGCTGGGCGCGGGAAAGGCCCCGTTCATAGAGATAGGTAAAGATGTCGGGCTGGAACCAGAATTCATAGCCGAAAGAGGCGATGGCTCCGCCGTAGCGGTCTTTGTGCAGGGATTCCTGCATGAAGTAGGCCCACATCTCGGACACTTCGCAATACCCGAAGCCTTCCTTGGTGCCGCTGCCGTAGGCCGTTCCGCCCTCCAGCACAAAAGACTGGATGACATATTTGATATACGGGTCCCAATAATCGTTGCCCACCTTGACATAATGGCTGGCGTGCGACAGTTCATGGGTAACGGCCTTGTAGATATCGGCATATCCCATGGCCTTGGTGCCGATGGTGATATCCGGCAGGAACACTTCCACCAGCTTCGTGTACACGCCCAGGTAGTCCTTCAAGAGGGAAGTTTCCAGGAAAGCGCCGTGGTGCAGCATGCAGGCGCTGGAGGCCGACAGGTCGTCGAAAATCCAGAAACGGAGATCGGCCGGCGGGGGCGTGATATCCAGGTCGTCCCGGCGGCAGCGGGAAATGTAGTCATAGGCGGCGTTGTTCACCACGCAGCGGCGGAAGAAGATGGGATCCTTGGACTGCGTCACATGGTAGTCCACGCCTTCCGGGCCCGCCTTGCCCAGGGTGAACACCGAGGCCGGGACCACAATGAAATTGAAGCCGATATTGAATCCCTTCTCATTCTTGCAGACAACCCGGTAGCGGGGCTTTCCGGAGAAGGAGCGGCTCATCTGGTAGTAACCGTCCACGTCGGTATAGGCGGTGGCCACTTTCACGAAAATGTTGCAGGCCACCTGGATACCGGATACGCCGATGGGTTTCCCTTCGCAGAAGTCCGGATCCTCTATGCTGATGCGTCCCTGCGGAATGTTGGAGCCGCCTTTGGTGAGCATCTCCAGCATGTCCCCGTTCCCGGTAAGGCGGAAAGACTCCCGCTCTACCGCATCCCAGTCCACGCCTTCCACCGCCTTGGAATCCGGCAGGTTCTCGGCGATGAAGCAATCGTCCAGCTTCTCATAGCGGATGCCGTCCGGGAAGGCGAAATCTACCGGTACCACGCCATACTGCCAGGTGATTTCCCCACTTTCCACATCGGGGTCCTGGTAGTAATCCCCCTCCCGCAGAATGCTGTAGTCCATGGGATGGTCCATCAGGTACAGTCCCTTCTCTTTCAACAGTTCCAGCTGGGCGTCGTCCTTGGGAAGGAAACGGACATAATAGTCGGTGGCCTCCAGGTTCACCCTCTCCGCCTTGGTGGGATACACCTTGGAGAGGGCTTCCTGCATATTGACTACGGAATAGGGATCGTCCAGCTTTTCTCCCAGCTGGATCATGTCGTGGTACAGTTCGCCTTCCGGGGTACGGACAGGCTGCAGGTCTGTCCCTTCCTCCTGCTGGCAGGAGAAAAGGAGCGGAAGAAGCATCAGGATAAAAACAAGTTTTCTCATAACACACAGTATCTTTGCTGCAAAACTGAGAAAACTTATCCGTTTCACTGCAAGGTGAAACGTTTAACTGCAAAAACGACCTCCCAGCAACGTAGAAGGCCGTTTTTTAGACAAAACTAAACGGATAAATGCTGCAAAAACACAATTCCGGAGCACAAAATCGGCCTCCTGCGCACGCAGAAGGCCGATTATCCGTTTCAGTTTTGGGACTCCAAAAACTTAAAAATGCGCCACAGTTTTCTGTTCCACCGCGGTGAGCAGCTTGTTGGCCAGGGAAGAAACGCCAAAGCGGAACAGGTTCTTGTTGAGCCATTCTTCTCCCAGGATGGTCTTCACGATGGTCCAGTAGCAAACGGCATCCAGGGCCGAAGAAACGCCGCCGGCGGGCTTGAAGCCCACTTTGCGACCGGTCTTCTCATAGTACTTCTTGATGCACTCGCACATCACATAAGCGGCCTGCGGGGTGGCATTCACCTTTACCTTGCCGGTAGAAGTCTTGATGAAATCGGCTCCGTTCTCCATGGCCAGGAAAGAAGCATCGGCAATGGCCTGCGTGCTCGGGAGCAGGCCGGTTTCCAGGATTACCTTGAGGATGACGGGACGTCCCATCTGGGCCGACAATTGCTTGATGAGGTCGCTCACAGCCTTGATCTCGGCTCCGGCCTTTTCATAGTCTCCCACCAGGAAGCTGTTGAGGGCCAGCACGATATCAATTTCATCGGCGCCGTCGCGGACAGCCATCTCCACCTCTTTCAGCTTCACTTCCAGGAAGCTCTGGGATGTGGGGAAGCAGGCGGCCACGCAGGTAACGTGCACATCCTTGGTGGCGCGGGTGGCGGCCACTACGGAAGCAAAGTTGGGGTACACGCAGCAGGATGCGGGAAGCGGGAAATCCGGGAAGGCGGCGGGCAGGGCATTTACCTTCTCCACCATGGCTTTCACGGATGCCGGAGTGTCGTCATTGGCCAGGGTGGTCTGGTCCATGAGGCCGAAACAGGCCTTGTAAATCTCCGGGGAAGCGATTTCTTCCAGGGAGGCGGCAATGAGTTCCAGGTTGTGGGCGATGGCCTCGTTGTCCGGCGTATAGCCGTATTTGCTTGCAATAGACATATAACTATCCTTTAATTTGAACAATATAACCTTCGTTGATGAGAGGCAGCACCTGGTTGCGCATTTCCTCTACCGTATATTTTTTGAGTCCGGCCATGGGCGTTTCCCGGTCGATGGTGTAAACCATCACTTCCCGCGGCTTCACCTGCCGTACGATCTTCATCCAATCCTCCACCCAGTCTTCCGTAGCCCAGCCGGGACCTCTCAGGAACAGGGTCTGAAGCACGAACTTCCCTTCAAAACGCTCCAGGTCCTTCACAACGTCGGCCACATGATAAGTTCCCACGGGCCGGTTTACCAGCGCCGCCTGGGCGTCTGTGGCGGCATCCAGTTTCAGGATGGCATTGTCCACCTTCTGCAAGGCCTCGAACACGCCGGGCTTTCCGCAGCGCGTGGCATTGGACAGCACGCTCACCCGGGCCAGCGGGAAATAGCGGTCCCGCAGTTCCAGCGTAAGGCCGATAATCTCCGGGAACTCCGGATTCAGCGTAGGTTCTCCGTCTCCGGAGAAAGTGATGGAATCGATGGGGATTCCACCTTCGGCGCATTCCTTCAGCCGGGCTTCCAGGGCCGTGCGGACATCTTCGGCGGTGGGAAGCAGGGTGTCTCCCAATCCGTCTTTGTTCCAGCCGCATTCGCAGTACACGCAGTCAAAGTTACAAATTTTCCCCTTCTGCGGCAAGAGGTTGATGCCCAGGGAATTCCCCAGCCGACGGCTGAATATGGGGCCGAATACAGTAGTTTCCCGCATCATAGGCGCACGGATGTATTATGGATCAAACGCACCAGGCCGGGCTTCTTTCCGGGTTCGATGGTGCCCAACTTGTCTTCCAGTCCCAGGAAACGGGCGCCGTTCAAGCAGGCCCAGGTGAGGAGTTCCTGCAGGGACAGTTCCGGGAAAGCCTGTTGCAGGCAGCGGAGTTCGGCCACCATGTTTAGGTCGTCATTGGAAGACAGGGAATCTGTGCCCACGCAGATGGGGATGCCGGAGGCACGCATCACGGGGATGGGCGGTAATGTCTTGTGGATAAAGAGGTTGGACAGCGGGCATACCGCCAGGAAAGGGTGCGCCAGGACAGCCTTGGCAGCCCGGGCTCCTTCAGGTGTGAGGCAGCACTCGTGCACCAGCAGCACGTTGCCCTGTACGGGCTCTTCCAGCCCGGCAGCCTTCAGGCGTTGCAGGAAATACTCCAGGGAGGAGGTTCCCGTAACGGGCGGGGTGGGGATGCCGTTGGCCACGCGGTTGTCCCACATGGGGCCGCGGCCATACATCATCATTTCCTCTTCCTCGTCGGATTCCTCGCTGTGGTAGGAGAGGAAGCCGTCCTCCAGCCCTGCGGCCGATGAGGCCGACAACAGTTCCGGGCTGGTGGTATAGCAGGAATGAGGGGTGGGGGCGGCATCCAGGCCGTAGGAAAGGGCCTCGGCCTGCAACTTGCGCACGCCCTTCATGACAGCGGGACATTCGGAGCTGACGGCGCCGAACACCTCCAGGAAGGTGCGCGTGTACATGGGGTGGGCCGCCTTCACGGGGAAGGAATCGGCACAGTTGGAAATATCGGCCATGGCCACCACGCCCTGGCTGTACATATAATCCATGGCCGCTTTCAGGGCCGATACTTTCTCCTCATACGAGGACGTATCCCGCAGGGCGTTGATCTGGTCGATGAAGCCGGCCATGCCGGTACCCTTGCGGAACATGCCCTTCATGTAGGAGAGTTCCACATGGCAGTGTGCATTGACGAAGCCGGGGCAGATGATGCCGCCGTCCACGGTTTCTTCCGGCGGGCAGACGCCCGTACGGACAATGGTACCGTCGTCCTCCGTCTCTACAAAAGCGTGGCGGAGGGGCTCACCGCAAAGGGTGTAAACATATTCTGCCGTGTAACGTTTCATTTTACAAAGATAACGCTGTCTTGCTGCATCCTCACCGGCAGGGTATCCACCGCACTCACCGGCGGTTGCGGCCGGCGGTTGACATCCACTTTCATCTGATAGATTTTCATGAACTTCTTCTGCCACTCCTCCTGTTCGGCCTCCACGCCTGCCTGCTTGGCCTCTTTCTCCATCCGCGCGGCTACATTCCCCATGATTTTTTCCATGCGGGAAGGGTCTTCCAGATAATACTCCACGCTGTAGATGAAATCGTCGGTATCGTAGCCGTACTGCTCAAAGATCCCCTCATACACCAGGGAAGTATCGGCCTGTTTCTGCAGTTTCCGGTCCTGCTTGATCTGCTGGTCCTGGATGAGCATGTCGGCCATGATCCGCTCCATGTCGTCGCGGGGTATCTTCCGGGGACCGCAAGCGGCCACCAGAAGCACCAGAAGCGCGATATGGAGCAGTTTGCGCATTAGCGGAGAATGGCGCCCAGTTCGTTTTTCAGGGCCTCCAGGACGCGGTTCATGGTGTTTTCCACCTCGGCGTCGGTGAGGGTGTGCTCCAGGTCCTGCAGCACGAAGTTCAGGGCATACTGCTTTTTGCCGAAGAGAATCTTCTCTCCGCGGTAGACGTCGAAGAGGGTGACGCTCTTGATGAGCTTCTTGCCGGCGCGGAGGGCGCACTTGCGGACATCGGCATAAGAGACTTTCTCGTCCAGCAGGAGGGCCAGGTCTCGGCGTACCTCGGGGAACTTGGGCAGTTCCTTGAAGGAGAACTTGTCCCGCGTGATGAGGGTGAAGAGCACCTCCCAGTTAATCTCGGCGGCGAACACCGGCTGCTTTACGCTGAAACGCTTGCACAGGGCGGGATTCAGGGTGCCCAGGGTGGCCAGGAGCTGCGGCTCCTTGCCGGGCAGGCTGTAGGTGATGCCCTCGGAGAAGAGGTCGGCGGGGGCGCTGCCCATCTGCAGGCTGTTCACGTCTATGCGGTAGCGGGCCATCAGGGCCTCCACATAACCTTTGAGCTGGAAGAAACTGCTCTTGGCAGCGGCGCTGCGCCACACTTTCTCGGGCGTACCGCTCAGGAACAGGGAGAAGCAGCGGTGCTCCTCATAGCCTTCCAGGGTGGTGCCGGGCTTGCCGGGCAGGCGGCGGTACACAGAGCCGTACTCGAAGAACTTGAGGGAGGTAGCCTGACGGTTCAGGTTGTAGGCTACTACCTCCAGGCCGTTCAGGAGCAGGGTCTGGCGCATGACGTTCAGGTCCTGGCTCAGGGGGTTCACAATGTGCACGCAGGCCTCTACAGGGTAGGTTTCCAGCTGGGTATAGTAATCTTCCTTGGTGAGGGAGTTGTTCATGGTCTCCACAAAGCCGTTGGCCGCCAGCCAGTTGGAAATGGCGTTGCGGGTGGCTTCGGGGTCCGGCTGCTGGGAAGGGTTCACGCTCATGCGCAGGTTCTGGGGCAGCTCAATGTTGTTGTAGCCGTAGATGCGCAGGATTTCCTCCACCACGTCGCACTCACGGGTAACGTCCACCATGTAGGTAGGGGCGGCCACCAGGGCGCCTTCGGCCGTCTTTTCCACAAACTGGTAATTGAGGCCTTCCAGGATCTTCTCGATGGTCTTCTCGCCAATCTGTTTGCCGATAAAGTGCTGGATGCGAGCGTAATTCAGCTTAATCTGGGCACGGCCGATCTTCTCCGGGTAAACCTCACGCACCTTGCCGATGACCTTGCCGCCGGCCACCTCCAGGATGAGGAGGGCGGCGCGCTTGGCGGCGTACAGGGCGGCCTCAGGGTCGGCTCCGCGCTCGAAGCGGAAGCTGGCGTCGGTGCTCAGCGTCTGGCTCTTGGCGGTCTTGCGCACGCTCACGGGGTCGAAATAGGCGCCTTCGATGAACACGTCCACGGTGCTGTCCGTCACGCCGGAATCTTCACCGCCGAACACGCCGGCGATGCACATGGGGCCTTCGGCATCGGCAATGACCATGTCGCAGGCGGCCAGTTTGCGCTCCATTCCATCCAGGGTCTTGATGACTTCTCCCTGGGCAGCGCGGCGCACGATGACTTTTCCTCCCCTTACCTTGGCTGCGTCGAAGGTATGCAGGGGCTGACCGGTCTCAAAGAGCACGAAGTTGGAGATATCAACCACATTGTTGATGGGCTTGAGGCCGATGCTCATGAGGTGCTCCTGCAGCCATTCCGGGCTGGGGGCCACCTTCACGCCCTTCACGGTGATGCCGCAGTAGCGCGGGGCGCCCTTGCTGTCCAGCACCTCCACGGGCATGGATTCACCCTCTCCCTCGCGGAAAGCTTCCACGGAAGGAAGCGTGAGCTCGCAGGGGATATCGCGGCTGCGGAGGTAACCGTACAGGTCCCTGGCAACGCCGATATGGGAAGCCGCATCGATGCGGTTGGCGGTAATCTCGTACTCAATCACAGCCTCGTCCTTCAACTGAAGGTATTCCTTGGCAGGGGTGCCGATGACAGCGTCCTCCGGCAACACCATGATGCCGGCATGGCTGGCGCCGATGCCCAGTTCGTCCTCGGCGCAAATCATGCCCAGGCTTTCCACGCCGCGGATCTTGGACTTCTTGATCTTAAAGTCTCCGGGCAGGACGGTGCCGATACGGGCGAAAAGCACCTTCTGGCCGGCCGCCACGTTGGGGGCGCCGCACACTACCTGTACGGGCTGCTCCGGGCTGCCGTCGTTCACGGTGGTCACATGCAGGTGATCGCTGTCCGGGTGGGGTTCGCAGGTGAGCACCTGGGCCACCACCACGCCCTTGAGACCGCCGGGAATCACTTCCTGCATTTCCACGGAATCCACTTCAATGCCGATGGAAGTCATGGCCTCGGCCACCTGTTCCGGGGTGAGGTCACACTTCAAATACTCTTTTAACCAGTTGTAACTGAGTTTCATTGTATATCTTCCAGTTTAAATAAATCTTCTACGAATTCTTTCTTGTCAAAGACTTTGAGGTCTTCCACGCCTTCTCCTATTCCCAGGAACTTGATGGGGAACCTGAACTGGTCCACGATGCCCACCACCACGCCGCCTTTGGCGCTGCCGTCCAGCTTGGTGACGGCCAGGGCGGTGACATCCGTGGCCCGGGCAAACTCCTTGGCCTGGATAAAGGCGTTCTGGCCGGTGGAGCCGTCCAGTACCAGCAATACCTCGTGCGGGGCGTCGGGAACCACCCGTGTGATGACGTTGCGGATTTTGGTGAGCTCGTTCATCAGGTCCACGCGGTTGTGCAGGCGGCCGGCGGTGTCGATGAGGACCACATCGGCCTCCTTGGCCACGGCGCTCTTGACGGTATCGAAGGCCACGGCGGCGGGGTCTGCGCCCATGGGCTGCTTCACGATATCGGCCCCGGCACGTTCGGCCCACACGGTGAGCTGCTCCACGGCCGCGGCGCGGAAAGTATCGGCCGCACCGATGACCACCTTCTTGCCCTGCTTGACCAGCATGGAGGCCAGCTTGCCGATGGTGGTGGTCTTCCCCACCCCGTTCACGCCCACCACGAGCATCACGTAAGGCTTTTTGGAAAAGTCGAAAGGCTGCACTTGGTCGTCCGGGCCCATCAGATTGGCAATCTCGTCCCGGATGATGGCGGTGAGTTCCTCCATGTCCACGTACTTGTCCTTCTCCACGCGGTCTTCGATGTTCTCGATGACCTTGAGCGTGGTGTCTACGCCCATGTCGGAAGCCAGCAGGGCTTCCTCCAGGGCATCCAGCACGTCATCGTCTACCCGGGACTTGCCCGTAATGGCCCGTCCCAGCTTCTGGAAGAAGTTCAGGTTGGTTTTTTTTACGCCTTTGTCGAATATTCCCATAGCTTGCAAATTTAACAATTTTCGGCGAAAAATCCTTATCTTTGCGCCCATGTTATACATCCCCAAGAATTACCGCAACCTGCTGGGCGGTCCCGAGCAGACGGAAAAGGCCATCAAGGCCGTAAAAGACATGTTCCAGGTGAACCTGAGCGCCCAGTTGGCGCTGCTTCGCGTGACGGCACCCATGATGGTGCTCTCCGGGCAGGGTCTCAACGACGACCTCAACGGCGTGGAGCGTCCGGTGAAATTTCCGGTGAAATCCATGGCCGATGCCCCCGCCGAAGTGGTGCATTCCCTGGCCAAATGGAAGCGCCTGAAACTGGCCGAACTGGGCGTGGAGCCCGGTCGCGGCATCTATACCGACATGAACGCCCTTCGGCCCGACGAAGACTTGGACAACATACATTCCATCTACGTGGACCAGTGGGACTGGGAGAAAGTAATGCTGCCCTCCGACCGGACGGAAGCCTTCCTCCACAAGACCGTACGCCGCATCTATGAGGCCGTGAAAGTGACCGAGAACAAGCTGTACGTGGAGTTCCCGCAGATTACGCCCATGCTGCCGGAGGATATCTATTTTATATCGGCCCAGGAACTGCTGGACCGCTATCCGTCCCTTACGCCCAAAGAGCGTGAAAACGCCATTGCAAAGCAGTATGGGGCCGTTTTCATCCAGGGCATTGGGGCCAAACTGTCCGACGGTCTGCCTCATGACGGCCGCGCCGCCGACTACGACGACTGGGCCCTGAACGGGGATATCCTGCTGTGGAACCCGGTTCTGGACAGCGCCTTCGAGATTTCCAGCATGGGCATCCGCGTCAATGCCGAGAGCCTGCACAGCCAGCTGGCCGAAAGGGACCAGCTCTGGAAAGAAGAACTCTTTTTCCACCGCCTTCTGCTCGAAGGCAAACTGCCCCAGACCATCGGCGGCGGTATCGGCCAGTCCCGCCTCTGCATGTTCCTGCTGCGGAAGGCCCATATCGGCGAAATCCAATCCTCCATCTGGCCGGCCGATATGCGCGCCGCCTGCCACAAAGCCGGTATCGAACTGGCATAAAAAAGCCGCCCCAATTGGGACGGCTTCTTTAATGGACGTAGTCTTACTTCTTGTCGAAGAAGGCTTTCTCTTTACCTTCCTCAACCAGCTGCTCTACGAACACGTAGGCACCGGTCTTGGGGCTCTTTTCCATACGGATTACCTTCACCATGTGCTTGGCACCAGCCTTAGCATCGAAGGTAGCAACTGCTTTCTTTGCCATAGTTCAAACTGTTTATTTAATCTCACGGTGGAGGGTTACTTTCTTGAGGTACGGGTTGTACTTCATGCGCTCAAGACGGTCGGGGGTGTTCTTCTTGTTCTTGGTGGTGATGTAACGGGACATGCCGGGAACACCGCT
>Ga0310690_10003421_pt1 | contig 23813 bp, 15 predicted proteins | sample AusTroGonzalo_MG_2_FD_207661 | JGI IMG/M metagenome (GOLD analysis project Ga0310690, IMG submission 207661) | Bovine rumen microbial communities from tropical cattle in Woodstock, Queensland, Australia - Gonzalo_04 (v2) (version 2) | ecosystem: Host-associated > Mammals > Digestive system >... | reverse complement strand
GGACGCCATGGCCGGCCTTACGCTGGCGATGCCGATAATGATGTTGTTCGCGGCGTTCGGGGTGTTCGTCGGAGCAGGGCACTCGGCCATCCTTTCGATAAAGCTGGGCGAAGGGGATCCAGAGGCCTGCGAGAAGCTTCTCGGCGAGCTGGTCGCCTTCAAGCTGCTGTTTTTCTTTACTCTGCCTCCGCTAGTGTACTTCAACCTCGACACGGTGCTTGGTTGGTGTGGCGCGGACAGGGTGACGCCCGGCGCGTGCGAGGCGGCGCGGACGTATCTAAGTCTCGTGCTTTTCTCCCACCTCTTCTCGCATCTTGCCTTCGGGTTGTCCGCCATGCAGCGCGCCGAGGGCAGCGCGAGGCGCTCCATGATGTGCATGATAGTCGGATTCGGATTGAACGCCGTGCTGGATCCGGTCTTTATATTTGCGTTCGACATGGGTATTGCCGGCGCCGCCTGGGCCACTAACATATCGATGTTCGCAAGCTGCCTGTGGGCGTTGGGATATTATTGGCGCGGCAGGACGAAGGTGAAGCTGAGACTGCGGCGGATCGGCTTCTATCGCGGGCTTGTCATGCGCGCGGCGGGAATCGGCCTTGCGCCATTCATGCAGCAGCTGATGAGCTCTGTCATCGCCGTGTCTCTTCAGGTGGCCTTCGTCAAGTGGCTCCCGGACGAGGTCGCCCGCAGGGACCAGATAGCCTCGCTGGGAGTATTCCACAGCGCACTTATCCTCATCATCATGCCGATGCTCGGAACGCAGCAGGGCCTCCAGCCGATATTTGGGTTCAACTGGGGCGCGAGAAACTTCCGGCGCGTCCTCGGAACGCTCAAGACCGGATTTTGGGTGACGACGGCTTTGAGTTTTTGGGCGTTCGTCATACAGGTGGTTCCGCCTTTCCCGACGTTGCTTGCAAAGATGTTCGTGCCGTCCGACTCGCCGGGGCTTGTCGAGCTTGCTGCGCATGACCTTCAGCTGTCGAACTGCATGATTTGGTGCATTTCAATCAATGTGGTCGCGACTACGTACTTCCAGTCCATAGGTCGGCCCAAGGCCGCGATATTCCTCTCCTTCCTGAGGCAGGGCCTTTGCTTGCTGCCGATAGTGTGGCTGTTGCCATATTTCATGGAGGACAAGGCCCTCGCCATATGGCTTTCGATGCCAGTCTCGGATGTTTTATGCAATGTCGCGACTATCCCGCCGCTGCTGATGCATGCAAGGTTTCTCTCGAAGGTTCGCTCTCGCGGTGCCGAGTCTCCGTCGCATAGGGACAGCTCCACGCTTGCGCAGTGAGGATGAATGCCGCGAAATGGTTTAAAGCGAGTCGGCGTTGGCGGCGGGGCACATGTTTCGCACTTTAATGCCGGGAGTCCTGCGGTTCTCGAAGCGATTTCCCTCGTCGCGGAAGGTCGAGCCGGGATAGGCGCCTTCCTCGCCTAAAGAGACCATTATGCCATTTGGAGCGACGGGGCTCTGTACGAGAGTGGAACGCGAGAGCAGCACCTGTCCGCCGTTTGGACAGTTTACCAGATAGCTTGACAGTCCGTCGTCGCCGTCGTCAAATCGTGAATCCAGTATTTCCGTGACCAACGCTCTGCTCTTCAGACAGTGTCCGTTGCGGCAATGGCTGGAGTCTATCTGCCGGCAAACGAGGCGGGCGATGCGCCCGACGTAGATGTTGTGTGAATATCCGTCGCCATGGCCGCAACCGTGAAAGCGGCATCTCTCGATGTGAAGTTCTGCGCGGGGCGCCGCCGAGGTGAGTATGCCGTTCTCGTTTAAGGAGAAAGAGCAGCGTTCTACGCGCGTCGTTCCGGACTGGGCGCCTATCCAGAGCCCGGCTCCGTTTTTGTCGTTGCACTTCGCTCCTTCGAACGACATGTCGCTTATCGAAACGTCGCATCCATCGACGACCCAGAGGCCCTTGCCTCCTGCGAGTTGCTTGTCTGTCGGCGGGACTATCGTTGCGCACGCCGGCGGACGCGGGCCGGTGATTGTCAGACGGCTTGCGCGCCATGTGCATACGTCATGGTACACACCTGGGCGGATCAGCACGGTGTCCCCGTCATGTACGATCTTTGCGGCGTCGGATGGCGTGGCGCAGCTTTCGCCTGCGCCCACTGCTATAGTGACGCCTGCGACATGTGCCGTGCATGAGACGGCCCACGCCAAGAAAAGCGCATGGAGCTTCAGTTTCATGGAAGTATTATACCATAGTCCGAACGGCGTGGCGCATGAAATCGCCCTGAACAACAAGTGGTGTGGCCGAGTCGGTTTATGATATACTATGCGCCATGGCAAAACCCTTGTTGTCCTTCTGTTTCACTGACACGGGAGAGGAGTGCTCGCGATGAACATGCGTAGAGTTAAAGGCGGTTTCGCGAAGGCGGTGGTCGCCGCCCTTATGATGCTCTTTTCGCTGCCGGCTGCGGCGGTTGCGGCAAAGCCCAAGGCCATCGTCCTCTTCTATGCGGATGACTTGGGATATGGCGACACATCCGTCTATGGTCAGGCGAAAGTCCCGACTCCGAATCTGGAGCGGCTGGCACGCGAAGGTTGTCTTTTTGCGGACGCGCACTCCGCGACTCCGATTTGCACGCCTTCGCGTTTTTCGCTTCTCACGGGGCGCTACGCTTTTCGCCGCCCCGGTACGCGCATCCTTGACGGCGACGCGAAGCTGATCCTGCCCGTCGAGGGCTCGGGCGAGGAGAACGTCACGCTCCCCGTGCTTATGAAGCGCGCGGGCTACCGCACGGCGGCGATAGGCAAGTGGCACCTTGGTCTTGGCGCGGGCGAAGGGCCGATCAACTGGAACGGCGAAATCAAGCCGTCTCCGCGCGAGGTCGGCTTCGAGAGGTCTTTCGTCATGGCGGCGACGGCGGACCGTGTTCCATGCGTGTTCATTGAAGACGGGCATGTGGCGGGCCTTGATCCGGCGGATCCGATAGAGGTCAGCTACGACAGGTGCGAGCGCAAGTGGGATGACGAGGTGACGGCGCACACGAACCCGGAGCTGCTGAAGGCATGGGGGCGTCCGTCGGACCGTCAGCACGACAAGACCATAATCGACGGAATCTCGCGGATCGGACACATGCGCGGCGGGAAGGCGGCGAGCTGGAAGGACCAGGATCTTGCCGACCGCATAACGGCGGAGGCCGAGAAGTTCATCATGGAGTCTGCGGGCAAGCCCATCTTCCTCTATTTCGCAACGAACGACATCCACGTGCCGCGCGACCCCGCGCAGCGATTTCGCGGCAAGAGCGGCCTCGGCATACGCGGTGATGCGACGGTGCAGATGGACGATTGTCTGGGAAGGATCAGGAAGGCGCTTGCCGAGGCAGGCTACGACGACACGCTTTTCATCTTCACGAGCGACAACGGTCCGAAGGTCTCCGACGGCTACGAGGATGGCGCGCGCGAGGCGTGGGCGGAGGAGAATCCCGCCGCGCCTTACACCGGCGGGAAATACACTGTACGCGAGGGCGGCACGCGCATCCCGATGGTGGTCGCATGGCCGGGGCGGGTGAAGCCGGGGACGAAGAACGGCGCGCTTGTTTCGCAGACCGACTTCGCGCGCTCGCTTGCGAAGATCGCGGGCGTCGAAGTGCCGGAGGGCGCGTGCGGCGACAGCAAGGAGCTTTCCGGCGTAATCCTTGGCGAAAGCGAAGCGGGGCGCGAGAGCCTTGTCGAGCAACCGGCATGGGGGCCGTGGGGCTACCGCAAAGGGAACTGGAAGCTCATAGACTCCAAGGAGCCTCAGCTATACGATCTCGCCAAGGATCCGGCGGAGCAGAACAATCTTGCGAAGGAACATCCGAAGCTGCTCGTCCAGCTCCGTCGTGAACTTCGCGCCCTCACCAAGATGGAGCCATGACATGAGCATGAATACATTTAGCCTTGCAGTGTTTGCGGCGTCAGCCGTCGTCTCGTCCGTTCTTTCGGCGGCTGATGCGCCGAGGCCGTTCCCGAGTGCCGTCCGGCTTTCGCCCGGCCAGGAGATTTCCTGCGGCCAGGACGTGCGTAACTTCTTCCTGACCGGGAAATGCCGTCTCTCCAAGGGCGCCGAAGCGTCGCTCTGGTTCCATTCCGACGATTCCGGCAAGGGATACGAAGTGCTGTTTCGCAACGGGCCGGTGGACGGCACGCGCAAGACCGGATCGCTTTCGCACGTGCGCAATCTCTACCGCTCCATGGCGCGGGACGAAGAGGACTTCGCCTTCGCTGTCCGGGTGCGGGAGAAGAACGTGGAGGTGTGGGTGAACGGCATGCCGGTGGTGCGCTACACGCAGGGGAATCGCCCGTACCGACTGCCGCAGTACGCGAAGATGCTCTTCTCACGCGGCGACTTCGTATTCAAAGGCCGCACAGGATCGGCCGACTACTTCGACATGGTCCTTGAGCCGATAAGGGACGGAGTTGTGAATCAGGACGACGTCTATCCATACGCCGACGAGGCCACGGATCCGGTGATCAGGCTCCAGCAGGCGGACTTCCCGGTCGTGAACTGGCATGTCCACGCGAAGGGCGGATGGACTCCGCGCCAGGCGTACGACAAGAGCCTGGCGGACGGAATCAACTACGGGGTTTCGGTGAACATCTACGGCAAGATCGTCCGCAAGGGCGACGGCGGGGTCGGGCTCATGATCGAGACGGACGACGAGGCGCTCAAGTATCTTGCCGAGATGCGCGGCTGGCCGTTCCTTCACGGCTTCCAGGGCGAGGGCCGCAAATGGACCGCGTCCTTCACTGGAAAGTCTCTCGCCGCCTGCGACTTCCTCTTCACCGACTCGATGACGATAGTCGACCGCAACCGGCAGATTCGGCTCTACCGTCCGGATGAGTTCACGTTCAACGGACGCACGGCCGAGGAGTGGATGGACTTCTATGTCTCGCAGATCGAGTCCATTCTCGAGAACGAGCCAGCCGACTTCTACGCGAACCCGATGTTCCTTCCGCCCGAGCTTGAAAAGAAAGCGGACGCGCTCTGGACCGACGAGCGCATCGACCGCGTCCTCGACAAGCTCGCAAAGCACAGGATCGCGCTCGAGATCAACTCCCGCTACTGCATCCCCGGCCACAAGGTGCTGCGCAAGGCGAAGGCGCGCGGCATCAAGTTCACCCTCGGCACGAACAACGGCGACGCGAACATCGGCCGTCTCGAATGGGCGCTAGACGCGGTGCGCGAGTGCGGAATCACGAAGGAAGACATGTGGTTCCCGTCGGACAGCGTACGGCTTTCGCGTCCGACCATAGTCTACAACAAGATCGAGGAGTGATGCGCAGATGAAAGTGTCCATTGCGGCGGCGCTGGGGCTGTTGGCTTCGATGTCGGCGACGTCGGGGACTTTCGCTCAGCCCGGGGAGCGCGATCTTTTCGCCGACACATGGGATGCGATGGATGCGCTGGGCCGGAAACTCGGCGACGCATCGACGTTGCCTGCTCCGAGAAAGAAGCTGGTCGGTATATTCTACTGGATCTGGCATCAGGGCCAGAAGGGTCCGGTCCTCGACAACACAGAGCTTCTCGCCGCAGACCCCGCGCTTCCACAGCGTCCGGACGATCCAAAGTGGGGGCTCCGCATGACCCACTACTGGGGGCGTCCCGCGTTCGGCTATTACGCGACGACCGACGCATGGGTATTGCGACGCCATGCGCAGCTGCTTTCGCACGCCGGCGTGGACGCCGTGGTGTTCGACGCCACTAACGGCACGTTCACCTGGATGGACTCCTTCTGGACGCTCGCCCGCACATGGAGCGAGATGCGCGCCCAGGGCGTCAGAACCCCGCAGTTCGTCTACATGCTTCCGTTCTGGCCGGGCAACGACCAGGCGACCAGCCTGCTGCAGCTCTACCGGGACATCTACAAGCCCGGCAAATACCGCGAGCTGTGGTTCCTCTGGAACGGGAAGCCGCTCATCCACGCAATCCCCGACCTCGTGAGGGAACGGGCGAACTCCGAGAAGACGCCGCCGGAAGACCGCCGCGACTTTGCGGAGATCCTTGAGTTCTTCACCTTCCGTCCGCTCCAGCCCGCCTACGCCGTCGGGCAGACGAGGCCTGAACAGTGGTGCTGGCTTGAGGTGTATCCGCAGCATCCCTACTGCGTGCGCAATGACGGCTCCGCCGAGATGTGCGCGGCGGGCGTCGCCCAGAACCACTCATGGAAGACCGAAGCCGGACGGCGCGGCCTTGCGGCGATGAACGACATCAACGTGTTCGGCCGCGCCTACGTCGGGCCTGCCGCCGACGAACTCAAGCCAGGCGAGACGCTTCGCTTCGCGCCGGACCGCAATCCGCACCGCGGCGAACGCGACCGCTTCATCTGGGGCGACAACTTCGCCCAGCAGCTCGCCCATGCGCGGAAGATCGACCCAGACTATTTGTTCGTGACGGGATGGAACGAGTTCATCGCCGGCAACTTCGACGAGTGGCAGGGCAAGAAGGGCGCGTTCCCCGACCAGTATTCCCCCGAGTTCAGCCGAGACGTCGAGCCGTCCGACGGCGTTCTTCTGGACCACTTCTACTGCCAGTTCGTCGATGGCGTGAGAAGGTTCAAGGGCGTGCGGCCCCAACGCTCCGCTGCGCAGGGCCCGGTGTTCCGCGACGCCGTCGGCGATGTCGACAGAAGGGACGCGGGCGGATACGGCACGACGCACTACACGGACGATACCGGGCGCAACGACATAGTGGAGTGCTTCGTCTCGCATGACGCCGAAGACATCGAGTTCACGGCGGAATGCGCCGCGCCGTTGACTCCCTGCTCCGATTCGGCATGGATGCGCCTCTTTGTGTCGGTGCGGCTCGCCGCCGCCGATCCAGATCCCCATTGGAACCATCTTCATTTCGTCGTCAACCGCGTGACGCCGCCCGACGGACACACGGCGATTCTTGAGAGATGCCTTGGAGGATGGCGGTGGGAGGAGGTCGCGCGCGTTCCGATGAAGGTCGATGGACGGCGCGTCTCCCTGCGGATTCCGCGAAAGGCCATCGGGCAGAGCGGCAAGGTGGACGTGCGCTTCAAGTGGGCCGACAACACGGCCGGACCCGAAGGCGACGGAAACATCCTCGGGTTCTACCGCCACGGCGACGCCGCTCCCGACGGCAGATTCCTCTACCGCTATTTCGAGTGACTGCGTGAATCGGCGCCTGTTGCGCGCAGTTGAGGGAGCAGCCGTATTTTGGTATAATGCCCGCATGAAAACTACTGTTCTCGCATTGTCGGCGCTCGTCGGGGTTTCATGCTCCGCGGCGGAGCTCTTCAACGGAAAAGACCTCTCGGGCTGGACGGCAGTCGCCGACCACGACGCGACCGGAGGGTACACCGCGCCAGAGCCGACGTGGTCGGTCGTAGACGGGGCGATTCGCACGACCGGCACTCCTTTCGGATATCTGCGCACGAAGCGCGCCGACTTCTCGGACTTCAAGCTGAAGCTTGAATACCGCTGGTGGAGGCCCACGAAGCACCCCAACTCCGGCGTGTTCGTGCGGCTTGCGGCGGACACCGGCACGTTCGTCCCGACATGCTACGAGAACCAGCTGGACCCCACGAGCGCTTGCTCGGTGTTCGCCCTAGGCGGGTCTGTGATCGACGGCGTTGCGCCGCGCAATCCGTACAATCCGGCCAATGCGCTTTCCGGGATAGCTGCGGTTCCTGCCAAGGCCGCGCCCTCCGAGAAGCCGTTCGGAGAGTGGAACTCCCTCGAAATCGAGGCGAAGGGCGACGAGCTGGTCAGTCGGCTCAACGGCGTGGAGATGAACCGGGTGAAGGGCGTCAAGACGGCGAAGGGCGCAATCGCCCTGCAGTCGGAAGGCGGCGCAATCGAGTTCAAGAACATTGCACTGGAATCACTCTAGAAAACCGAATGGCGTAGCACTGATTCCGTTCGCCGTGTTTGCGGCGTTCTACGTGGGGTTGTCCCTTCTCGCGGGGCGGCTCGGGTTTGAGATGCCTTGGTACAAGGTGTCCATGCCGGTTGCGTTTCTGGTTGCGTCCGCGACGTCGCTTGTCCTGTGGAGGCGGCGTTCGCTGGACGAGAAGGTCGAGATATACGCGCAGGGGATGGGCGATCCGAACATAATGATCATGTGCCTGATCTTCATCCTTGCGGGGGCGTTCGCCACGGTAGCGAAGGGTTCCGGGGCCGTTGATGCGGCGGTCGCCATAGCGCGGCGCTTCGTGCCCGCGCAGTTCATGGTGGCGGGGGTGTTCCTCGTGTCGTGCCTCATTTCGCTCGCGATAGGCACCTCCTGCGGAACCATCGCCGCCGTGACGCCGATTGCGCTCGGCTTCGCGGGGCCGCTGCAGCTGAGTCCGGCGCTCCTTATGGGCGCAGCGATAGGCGGCGCCATGTTCGGCGACAACATGTCGATGATCTCCGACACGACGATCGCAGCCACGCGCACTCAGGGCGTGAGGATGAACGACAAGTTCCTCGCGAACGGCTTCATCGCCGCCCCGGCCGCGCTGGTGGCGCTGTTTCTGTATGCGATGTCTGGATCGGCGGCGGGTCCGGTCGAGGCGCCGGCCATGACATGGCAGCACGTCGTCCTCGTCCTTCCATACGTATTCGTTCTCGTCCTCGCGCTGGCGGGGCTCAACGTGATGGCGCTCCTCTTCGTCGGAACGCTGCTCTCGGCCGTAATCGGCGGTGCGCTCGGAAAGTTCGCGTTCTTCGACGTGATGGACCTCCTCGGCAAAGGCACGCTTGGAATGGGCGAGACGCTTATCGTCGCGTTGCTTGCGGGCGGGCTCTTCAGATCGGTGAGGGAGAACGGCGGAGTCGCTTGGCTTACGGACCGCATTTCGAAGGTGATCAAAGGTCCCCGCTCCTGCGAACTGGGCGTGTTCTTTCTTGTGGCGGCCGTGAACTGCTTCACGGCGAACAACACCGTCGCGATTGTCATTGCAGGCCCGATTGCAAAGGAGTGCGCGGACAGGTTCAAGGTCAATCCCGTGCGCGTGGCGTCCATTCTCGACGCCGCGTCCTGCGTCGTGCAGGGGCTAATACCCTATGGCGCGCAGATACTGATCGCAATGGGCGTCGCAAAGGGACTGGACATTACCGTCGATTTGTCAGCGCTCGTCACAAGCCTCTACTACCAGCCGATTCTAGCGGTTGCAATCCTAGCATCGACGCTGAGACGGAAAGCATAATCCCCCGCCGCGACACTGCGCATCCGCCACGCGCACGGGCGCGTGAATGTAAGTTCGCGCTTGCCCTGAAGCATGTCCTGGAGGTCATTAGCGATAGGCGCCCCTCCAGCAAATCAAAACGAGTGGATGCTTGATGCCTTGCCGCTTGCCCCTAGAGGTATGGCGGGTCTGCCCCTTTTTTGGTACAATGGTGGCGGATTGTGCATGGCAGAGAGTCGGCAAACTATCGTTGGATATAAGGAGGCTGCATAATGAAGAAATTATTGACTGTTTTCGTATTGGCATACTGCCAGATGTTCACATTGGCATGTTCGGCGGATGAGACGTCGCCCGTTGTGGAATCGTGCCTCGCGCACGGCAAGGAGGTGGTTTCGCCGGACGGACGCAACCGCATAACGTATTCCGGCGGAATGGTGACGGTGCTGCGCGACAATCGGACGCTGTTCGGTCCGCAGCCCGTGGCGCTTCGTCTGGATCGTGGCGAGGCGAAGATGGAACTATGTGCGCGCAATGACGGCGTGGCGTACCGTTTCACGACGGACGAGGATGGCGAGATCACGGTTCTCGACGAGACGGCGGCGCTCGTGTTTCCCTCTCCAGACACGGAGCTGTGGGTGGGCTACAACTGGTGCGACAATCCGAGGGACCCGAAGCAAGACAAGCTTCAGCACGGCTGCGCCTCGGCCTACACGTGCACGACGCCGTCCTCGTTCGTCCCCGACGGCCGCCGCATCGCGTACCTTCCGCTGACTGTGCGCTGTCCGAATGGCACGGCGGCGCTCGTGACGGAGACGGATCTTCGCGACTACGCCGGCTGGCATCTGAGGCGGAACGGGAGCGAGACGCGGCGGCTTGACGGCGTTTTCGGGAAGTATCCAGTCCGGGCGAAGGAGCGGAACGCAGGGACTAACTACCGGCGCGTGACAGAACGCCACGACTGGATCGTCAAGACGCGCGGACGGCGCACTTTCCCGTGGCGCGTGTTCGCCATCGCCGATGCGCCAATCGGTCTTGTCGAGCAGAAGCTTACGCATGACCTCGCCGCGCCGCCGCAGGGCGACTACTCGTGGGTGAAGCCAGGCGTGTGCGCATGGGAATGGTGGAGCGACAGGCGTCTTGACGACGTTCCGTTCAAGCCGGGCGTAAACACAGCGACCTACAAGGCGTACATCGACTTCGCCGCCGAATACGGCCTCGGATGGATGCTCATAGACGAAGGGTGGTGCAAGAAAGGCGACCTGTTCTCGCTGACGGACGGATTCGACCTCGACGCGATCATCGCCTACGCCTCGTCTCGCGGAGTGCGCGTGATGCTCTGGACGGCGTGGCGCGTGCTGGACGGAAGGCAGGAGGAGATTTTCGCCGCGTTCGCAAAGCGCGGCGTCGCCGGGTTCAAGGTCGATTTCATGGAGCGCGACGACGCAGAGATGATGCGCTTCATGGAGGAGACGCTCTCCGTCGCCGCGAAACACCGTCTTGCCATAGACTTCCATGGATGCGGCAAGCCTTCCGGTCTTGAGACGACGTACCCGAACCTCGTGGGCGTGGAAGGGGTGCGTGGACTGGAACTGATGAAGCTGAACATCTCGAAGGGCGAGGACTTCATGACGCACGACTGCACGGTGCCGTTCACGCGCGCTCCGCTCGGGCACGTCGACTACACCCCTGGCGCGATGCGGAACCTGCGCAGGGACGAATGGCGGTCGGACAGGCGCAATCCCGCCTCGCAGGGAACGCGCGCACACCAGATGGCGCTGTTCACGCTCTTCCCCGTGCCGCTCCAGATGATGTGCGACTCGCCGAGCGCGTACCGCCGCAATCAGGAATGCGCGCGCTTCATCGCGTCCGTCCCGACGGTGTGGGACGAAGCGAAGGGACTTTGCGGCGAGATAGGCAAGTTCGCCGCCGTCGCGCGGCGCAGGGGCGGAACGTGGCATGTCGGCGCGATCACGGACTGGACGGCGCGGGAGATTGCCATTTCCACGGACTTTCTGGGCGAGGGCGAGTGGAGGGCCGAGGTTTTCCGCGATGCGGACGACGCCGACAAGGAGCCGACGCACTATGTCCACGAGTCCAAGCGCATGAAGGCGGGCGAACGGCTGACATTCCGCGTAGCGCCGGGCGGCGGCTTCGCCGTCCGCTTCGACCGCCCCTGAGGACGCGAGTGCCACTCAGACACGAAAGGGTAGTTGATTCCGGTTATCAAACTTGGTAGAATGAAGCCATGAAAGCAAGACTAGCAGCGTTCTTCGCGACCGCGCTTCTTCCGTGTGCGCGGCTGTCCGCAATCGATCCCGTCGACTATGTTCTGCCCGAGATGGGAACGGACTCTACGGGCGATTTCTCCACGGGCAACACGTATCCCGCGATCGCACGTCCGTGGGGCATGAACTTCTGGAGTCCGGTGACGACGGTGCGAAACGGCGACGGCTGGATGTACGGCTGGCGCGACGACAAGTTCCGCGGAATCCGCCAGACGCACCAGCTGAGTCCATGGGTCAACGACTACGGATCCTTCCTCGTGATGCCTGTCGTGGGCAAGTCGGTCTTCTCGAACAAAGACCGCGGCACGCGCTTCACGCACAAGGCGGAGACCTTCAAGCCATACTACTACGGCGTGTACCTCGGCGAGTACGACGTGATGTTCGAGATTGCGCCGACGGAGCGCGCGGCCGTGATGCGCGTCACGTATCCCGACACGGACGACGCGTACCTCGTGGTGGACGCGGGCCCAGGGCGGTGCGGCATCCGCGCGGACGGGGCGAAGCGCGTCGTCGGCTGGAACGCGAAGAACCACGGCGGCGTCGGGGAGGGCTTCCGCAATTTGTTCGCGCTTGAGTTCAGCGAGCCGGTGGTGGAGGCGCGGGCTTGGCGGAACGAGCAGTTCGCGGAAGGTACGGAGGTGGAGTGCGACGGCAAGGATCGCGGCACGTGCGGGCTTCTCCTGAAGTTCGCGCCGAAGAAGCGCGGCGACGTCGTGACGGTGCGCGTCGCGTCAACCTTCCTCGGCGAGGACCAGCTTGCGCGCAACTTCGCGGAGATCGGCACGAAGACGTTCGACATGGTGGCGGCGGAGGGCCGCAGGGAATGGAACGACGTGCTGTCGCGCATGAAGGCGGAGTCCTGGGACTTCAACCGCCTGCAGGTGTTCTACACGTGCCTCTACCGCGCGGCGCTCTGGCCGCACAAGCTGTACGAGCTGGACGAGCAGGGCCGTCCGCACCACTCAAACTTCAACGGCGGCGGACGCGGGCCGAAGCCAGGCTACCTCTACGGCGACACCGTGTTCTGGGACACGTTCCGCGCGCTCTTCCCGCTCATGAACTTCTTCGCGCCAGAGAAGGCGGGCGAGGCGACGGCGGGCTGGCAGTGCGTGTGGAAGGAGGCGGGGTGGCTGCCGGAGGGCATGAGCCCTGGGCTCTTCGCGTGCATGATCGGGAACAACTCGGCGTCGATAGTGGCGGACGCGTGCATCAGCGGCGTGCCCGGTCCGTACGATCCGAAGGAGCTCTTCCGCGCGATGGCGCACGGCGCGGAGAACTGCCCCGGCAACCACACGATCGGGCGCGGCGGCGCGGAGGACTACATTCGCTTCGGGTTCCTGCCCTACGACAACGAGCGCAAGGTCGGGGACAGCGCGGCGCGGACGCTTGAGTACGCGTACGACGACTGGTGCGTGTGGAACTTCGGGCGGTTCCTCGGACTGCCGGAGAGCGAATACGCGCGATTCGGCGAACGCGCGAAGAGCTGGCGCAACGTGTACGACCCGTCGGTCGGCTGGATGCGCGGACGCGCGTCGGACGGATCGTGGCGCCCCGACTTCGACAAGTACCGCTGGGGCGGAGATTTCACCGAGGGCAATTCGATCCACTGGTCATGGTCCGTCTTTCACGACGTCGCAGGGCTCGCGGAGACGATGGGCGGACGCGAGAAGTTCGCGGAGAAGCTTGAGTGGGTGATGACCTCCGCGCCAGTCGTGAATCCGGGCTCTTACGGACACGTCATACACGAGATGCGCGAGATGCAGTACATGCCGCTCGGACAGTACGCGCACGGCAACCAGCCGATTCAGCACATGCTGTACCTCTGGAACTGGTGCGGCCAGCCGTGGAGGAGCCAGTACTGGGTGCGCGAGGCGATGGACCTGCTCTACCAGCCGCGCGCAGACGGGTTCTGCGGCGACGACGACACGGGGCAGACTTCGGCGTGGTTTGTCTGGGGCGCGCTTGGCTTCTATCCCGTCTGCCCCGGGACGGGCGAGTACGTGATCGGCTCGCCGATATTCGACCGCGTGACCGTAGCGCAGCCGGGCGGCAAGACGCTCGTCGTCGAGGCGAAGGGCGCGTCGCGCGAAAGACGCTACGTCGAGGAAGTCACGTTCAACGGCAAGCCCGTCGAGGTCAACTACCTCAGGATGTCCGACTTGAGGAAGGGCGGCAGGCTCGTCTTCACGATGTCCGACAAGCCGAACAAGAAGCGCGGGACTTCGCCTGCCGCCGAGCCATACTCCATGAGCCGGGAGAAGTGATGCGGCCAATGCGCATGGCGTTTTCGACGGCATGGGCGGTCGCGCTTGCGGGGGCTGCTTCCGCCGCGCATGCCGGTCCGCTGGGCGAGGAGGTCCTGGCGAAGATGACGTTCGACTTCGGCTCGACGTGCGGGATATATGCGACGGGCGATTCGTTTGTGAGGGTGGTGCCAGGCGGCTTCGGCGAGGGCAGTCGCGGCGCGCTTGAAGTCCACGGGCGCACGGAGAAATGGAACTCCGGAGAGTTCAACCTCACAGGCCGCGTCGTCGCCGGCACCGAAATACGCTTTGCGGCCGACATGCGCCAGGACGCGGAAGACGAGGGAGTGTTCCAGCTTTCGCTGAAGGTCGTTCCGCTGGGCGGCGAGCCGCGCTACGAGCTTGTTGCGAGAAAGACGGGGCGGAAGGGAGAGTGGACGCATGTCGAAGGGCGGTTCCGTCTCGGGAAGGACGTGGTCGGACTGTATCCCTACGTCGAGTTGTACAGTTCGACGGCGCCGTTTCTGGTCGACAACGTGGTGTTCTCGGATCTTGAAGTTCCCGTGCGGGACAAGTCTCTCGAAGAGGGACTCCCGCGCCTCAAGGACGCGTTCGCCGCGCGTGGGATCGTCTGCGGGGCGTCTGTCGGCGACGTTGCGCTTTTGGACGTAACGGGAATCCAGAAGGAGCTTCTTCGCCGCCACTTCGCCGCGCTCGCGCCGGAGAACCAGCTAAAGGCGCAGTTCCTGCTCGACCGGGTCGCGTCGATTGCGAATCTGCCCGCAAGCGGCGACGACGCGGTGCTGGACTTCTCCGCCCCTCGCGTGTGGTTCGACTTTGCGAAAGAGAACGGGATGCGCGTCAACGCCCAGGCGCTTGTGTGGCACATGCTGACGCCGAAGTGGTGGTTCCACGTGGATTACGACGAGGCGAAGCCGCTTGCGGGGCGTGAGCTGATGCTGCGGAGAATGGAGAACTACATCAGCCGCGTCCTTGGCTGGTGCGAATCCGAATACCCCGGCCTCGTGCGGAGCTGGGTCGTCGTGAACGAGGCGGTTGACGGCGACGCGAAGCCCTGCGTAAGGGACAGCCTGTTTACCAGGACGATCGGAGAGGACTACGCCGCGAAGGCGTTCGAGTTCGCGGGAAGGTACCGTCCGAAGGGCGGGTGCGTATTCCTGTACAACGACTACAACATGGAGTACTACGTCGAGAAGACGGATTTCGTGCTCGACTATCTCAAGAAGCACAGGCTCGTCGAGCGAGGGCTTGTGGACGGCATTGGGTTCCAGTGCCACTTGCACATGGAGTGGCCCGGCGTCAGCGAGGTGCGCAAGAACCTTGCAAAGGTTGCGGCTGCTAGCCTTGTCGCGGAGGTCACCGAGTTCGACGTGCGCCTGGGGCTTTCGGAGATCGCGAAGTTCCCGACGCGCGAGGCGGCGATGGAGCGGCAGGGCGAGAGGTGCCGCGAGCTGACGGAGGCTTTCCTCTCGGCGAAAGACGAAGGGCTTGACCTGCGCGGATTCGCCTGGTGGGGGCTGACGGACGCGTACACGTGGCTCACCGACTTCCACGGCGAGCGCAACTTTCCGCTTCTCTTCGACGCCGACAACAAGTCCAAGCCGGCGTTCCGTGGCGTGCTTCAGGCGCTCACGGACAACGCCGCAATCAAAATCGGCGCAGGACGCGGAAGGGAGGTGAGCGACTACCTCTTCGGCGTCAACCACCGCTATGCGCAGGCTGGCTACGGCATGTGCGACCCAAAGACCGGCAAGGTCAGGCCGGACTTCCTGGCGAAGACAAAGGGCGCCGCAGGCGCGGTGCGCTGGCCGGGCGGAACGATTGCGAACCTCGTCAACTGGAAGGAGACAATCGGCCCGATGTCCTCGCGCAAAAGCCAGCGGCTTGGCAACAGGCAGCGCACCGAGGACTTCCCGTGCTACGGGATAGACGAGCACATGGCGTACTGCGAGGCGATTGGCGCGAAGTGCATAATCATGACGCCCTTCGCCGCAGGGAGCGCGGCGGACGCAGCGGATCTGGTGGAGTACCTCAACGCGCCGGACGACGGCTCCAATCCGAACGGCGGAACGGACTGGGCGAAGGTGCGCGCGAAGAACGGACATCCGAAGCCATACGGGGTGAAGTATTTCGAGATCGGCAACGAGATGTGGGACCGCTCCCAGCGCTACTGGATGACCAGCGACTACCTCAGGGAATACGCGAACGGCGACGCCAGGCACGACGGATTCGTCGCCTTCTCGAAGGCGATGAAGGCCGTCGATCCGTCGATCCTCGTCTTCAGCTGCATAGGCGAGATATGGGACCATGCGTCCGACGCGTCTGTCTGCGACGGAGTAGTCCTTCACGAATACCGCATATTCGGAAAGGGCTGTTCGACTAAGCGAGACGTCTACAACCGCTGGATACGCCGCGGCGAGAACATGGCCAAGAACATTCCCGAGAACTGCCGGAAGGCGACGGCGAAGGCTCCTCGGCGCGGCACCCGCGCAATCGTGACCGAGTTCGGCATAATCGACGTCCCGGCGGTGTACTCCGACGCCTCCGACCCGCTGAAGCGCGACGAGGCCAGGATGCTCGGGCGTGCGCTGCACTTCGCGACGATACTCATCGGCTGCGCGGAGAAGGGCGTGGAGATGATGGTCCACCAGGGGTACACGGCGTATGCGTTCGGCAACGGGCAGAACCTTGGCAGCGCGGGGCGGGTGTACAACGCGATGTTCGCGCCGGATCCGAAGAATCCCGGCAAGACGATTGCCTCCGCCACCGGCCTTGCGTACAAGATGTTCGAGCCGATCAGGGGCGGAGAGCTGCTGGATTCGTCGGTCGCGGGCAACCCGTCCGTCTCTCTCGGGGCGGACGGCAAGTGCCCGGCGCTGCGGGTCATTGCGTCGAGGAAGGGCGGCAGGACGACGGTGCTTGTCGTGAACCGAGATCCCGAGAAGGCGGTTTCCGCGTCTGTGTCGGTTGACGGCGCGAAGACGCCGGCATGCGTGCGCGCGAAGGTTCTGACTGCTGCGGACTTCGCGGCGAGCAACACGCCGGAGCATCCAGAGGACGTGAGGATCGAGACGGTTGAGATGAAGGCCTCGTCCGGGGCGCTGAAGTTCGCTCCGCACAGCATAACGGTGTTTGAGCTGTGACGAGGCGGGAAGACGGCGGGGGACACTTCCGTGTAATTGCGTGGACATCGGGGTTATGGTAGAATGACGACATGAAAAGCCTGATTGCAACAACGGCCCTTTCCGCTACTTCGCTTGCGGTGTTCGCGGCGGACAGGCCGAACATCCTTTTCATCATGTCCGACGACCACGGCGCGCACTCGATGTCGTGCCATGGCTCGCGCGTCAACACGACGCCGAACATGGACGCGCTCGCCAGGAACGGCGTGAAGCTCAGCCGCGTATACGCCACGAACCCGATTTGCGCGCCGTCGCGCGCCTGCATCCTCACGGGCATGTACAGCCACAAGAACGGGGTGCCGTCGTTCTCCAGCATCGACAGGAACATCAAGACTGTCGGCGGCTACATGCGCGACGCCGGGTACTACACCGCGTTCATCGGCAAGTGGCATCTAGGCAACGGGAAGACCGTGCGCGACTCCGACTGGGACAAGTGGATGATCTACGACGGCCTCGGGCAGTACAGGAACCCATGGTTCTACGAGCGCGGCGAGTCAGGAAAGATCGTGGAGACGCACTTCAGGGGCGAGCACTGCACGGAAAACCTCACGAAGCTCTGCAAGAGGGAGCTGGACGCGGCGATAGCGAGCGGCAAGCCGTTCTTCTTGATGATGAACCACAAGGCGCCGCATGCGCCGTGCGTGCCCACGGAGAAGAACCGCGAGCGGTTCTGGTCGCTGAAGCTGTCGGACGTGCCGCCGCCCGCGACATTCCTAGACGACTTCTCGGGACGCTCCTCGGCGCTTCCGCAGACGCACACGCAGATGGACGACCTCCGCGCACGGACGCTGAAGATCGGCGACTGGTACAATGCGGGCCACGTGTTCGAGTTCGAAGGGAAGAAGTACTATCCGAAGAAGAACAAGAAGGGCCTCTACAAGAACGACTGGCCGGAGGACATGCCGAAGGGCTCGCGCCAGAGGCGCTACTTCAACTACCTTCGCTTCATGCAGGACTACCTCGCGACAGTGCAGGACATCGACGACTCGATAGGCGAGATGGTCGAGTACCTGAAGAAGAAGGGCGTCTACGAGAACACGCTCGTGATCTACACGTCCGACCAGGGGTTCTTCCTCGGCGACCACGGGATGTGGGGCAAGCGGTACATGTTCGAGCAGACGATGAAGATGCCGTTCGTGGCGTCGTGGCCGAAGGGCATAAAGCCGGGCGTCGTGTCGAACGCGCTATGCGTGAACGAGGACTTCGCTCCGACGTTCATCGACCTCGCCGGCGGCAAGATTCCGGAGCAGATGCAGGGCGTGTCGCTGGTGCCGCTCTTCAAGGGCGAGAAGCCCGAAGGCTGGCGCAAGGCGGTCTACGGACGCGGCTACGTGGAGGGCGGGTGGAAGCACACCGCCGCGTGGAACGGAGTGAAGACCGAGACGGACGAACTCATCAACTACTACAAGCGCGGCGAGTGGGAGTACTACGACCTCTCCAGCGATGCGCAGGAAGTCAAGAACCGCTACGGCGACCCCGCCTGCCAGAAGCGCATCGAGTTCCTCAAGGAGGAGATCGAACGCCAGAAGAAGCTTCTCGACGACAACGACGAGTTCATAAACGCGACTGAGACAAATCCGATGGCCGCCGCCCAGTCCGTTTACACCGCCAAGGGCAAGTTTGAATGAGGGTGGTTGATTCGACTGCCTGCTGTTTGGTAAAATGTGGGGCATGCGAGCGCAGGCGTTCATAGCCATCGGATTGGCGGCGGTTTCGGCGGCGGCCGAGACCGTGCAGTCCATTGCATCGCTGCCGCAGGGAGCTGCCGCCGACGGGCGCGTGTGCTGCGTCACCGGCGTCGTGACTATGGTTTCGGACTGGCGCGACCATGTGGTCACCCTCGCCGATCCGACGGACCCGAACGGCCCGGCCCTTTACGTGAGGAGCAACGAGCCCAGCGACATTCGCGTGGGCGACGTCTGCGAGGCGAAGGGATCCATCTTTGCCGCGTTCAGCGGGTGCGGAATGAAAGACGTGTCGCTCGTGAAGATCGGTTCGGAGAATCTTCCGCCTGCGCCTTTGCTGAGGCTTTCCGCCATCGCGCACGGCGAACGCAATCTCAGGCGCGTGAGGCTGACGGGCGTTCTCAGGAGAGTCATGGAGTGCTCCTTCGAGGTGGGGACTTCCGAAGGCGTGTTCGACGCGCACGTGGAGGGGGCGTCCGATTCGTGGAGGGCGCTCGTCAACGCCACTGTGGAGCTTGAGGGCGTGGCGCTTGCCACGTACACGCAGCACGGAAAGTTCGTCGGGATACTCCTGGACGTCTGCGGCGACAGCGCCGTCCGCGTGTGCGAACCCCCGCCCGCCGAGATGCTTTCGTTTCGCGAGCGGCCCGAGGATCCTCATGCGAGGGCGATTTCGGGCACGGTTACATACGTTTCGAGGGACGGCTATTTCGTAATCCAGAATCCCAGCGACACGGCGTTCGTCATCATGTCGGACTACGACAAGCCGCCGTCGGTCGGCGATTACGTCGACGTGTGCGGATTCGTGACGCCGGACGACGCCATCGGAGAGGTGCGCTCCTGGAAGACGGCCGTGGTCCGGCGGGGCATGCCGCTTCCTGGGCCGATAGGCCTGCAAGGGCTGGGGCTGTTCAGGACGACGGAGAATCCCGAGGAGGGATTCAACGGGCTTTCAGGCTGCCGGGTGACGATCGTCGGCGAGCTTGTTGACGTCCAGGATACGGACGGCGGCCATGAACTCGGCGTGGCCGTGCCGGACGGAATTGTAGGCGTTTTGGTGCCGGACGGGGTGTCGTCCGAGATATTGTCTGCCGCGTCGTTCCGTCCTGGAGTCGAGGTCACGGGAGTCGCGCTCATAACGATCAAGCGAAGCCTCGCCGCCGATCCGATACCCGACATATCGGCGTTCCGCCTGCTTGTCGCCGACCCCGGAGAAGTGCGTCTGAGGCCGGGCGGAGAGTGGCTTTCGAGGCGGCGCACCCGCAACGTGACGCGCGCCCTCATGGCTGCGGGCGCGCTGGCGATCCTCGTTCTTGCCCTAAAGGTGTACTTCGACCGCCGCCGCCGGATGCGGCTCGACGCGATCATAGCCGAGCGCAAGCGCATGAGCGCGGACCTCCACGACACGATTGAGCAGAACCTGGCCGTGGTGCGCATGATCATCAACTCGTCCCTACTTTGCGGCGAGGCGGTGCCGGAGGAGGTTTCGTCGGCCATAGGCTCTGCGAGCGAGATGCTTTCGCAGGCGAAGCGCGACATCCGCAGCGTGGTCTGGGATCTGCGCAACGACGAGCTGTTCGAGAAGTCGCCGCAGGAGATGCTATGCGAGCAGGCGGAGCGCGTCGCCAAAGGCGGAGTGCGCGCGCGCACGCGCTTCCGCGGGCTTCCGGCCAAGCTCAATGCGAGCGTGTTCGCGGACCTCATGAACATCGTCCGCGAGAAGACCGCGAACGCGATCAAGCACGGCGCCGCGAAAAGCATCCTGTTCGTGAGCGATCCGATTCCGGGCGGCTTCGCGCTTACGATTGCGGACGACGGCGCGCCGTTCGACGCGGACTCCGCACCCGGGCCGGAACTGGGGCACTTCGGCATGACGGGAATGCGCGAGCGAGCCAGGCGTTCGGGCTTTGCGCTCGAGTTCGGGCGACGGGGCAAGTTCAACATGGTCAGAGTGGAGGTGAAGACATGATCAAGATCGCCATAATAGACGACCACGACGTGGTTCGGCTCGGCATCAAGTACATGCTCAAGTTCGACAAGGGCGTTTCGCTGGCAGGCGAGCTCGCAGGCGGCGCGGACGCGGGCGCGTTCGTGAAGCGCATCGCCCCAGATGTGACGCTTCTCGACCTCAAAATGCCGGGGATCGACGGCATTGCGGCGCTGCGGGACATACTTGCGGCGGTGCCGGAGGCGAAGGTCCTGATACTCACGACGTCGGACGCCGAGGAAGACGTCTTCGCGGCGATCGAGTCGGGCGCGTGCGGATATGTGATCAAGGACTCGCCTCCGCAGGAAATCCTCTCGGCGATACATGCGGTCGCGGAAGGCGGCGAGTACTTCCCGGAGGAGGTCCGCGCGAAGTACGCTCAGCGCAGCGTGTCGAAGGGCCTGTCGCAGCGCGAGACGGAAATCCTGTGCTATGTGGCGAAGGGCTTCAAGAACCGGGAGATCGGCGAAATGCTCGGAGTCAGCGAGAACAGCATCAAGATGCACCTCAAGCACGTGTTCTCGAAGCTCGAAGTTGCCGACAGGGCGGAGGCGGTTTCGTCGGGCATCGCCCGCGGCATCATACGCGTGTAGCGCCGGAAAGCCCGGTCTAAAGAAGAATTGGGCAATCTCCGCACTTGATTTTCGCGCCGATATTCGGTATTATATTGCCCAACACCAAAAAAGGCTTTAAACAAACAAGGAGCAAACAAGATGAAGTTCTCTACGAGCATTGCGGTTCTTTCGGTCACCCTCGCGGTCGCTACCTGCGGCTGCCGCTACAACAAGGCGTCCGGCGGCGCTGGCGACGCCGACGTCGCTACGCCCTCGGATCTCGCGTCTCAGCAGGGTCTCGACATCGACTCCACGGTTACCGACGCCAACGCCGGCGATGACCTGACGAGCGGCTCCGTAGACGACCTCGCAAACGCCGGCAAGAGCTTCAAGGACCGTGGCTACGCCCTCTGCACCGACGTCAGCTTCGCGCCCGTCTACTTCGCGTTCGACGCGACCGCCATCGCCCCCGACGAGCTCGGCAAGGTCGAGGCCGTCGCCCGCCACCTCGCCGACAATCCCGACCGCGTCGTGACGATCGAGGGCAACTGCGACGAGCGCGGCTCCAACGAGTACAACATGTCCCTCGGCGAGGACCGTGCGATCATCATAAGCAACTTCCTCTCCCAGAACGGCATCACCCGCGACCGCATGGAGACCGTGAGCCGCGGCGAGACGAATCCCGCAGTCGAGGGCCAGGGCGAGGCCGCCTGGTCGCAGAACCGCCGCGGCGAGTTCATCATCTGGAAGAAGTAAGGGCGTGTTCGCCTTCATATTCGACAGCGTGGGCTTCGGCGAGTGGTTTTTGCTGCTCGCCGTAGTTCTTATTGTCGTCGGGCCCAAGAAGCTCCCGTCCGCCGCTCGCACTATAGGCGGATACTACGCCAAGTTCCGCCGCGCCGCAGAGGGTTTCAAGCGGCAGCTCATGGACATGGAGACGGAGTTCACCAAGGCGGCCGAGGAAGCCGAGAAGGGCGTCGATGCGGCCTTCAAGTCGGAAGGCGACGAATCGACTGCCGTTCCGTCGTCTACGGCTGGCGACGTGCCGGCGTCAGAGCCCGCGTATGCGACGGACGTGCCTCCGGAACTTGCGACGACGGACACGGACGTGCCTCCGGAATTTGCGACGACGGACGCGCCTGCGGAGTCCGAAGCCGAGGCGCCCAAGGAGGTCTAGGGCATGGCGCTGACTTTCATAAAGGACCCTGACCGCCGCGACGATCCTCCGCGCCCGCTCCTTGAGCACCTCATGGCGCTCAGGGACATGCTCATATTCGCGGCTATTGCATGGGTGCTGTGCGTGATCTTCTGCGGGTGCTGCTCCAAGTACATATTCGCGTGGCTCCAGAGCCCGATGGACGTCTACGCCGCCAAGGAGGGCGCGAACGCGCTCGCGGCGCGCGGCCCTGTGGACGGGGTTTCGGTGGGACTTCAGATCGCCTTCTGGGGCGGCACGGCCCTCAGCTTCCCGTTCGTCGCGTTCTCCGTGCTCAGGTTCATCTTCCCGGCGCTCACCCGTCGGGAGAAGGCCGTCCTCATGACGATCCTCGTCATCGGCACCTCGTTCTTCGTCTCCGGGGTCTGGCTGGCGTACCGCGAGACGTTGCCCGTCATGCTCAAGGTGTTCAAGCAGATCAACGAGTGGCTGGGCATGACGAGCGAAGTCTACTTCGCCTCAGACTACATGCCGGTCATCCTGAAGACGCTGTTCGCCTTCGGGCTTGTCTTCCAGCTGCCGCTGATAATATTCGTGCTCGGATGGTTCGGCGTAATCTCAAGCGACGCACTCCGCGCCAAGCGCCGCGTCGCGATAGTGCTCTCGTTCGTGCTGGCGATGCTGCTGACGCCGCCTGACCCGATGAGCCAGATCGTCATGGCCGTTCCGCTGTGCCTGCTCTACGAGCTGGCGACCTGGGCCGTCTGGCTCAAGGAGACGGCGTCCTTCCAGAGGCGCGGCCGGTGAAGAGGCAGACGTCCATCGCGCTCGGCTTCCTCGGCCTGATAGTCGTCGGCGCCGTGATCCTCGCATGTCCGTGGGCCAGGGCGGACGGAGCCTGGGGCGGGTTCGTGCCATCTCTCTTCACCGCGTTTTCCGCCGTCTGCGTCACCGGCCTCACTGTCGTGGACATCGGGCTGGAGTTTTCGGTGTGGGGGCAGATTGCGCTTCTCGTCCTTGTCGAGGTCGGATGTCTCGGACTCATGACCTGCGGAACGTTCCTCCTCATCGCCGTCGGCCGACGTCTTTCCCTGAGCCGCGAGTTCACGCTCATGAACGCATACGGCGTCGCCGAGGTGCAGGGCCTGAAGGGGCTGATCTGCTGGGTCGTGGGCTCGATGGCCGTCATCGAGGCGATCGGCGCGGTCGCGCTATACTTCAGCCTGGGCGACGTGTACCAAAGCGTGTTCTATTCGATAATGGGCTTTTGCAACTCCGGGTTCGGCCTGGAGTCTGACTCCCTTGCGTCGTTCGCGCATAGGCCGTACTTCCTGTTCGTGATGGCGGTCGAGACGATCCTCGGCGGAATAGGATTTCTCGTCATCTACAACCTCTGCACGTACCAGTTCCTTCGGCGCACTTCGGGGGGCAAGGGACGCCTGACCCTGCACACCCGCGTCGTCCTGAGGTTCTCCGCGTATCTGCTCGCGATAGCGTTCGCCGCGTTTCTGCTTTCGGAGTGGGACAACGCGCTCTCCGGCTATACGACGTCCGAAAAACTCTAC
>Ga0310690_10003420_pt1 | contig 23816 bp, 16 predicted proteins | sample AusTroGonzalo_MG_2_FD_207661 | JGI IMG/M metagenome (GOLD analysis project Ga0310690, IMG submission 207661) | Bovine rumen microbial communities from tropical cattle in Woodstock, Queensland, Australia - Gonzalo_04 (v2) (version 2) | ecosystem: Host-associated > Mammals > Digestive system >... | reverse complement strand
GTCGGCACAGGCACAGTCAACAACACCTGAGCCTGAATTGCTGTTGAGCAAACTCAACATCGTCAGCGAGCTGACGCACGACATCAACCAGAAAGTGCGCACCGACTACAACGCCGACAAGGTCGAAATCGACATCAAGGAAGCACTCACTACGTTAGGTTTCGACGACCTAACTATGGTACAGGAGAACCTGAAGGACCTGCTCTATGTGGGGCAGATCTACGTCAACCCCGACGACGTAGCCCTGGGCGAGATGAAGCACGACTCGCTCACCAACGAGACCTCGGCCAATGGCATCGGCTTCTGGCTGAAGCGCTACGAGAGCCAGGACGGCCAGCCCAACTTCGAGTGCGTACGTGCCCCTTACGGCGGCTCTGAATTCTACGCCGAGTCCTTTGAGTTCGACGCCGAAACAGGCATTCTCTCCTGCAACGTCGGACAGATGCCCAACACCCTCGAAGGCGACAACACCTACTACGTATTCTTCTACATCATCAATGGCGACAAGGCCATCAGCATCCGCCTCAACCTCAACATCGAGGCAACGCACGTTGCCACACTCGAAGAGATGGAGAAGGCCGGCGAGAGCACCGTCGAAATCGAGATGCAGCCCATGACCGGCTATGACACCAAGAGCTTCGAGGTCGACACCGAGGCCATCGCCACCGCCTTAGGATGCACCGCCGCCGACCTCGACGACTTCTACGCCCTGAAGGACGAAATCACCTTCGGCGGCAAGAATCAGGAGGGTAAAGGTTACTGGTTCAATGCCGAAGGCTTTATCCAGGACTGGAGCGACTACTCTAACTATTACATCACGCCGCTCGCCGAAGACTACACCAGGTTCGGACTCGGACAGTACCCCGGCCACCTGAATGTCGGCGACGAGCAGACCACCTCCATCTTCTTCATCAACGGCACCAAGTACTATCAGCTCAGCGTACACCTTACCATCGTAGAGCCCAAGAGTGTCGAGGGCGAGTTCCAGAACATGGCCACCCGCACCATCAACATCCAGCAGGAGCCCGCAGGCTACACTTGGTCTAACGGCGTCGACATTCCCCAGACATGGATTGCCGACAACATCGGCACCCAAGACTGGGTCCTCTACGGCCTTGCCGTGCTCGACGAAGAGGGCAACGAGCCCGAAGGCAACGCCCGCTACGTGAAGAACTACACCATGGCCGAGGCTCCCGGATTCTGGCTCAACGCCGAAGGCCGCAACAGCGGTCATGGCGACAAGTCCGTCTTTGGACTCTCCGTTGGCAATGCTAAGCCCGGACAAATCAGCATGATCCAGATGCCCGACCTCTGCAGCGTCGGCGACGTCTACAAGGCGGAGGTGTTCTTCGTCAACGAGGAAACTGGCGCAATGGTCACCCTCAACCTCGTATACAGCATCGTTGACGAGGTAGTCGACTACGAGACCGTAGGCACCGAGAGCATTGTGCTGCCACTTGCCGATAAGGACAGCTTCGCCGCCATCGACCTGACGAAGGCCGCTGAGGCACTCGGCGTCAGCGTCGACGACCTGCTGAACGACGACAACAAGTACCTGCACGGCATTACCGATAGCGGTATCTTCGGCGGAGGCTTCTCCGCTGCCGACGGCATTGTCTACAACGAACAGGGATTCTTCGACCTGGCCAACGGCAGCATCATTCTGACCATCGGGCAGGAAGGCGGCAACGCCACCGCAGCCACCTACAGCAACGATGCTGTTGCCGACGACTACAGCCTCAGCACCCAGATGTGCTTCCGCATCGACAACAAGCAGTACATCTACGACGTGAAGTTCATTTCAGCCGCTGCCTACGCTACTGCCGTCACCGCCGTCAAGCGCTCACAGCCCACATCGGGCACCGCTTACGACCTGCAGGGCCGTAAAATCGAAAATCGAAAATCAGTAAATCGAAAATTAGTAAGGGGCCTCTACATCATCGACGGCAAAAAGACGCTCGTCAAGTAACGCTCGCGCCTGACACTATTTCCACAATTAGGGACACGGAGTTTTTTACCTCTGTGTCCCTTTTTTAGATGCCAAAGGTCATCGAGCAAGCCCAAGTCATAGACTTAGCATGCCCAAGTCATAGAGTTAGCAAGACTAAGTGGCACAGTTTGTCGTCGTACTAAACACCCCTTTTACTCCGGGCAAACGACCCTTTTACTCCGGGCAAACTCCGAATAGGTGATTGAACGTGATTTTTATGTACCTTTTGCAAAAAGTGCCAACACCTCCCGTCAATCGCCGGAAACCCCGATGTACAAAGCGTTTCAGGATTCCGAGACCTCCCGTGATACCTCCCGTCACACCTCCCGTGTCACCTCCCATCTGACCTCCCTTCTAAGTTACTCCCCTCCCTTGTAGGGGAAAGGCTACGGGTAGGCGAGCTCCGCTCGGGCGCTCGAACTTGTTCGCTTTGCTTGCAAAGAATGGGGCAGGGGTGGGGTCAGTAATCAAAACTGTCAACAAAATCAGCACACCACAAAGGTAGCCTTGGTGAGGTTGGACGGGAGGTCGACGGGAGGTCTCAGCAACAGACCTCCCGTCCTCAAACCCCTTTCCACAAAGGTGTTTCAGAAGAAAACGGGAGGTGGGGAGGTCAAATTAGCTATTCTTGTATTTCCAACACTTTCGGAGCCCACGAGAAAATATTTACGGGCCCATGGGGGAGGCATATTTTTCAATCGAATGCGACGAAATAGATACATTTCTCCGAAGCCCCTTTCGCCTGCTTCGGAGTTTTTTTGTGCATTTTCCTTGGAAGTTTCAATTATTATTCCTATCTTTGCAGGCGATGAGAACAACAAAGGAATACGTAGACCTGATTTCTGCACATGCCGGCGAACTACGCTCGCAGTTCGGCATCCGTTCGCTACGACTGTTCGGCTCCGTTTCAAGAGGCGAACAGACGGAGAATAGCGATGTGGATGTGTGTGTGGAAATGGAGCCCCGTCTATTCCTTATAGTACGTCTACAGCGTTATCTGGAAGAGTTGCTGATGTGTCCTGTCGACGTCATTCACATGCATCCTCATATGAATCCTTATCTATTAAAAGACATTGAGCGTGATGGAATTTACGTCATTCAATGAGCGAAATAGAGTTAAGAACACTTTTGAGCAGATAAAGACTGCTATCGGTCAGCTTCAAGAGTGGAATGCAGACGTGAACTCTGCTGAGGATTATTATCTGTCCTCCTCCGGAATGCAAAAACTTGCCGCAAATTGCATGCTTATAGAAGCCATTGGCGAAGGAATCAAAAAGATAGACCATATAACAAAAGGAGCCTTGCTGCAAGAACGTCCAGAAATTCCTTGGGGCGACGTCGTTGGCATAAGAAATCATATAGCTCATGGCTATTTTGACATAAACGGCTATCTGGTATTCTCAACTATTAAGAACGACCTTGATAAGCTGAAGGAAGCCATAGAGTATTTCATAGAAACAATATAACGAACTCAAAACCCTATTGCCCATGACATAACAACAGACAGAAGGACATCGAAATCAAAGAATTCAAAAAAACTATAGCAAATGAAACAATCACTATTATCACTATTGATGATGCTCCTGCCCCTGATGGCGCATGCCGAGGTGGTGGAGATTGACGGTATCTATTACAAAAACTTTATTAATAAGGTAAAAACAGCAGAGGTGACATCGGGTTCGGACAAATACACAGGCAACGTTGTCATTCCCTCAAGTGTTGTCTATAATGATGTTACTTATTCCGTCACATCCATTGGAAACGGTGCTTTCTATAATTGCAGAGGTCTGACATCCGTCACCATCCCCAATTCCGTCACGTCCATTGGAAACAGTGCTTTCAATCAATGCAAAGGCCTAACAACCGCCGCCATTCCCAATTCCGTTACGTCCATTGGAGATTATGCTTTCAATGAATGCAGCGGCCTAACAACCGTTACCATCCCCAATTCTGTCACATCCATTGGAGAAGGCGTTTTCGCTGATTGCTACGGTCTGACCTCCATCACTATCCCTAACTCCGTCACGTCTATTGGAAACTTTACTTTCTCTAGTTGCACTAGCCTGACCTCCATCACCATCCCCAATTCCGTCACGTCCATTGGAAATTCTGCTTTCTCTCATTGCACTAGCCTGACCTCCATCACCATCCCCAATTCCGTCACATCCATTGGAGAATCTGCTTTCTGGGGGTGCAACAGCCTGACCTCGGTCACTTTTCCCAATTCCGTCAAGTCCATTGGAGTCGGTGCTTTCCATGGATGCACCGCCCTGACCTCCGTACATATTTCCGATTTAGAAGCTTGGTGTAAGACGGACTTTCCTTTTAATCCATTATTTTATGCACACCATTTATATCTAAATGGTAAAGAAATAAAAGATTTAGTCATTCCCAATTCCGTTACGTCCATTGGTGAACGTGCTTTCTGTGGGGGCAACAGCCTGACCTCGGTCACCATCCCCAATTCCGTTACGTCCATTGGAGTCAGTGCCTTCTACGGATGCAGTGGCCTAACAACTATCACCATTCCCAATTCCGTCACATCCATTGGAAAATCTGCCTTTGGTGGGTCTCCCGAACTGACAGATGTTTATTGCTATGCAGAAAACTTACCAAATACCAACACAGATGCTTTCGATGGCTCCTATATCGAATATGCCACCCTACACGTTCCTGCCTCTGCTGTTAACGCCTATAAGAATACAGAGCCGTGGAGCAAGTTTAAAGAAATAGTGGGAATGGGTAAGCAATACTACACCTTAACTTATATGGTGGACGGCACAAAATATATGGAATATTGCGTTGGTGAGGGAGATAATATCACGCCTGAGCCAGCACCAACCAAGCAGGGGTATACCTTCTCAGGTTGGAGCACCATCCCTGTAACAATGCCAGCTAACAACGTAACGGTGACAGGAACATTTAGCAAGAATACGTATAAGCTGACCTATATGGTAGACGGACAAACTTATAAGACTATCAGCTACCAATATGGGGCATCCATCACGCCAGAGCCAGCACCAACTAAGCAGGGGTATACGTTCTCCGGCTGGAGCAGCATTCCAGGAATGATGCCAGCGAATGATGTAACAGTAACTGGAACGTTTACCAAGAACGCTCCAACTACCTATACGCTAACGTATATGGTGGACGGCGTGGTATATAAGACGTACAACTATGAAGCTGGGGCTACAGTTGCGAGGGTGGAAGCACCCACGAAGGAGGGGTACACGTTCTCTGGCTGGAGCAACACCCTGCTAACAATGCCTGAAAGGAACGTCACGATTACAGGAACGTTTACAAAGAACGCCCCAACGACCTATAAGCTGACATATCTGATAGATGGCAAGGTATATAAGACATCGGACTATGCCGCAGGCGCAACCATCATAGCCGAACCTGCACCTACAAAGGTGGGGTACACCTTCTCTGGTTGGAGTACTATCCCAGCAACAATGCCCGCCTATGATGTGACAATCAATGGTTCGTTCAATAAGACAGCATCGTACACGCTGACCTACATGGTTAACGGCGAGGTGTACAAGACCGTGAGCTATGAGTATGGCGAGAAGATCACCCCTGAGCCGGAGCCGACGAAGGAAGGTGCAACGTTCTCGGGCTGGAGCTGGATACCATCGAAGATGCCGGATGAGGATGTGGTGGTGACTGGCACGTTCGACATGGAGAAGTACAAGCTGACGTATAAGGTAGACGGTGCGGACTACAAGATCCTTGAGGTGGAGGTAGGTGCCGCTATCACGCCAGAGCCGGAGCCCACGAAGGACGGCTATACCTTCTCGGGCTGGAGCTGGATACCGAAGAAGATGCCTGAGGAGGATGTGACGATTACTGGCTCGTTCACCCCATCGACGGGCGTAGAGACGGCAGTTGGTAGCGGCAGACCGTTCGACGTCTATACCGTTACTGGCCGCAAGGTGCGAAGCCAGGTGACCTCGCTCAAGGGTCTGAAGAAGGGCGTTTATATCGTTGAAGGTAAGAAGGTAGTGGTCAAGTAATGCCACCTCTGGAACAAAAAAAGCCGAAAGTTTTGCTCTTTCGGCTTTTTTGTTGTACCTTTGCACCCGCAAAACAAAAAAGCCATATAAATAAGGTATAAAAGAGTCATGAGAAAGAACTTTGTAGAAGAGCTCCGCTGGCGCGGAATGTTGGCACAAATAATGCCTGGAACGGAAGAGTTGTTGCAGAAGGAAATGGTGACGGCCTACTTAGGAACCGACCCCACCGCCGACTCACTGCACATCGGCCACCTGTGTGGCATTATGATGCTACGCCACTTGCAGCGCTGCGGCCACAAGCCTATCATTCTGGTGGGTGGTGCCACAGGCATGATTGGCGACCCCAGCGGAAAGTCGCAGGAGCGTAACCTGCTGAACGACGAGACACTGCGCCACAACCAGGAGTGCATCAAGGCTCAGGTGGCCAAGTTCCTGGATTTTGAGTCGAAGGAGGAGAATGCCGCCGAGATGGTGAACAACTACGACTGGATGAAGAACTTCACATTCCTCGACTTTGCCCGCGAGGTGGGTAAGCACATCACTGTGAACTACATGATGGCGAAGGAGAGCGTGCAGCAGCGCCTGAACGGTACGGCTCGCGACGGTCTCAGCTTCACGGAGTTCACCTACCAGCTGCTGCAGGGCTACGACTTCCTGTACCTCTATCAGCACAAGGGCGTGAAACTGCAGTTGGGCGGCAACGACCAGTGGGGTAACATGACCACAGGTACCGAGCTGATTCGCCGTACCCTTGGCAATGAGGTAGAGACCTTTGCCCTAACCTGTCCGCTGATTACCAAGAGCGACGGTAAGAAGTTCGGCAAGACCGAGAGCGGCAACATCTGGCTCGACCCGAAGCGTACCACTCCTTATAAGTTCTACCAGTTCTGGCTGAACGTCAGCGACGAGGATGCCGAGCGCTATATCAAGATCTTCACCTCGTTGGACAAGGAAACCATCGATGCTCTCACCGAGGAGCACAAGCAGGATCCTGGTCGCCGTGTGCTGCAGCGCCGCCTAGCCGAAGAGGTCACCGTCTTGGTTCACTCGAAGGAGGACCTTGACACCGCTATCGAAGCTTCCAGCATCCTGTTCGGCAAAGCCACGAAGGAGGCTTTGGAGAAGCTCGACGAGCAGACGTTCCTTGATGTGTTCGAAGGCGTGGAGCACTACGAGATTGACAAGGACCAGTTAGGACAGCCCGCTATCGAGCTCTTCACTACCGCAGCACCTGTGTTCCCCTCAAAGGGCGAGATGCGCAAGATGGTGCAGGGCGGCGGTGTGTCGCTGAACAAGGAGAAGTTGGCTGATCCTCAGCGTCCCGTGACAGCCGACGACCTGATTGACGGGAAGTATCTGCTTGCCCAGAAAGGCAAGAAGAACTACTACCTGCTCATCGTAAAGTAAATATTTGGCTGCAAATTTTGGTACTTCAATTTTATTTTGTACCTTTGCAGCCGCATTGGACGATGGTGTAATGGTAACACTACAGGTTTTGGTTCTGTCATTCCCGGTTCGAATCCGAGTCGTCCAACCATAAAACGAACTGCTGCAAGCCTCGTGAGAGCTTGCAGCAGTTCGTTTTCTACAATGGACTGCATGCATTGCGCAGCCACTCCACCTCATCGGTTTCGAGATGAGGTGACAACCGCTCGAAGACCATCTGGTGATAGTCGTTCAACCAGTCTATCTCCTCTTTCTGCAACATGTCGACGATGATAGGACGCTTATCGATGGGACAGAGTGTGAGCGACTCAAACTGCAGGAACTGTCCGAACTCCGTCTCCATGTAAGGCACGATGAGCAGCGTGTTCTCAGTACGAGCACCACAACGGCCCGGCAGGTAGATGCCAGGCTCATCGGTGATGGTCATTCCGCTAACGAGCGGAGCCGGTTTCCACTCCATCCGGAACTGATGAGGTCCCTCGTGGACATTCAGATAGGTCCCTACCCCATGGCCTGTACCGTGCAGATAGTTCAAGCCGTGACGCCACATGGCCTGACGAGCCAGGATGTCAATCTGCGTGCCACTGGCACCCGAGGGGAACTTGCAAAGCTCTATCTGGATATGACCCTTCAGTACAAGGGTATAGATGGTCTTTTCCTCGTCGGTCAATGGTCCAAGCGCAATGGTACGGGTAATGTCAGTGGTACCATCCAGGTACTGTGCACCGCTGTCGAGGAGCAACAGCCCATGAGGCTCTAACGGGATATCGGTCTCGGGCGTCGCCTCATAGTGGACAATGGCGGCGTGGTGACCATAGCCGGCGATGGTGTCGAACGAGATATCGCGGTAAAGCGGCTGTTCAGCACGCAACGAAGTCAGCTTGCGGTCGACGGAGAGTTCAGTCTCATTGGGCTCATTGGCCCCATTGACCTCATCCAACCACTTCAAAAACTTCACCATAGCGATGCCGTCTTTCAGCATCGCCGACCTAAAACCCGCTATCTCGATGGGATTCTTAACGGTCTTCATCCGCTTCACCGGCGACTCTTCCTCCACGATTTCGCGGCTGACAGTCTTGTAGAGTGTATAGTTCACCTCGTCGGGATCGAGCAGGATATTATACTCAAAGTAATCCTTTAGTCCACGGGTGATGTTCTCGTAGTCATCAACCTTGATACCCTCGGTTTGCAGGTAGGACGACACTTCAGGCGTGAGCTTCACCTTATTTATATATAGGGTGACCTCCTGCGTCGAGATGAGCAGATAGCTGACGAAGACTGGATTGCAATGCACGTCGGTGCCTCGCAGATTCAACGTCCAGGCAATATCGTCAAGCGCCGACATCAGCATACCGTCGGCATGACGTTCGCGTAGAGCCTTGCGGATACGGGCTATCTTGTCGTGACAACTCTCGCCGGCATATTCCATTGGGAAGATCTCAACTGGATGGTCAGGAATAACGGGACGATCGCGCCATATCAACTTTAACGGGTCGAAATTAGTACGCAGCGTGAAGCCTCCCTCCTTACGCAGCTCAGCTATCAGTTCCTTCACGCTATTGGCTGAGGAGCACCAACCGTCGATTCCAACCTCGGTGGGAAGTGGAGAGTTCTTGGCTGCGCCAGGCGGCAAAGCCGAGCAGAGAGTGGAGTTGAGCCACTGAGCGATGGTTGGTGTACCCTCTATCTTCAGCTTCATCAACTGGAACTCCGTACCCCGCAACTGTTCCTCAGCAGCGATGAAATAGCGGGAATCGGTCCATAAAGCTGCCGAGGTCAGTGTCACCACCGCCGTTCCTGCCGAGCCGTTGAAGCCCGAAATAAATTCACGTCCCTTCCAATGGTCGGGCACATATTCACCCTGATGGGGATCGGTACTCGGGAAAATAAACGCTGCGAGATGCTCTCTCCGCATCACCTCACGCAACGCCTCTAATCGTTGGTTGACTGTCGTTGCCATAATTATACCTAATTTATTAATTATCGGATGCAAAGATAAATGAAAAAAACGAGAGAGAAAATAGCATAAACCGTTATTTAATCTTAAATTATATTAACACAACATGCTTTTCCTCTAAATATATTAGGTAGAATGAGAAAATAATTGTACCTTTGCAGCCCGAATTGCGTTTCCTGTATGGGCGTATTGCGTAAATAGCTGAATATAAACAAAATAATATATAACAAATAATTAAAAGTAAAGTATTATGCCTACAATTTCACAATTGGTAAGAAAAGGCAGAAGGGTAATTGTCGACAAGTCAAAGTCGCCCGCACTGGACAACTGTCCTCAGCGTCGTGGTGTCTGTGTACGTGTCTACACAACAACCCCGAAGAAGCCTAATTCGGCTATGCGTAAAGTAGCCCGTGTTCGTTTGACTAACCAGAAGGAAGTCAACAGTTACATTCCCGGAGAGGGACACAACTTGCAGGAGCACAGCATCGTGCTGGTTCGCGGCGGTCGTGTAAAGGACCTTCCCGGTGTACGTTATCACATCGTCCGTGGTACACTCGATACCGCCGGCGTAGCAAACCGCACACAGCGCCGCTCTAAGTACGGTGCCAAGCGTCCCAAGGCCAAGAAGTAAAAACTGACCGGAGAAGGTCAGAGGGCCACACCTTATTATAACAAGGTAGAAAAGAAAAATCAAATCCCGTTTTGCTGGAGAAATGTTATAAAGGTTGAGTAAATACTCAAGAGCGAGTATTGAAGAACGTGCAAGAACAGCCCCCACGCAGACAAAAATCATTATTAAACAAAACAATGAGAAAAGCAAAACCAAAGAAGCGTGTGATCCTGCCGGATCCCGTGTTTAACGACAAGAAGGTGTCAAAGTTTGTGAACCACTTGATGTACGACGGAAAGAAGTCGAAGTCTTATGAGATTTTCTACAACTCTCTGGAGATTGTCAAGACAAAGATGAAGGATCAGGAGAAGCCTGCCCTTGAGATTTGGAAGCAGGCTCTGGACAACATCACCCCGCAGGTCGAGGTGAAGAGCCGCCGTATCGGTGGTGCTACATTCCAGGTTCCTACCGAAATCCGTCCCGACCGTAAGGAGTCGGTTTCAATGAAGAACATGATTCAGTTCGCTCGCAAGCGCAGCGGTAAGTCAATGGCTGACAAGCTGGCTGCAGAGATTATGGATGCATTCAACAATCAGGGTGGTGCCTTCAAGCGTAAGGAAGATATGCACCGTATGGCCGAGGCTAACCGTGCCTTCGCTCACTTCCGCTTCTAATTAGTTATAAAGGTTTAAAGGTTTAAAGGATAAATAGAAAATGGCAAAACAAGATTTGCATTTGACGCGTAACATCGGTATCATGGCCCACATCGATGCCGGTAAGACGACCACTTCAGAGCGCATCCTGTTCTATACAGGTAAGACCCACAAGATTGGTGAGGTGCACGACGGTGCCGCCACCATGGACTGGATGGCTCAGGAGCAGGAGCGTGGTATCACCATTACTTCGGCTGCTACCACCTGCTATTGGGAGTGGAACAAGAACAAGTATAAGATCAACCTGATTGACACTCCGGGACACGTAGACTTCACCGCTGAGGTGGAGCGTTCACTGCGTGTGCTCGACGGTGCCGTGGCCACCTACTCGGCTGCTGACGGTGTTCAGCCCCAGTCTGAGACGGTATGGCGCCAGGCTGACAAATACAACGTGCCTCGTATCGGTTACGTCAACAAGATGGACCGTTCGGGTGCCGACTTCTTCGAGACTGTCCAGCAGATGAAGGACATCCTCGGAGCAAACCCCGTAGTGATCCAGGTGCCCATCGGTGCTGAGGAGAACTTCAAGGGTCTGGTCGACCTCATTCGCATGAAGGCCATCCTGTGGCACGACGAGACCATGGGTGCCGAGTACGACATCGAGGACATCCCTGCCGACCTGCAGGACGAGTGCGACGAGTGGCGTAACAAGCTGCTTGAGGCTGCTGCCGAGTATGACGAGGCGCTGATGGAGAAATACTTCGACGATCCCGCTTCCATCACGGCAGAGGAGATCATCGCTGCTATCCGCAAGGGTACCATCTCGCTGGCTTGCACGCCCATGCTCTGCGGTTCTTCGTACAAGAACAAGGGTGTTCAGCCCCTGCTCGACTACGTTTGCGCATTCCTGCCTGCTCCTGTCGACACCGAGATGGTGATGGGTACCAACCCCAACACCGAAGAGGAAGAGGGCCGCAAGCCTTCTGAGGAAGAGCCGACATCCGCTCTGGCATTTAAGATTGCCACCGACCCCTACATGGGCCGTCTGGTATTCTTCCGCGTCTACTCAGGTTCTGTGAAGGCCGGTTCTTATGTCTTCAATCCCCGTTCGGGCAAGAAGGAGCGTATCAGCCGTCTGTTCCAGATGAACTCAAACAAGGAAATTCCCATGGAGTCAATCGACGCCGGCGATATCGGTGCAGGTGTAGGCTTCAAGGATATCCGCACCGGTGATACCCTCTGCGACGAGGAGAAGCCCATCGTGCTGGAGTCAATGACCTTCCCCGACACCGTGATTTCTATCGCTGTGGAGCCGAAGTCTCAGGCCGACGTTGCCAAGCTCGACAACGGTCTTGCCAAACTGGCCGAGGAGGATCCCACGTTCACCGTTCGTACCGACGAGCAAAGTGGTCAGACCATCATCAGTGGTATGGGTGAGCTCCACCTCGATATCATCATCGACCGTCTGAAGCGCGAATTCAAGGTAGAGTGCAACCAGGGTAAGCCCCAGGTGAACTATAAGGAAGCTATCACCAAGACTGTCATGAACTATCGTGAGGTCTACAAGAAGCAGTCTGGTGGTCGCGGTAAGTTCGCTGACATCATTGTCAACGTTGGTCCCGTGGACGAGGATTACGACATCAAGGAGAATGGACCTCTGCAGTTCATCAACGAGGTGAAGGGTGGTAACATTCCCAAGGAGTTCATCCCCGCTATCCAGAAGGGCTTCGAGGCATCGCTCAAGAACGGTATCCTCGGTGGCTATCCTATGGACAGCCTGAAGGTGACCGTGGTCGATGGTTCGTTCCACCCCGTGGACTCTGACCAGCTGTCGTTCGAGATTGCTGCCCAGATGGCCTACAAGGCAGTCTGCGCTCAGGCTAAGCCCGTACTGATGGAGCCCATCATGAAGCTCGAGGTGGTGACACCTGAGGAGAACATGGGTGACGTCATCGGCGACCTCAACAAGCGCCGTGGTCAGGTCGAGGGTATGGACGAGGCTCGCTCTGGTGCCCGTGTCGTCAAGGCTAAGGTGCCCCTGTCAGAGATGTTCGGTTATGTAACAGCCCTGCGTACCATCACTTCAGGTCGTGCTACCAGCTCTATGGAGTACAGCCACCACGCACCTCTGTCTTCAGCTCTGGCCAAGGCCGTGCTCGAGGAGGTCAAGGGTCGTGCTGATCTTGTATAAGGAATGAAGGAAATAGTACATTTTCGTCATATTAAATCCCGGAAGCGTGTACAGCTTCCGGGATTTTTGGTATTGCTCTGGGTGCTCGCAGCCTTGACACCAGCGTGGGCTGAAGGGAAAGATTATTCTTTACCTTTACTACATGTTGTGCCCAAACGCCTGCCAGACCTGAACACACCCCGTGAGGGTCACGCCGTATTCTTTGCCGGCGAGGAGCTGATGGTGGCAGGAGGTCATACTAATGGTTTCGTACCTACTGCTACGGCTGAATATCTGAGGGGCGACGAGTGGCATCAATTGCCAATGACATATACCCATGACCATGGCACAGCACTGGTGCTACGTTCCGGTCAGATCTTGCTGGCTGGAGGTAGTAAGGAGGAAATGGGTGTGGGGCAGTCCTATGGCGTAGAAATGTACAATCCTGCAAGCCACTCGTTCACGGGCTTTGGTTGTCTGAGCCAGAAGAGAACGCTAGCATCGGCTATGGAATTGGACAGCGGTCGGGTTATCATCACCGGCAACTGGTATGCCGACGATGTTGTTGAGATGTTCGATGGTCGAAAGTTCTTTAATCCTTACAAACCAGTCACCGTCGGGCGCGTCGTCCCCTATCTTTTCCGAACGTCAAAGGGTGATGTGCTCATAGTGGGCGATCGTGACCCCCATGACCACTTGGCCGACACCATTGTTGTCGACCGCCTGAATGGCGAACCGTTCACCGTACCGCTGCTGCAGCAGTGGAAACCGCTGACATACAATGCCCCCACAACCGCTGATGCCGGCTTTATCGGCGATGAGACGCAGGGACGCTATACCTACCTCATGGCTGTAAGGAACTTCGAGCGTACCCGTGAAAAGCCCGAACTGAAAGGCGAACCAGCTGGACAGATAGCCATCGTGCTGGTAGAGGACACCGCCTTCACACTGTTGCCCACCATCTGCCCCATACCAATGATGAGTCCGCTGGGCACTGGCCCCATCTTATATGACAGAGGCTACATCATGGCCGACCGCCGTGCACAGCAAGCCTACCTCTGTGGTGTCGACAAGGACAAGCGGTTCTATGTAGTTAGCATCGGCTACACCGAGCGGCCAGCTCCTTTGACGCTCTACTATACCGATCCGCTGCCCGACTGTGGCTTCTACGTTCCCTCACTTACGCCACAGGGCAACCTGGCCATCGTTGGCGGCAGTTCGAAGAACGACTACGACTCTGACAACTTCACTCCTACGGCTTCGGCGTGGCTCATTCCCTTGGGTCGGCAGGACGACGTGACGACGGCTGCCAGTCGTTGGCCGGACAGTCTGCCGTGGTGCTTATTGGCCATCGGTGGCGTGATGTTGGTCGGTGCATGGCTGTTTGTTCGCAGGCTGAAAACCAAGGTCGTTCCTTCTGCCCGACAGACTGACAGCACAGAAAGTCGTAAAGAACAGTATGAATTTATCACCGACAATGGGAATGAAGAATTGCTGGAGCGTATCTGTCAGCTGATGGACAAGCGGCAGCTCTTCCGTAACAGCGAGCTGAAGCTGGCCGACGTAGCAGCCGAGCTGGGTACTAACAGCCGCTATGTCACCGACTGTATCAAAGACAGGCGTGGTATGACCTTTACGCAGTTCGTCAACGAGTATCGTGTCAGCTACGTCCAGCAACTCCTGCGGCTACATCCCGACATGAAAGTCTTTGAAGCTTACACCCAGGCAGGCTTCACCAGCGAGCGTTCCTTCTTCCGCATCTTCAAGGACGTTACTGGCATGACCACTACCGAATGGCTGGGGCGGTTTGGCCAAACGGGTGAATGAATCTTGCCCCAAAGAGTGAATGAAAAAAGTCTTTTATCCTGCAAATCGACTGCCAAAAAGCGTTATGGCAGTCGATTTTTCGTATTTGGCAGCCCTTTTCCGGGGGTATTGCCTATATTTGCAGAATCAAAGTATAAAGAACCTATCATCAGTAAACGTATGAAAAGAAAACTAATTATTACTTTTTTCCTACTCGTTGCTGCCACAGTGACATGGGCACAAAGCAGCCCGCAACTCGTCGTTTGGCAGAAAAGCGGCGAGAAAGTGTATATCGACCTCGCGGAGTTGCCAGAGACGACTTTTGAGAATGGACAGTTGGTCATCCGAGGCAGCAAAACCTCAGTGCAATTCCAGCTTGAGAACATCCTGCGTTACACCTACGAAGGCGTGAAGTCCACTGGTATTGACCTTCAACCGTCGGAACGCATTGTCAGCATCGCGAAAGACGGCGACGGTGTGACGTTCCGCAACCTGCCAGACGGCACGTCCGTCAGCGTCTATAGTGCCAACGGCATGCTGGTGGAGCAGCGTACCGCCACTGTAGGCCAGCCTCTCTCTATCTCCATTGTCCACCGTCCGGCCGGGGTTTATGTCGTGAAAGCAGGAAAAGAAACCATTAAACTGATGAAGCCATGAGACAGATATCAAAAGTACTTGTCGGCTTGATGCTGACATTCATGGCTGTGCTTCCCATGCAGGCTCAGCAAGAGAGCACCGCCTTCTACATCTACCAGAACGATGGCCATTTCGACGGATTCTTCTACGACGAGGTGGAGAAGATCTGCTACTCCTTCCTCGACACTCTCGGCATCGAGCACGACGAGATAGTTAGCCAGGAGATAGTCACCGCCGACTCAACGTACCGCATCATGCTCTCGGCCATTGACAGCGTGGGATTTGTGCAGCCGGAAATAAAATATAATCCACGACTGCATATTGTTAAACAAGACGCAATATTCAGTTATGTGATTAGTGTTGATGATAATTTTGAAACTATTGTATTAAGGAATGATTTGCCAGAGATTCTCATGCCAAGGGTGGGAGATTCGTTTGCGCACTTCGATAACACATACGGATGGAGTGCCAAGGCGGTGAGCGTTAATAAGGCTGCAGACGGCACCATTGTCGTGCAGTGTAAGCCCATTGATGATATCACCGATATCTTCCAGCAGTTCGTATCAATCGAGGAATACGGCTATAACGACGAAGGCCATATGATACGCCGACGGGTGGCCGGACGCCCTGACCTCTCGGTGGGCAAGACTCCCAAAAAGGCCTCGGGTACGTGGGAGGGCGACTTGTTCAACTTCTCTATCTCGGGACATATTCCTCTTTATGACAAGGACGACCTGACAATCACGATAGATCCTACAATCAGTGGCAAGCTGAACGTGAAAACGGCTTGGAACCTGTCTCTCTGGGGCGACAAGTATATTGGCATCACATCAACACTCAACTTAGGTGTGGGTCTTGTTTTTACCGTTGATGGCAAAATCGATGAATACTTCCCTGGAGGCATTGGCGGACTGTTAGGGGGAGTCCCCATACCGGCAGCCTGTCCGCTCATCATGCTTGATATAACCCCCGATGCCTTCCTGCGTGGCGATGCCCATGTGAAGTTCTCGGCAAGCACCCCCGTACTCAACGGTGCCATTTGGGAGAAACTGGAAATCAACAACTGGATTCCCTACATGAGTATTGGCATTGGTAAGCCCAATGGCGATAAATTTAAATATGTTTCATCACCTCAGGGAGATTTGTCATTGGAGTTAAATGGCTTCATTCAAGGTGGTTTGTGGTTCCCGTTGCAATTCAAGAGTCTTCCATTAATCAAGAATTTCTTTGATGCATCAATTGGTGGTAACATGTTTGTCGGTCCAAAACTGGCAGGATCAATCAAACTCGACCTGACCACCTTGCCAACGAGTGATGTTGCCACATACACACTGTTGAAGAATACGACGCTATCTTTCCACCCCGTGGATGCCGACTTTGAGATAAAGGCGAAAGTAAAGACTGCATTCAGCGGTAAGAAAGAAATGACGTTGCTTGACGGTGGCATCAGTCTTTTCCCTCCAATTGATGCTGCGCTTGCTCCTGAGTTCGGCGACTTCAAGGATGTGATGACTGAACAGGTTTTCACCAAGGAGTGGGCTCAAAGTAAATTAGGCTCTTGGAGCGGTTCTTGGGATAAGTATGAAGGTACTTCAGTGCCTTGCAGGGTAATCTCCATTGAGCCTACAGGAACCGTAGTGATGCCTTCTTACGTTGGCCTGGCGATGTTTGCGGTGAGGGAGGACGGCACAGAAGTAGAGGTAACGTATGGTGGTTTGGGATCTGCGACTTATTTTCCTATCATGCAATGGTTCGGACAGCCGGTTCCCGAAACGATGTCTCCGAAGTTATACATCATCTATGACTCAAAGATAGAAAGTGGGCGTAATTTTGGAGGGAAATACAAGGTGCGTCCGTATGTCAATTTCTATGGCCGTCGATATATGGCTGAGCCATGCTATGAGTTTGACGAATCAGCAAATTACAAGTTGAACAGCGATATACTTAAAGTCAACTATGATGGTTCCTGCCTTGAACCCATTAGGGCGGAGGGTGAGATTTCGCGCGTATATGTAAAGGCCGATGATTCCATGACGAATGAACGCTTATTCTTAGAGTCATCCAAGCAGGGGGAAAACGTATTTGACATTACAATTAACAAAAATAGCTTTAACTCTGGTTCAGGTTATGGCAAAAACTACAGCGTGTCAGACACGATAAAGATAGATTGTAGCTGCTTTGGCTATTCGTCCATCGGTAATGCTGAAACAAGTACACAAAAGGCCTTCAAAACCATAATCCTGCCTAATGCAGATGAAAATCCTTCGACCAATTTCGATACGTATGACGATGAAGAAAAATGGTTAAGAGTTAAAGACGTTACATGGACAAGAATTCCCAAAGGCTGGCATGGTTCGGCTAAAGCTACTGTTTTGGGTAGGCGCTCTTATGAGCTTTCGTTTGACCTTGAAGAATCTTCTACTGATGCTGGGTTATGGCAGGACTACTTTTTAAAGCAAAAAAACCTACCGAAATACACATTACGTGGCAAAAGAATATGTTATGATGCAATGGGCGAGCTAAAAGAAGAGAAGAATATTAATACTGCTCTTTATCTGAATCCTATAACAGGAAAGTTCAGTGTGGTGTACGGTGGGGATGAAACTTCTGTCTATAATTTGCATTTCGACATAGACTCCAAATAGTCAGAGTGTGTAGTTTGAGTTGAGTTTACACTACCCAAAACACAATTCCCAAGCCGAAAGTCTTGTGCTTTCGGCTTTTTTGCGTTTCTCTGACTTCTTGCGTTCCGTTCTTGCTTCTGGCAAGCGAACAAGGTCGAGCGGGTAGCAAGACTAAAGGTCGAGCGCGTCTACGGTGCTTTTCCTGTTTTCCGCAAGAGTTTCAGCTTCAATGATCGTATGATAATGAATCACACTTTTCAGGTAGCACCTCTCACACCTCTAACACCTATCATGGGTGAGGGAGGTGTGAGAGGTGCTACCTAAATAGTGCGATTTACAATATATAGGGAAACGGTTGTCATGAGACAAAAACGAAAATAAATATTCCCAGGCCAGGAATTTGCAAAAGGCGGTTCCTTTTTCTCAAAACCCGCCGGGTTTTGACAAAAAGGCGGTGGGTTTTGACAAAGTTCTACTTCAAAAATAGAGAAAACTGTCATGCCCCGCACAGACTACGATGAAGAGGTCACGAGGCTACTGGATGCTATCGGCCTGAAATCCCACCTCCTGATTTGGGACACCCCATTGCGGAGAACAGGAGCCCTTTACCCCGCAAATCGACTGCCAAAAAGCGTTATGGCAGTCGATTTTCCGTATTTGGCAGCGTTTTTTTGAAACTTTTTTTTATCTTTGCAGAAAGAACTAACCAAACAATGATATTCTATGATGAAAAAGACATTGATTCTTATTATCCTATTCGTATGGTCCATCGGAAATATTGCACAGACGGTTACACAGCAGCTCGTCGTTTGGCAGAAAAGCGGCGAAAAGGTCTACATAGACCTGGCCGAGCTTCCCGAGACAACATTTGAGGACGGACTGCTTGTTATCCGAGGCAGCAAGACCTCTGTACAGTTCCAGCTCAGTACTATCCTTCGCTATACCTATGAAGGTATTAGCAACACGGGTATTGAGCAACTACCCGATGGGCGTTCCATCAGCATCGCGAAGGATGGTGACAGCGTCACCCTGCGTAACCTCAGTGAAGGCAGCACCGTCAGCATCTACAGTGCCAACGGCACACTAATTGAAAAGCAAACAGCCCAAAGCGGCCAGCCACTTATCCTCTCTGTTAATAATCGCCCAAGTGGTGTATATATCGTGAAAGCCGGAAAGGAAACCATTAAACTCCTGAAGCCATGAGACACCTTAGTAAATATATGGTCAGCATTGTGCTGATACTACTTGCTACCCTTCCGGCATGGGCACAAGAAAAGAATGCTGCATTCTACATCTATCAGAACGACGGCCACTTCGACGGCTTTTTCTACGACGAGGTACAGAAGATATCGTATTCCTTCCTTGACACCCTCGGCATTGAGCATGACGAGGTGGTGAGTCAGGAGATTGTCACCGCCGATTCTGTCTACCGTATCATGCTGACGGCTATCGACTCCGTTAGTTTTGTGCAGCCGGAGATAAAGTTCAATCCCAAGGTGCGTTTTATGCGCGACGAAGGAATGACAGACTATTTGCTATCGGCTGGCAACATGACGCTGATCTTCTCTGGTGACATGCCTGAGGCACTACGTCCGCAAAAGGATGATGTACTATCATGTCCCGACGTAGATGGCAATCAGACTACCTTCGTCGGCAAGGTCACTAACAGTTACGAGTTTGATGGCAAACTCGTCGTACACTGCAAATACATTACCGAGCCGACGGATGTCTTTCAGCAGTTCATCACTGTAGAAGAGGTGGTGAGCAACGAAACAGCAGGTCAGGTACGCCGCAGAATAGCAGGAATGAATCATCAAGGAGATGTTGGACCACGCCGCATTGAAGGCAATTACAACGACTATGGATTGTGTAATTTCAACATCGACTACGAATACGACTGGCATCTTTCTGAACACTGGAACTTGATGACTGCCATACATGCAGGCTTCGGAATCAAGGCCACACTAGTCTATAAAATCAACCTTTCGGAGTTCTACATCAAGGCAGAATTGAAAGAGGCTATTGAGTTTGGTGCGAAAATCGCCTTAGACGGACATGTCGAAGGAGAATTCGGTGTGGAGGACATACCTGTGCTGGGCACCATTGCCCGACGCTTCAGCCGCATCCCCTTCCCTGCCAGCATGCCGCTTTTCTACGGCAAGGTCATCCCTGAGCCATTCATACGCGCTGAGGCCCATCTCAACATGGGGCTCACCACAGGCGTTGGTTTGAAGGTGTTCCGACAGTCGATCGAAATAATGGATCACTACCCTTATCTCAACATTCACCTGTTGTCAGAACCCGGCAAACGTCTGGAAGGCACCTTCGCCCTGCAAGCAGAGTTGAGCGGTATGGTGCAGCTGGGTATGAAGTTCCAGCTGAAACTGGGCATAGAAGACTGGTTCAAGGAAATCTATCAGGCCGAAATCGGAGAAACCATCTACAGCGGCCCCAAGCTCACTGGAAACTTCACGCTTTCCACCGCCAACGATTACAAGAACGGTTTCTACGAGGCCTTCAAGGACACCAAGATCAACCTCTCCCTCTATTCCTTCGACAACGAGCTGAAGGCCGTCACCATTCCCAAGTTGTGGAAGGGGCAGACACACGAGCAGAAGTTCACCCGCTCATTCTCCTTTTACGACATTCCCTTGACATTGTTCCCCACCGTGTCGGGACTGGAGTGCGAAGTGAAGGGTGACCTCAACAACACCATCGCTGCCACCATCAAGGAAATCAGCGGCGACGTGTTTCTCCCGCAGCACATCGGCATTGCCCTCTACGACAAGGACGACAAGGTCTATAAGGAAGCGTTCCGCGACGAGACCTATTTCCTCAACACCTTCAACTCATTTTCCACAGAGTTCACGGACGTTGAGCCGGGCAACTACAAAGTGCGACCTGTCATCCGTCTGGCTGGAACATACTTAAACCATCCTGTTTATAAGGAAGAGCAGAAGGTAGGCATTGGCGCACCTATCCTCACCCTCGTACCTAACGTCATCGAGTTCGACGAGGACGGTGGCAGCCGCCCCGTTGGCATCTTCACCAGCAAGTTCGACCCCATCAACTGCTGGGCAAACAAGGAGTGGATCAAGGCAACCGTCGATCCGACAGGAAGCGCGCTTACCGTGGAAGTGGAGAAGAACCCGACCTTTGACTTCCGCTCGGGAAAGGTATATGTCGAGCAGCCCTTGAGTAACGGAGAAACGCTGCGAGACACGCTCACAGTCAACCAGTATGGCGAGATTTCCGTCTCGAAGTCGAAAGTTGATTTCGAAGTAGCAGGTGGTACCGAGATCATCACAGTCAAGACCATGCTGCCCCAGGTTCGTGCCAACGTCACGGGTGGCGATGGCTGGCTGATCGCCAACCTCGGTGGCGAAGCCCTCACCATCACGACACTCTCCAACTACGGCTCTCCACGTAAAGCCACCATCACCCTCTCCGCTTACAACGACAAGAAAGGCGGCATCGTCACCACCAACATTGAGGTCAGCCAGGAAGGCATCATCACCCTCGACATGGACACCCTCTACGTCGACCATCAGGATGCCTACTATCAGGTAACTGTCAGCACCAATGCCGCCTTTGCGAGCCTCAGGGCCGAATGCGACAAGGACTGGATTACCTGCAGCCCTGGTCCGTTCACCTCCATCCATTGCACGAAGAACAACGCCACCACTTCCCGTGAGGGACATATCACCATCATCGCCACAGCGGAAGACGGAAAGGAGGCGAAAGCCACCATCACCATCATCCAAAACCGCAACCCAGATGAATATCCATACGTGTGGAGTTTAGGCTTTTCGAATGACGTCAACCTTCCCGCCCAGGGCGGTAGCACCACCTACGGCGTACGGACGAATGTCCCCTACGAGGACCTCAAGATTTCTGGTGGGGCCTCTTGGGTCAGAATTACGAATGACCGAGACGGCATCTTCCTGAAGTACGACACCAACTCTTCTGGATCGCCCCGCGAGTGCAAGATGAAAATCCGTGCCCACAACCAACTGGGTAGCGACGAACTGGAAGTCACCATCAAGCAGGCATCCCTCCGTATTGTAGAATACGACGGAATTGCCGTCACCCTCCGGCACGGAGGAGATATAGAATGTGAACTCTTTGACAGGGTCGGATGCTCTTCAACAACTTATCCCACTCCTACAGGAGTCTACGGAACGGGCAGTGCAGGCATAGAAGGTGCAACACTGTCCTCCAGCGGTAGCGCACCCTCAGTTGGCTCATGGACTGCTAACTTCACCACTCAAGACGGATTGATGTACGGATCCTTCAGCTTCACTAAATACAACGGAGAGCACATCTCGTTCAGCATTGCAGGAGCACCTTACGGCAGTAGCGGTCCGCTCGACCATCATGGTAGTTACAGAGGAGCTTGGTACTGGAGCGGAGATGCGGTATTCAGCTATCCAAGCGGCGTTCCCTGGGGGCTTCATGGCGGATACTATGATGGAAAGGACTACCTCTGCGGATTCACTCACTACTACGTTGATCGTGATGGTAATATCATCTACGACAATAGTCCTGTAGAGGTCAACGTCTTCCTGCGCTACGCAGGCAAGAACGGCACTTATCCTTTGGGACATCCCGATGCGCATTAGCAGACCCACCCACAGGTGGACCCTCTCCCTTGCCCCTCCCTGTGAAGAAGGGAATGACGCAAGACAGGTCAGCTGTCAAACCACTATTATCAACAGCGGGCGAATCGTTAGTCGGTTCGCCCGCTGGATTGAGTGCACATAGAAGCGGAACCCCGTTGTGCACTTTTCGGAGGAATCAGGGGGATAGTTTTTGATTGAATGAAACGGGAATTCAATCCTTCCATATTTTTTATCAATATGGAATGATAATCCGAAAAAAGCAGTATCTTTGTAGCGCAAAAGAGAAGATATGAGCGAAAGTTGTCAGACACGACGCATGTATGGGCACAACTACTCAGTGCCAGGGACGTATGAGGTGACCATCGAATGATTCATGTGCAAGCTGACCCCATTGGCCGATACTGGAAACCCGAGCTCAGCCTAGTTTGTCATGCTAAGTGACCTAGTTTTTGCTAAAACCACTATCACCCTGTTCGGAGCCTCCATCTGCCCCGTTTGGAGCCCCCATCCTACCCGTTTGGAGTCCCCAAATGCCCAAAATACGCCAAAATGCGTCAAAAGGGTGATAAGAGGTGATAAATTCTGACCCACATTATCACCCGTAATTGATTAAAAACCAGCCGACTATCTAAAAAGGTGACAAGTGATAAGCGTTTTCAAGATTTTTCTGAAAAATGGTTTACTGAATAAGTTAAGAAGAATTGAGTTCAAAGTTACAAAAGATGAGCTTACTCAAAAAAGGGGAGAAAAATTTGGTTATTCCAGAAAAAGTGCGTACCTTTGCAGCCCGAAACAGAAAAAAGTCGTAGTTGAGCAAATGACTCTTTAACTGCGGCAGAAAAGAAATTCAAAAAATAAATAATTAAAAAATTAAAGTAATGAGTCAAAAAATTCGTATTAAGCTGAAGAGCTACGACCACAAATTGGTCGACAAGTCAGCAGAGAAGATTGTGAAGGCTGTCAAGGCTACTGGTGCCATCATCAGCGGTCCTATCCCCCTTCCCACTCACAAGCGTATCTACACCGTCAACCGCTCGACCTTCGTTAACAAGAAGGCTCGTGAGCAGTTCCAGCTGTCAGACTTCAAGCGTCTGATTGACATCTACAGCTCGACCGCCAAGACCGTCGATGCCCTGATGAAGCTCGAACTCCCCAGTGGCGTTGAAGTAGAAATCAAGGTATAGTCTGTTCAAATACAGTTATAACCCATCAATCATAAGGACGGTTCCTTCATTCCGCAAGGAAGAGGGAACCGTTCTTGGAATAAACATAAAAGACATGAAACA
>Ga0310690_10003419_pt1 | contig 23832 bp, 22 predicted proteins | sample AusTroGonzalo_MG_2_FD_207661 | JGI IMG/M metagenome (GOLD analysis project Ga0310690, IMG submission 207661) | Bovine rumen microbial communities from tropical cattle in Woodstock, Queensland, Australia - Gonzalo_04 (v2) (version 2) | ecosystem: Host-associated > Mammals > Digestive system >... | reverse complement strand
GCTGCGGAAGAAGCGCCGGAAGGCGGCGAGGATCCGCTTCCAGAGGGGGAGATCGGTTTTGGGATTTTCGGCGAGTTTGGCGATCCACTCTTCGGCGGCGAGTCGGCGGCCGTCGGGGGTGGTGAGATCGATGCGGCGGTCGGCGGCGACGGCGGCGACGGCGTCGCCGTGCTGATCGGCGATCTGATCGAGGAAGCCGTCGAAGCGGTCGCCGAAGAGATTGCGGAGTCCGCGGTGACCGGCGGCTTCGTGGAGCAGCACCTTTTCGACGCGGCCGGGGGTGAGATTTTCGGCGACGAGGTAGATGCGTCCGGTCTCGGGATCGAAGGCTCCTTCGGCTTTCGGTTCGTCGCGCAGATCTTCGGGGAGATCGGCGACATGTTCCACGAGCTCGATGCCCTCGGCGTCGATGCCGGTGCGGGAGAGAGCGTGACGAAGGAGCGCGGAGACGGTTTCGAGACGGCTTTCCGGGGATTCGTCGCGGTTCATGGTGCGGAGCCGGTCGAGCCCTTCTCGACCGTGCTGCTCCGCCCATTCGCGGAGGGTGAGTTCGTCGTCCTCCCGGTTGTGTAGTTCTTCGAGGAAGGAGTCCCGGATGTTCTCGACGATGGCGTCGGTGTTTCTGGATTCGACCGCGCCGCGGAGCGATTCGATGCGGGAGACCTGTTCCGCGGTGGGATTCTCGATCGCCTCGAGACGCGAGAGTTCCTGTTTGGCGGCGCCGATGATTTCGGCCTGGGCGTTGAGCATCCGGGCGTCGAAGAGTTTCTGCCGGTAGCGGTGATGTGCGCCGAACGTTCCCATGATGCCGCCGCTCGCCGCGCCGACGGTGAATTCGAGGGGTGCGTCGTCGAGCAGTTCATGGGCGATGTCGGTGAGTGACATGGCGAGGATGTCCTTGCCGTTTTTGCCGCTGATGAGGTTGGAGAGGCGCTGAACGACGCCGGTTTCGACCTCCTCCCATCCTTCGCCGACGGCGTCGAGGGCGAGACTTTTCGCGGTGCGGATCACGGTGGCGGCGATGCCGGTGGAGATCTTGCGGACCTCGCGGGGCGGGATGACCCGGTTGTAATATTTTCGGAAGATGCGGCCGGAGCCGGTGGCTTCTTCGAAGTATGCTTCGGCGGCGCCGACGGTGATGGCGTTGAGGACCTTTCCGGAGAGCGTCATGGAGTCGTCCTCGCGGGTCTCCTCGAGTTCCGAGGCGGTTCCGGAGACGGCGAAGTAGGCGGATCCCCAGCTCATGCCATTTGCGGCGGCGGCGCCGGAGCGGGCGGAGTCGAGTGCGATTTTGCCGGCTTGTATTTCGGCGATGGCGACGGTGAGGAGGAGGTTCGGCAGATTGCGGATGACGCCGTTGACGACGTCTTCGGTGAAGCCGGTGGATTCCCCGCCCGCGGCGACGAAGTCGTCGCTGAATTGCCGGTGTGCTTTGGCGTGTTCGCCGAGGAGGTCGGAGGCGGCTTCGATGAGATTGGCGGGGCCCTGCCGTCCGTCGGTGTAGGGGGAAGCGGGATTCCATTCGTGGAAGCGGTCGGCGGCGGCGGACCACCCCGCCTTCCGGCTGATCGTTTCGAGGGGGAGATAGACGGCGTTGCCGATGATGATGTTGATGGCGTTGAAGGCGTCGGCGCCCATCTTGACGGATTCGGCGAGCCCCGCCTCGACGTCATGGAGTCCGGCGGCGGCGGAGCGTCCTGCGCGCTCGATGCGTTTGGGGAGCGAGGCGTTTTCCTCGCGTCGGTAGATTTCGCGGATCGCCATGTAGGCATCGCGTCCGGAGAGGGTTTTCCCGAAGACCTGTTTGGTGACTTCGTCGAAACCGGCTTCGACGTGATCGACGGGGAGATCGTACTGGTTGGCGAACCAGCGGGCGGCGACGGACTTCATCGCCGCCTCTTCGAATTCGTTTTCGTCGAGGCCGGAGACGCCGAGGTAGCGGGCGAGGTTGGGGCGGTCTTTGGCGGGGAGGAGCGCGAGGGGGCTGCCGAGCATCGCCCGCCGCATCACATCGGAATTGTTGTTCCGCTCGTGAAATGCGCTCGGGTAAGAAAGCGAAGTGTCAGTTCCGGTCTCGTCCAATCCCGTTGTCGGTGTTCCAGGCAGCCTCCGGTTTGGGGTCTGATCTGCGTAGTTCGTCAGCGCGTCATTGGCGTATTCATCATTCATTTTATTGTTTTTTGCTCCTGATCTTCATATTCATCGGCAAAAATTCTCCGTCCGTCTTTCAATATCCAGACAGTTCGCCCTTTTTCCACATCTGATCTTGCAATCTCCGCCCGGTCGATCCATCCTTCGGCATTTTTCTTTTGCGCGAGAGCCTTCCTTCCCTTTTCGTAAGCGAACAGCGCGGAACCGGGCAATTCCACCCGCCATGAGCCGCCGGTTATCCGAGAATCCCACACTTTCCCGAATTTGTCGAGATCGACGGTCATCCCGGATGCCGGGTTGAACATCCGCTTAATTTTTCCTTCGATCCTCATCTTCGAGAGTTTCTCGAGTCGCTCGACGATATCGCCGTAGGTGCGTTTTCCGTCGCAGAGGCGTCTTGCCTCGTCGAAGAGCTCGATCCTGAGCTGAACGAGATCGGCGTCGGGGACGGCGTTTTTGCTGTCGTCGAGACCGAATTTTCTCATGGTGTCGATGCACCATTTTCTGACGTTCTGCCCGGTGTCGGTGTCATCGAGGACATCGTGTTTCCAATGTTTGTCGAGCGCCTGCATGAGTTTTTCCTGCCGGTAGGAGTCGCCGGGGAAATACTGCCGGATTCGGGCGAAGGCGGCGGCGCGCGAGGTGGCGTATTCGCTCTGGCGCGGGCGCGGCATGGTGTAGATCCATCCGAGGAGCTTGTTCTCGTTGAGTTCGGCGATGCCTTTTTCGTTTCTTCGGCGGGCGGCGGCCGTCTCCTCGTTGATCTTGGTGAGCCGGAGCGCCTTTTCTCTGGAGATGGTGCCGTCGGCGAGCATGGCGTCGATCTCGTTTTTCGAGAGCATCCTGCCGTCGGCGGCGTCGATGGCGTACTGTGCGATCTCCCGGTTTTCCCGCTGTTCCTCCATGCGTTTGACGACGGGGAGCATTCGCAGGAAGTCGCGGTCGTCGATCTCACCGCGGCGGTATCTTTCTTTGAGTTCCTGCAGGGAGGGGGCGTCGATCTCGCCGGAGCTGACATTGGCGACCCATTCGCGGAATTTTTCCTCGGCGATCCGTTCATCGTTCCGGCGTGCGACGGGGAGGCGCAGCTGCAGTTGTTCTTTGTTGATTTCTCCGCGTTTGAAACTTTCGACGACATCCTTCTCGGAGGGGAAATTCCCTTCGGCGTTGCGTTGGGCGAGCCACGCGAGGTGGTTGTCGGCGAGGAACCGGGCTTTATTCTGCCGTGCGGAGTGGGTAAGTTTCGCGCGGTAATCCGGGGTGATGTCCGGGAACTTCGCGAAGGAACCGTCGGCATTCTTTTCTTCGAGTTCTTCGAGGATCCGGGGATCGTCGGCGGCGACGCGGGCCTGTGCGGCGTACGACTGGGCGAGACGGGGGAAGTCGTCGCGGAGTTTCCGCGCAAGATCGGCGGAGATGGTTTTTCCCTCGTGCATGGCGAGGATTTCGTTGGCGAGATCGAGATTGTTGTTGCGGAGGGCGGTATCGATCTGGGTGAGAGCGGTATTTTGGGCGCGGGTGGAGGCGCCCTGAATAAGGAGATTTTCGCGGCGTCGGGCGGCGGACTGGCGTTCCCCGGTCATGGCGGCGTCGTGGAGACGGCGGAAGTTTTCGGACATGCGCGAGACGACATCCTTCCGTGCCTCGGCGTAGTCGCGGTCGGTCTGATCGATCCACGACTGCTTTTCCTCGTCGGAGGCGCCCGGATTGGCGGCGAGGCGGTCTTCGAGGGACTTCTGATGAAATGCGAAGAGGTTGCGGTCGTCGACGGCGGCGATCCTGTTTTCGATATCGGTTTTGGCGGCTTCGAAGTCGGCGTATGCGGAGGTGACGCGGGAGATGGCGTTGCCGATGGTCTCGCCGCTTTTGCCGATGATTCCGGCGAGGTGTCCGAGCTGCCGGTGTCCTTCCATACCGTAGTTGGAGTCGAGAAGGTGGGAGACGGGCGCGGCGGCGCGGGTGTGGTCGAGTCGGCCGGATTGCATCAGTGGAATTTTCGGCATGGATCACCTCATTTTTTCCCGAATTTCTGTTCCCACGCATTCGCGTAAGCGTGTCCGGAGATTCCTTGGCCGAGAGCATTGACGGTGCCGGTGGTGCCCGAGATGACATTGCCGAGGATGGCGAGATTGGTTCCGGATCGTCCGGCTTTGGCGCTCGCTTTGGCGAGGGATGCCTGATAGCCGTACTGCTTGCCCTGCTCTCGGAGCTGTTCGGCTTCGCGGTACCCCTTGTACATGATGTCGTGCTGCGCGGTGTTCTGATCGGCGGCGGTCTTCCCGAGGATGGCGAGTGGGGACCCGGTGGCGAGGGCGGCGCCGGACTTCCCGAGGAGCGCGCGCTGTCTGGCTTTGAGCGCCTCGTCCTCTTCGAACTGCCGTCGGGCGTTGGCGGCGGTTTCCTGTTCGACGGCGGCGGCTTCGCGTTCCTGGAGGCGTTTATTGTATTCGAGCTGCTGGGCCTGGGCGTCGGCGTTGGCCTCGGCCTGTTTCTGCTGGTTGACGGCGGAGGCGATGCCGACGGCGGCGCTGCCGATGCTGCCGGCGGCGGCGATGCCGGCGGCGGTCCAGGAACCGATGATCATCCATGTGACGGGATCAGCCATTTTTTACTTTTCCAGAATAAGGATTTTATGTTCGGCGAATTCGGCGGTGACGAATCCGCGGCGGTCGAGCATGCGGTTGATGCCGCGATTGCCGAAACAGGAGAGGAGAAATTTGGCGCCGTGCTGTCGGGCGAATTGCGGCAATGCGCCGACGATGGTGTCCACGGCGCGGGCGGAGGTCCGTGCGGAGTTGCGGGGATTGGTGTAGATCCATCCGCAGACGGCGACGGGGGAGGTCCGGTCGAGATAGAGGAAGGCGGCGGCGAGGAGTTCGTCGGTGACGGCGTCGGCGGCGGCGAGTCCGAGGCGGGGAAGGATCATATTCATCGGTTCGGCGGCGGCATCGCAGAATCGTTTCCGGATCCACTTCAGTACGGTGCTGCGGTCCTCTGCGGTCATTTCTCTGATATCCATATTCATCTTCCGATTTCGACGATGGCGTTGATGCTGGAGACGCAGAGCGGCAGGGGATCCCGCTGTCTGATTTCGAGACGCGGGGATTCTTTCCAGCCGCCGTTGGGGGTGATGCCGACGATCTCGTCTTCGCGGAGCGTGATCGGGGAATCGAGGTGATCGTCGGCGGCGGCACGGGAGACGACGGGGATCCATCGTCCGTCGTCGGCGCGGACCTCGCCTCCGATGGAGTGCTGAAAACGGATCCGGACCTGTGCGATGGTTTTTTTTCGCATGGCGGTTGAGCCGTCCTGAGCGCTGATGTCGATCGGCATGGGGGAAAGGATGGCGGTGAAAGGGAGCCCGATGACGGCGGTATTGGCGGGGGCGTCGAGGGTGACTTCGCCGTTGGCGACGGTGCGCGGGGTTTGAAGCGCGCCATCGGCGAGGATGGTGACGGAGAGTCCTTCGAGATGGTCGAGGCCGCTGACGACGGAGAAGGCGCTGCTGTCGGTCTTCATGACGGCGGAATCGGAGCCGACGTATTGGGCGGGATCGGCGGGGATGTCGCGGGGCGCGAACTTCTCGACGAGATTTCTGCCGTTTCTCCGGACTCCGATATAGATGTCGGTGGAGTCTCCGTCGGGGATGGCGGCGACGGAGAAGATGGAGCCGTCTGTATCGAGGAGCTGCCATCCGACGACCTCCTGCGTACGTTCGTAGGTGAGACATGCGAGGCGGCCGTCTCCGCGGAGGCAGTAGAGGATGGTGTCGGGCTGCTGAACAAGCTGGATCTCGACGATGCCGGACTGCGAAATATGTTCGGCGAGGATGGTGAGATCGGGGGAGGAGTACCCGTCCTTTTCCCAGGAGTAGACGAATTCGCGGATCTTCCGGCTGCCTCGCTGGAGGAAGAGGATGGTGTCACCGGCGATGACGCCGGGGGCGCCCGCGGAGCCGTAAGCGGACTGCGGGCGCATGCGGAAGTTGGTGGCTGTGAGGGGTTCACCGGAGTCGGAGGCGGCGACGGTCCACTCGGAGTCGGAGGTGCCGACGATGAGAGACTGCTGTGCGGCGAGCCAGAGGATGGAGTTGACGCTGTTGCTGGAGAGCGTAAGATCGATGCCGTCGTCATCCTTTTCGCCGACGAGGAAATTGTCCCATTCCGCGGTTTTGGATCCCCAGATGGTCTGGGGGCGGAAGGCGGTTCCTCCGAAGAACATGCGTTCCTCGAAGAAGGTTACGGCGCGCGGGAAGCCGCGGTAGTCGGACCATGCGCCCTCGCTCCAGTCGCGGGTGGCGTCGGTGCCGCCGAGTTTTCTGACGACGGTGGCGGCGGCGTGGGTGGCGTCGGTGACGGCGGTGATTTTGACGACGCCGGTCTTGGTGAAATCGGGGTTGACGAAGCGGACTTGGCATTGTTTGATGGTTCCGGAGGAAGCCTGTGAATATCCCTCCATGATGATGCGGTACCGGCAGTCATCGTTATCCTCGGAGCCGTTTTCGGAGAAGTTCTTGTCATTGCTGCTGGAGTAGGTGCGGAAGTCGATCCACGAGGATCCGCCGTCGAAGGAGCGCTGGATTGTGACGTTGCCGGTCCAGGTCCCGTGGGTGATGAAGGTCCAGTACCCGAAGACCTCGATGCTGGAAGAGGAGCCGTCGGCTGTGAAATTTTTGGAGATCTTGTTGTTTTTGCGGGCGTGGACCATCTGGAAGTAAGCGCCGACGTGGTTGGCATTGAAGAGGTTTTTCGACGCGGTGATCGTGATGCTGCCCGAGGCGGCGGAAGGAGTGAGCGAGAAGCTGTTGTCGGTATTGGGGTCGAGCATCGGGGGGTAGGAGAAGGACTTCGCGGCGATGGTGAAAGCGTTGACGGCGGTGCGTTTGAGTTCCTGCACGGGGTGGTTGGGGTGGCAGATGGTCATGACGTCGGCGCATTGGACGAACTGGAGGTCGTCGAGTTCCGCTTCGAGATACGGGGTGGAAATTTCGACGATGGAGCTGCCGTTGCGGAGCGGTTCGCCGTTTCGGAAGAAGCGCATGTACTGCGGACCGGCTTCGACGAGGTAGGCGTCGGTGTCGGAGAAGGCGAAGCGGAAGAGGCGGAAGCGGTTCGAGTTGCTTTTGCCCTGCGCGACGAAGAGGGAGCCGGGTCTGCGTTCGACGGATCCGTATGGGGTGACGAGGAAGTTGCGGAGGGTGCGGCATCCGCGGGAATACTGATCGACGTCGGATCGCCCGATCATCTTGGGCGAGAGCTCTCCGGCGTTGAATGCGTTGACCGGCGCGAAGAAAGGCATGGGCTATTCCTCCCGTCTTGCGTTTAGGAAGGCGGAGAATCGTTCTCCGCGCTGGAATTCGTGAGGGTTTTCAATGGCGCCGCAGGACTGGGCGGCGCGGATGCGTTCGGTGAATTCGGCGCGGATGTAGTTGGCGAGATTGGCGTCGCGGGTGGCGGGCAGGGCCAGTTCGGCGGCGATGGCGAAGACGAGGGCGTCTGCGAAAGCGGGATCGAAGCGGGAGGCGTCCTCGATGCGTCGGCAGTAGATGAGTGTCTGGGGGAGGTTCCTGACGTAGATGAAATCGCCTCGGAGGAGGTATGGCTCGCGCGATTCGAGTTTGAAGACGCGGATGAGATCGCCGGGGCGTCGGCATCCGGCGGCGAAATCGGCGGCGGCGGGAGCGTCGGCGGAGAGCTGGAGGGCAGCGGAAGCGATGGAGAAGCTCCAGATGGAGGAGCGGAGCAGGCGGTCGCGGCATACGGGGAAGAGGTCGCGGCAGCGGATGGCGTATTCGCTGGAGTCGTTGGCGTTGAGGATGCGCGGAGCGCCGATGATGCCGAGCGCCAGGTTGCAGATTTCGATTGTTTCCATGTTTTTACTTATCCTCGGTTGTCAACTCGTGCCTTGCTTGTCGCCTGCTTCGGTCGAGTATCTCCGACACACTCCCTCATTGTCTCCGGCGCTGTCCGAGTTCGTCCGTGTTGCTCCGCCGGTGTCCCCGCCCCGTCCCCCGGGGAGGATCGGGGTCCGGGGCGGGCGCACGCGGCTGGTGACCGCTTTTCTTGTGATACTTCTTTTCACGGGGGAAATTGCGTTTTCCCTTCTTTCGCTGCATGCGCTCTTTCTTGCTTACTTCTAGCGAGTTGCAAGAAGTAAGTGCCGCAAGTAGCCCGCCGGGGCGGGCGCACGCGGCCTGGTGACCGCTTTTCTTGTGATACTTCTTTTCACGGGGAAAAGAAGTATCAGTCCAGCACGAAGAAGATCTCGAAGGTGATCTTCTTGCCGTCGGTGAGGGCTGCAACGCCGGTGGTGAGAAGGATCCACTCCTCGGCGGTGGCGATGTGATCGGCGGGAGCGAGATCGACGAAAGCCGCGGCGGATCCGGGGGCGACGGCGGCGAGATATCGTTCGTCGTTGGCGGCGTCTCCGACCTTGACGGTCATGGAGGCGTTCTGTCCGGCTTCGAAGTAGATCCGGGAGGAGCCGAGGATCCGGGCGCCCTTGGGGATCTTGGCGAGCCGGATGACGGTGCCGGCGGCATCGGAGCCGGAGTAGGAGCCGCGGGCGATGCGGACCCGGCCGTTGAAGTCGGTAGGCATGGCCTTTGCGACGGCGGGATAGTCGATCTGTTTGAGAGCGAGGGAGGAATTGACGGTAGGCATAGGGTTTGACCTTTCGTTTTTTGTTGTTGTGTGAGTGTTGGTTTGTTCGGTTGCCCGGACCCTTTCCTGCTTACTTCTTGCGAGTTGCAAGAAGTAAGTGCCGCAAGTAGCCCGCCGGGGCGGGCGCACGCGGCACGGGTACCGCTTTTCTTGTGATACTTCTTTTCACGGGGAAAAGAAGTATCAGATGAGACACGGAACGTGGACGACGCCTCCGTCCTCGAAGCGGGTGGCGCCGCACATCATGCGCATGTAGCTGTACCAATTGAACTGTTTGTCGGCGCGTTCGGCGATCTTGCCCTTGATGGGGATGGGGTTGCCGAAGGCGACGCAGCTCTTGGCGAAGGCGAAGCAGGTCTGTGCGGAATCGCCGTCACCGGCGTCGACGGTCGGCATGATCTTCTTGGAGATCCGGACGAAATGGAAGCCCATGAAGAAGTTGATGGTCCCCTTGTAGAGAGCCTGCACGGCGTTGTAGTCGGCGTTGGTGACCTCGGTGGTGCGGAGGAGGTCGTCGAGCTGCGACTGGGTGTAGACGAAGTAGAGGAGTTCGTTGGGGTCGTCGAGATCGATATCGGCGTTGCCGATGAGGGATTTCGCCTGAATGAGCTTCTCGAGGGTGAGACCGACCTTGGCGTTTCCGATTCCTCCGGCGGTGATGGCGACCTTCTGGGATTCGGGGAAGGCGACGGGGGTGTTTCCGTCCTTGCCTTCGTAGGCGTCGCCGAAGATGCCGCGTTCGATGATGACCTGATCGAGGCGTCGTCCGAGGGCTTTGGCGCCGGCGCGGGTGACGGGGCCGGTGGGATCGAGGAGGATCTCCTCGTTGTCCTTCCAGTCGACCATATCGCCCCAGTGGTAGTAGAAGCCGAAGAGGGAGCGCCGGTCGAAGGGGGTGTGGATGATCGGCGAATCGTCGTACTTCGAGTGGACCTGGACGGCCTCGGTTTCGCCGACGCGTTCGAGGGTGGTGCGTTCGCCGGACATTTCGACGCGGGTGCAGAGGTTCGAGAGCTTCGAACCGTTCTGCTGCGCCATCGCGTAGACGTTGTTGGAGTATCGGGTGACTTTTACTTCGTCAAGTTCTGCCATGATTTTTTCCTTTCTGTTGAATGATGGCTATGCTTACTTGAGCGACTTTCCGGAACATGCGTTCCGGCCGATTTGATCATGCTTTGATGCCCGGCACCTTGAGGAGTTCCGAGACCTCGTGGACCGCCTGCTGATGGTTCGGGTCCGCGTCGTTGAAGTAGGGGGACTTCGGGTTTTTGACGAGTTCGTCGTAGCGGGCCTGTGCGGAGGAAGGCGGAGTATCGCCGCCCTTGAGTTTCGATTCGGCGAAGGACTCGCCGATTCTGATCATGGCGCGGATGACGGATTCGTCGGCGAGGAGGCCTGCGCGGCCGAGGGCGTCGGAAAGACCGAAGACGCGGAGGGCGTTGTTCGCCTGCTGGATTTTGTGATCGTATTCGCTTCCGAATTCGGTCTTGAGTTTGGCTTCGGTCTTTTCGGCATTGGCGTTGTGCGCGGCGATGGCGGCGGCGACCTGCTCGGAGACCATTTTTGTATGGTATGCGACGGCGGCGGCGGCCTGTTTGCCGGTGAGCCCCTGTTCGAGGGCGAAGGACTTGAAGTTCCTGACGGCGTCCTCGTTCCATCCGAGGCCGTCGGGGAGGTTTTGGGGGGCGGAGATCTCGTAGCCGTCCGCGGAGTCGGGGACGCCGATCGCCTTGCGGAAGGCGGCGATCTCCTCTGGGGAGGCGTTGTCTCCGGGGACGGTGACGGAGACGGGGGATGCGGCGTCGAGGATGTTCTTCTGTCCCGCGGGCGGATTTCCCGCGGGCGGATTTTCCGCGGGCGGATTTCCCGCGGGCGGATTTCCCGCGGGCGGATTTCCCGCGGGCGAATTTCCGGTCTGGTTCTGATCCTGCTGATTCCGGGAAGCGAGATCTTCGGGCATGGTGTGTTCCTTTGTTTTGGTTATGGGTAAAGTCAATTGTTGTCAGCGGGTTTCAGGAGCCGTCTGATTTCGAGGATGACGGATCGGCGTCCCTGGTGGTAGGCGGCGACGGCGGGATCGGGGTTGAAGGTTTCGGCGTCTGCGAACGCGAAGCGTTCGAGGTGCTCGAGGACGAATTTTCCGTTATCGGAAAAGATGAAGATGTCGCGTGCGGCGCGGGTGAGGGTGACGGATCTCTTTTCGGCGTCGATCATCGCATGCCTCCGAAGGATTGCATCTGGTCGATCATGCTGCCGGGATCGGGTGCGGCGGAGAGTTTGGGAACGGCGTCGGCGGCTGCGGAGAGCGCCTCGATCTGCTGCTGCTGCTGCTGTGCCTGCTGACGTGCGGCGCGGAGTTCGTCGCGGTCTTTGTCGGAGCGCAGCCATTCGGGGTTGGCGCCTCCGGCGAGGAAGATGTCGCGGAAGGCGCGGTCGTAGTCGATGTTGTCTTCGACGTCGGGGTGAAGCTGTTTGATTCCGGCGGTGGCGGCTTCGACGCGGACCCATGCGGCGGCCTCGTTCTGGCGGATGGCGAGGGCGATGCGGGAGACGCATTCGATTTTGTAGTCGGGATCGGCGAGGATCGGATCCGGGGGTTCGGGGAGTTTGCCGGAGCGGGCGAGGATGCCGACGCAGCGGTTGACGAGGGGTTCGAGGAAATCGGATTGGATGTTGCCGACGATGGTGGAGAAGGGGACGAGTTTACCTTCGTTGCGGATCTCCGCCTCGGTGGCGGTGATCTGCTTGAGGTCGCCGAGGGGATCGAAGACGTCCCAGTAGAAGCCGCGTTTGATGGCGTCCTCGGTATCGGCGATGAGTTGGGCGAGGCGTTCCGGCTGTGCGGGGTAGATCATGTATTCGGGCTTGACTCCGGAGGCGCCGGGGTCATAGAGGTGGACGGCGCCGGGTCTTCGGTCCCATGGCTCGTCGGCGATGGAGTTCGACGGCACGAGGGTATCGGGATCGGCGGATCGCTCGACGGCGAGCACGAGTGATTTCTTCATGCGGTCGAGCTGTTTGATATCGGGGAGCATGTTGATTCCGGGACCGCGTCCGTAGGATTCGTGAGGAGATTTCTCGAAGCGGCAGACGATGAAGGGGAACTCGTTGAATCCTCCCTCGTAGATGACGATGCGTTCTTTTTTGAGGATGTAGACGTCGGCGAACGGCATGGCGATCCTGTCGAGGGTGTTGTCGTGGTTACGTCGCGGGAAGACGGCATGGACGAGGTCATGTTTGGAGTCCATGCGGGCGGGATCGGCGGCCTCGGTCCGGATGGAGTCGGGGAGATGTCCGTCGTGACCGAACTCTTCGACGAGCTGGCGGCTGGAGAGCTTGAGTTCGCGGAAGCATGATTCGACGGATCCGCGGGCGTTTTCGGTGTAGCAGCAGTTCTCGGTGGGGATGCAGCGGAGATTGAGTTTTCCGTCGTCGCGGGGATCGTCTGCGAAGATGACGCCGTCAATGCCGGTGCAGCATGTGTTGAGCATCTGGAGGACGGCGGAGGTGTAATTGGAGTTGGCGACGAGTTCGATGACGGCGCGGGTAAGTTCCGCGAAGTAGTCTTTGACCTCGGAGAGATCCTTGAGGTCGCGGTTGGCGGGGACGAGTTCGATCATGCGTTTCGAGGGATCGAGGAGCCATGCGTAGATGCCGGAAGCGAGTCGCTGTCTGGCGAGGACGGGGGTGGAGATATGCTTGTCGGCGGAGCGGTTGCCGCCTTCCGGGACGTCGTCCTGATCGTTAGGCATGACGTAGCGCCTTGCCTGCCGCCAGAGGTCGAGCCAGTAGGAATTCCTGACGCCGGAGAGGGCGTCGAATCGCTTCAGGATGTCGTTGACGTCGATCATGGGATTATCCGAGGATATTTTTCTTGGCGGCGGTTTGTGCGGCGGCGGCGGTCGGGTCACCGGCGAGGATGGTTTTGATGCGAGAATTCTTTCTGACGGCGCGTTTGCGCTCCTCGCGGGCGGCGTTGACGGTGTCGTCCGGAGCGGGGTCGGCCATGGGGGTAGGATCGGGATCGGCGGGCTGTTTGACTTTCGGCGTATCTGTCATGGTCTGCTCCTTGTTTTTTTTGACACGCCGTCTAATATAGCGAAAGGGCTTTTCAAATATTTTTCTCGGATGGCGGAGGTGCTGGGGATGGACCCGGAGCGGCTTGGTATTTGAGGAGCAAAATATGCCGTCCGTCGCGGTCGAAGCTGCCGGTGGTCATGCGGAAGCCGAGGCGGTATGCGCATCGGATCAGGGAGGCGCGATCCTGGGGGATGGTGGCGAGGAGGATGCTGCATGCGGGGGAGATCATGCGGATCGCCTTGCGGAAGGCGGCGAGGGTGATGGCGGGAGGGATGGAGATCCCCGGGACGGAGCAGAAGTGGATCACGGCGCCGTCGCCGCATAGCAGCGTTGCAAAAAAAACGCCGAGTGGTCTGACGACGCGATTGTCGCGGTCGACTTCGAGGACGTTCCAGATCCAGCCGTGAGCGAGATGCCAGCGGGTGACGTCGTTGTCGACGGCGAGCTCCTCGGGGCGTCCGACTTTGGCAAAATATACGTGGCTCACCATTCCTTGAGTCCCCGGGTGACTTTGAGTTTGCGGCCGCCGGCGGATTCTCCGCGGATGTCGCGGACGATGGTGGACTGGACCTTTCCGGCTCGCCATGCGACGGCGATGGTGCGGAGGGCGTCGGCGCCGTGGCTGGTCCAGTCATGGAGGGGGCGGTCGCGGAAAGAGTTGAGGCGGTCGTTCCATTCCTTGCGGTAGTTCTCGAGACACATGACGCCGTCGGCGCACTTCTCCTCGTCGAACCATGCGTACTGGAGCATCTCGCGGGTGTTCTCGATGCCGCCGAGGACATCTCGGTTGGTGGGGATTGTTTCGAAGCGGATGCCGAGGGTGCGGGCGGTCTCGATGCGGGAGACGCCGGTGCCGAGTTCGCGGGCGGCGATGTCGTGTGGGGCGAAGTGACCGGCGTAGTCGTATGGCTTGTCGGCGAGGATCTTGGCGTAGTGCGGAAGTCCTTCGCCGGAGTTGGCGTAGTAGTCGATGATGTTGATCTGGCGTCCGATGAACTGGAGGAACCAGATGGCGGTATCGTCGGAGATGCCGAGGTCCCAGCCGGTGTAAACGGGGTAGTTCGGATCGTATGGGACCCGGGTGATGCGGTTTTCGCAGTAGATTCTGGTGAATTCGCGGGCGTAGTAGGCGCCCTCCTGGGCGACCTTGAAAGCCTCGTCCGGATATGACGGATATTCCGACCACATCTTGTCGCCGAAGACGGCCTCCTGCTGGGCGTACCATGCCATCTGACCGGGGTCGAGTTCGATCTTGAAGTCGCCGCGGAGCATCTCGAAGTATTCGCGGAGGCGGGCGGTGATGACGGCGGATTCGGGGGGGATCCTGTACTCCGGATGCTGGTACCAGGGGAAGAAGTGAAACTTGAAGTCGAGGGGGGAGAGTGAAGATCCGGCGAGGGAATTCTTCTGGGCGGCGGTCGAGAGTTTGAAGAAGGGACCGGCGGCGCCCTTCGCTGTCGACTCGATGAAGACGAGACCGTTTTTGGGGACGGCGGGGATGGATCCGGTGAGGATTTCTTCCGCCTTGCCCGGGTACTTGGCGGAAACTACGCCGTATTCGGAGACGTGCAGGAATTGGAAGGTCCCCGACCGGGCGGAGACGTCGACCTGAACAGAGCTGCCGTTGCCGAAGGAGACGGTGCCGTCCTTGGTCTGATAAGTGATCGGGCAGAACCGCTGGATCTCGACGGGGAGGTGCTTGTAGGGGTAGAGGATCTTCGCGTTGAAGATGGCGGAGGCTTTCGGCTTCGTCTCGGCGTTGATTTCGGCGGCGTAGTTCGGGTTGAAGATGGCGAGGTCGAGTCCGAGGAGGTCGATAAAGGTGGTGAAACCCTCCTGCCGTGCCTTCAAAATAACGTTGCGGTAATGAAGATGGTCGTAAAGTTCTGCCTGAGCGGGGCGCATTTTGAAGACGACGTCCTCGCCGTTTTCGTCGATGATGTGGTAGAGGTTATTCAGGCGCCATCGCTGATCGGGGAGGTGTGCGCGGAGGAATTCGAGGTCGCGGGAGCTGGTATCGTTCATTTGACTGGGGATCCTTCACAGAGTTTGAAGATGGAGATGAGATCCTGGGGGAGAGAGTGATCGAGTTCGACCTTGTCGCGGTATTCGTCTGGATCGGTGTTTTTGAGGACGAACTGAGCGAAGCTGGCGGACTGGGATCCGTCGAGGGCGCCTTCGACGCGGTTGGCGGAGATGGCGAGGGCGATGCGTCGGGCGCGTTCGCCGAGTTCGGAGTCTTCGGCGATCCACTTGCGCCAGGTGTGTCGGGTGATGTCGAGGTAGACGAGGAGGCCTTCGATGGTGTATGGGGCGGGATTGGGGGCGGGGAAGGAGCCGCCCTCCTTGTCGAAGGTGATTTTGGTGCGTTTGTCGCACTTGGCGAAGTAGGCGTCGGCGCGCTGCTTGAGGTAGTCGGCGGTCCAGGATGAGAGGAGCCTGGGGCGGCCGAGTTTCCGGCGGGTGGGTTTTGTTATGGGATCAGGCATTTTGGGGACTTGGATTTTTTTTATTTCGACCACTTAACTCATAGTTTTTCAGCAAAGGAAAAACTTTTTTCGAAAAAAAACGGAAAGTTTTCTTGCAAAAGTCAAAGCCTTATTCTCCGGCGACGACGAGCCGGCCTTCGAGATATGCGCGGAGGGACCACCCTGTGATGAGGTAACCGCCGCGGTCGCAGACGGCGCGGATCCGACCGGATCGGCACATGGATCGGACAGTCTTGGGGTGTCGGTGGATGATCCTGGAGACGTCGAAGACGGTATAAACGGCGTTTTCGGCGAAGGTCTGGGGGGCTGGTGTTGACATGGAGAAATCCTCATTTGTTAGACTGTACTATTTTGCATGGGGGGGATGTGACTTCAGGGAACCGTCCTAAGTGATTTTAGAGGAAAATAGTGAACTTTAGAGGAAAATATAGCATTTAACAATGTTAAATAATTTCGCCGCGGGTGAGGTGAGGCGCACCGGCGGCGAAAAAGGGGTGATTTTCGGGGGAAGTTTATTGAATGGGGAAGGTCTGTCGATGATACATTGATGTACGTTTGATGGCACTTCCGTGGATATCACCGAGGGCGTGCGCGAGATGATCAATTGGGGTGCATTCGGAGTGACATTAAACCCGGAACCGAAACGAAAGGACAAATTGTAGCCCTCTGGGGGCGGTTGAGGTGAAAAGGGGAAAACTCCCGATATGGACGAATCGCGGCAGGATGGCAACAGGAGCGGGGCTCAAATTGCAGCCATACGATTTGACATACAAAATTAAGACAAAATAAAACAACCTCGCACCGATTGTGAGGTTGTTATAAAGCAAAACTGGCGGAGAGAGTGGGATTTGAACCCACGTATGGATTACTCCATAACCACATTTCCAATGTGGCGCCTTCGGCCGCTCAGCCATCTCTCCGCAAAAAAAACGCTCCTCCTCCCTCCGGCGCCGCCGCGGGAACGCGAACGGATCCGACCGCGGAAGGAACAACTCTATAAAATATCTTCCCCCCGCCGCTTTTTCAAGCCGATTTCTGAGTTTTTTCGGGGAGAAACAGCGAACGATACCTGATGAAGTAGTTCATGCCCGACAGCACCGTCACCAGAACGATCCCGATCAGATACGCCACCCAGACATACCAGAGACGGATCCCCAGCCATTTCTCCTCGTGAAGATAGGTCTGCCCGCCGTCGATCATCCAGGCAAAGCCCGCGATCGCCAGCATCGCCATCTGAAGCGCCGTCTTCAGTTTTCCCCAGCGGTCCGCGGAGATCACCACCTGCTTCTTCGCCGCCAAAGTCCGCAAGCCCGTCACCATGAATTCCCGGCACAGCACCGCGATGGCGATCCACGCCGGCATCAGCCGGTACTCCACCGCCATCAGCATCGTGCCGGTGACGAAGATCTTGTCCGCCAGCGGGTCCATCAGCGCCCCGAAGTCGCTCACCACCTTGAAACGCCGCGCCAGATAGCCGTCGAGCAGATCGGTGAGTCCCGCCGCGATCGCCAGCATGTAGGCGGTCAGCCGCAGCCACCAGACGTAATCCTTGTCGCGGATCACGCTGTAATCCGCCAGCGACGCCAGCACCACAAAGACCAGAACCGCCGCGATGCGGCTCACCGTCAGGATGTTCGGAATGTTCTTCTTCATCGCTTCACCGCCTTTCCCAGAAGATCGTTGCCGCGGGTACCCGTGATCTCGACCCAGTGAAATTCCCCCGCCTTTACGCCGCGCCGACGCGGCAGCAGGATCCGGTTGTCGATTTCGGGGGCATCCATGGAGCTGCGCCCGATCGCCCAATCGCCCTCCGCCATGTCGATCATCGTGCGGAATTTTTTGCCGATCAGCGTCTTGTGGAAGCGGCGCATCCTCGCGGTCTGCCGCCGCATCAGGAGCTGCGCGCGTTCTTCCGCGACCGCCGCCGGGACCTGTCCCTTCATCGCCGCCGCCGGGGTCCCCGGTTCCGGCGCGAAGGTGAAGACCCCCATCCGCTCGAAGCGGACATCGCGGATGAATTCCGCCAGTTCCGCAAATTCCTTTTCTCCTTCTCCCGGCAGTCCGGTGATGAAGGTGGTCCGCAGCGTGAGTCCGGGGATCCTCTCCCGGAGCCGCGCGATCAGCGCTTCCGTCGCGGCGCGGGTGGTATGGCGGTTCATCGCCTTCAGGATCGGGTCGGAGATATGCTGGAGCGGGATGTCGAGGTAGGGGAGCACCTTTTCGGCGCCCGCGAGCACGTCGACGAGTTCGTCGGTGTAGTGCGCGGGATGGGTGTAGAGCAGCCGCATCACGAAGTCTCCCGGCAGCGCGTCGAGTTTGCGGAGCAGTTCCGCGAGGGATTCCCCGGTGTCGTGCCCGAAGGCGGTGATGTCCTGCGCGAGCAGCGTGATTTCGCGCACTCCGCAGTCGAGCAGCTGCTTCGCCTCGCGCAGCACCGAGGTGATGCTCCGGCTCCGCAGCGCGCCCCGGATGTCGGGGATCGAACAGTAACTGCAGCGGTTGCAGCAGCCGTCGGCGATCTTGAGACCGCCGAGGTGGGGCAGCGTCAGGATCATGCGGGGAGTCGTTTCGTTGTAGATCCACGCGGGGGAGGCGTCGTCGGCGGCGGGGACGGCGCCGCCGAGCAGTTCCGGCAGCCGGGCGATGTCGTCGGCGCGGAGCCAGAGATCCACCGCGGGGAAGTCGCGCTTGGCGTCGCCGCGTTTGCGGTCGTATTCGGGCAGGCATCCGGCGGCGATCACCTTGCGGCGGCGGGGATCCTCCTCCTTCCAGCGGCACGCGGCGTCGAGTTCCCGCTTCGCTTCGGCGCGCGCCTGCGGCAGAAAGGCGCAGGTGTTGACGACGTAGAGCACCGCCTCCTCCGGATCCGGCACCGGCGGGTATCCGGCGGCGGCGAGGGTCCCGGCGATCACTTCGGAGTCGACGAAGTTCTTGGGGCACCCCAGCGCGACGAGGTAGACGCCGCCGGAGAGGGGGAGGGAGGAGGTTTGCTGCCGCTTCACAGTTCTTCCAATCCGATGTTGATCCGGGTGGTGAAGGATTCGCGCGGGGCGAGTTTGCGGAGCAGCCCCTTCCGCTCCATCGCGGGCTGGCCCTCGGGATGGCAGTTGGCGGGTTCGAGTCCGCACACATATTCGCCCTGACCGAACATGCGCCACTGGACGAGCCAGGGGAGTTCCGCGGTCCGGTAGGAGACGCGGAGCGCGAGTTTGAGTCCGGGATTGACGAGCCGGATCGAGGCGATCCCCTCCGCGTCGCCGGGAATGTCGTGGTAGAAGACCTGCTCCCGGAAGTCGGGGGCGGGCGGCAGGATGCGTTCCCATTCGCCTAGCCCCGCGGCGGCGACGTCGTTCTGCGGCTGAACTTCGTGGGGGACCGCTTCGAGGTACGCCCCCTCGTCGACCAGCGGCCAGCCGAAGTTCATGTGGTAGAGCAGCATCAGCGGAACGGTGCCGAAGCCCTGATTTTCCACCTTGTCCTCGACGGTGATCGAATTGTCTCCGAGCGCGGTCGAGATGCGGCGGGTGAGCAAGAGATTCCGGGAGAAGACGCGGCCGTCGCGGATCTTCCCTGTGACTTCGAGTTCGTAACGGTCGCCGTTCCAGCCGGTGCGGGTGTTGACTTCGCCGGCGGGAGTATGGGAGAGGCGGCCGTGGAGTCCGTGAGCTTCTCCGCCGCACTCCGCGGGACCGCCGACATTCATCAGTCCGCAGCCGGTGAGGAGACCTCCTCCCCAGGTGCCGAGCCAGTCGAAGCCGCGCTGTTCGTAGAACTGCGGCGCGACCGGACCGTTGGCGGTGAGCCACACGAGGGGGATCCCGCGGAAGCGCGCTTCGCCGAGATCCATCCCCCGGTCCGGGTAGACGGTGAAGGAGAGCCCGCTGCCGTTGTCGATCTCGACGATGCGCATGCCGCGCCCCTTGTCGTCGTCGAGGACCGCGCGGCGCAGCGAAGCGATCTGCCGCATGGAACCGATCCGGGGATGCATGTACTGGCGTGACGTCTTCACGATGAGCCTCCTCCCGCAATGGCGGATTTTTTCGGTGTTCCTGCAAAAAAACGAACGGCGCGCCGACCCTCCCGCAGCCGACCTTCGCCGGGAACGCCGGAGGGCTCCCGCATTCTTCGCAAAAACCGTCCGTCCGGCTTCGGGACGCGGCGCCTTTCTTCTTTGCACAAACAAAATATAGCACCAAAAAAACGCTTTACAACCCGTTTTCGGCTTTGACTGTCGCTCTTTCCGGTGTATATTATGGAGAACCGCAAGACGGGCGGCGCTGCCGGAAACCGCGGCGGACGGATTTTGGATGGATCGCAAAAAAGCGGGAATGCCGGTTCGGGCGGAGCGGTCCGGGGGGAGGGACCTCCGAACATGTTTTCTCCCCGCGCTTCTGCGAGACGCAAAAAAGACGGACCGGGCGTTCGGGCAGTACCGCCAAGACGAGGACATTCATGAAAAAATATCAGGATCTTCAACTGCTCGCGCGCCGGTGGTTCCCGCTCTGGAAGCTCGACGGATACATTCTGCGCGAATTTCTCATCAAATACTGCGTGTTGCTGCTGGTCTTCGCGATCCTCTTCATGCTCAACGACGTCTACCATGATATTTCCGAGTTCCTCGAAGCGAAGTCCCCGTGGACCGACGTGGTGTGCTACCTCGCCTACAAACTGCCCGGCAACATCCGCTTCATCCTGCCGATCTCGATGCTTCTCGGCTGCATGTGGACCATGGCGACTTTCGGCAAAAACATGGAGATCACCGCCATGCGCGCCAGCGGCGTTTCGCTCTTCCGCTGCAGCTGGGCGATCTTCGCGGTCGGCATCGTCGTCACCGGCGTCAACATCTACTTCAACGAATCGCTGGTCCCGGTGACCGAACGCGAGGCGGCGAAGATCTTCACCGCCTCCACCGAACACCGCCGCCATGTGGTGAATCTGCTCACCTACCGCAGCGGCGACCGGCGGCGGCACTGGCTCTTCAACACCTTCGTGGTCGGCGAGGCGCAGCGCAACGTCACCGTCAAGACCTACTGGACTCCGGGAATGGCGGCGCAGCTGATCGGCAAGCCGGGGACTCCCGGTTTCGCCGAACGGCTTTCCGCGGTGCTCCACAACAAGGCGGATCGCCTGCTCGCGCTGCCTCCCCGCGAACTCGAGAAGGCGCTCGGCGCCGAATTGCGGGACCGCAAGATCGACATCTACGGCGACCGCGCCGCCTACGATCCGGCGACGGGCCGCTGGCGTTTCACCGACGGTCATTTTGTGAGCTACGACCGCAACGACGAGAGCCGTTTCAAGGCGAGTCTCGGCACGAGTGCGATCCACGCCGAGATCCCCTTCCGCGAGCTGATCTTCACGAAGGCGGAGATCCCGGAGAAGCCCGACGACATCCTCAACGCGATCAAGGAGAAGGACGATCTGCCGACGATGGTGATCTGGCGTCTGGTCCGCGACAATCCCGACATGCCCGAGCGGGTGCGGGCGATCTATCTCACGGTGTTCTTCTACCGTCTCGCCTTCCCGTGGTCGTGTTTTCTCGCGGTGTTTCTCGGAATCCCGCTGGCGACCAAGAACGAGCGCACCGGCAGTCTGATGGCGGTCATCACCGCGGTGGCGATCATTCTGGTCTACATCGTCGTCGCGCAGACCTTTCTGGTCTTCGGCAAGGGCGGGATCCTCAATCCGGTGGTCGCCGGACTCACCCCGACCGTCGGCTTCATCGCCTGCGGCGCATGGCGGATCATCGTCGACCGTCCGTAGCCGGGAGCAGATCGCGGGGATCATGGAACTGATCGACACCCATTTCCACTTTTACGGCGAGGCGACGCCCCCCGAGGCGCTGGCGCAGATCCGCGAGGACCTCGCCGCCGCCTGCCGGGAGATCGGCATCACCGACCCGCCCCGTCTCGGATTCGTCGCGGCGGGCGGCGACTACATCGAAAGTCTGCGGGCGCGGGAATTCGCCCGCATCGCGCCGGACTGCCGTTTCGCGGCGGGGGTCCATCCGCATCAGGCGGAAGCGCATCTGGCGAACGCCGCCGCCGAGGATTTCGCGATCTTCGCCGGAGATCCGAAACTCGCCGCGGTCGGCGAACTCGGGCTCGACTACTACTACGACGGCTCTCCGCATCCCGCGCAGCGCAGCGTGCTGGAGCGTTTCCTCGCCCGGGCGCTCGAACTGCGGCTGCCCGCGGTGATCCATCTGCGCGACAAGGAGGGATGCGACGACGCCTACCGCGACGCCGATGCGATGCTGGAGGATTTCGCCGCGGCGGGCGGGCGCTTCGTCGTCCACTGCTTCGCCGGAGGTCCGGTTTGGGCGGAGCGTTTTCTCTCCCTCGGCGCGATGCTCGGCGTGACCGGCATGGTGACCTTCCGCAAGGCGGAGAACATCCGCGAAGTCGTGCGGCGGGTCCCGCCGGAACGCCTGCTGATCGAGACCGATTCGCCCTACCTCGCGCCGGTCCCCTTCCGCAGCCGGCAGAACTCCCCCGGATTTCTGCCGCTGGTCGCCGCCCGCGTCGCCGCCGAGACCGGGATGACGCTGGAGGAGATCGCCCGGATCACCACCGCCAACGCCCGCCGCTTCTTCGCATGGCGCGCGGCGGACGCCGGTGCCGAACCGAAGGAGAACCAAGCATGAATCCCCTTGCCCTTGCCCGGACCGCGCTCGTCTGCGCCGCCGCGCTCGCCGCCGCGCTCGGCGGCATGCTCGCCGTCTCGACTCCCGCCCGGCTGCCGCGGCTGGAGCCGCTGCCCCGCGACCGCGCCGCCGGATGGATCCTCGGCTGCGTCGCGCTGGCGATGTGCGTGCCCCACGCCGCGGTCGTCGTGCCGGACTTCCTCCTGCCGCTGCTGTCGCCGGTCGTGCCGGTCTCTTCGGAATTCCTGAAGCCGTTTCTGTCGCCGGTCGTGCTGGCGGCGCCGTGGATCTGCGCCTTCTACGTCGACAATCCGACCGCGCGCGCGGTCGGCGGACTGATGATCCTTCTTGCCTACGAGGTGGTCCACCGCACCTTCGAATGCCGTTTCTTCGGCGCGCCGGTGTGCGCGGCGGCGGCATGGCTCTTCGGACTTGCCGGGATCTGGCTTTCCGGGTATCCGAGCGCGATGCGCGACGCTCTGCGTCTCGCGGCGCGCCGCCGGGGATTCCGCATCGGCGCGGCGTGCGGCTTCGGAGTTCTGGCGCTGCTCTTCGCAGCGGCGGCGGTCGTCGGGAGGGGGGCGGCGCGGTGAGTTTCGATCTCGCGGATTTTGCGGCGGGGTTCCTGCCGGCGGACCGGGAGGGATTCCTCGCGCGGTGCCGCCGTTTCTACGGGATGCTGGAGGAGGCGAACCGCCGCTTCAATCTCACCCGGCTCACCTCGCCGGAGGAGTACGCAATCAAGCACGTCGCCGATTCGCTGGCGCTGCTTCGGGAGGTCCCCGCGATCGGCGGGGGGAAGGCGCTCGAGATCGCCGACGTCGGCTGCGGCGCGGGATTTCCCTCGGTGATCCTCGCCGCCGCGCGTCCGGAGCTCCGGATCACCGCGATCGACTCCACCGGCAAGAAGAGCGAGTTTCTGCGCGGTGCGGCGGCGGCGCTGCAGCTGGAGAACCTGCGCGTCGTCAACGGAAGGGCGAATGAGCTCGCCCGCCGTCCGGAGTTCCGCCGCCGCTTCGACGCGGTGACGGCGCGGGCGGTGGCTCCGGCGCCGAAGCTGCGCCGGGAATGCGCCGCGCTGCTGAAGCCGGGAAGCGGATTCTTCGCGCTCTACCAGACTCCGGCGCAGTCGGCGCGGGAACTTCCGGAACTCGCCGACGATCCGCTTTTCGCATGGAGCGCGACGCCCGCCTTCGAGCTCCCGGAAAACGCCGGCGCGCGCGATTTCCTGCTGGGGATCCCGCGGGCGCGCCGCGCCTGACTCCGCTATGCTCCGTCGTCGCGGCGGGCGCCGACTTCGATGACGCGCATCTTCGTCCATTTGCCCTGCCGGTAGCGCCAGCCGAAGATCATGCAGAGCAGCACGATCTCGGTGATGAAGGCGATCCAGAGCGTCCACCACGGTCTTTCGCAGCGGAAGAGGATGAAACACGGCACCGCAAATCCGAAGACTCCGACCGTCGACATCACCCACATCGGGAAACGGGTGTCGCCCGCGCCCCGGAGCGCGCTCGAAAAGACGATGTTGAAGCCGTCGAAGAAGAGGTAGACGCAGATGAGGCGCAGCATCGTTCCCGCGATGCGGAGCGACTCCGCCTGTGCCGCGTCTCCCGGACGGGTGAAGGGGGCGAGCATCAGCGGCTGGAAGCAGGTGAAGAGCACCACCATCGCGATGGTGTAGAGTTCCACGATGACGATGCAGTTGCGGACCGCCCGGCGGGCGACCGGGATCTGTTCCGCTCCGACGCCCTGACCGACGAGGATCGCGGCGGTCATCCCCAGCCCCAGCACCGGACAGAAGGCGATG
>Ga0310690_10003418_pt1 | contig 23832 bp, 24 predicted proteins | sample AusTroGonzalo_MG_2_FD_207661 | JGI IMG/M metagenome (GOLD analysis project Ga0310690, IMG submission 207661) | Bovine rumen microbial communities from tropical cattle in Woodstock, Queensland, Australia - Gonzalo_04 (v2) (version 2) | ecosystem: Host-associated > Mammals > Digestive system >... | reverse complement strand
TCCAATATCTATCAACTTAACCATAATGAAAATCTATTCTTCTAACCCTTAACTTTCTAAAATTCTAACCCTTAACCTTCTTCGCCTCATTCACCAATCGTTCCAGCTCTTTGAGCTCCTTTTCGGATATGGAATGGTCTTCCGTGAAAGCGGAAACGAGCGAGGAGAGGGAGTTGTTGAAATAGCTGCTCACCACGCGGCCGAGCAGACTGCGGGAGTAGTCCTCCTTGGAAACCAGCGGATAGTAGCGGTTTGCTTTGCCAAACGTCTCATGTCCAACGTAGCCCTTGCGTTCCAACGACTTCACCACGGAGAGCGTAGTGTTGTACGGCGGTTTGGGCTCGGGAATCTCGCTCATGATATCCTGTGCAAAACCTTGTCCCAACTTCCAGATTATCTGCATAATAGCCTCCTCCGAGGCAGTAAGTTTCTTCGATGTCATCATACTAATTGTTTTACGGCGGCAAAGATAACGAAAATTTCGTTATAAAACGAAAAAGAAAATATGGGCGATTTCTATTATTATTTTCAGAACAATAGAAATTTTGCTATTTTTGCAGCGTTAAATCATGAAATATGAAATATACAGAATTACACAGAAGGTTTATAAGAGCAGGGTGGAAATTCGATCACGCCGAAGGGAGCCATTATTTTTATGTCAAGAATGGCAATCTATCCGAGCCTATACCTTATCACGGTTCTCACGAAATTCCTACTGGTCTTGCAAGCAAACTGATAAAACGTTATGGAATCTAAAACAATTGAAATCAATAAGATGGAAAAGATAATCATAGTGATTGAAAAATCCAAAGACCATTTTGGAGCATACTCCGAAAACTGCGATGGCATCTATGCTGCAGGCAGCAGCATTGACGATGTTAAAGCGGACACTCTCGATGCCATCCGACTGCTGAAAGAAAACCTACCAGCAGAACGTTGGCCAGAGCCCCTCAAAGTGGAATATGAAATAGAATGGAAATTGGATGTGCCCAGTTTCCTCGAATACTATTCTCATTTCATGTCTTTATCCGGGATGGAGAAAATGACAGGAATCAATCAGAAACAGCTGTCAAACTATCTGAATCACCGATCTAAACCTCGAAAAAGACAGACCGAAAGAATAAAAAACGGCATTCACCGCTTTGCAGAAGAACTGCTGAGCATCACACTTTAACGAGGAAATGTTATCTTTGCGCCCTTTTTGAAAGAACAATGAAGAAAACAGGACTATATTTCGGCTCGTTTAATCCGATACACGTCGGGCACTTGATTATTGCCGAATATTTGGTGGAACATTCTGATTTGCAGGAACTTTGGTTTGTAGTGTCTCCACAGAACCCGCTGAAAAAGAAGGCCTCGCTACTCGACGACCGCGAACGGCTGCATATCGTGAACCTCGCCATCGAGGACGACCTGCGCTTCAAAGCCTGCGACATCGAATTCTCCCTGCCGAAACCCTCCTACACGAGCTACACCCTGCAAGTGCTGCGCGAACAGCATCCGAACCGCGAGTTCTGCCTCATCATGGGCGAGGACAACCTGCAGACCTTCACCAAATGGTTCAACTGGGAGTACCTCCTCGAAAACTACCACCTCTACGTCTATCCGCGGCCCGGCTATGACGGCGGAGACTTCCGCACGCACCCGCACGTGCACCTCGTCGATGCCCCGCAGATGGAAATCTCCTCCACCATGATCCGCGACAGCATCCGCAGCGGCAAACCCGCCCGCTATATGCTTCCGGAGAAGGTCTTCCACTATCTTGACGAAGAAGGATTATATAAAAACAATATTCCTTAAGCAGCCTCGAAGAGGCAAAACGCACGAAGTGCAATTAACCCCATACAAGCGAAGCGCAGTGTGGGGCATCCCACGACAAAGCGAAGCGCAGTGTGGGGAATAAGAATAAACCAAACATCAAGAATATGAGCTTCAAACGATATAACATAGAAAATCTCGAAATCATCTCCGCAGGAGCGGAGGGAAAAGCCGTCGGAAAGGTCGATGGCCTTACCGTCTTCGTGCCATACGCCGTGCCCGGCGACATTGTGGATGTGGAAGTCTATAAACGCAAACGCGGCTATGCAGAGTGCAACCTGTTAGCTATCAAGCAACCGTCGCCCGACCGCGTGGTGCCTCCCTGCGTACACTTCGGCAACTGCGGTGGCTGCAAATGGCAGATGCTCAGCTACGAAAAACAGTTAGAGTTCAAGCAGAAACAGGTGGATGACAACTTCAAGCACCTTGGCAAGTTCGAGTACCCGCCACTGATGCCCATCATCGGGTCGGAGAAGATCTACTACTACCGCAACAAGCTGGAATACACTTTCTCCACCATGCTGTGGCTGACCTACGACGACCTCAAGAAACAGGCGGAGGGCGAATTCTTCGAAAACCGCTGCCTCGGCTTCCACGTGCCCGGTATGTTCGACAAAATCCTCGACATCCAACACTGCTGGCTGCAAGCCGCCCCGAGCAACGACATCCGGCTCTTCTGCAAACAGTACGCCATTGAGCACAACCTCGACTTCTACGATCCGCGTCAACAGGTTGGTTTACTGCGCAATATTATCATCCGCACCGCCTCCACCGGCGACATGATGGTGGTGCTCATCGTCACCAAATACAACCAAGAGGTGAAGGATATGCTGGCTGCTATGATGGAGCGCTTCCCCGAAATCACCTCGCTCACCTTCGTCATCAACACCAAGCTCAACGATGCCATCTTCGACCTCCCGTTCCACCTCTACGCCGGTCAGGATTACATCACGGAGAAGATGGAAAACCTGCAGTTCAAGGTCGGGCCGAAATCGTTCTACCAGACCAACAGCGAGCAAGCCTATAACCTCTACAAGGTGGTACGCGAATTTGCTGACATTCAGAAAGATGAAGTAGTTTACGACCTCTTTACCGGTACTGGCACGATTGCCAATTTTGTGGCGCACCAAGCCAAACGGGTAGTCGGTATCGAGTACGTGGATACCGCTGTGGAGGACGCGAAGATCAACTCCGCACAGAACAACATCACGAACACCGAATTCGTGGTGGGCGACATGGCGAAGATCTTCACCGACAAGTTCATCGCGCAGCACGGGAAACCAGACGTCATCATTTCTGACCCGCCGCGCGCCGGCATGCACCCGAACGTCATCGAGCAGCTGCTGAAGCTGGAGGTGCCGCGCATCGTCTATGTGAGCTGCAACCCCGCCACACAAGCCCGCGACCTCACCCTCCTCGAACCGAAATACCGCGTCGAAAAAGTGCAGCCCGTGGATATGTTCCCGCACACGCAGCACGTGGAAAACGTAGTATTACTCAAGTTGCGGTAAACTGTAGAGACGTTGCGCGCAAGGTCTCTACAACACAGACAAAAACCTCAGCAACCAAAAATAAAAAAGAGTATTTTTGCATTTTTGAAACCTAAACGATTATGAACGAACAAAAAATAGAAACCGCCGCCGCTCTCGGCAATGCATTAGTGGAGAAAGTTGATCACTTTCTGCATCATTTCACCAGCTATGCCACCGATTTGGAGGTAGGCATTCATCCTAAGACGTTTGACATTATCTTGGACAGTCCCAGTAAGATTCCCGAAGGCTACCGCCGTCACAGCATCGCGGATTTCATCCTCACCAACGCCAAAGGTTTGTACGAACCCGATGAAAAGGCGATTTTCCAAGTAGCGGAACATTATTTTTAGCGATGAGACGATGAGGCGATGAGGCAATGAAGCAATGAAAAACGATAATTATGGCAAAAAAAGAAAGTAACTCCATCAAATATAGTGACTTAGTGGCGCAAATTCGGGAGAAACAATTTGCGCCTGTCTATTTGTTGCACGGGGAGGAACCGTTTTTCATTGACCGGCTTTGTAAAATGTTCGAAGAGAGTATTTTAGAGCCAGAAGAGCGCGACTTCAACCAAGTAGTATTGTATGGAAAGGACACGGAAGTGGACATGGTGCTGGCCAACGCCAAACAGTTTCCCTTCGGAAGTCCCTATCGCGTGGTCATTGTGAAAGAGGCTAAGGAATTGAAACGCATAGAATTACTGGATTCTTATGTGGAAAATCCAAGTCCTCAGACCATTCTGATTGTCTGCCATAAGTACGGCAAAATGAAAGCCGCACAAACCAAAGCTTATAGCAAGCACGGTGTCGTTTTCGTTTCGGAGGGGGTGAAAGACTGGAACTTGGCCGCCTGGATCCAAGATCTGGCAGAACAGACATTCAACTACAGACTGGACCCGCAGACTGCCGCTGTGTTGAGCGAACATATCGGCAACGACTTATCACGCATCTTCACCGAATTTCAGAAACTCCAAGTCGTATTGCCTGCCGGCAGCGAAATCACGCCTGCCGTGGTGGAAAAGTACATCGGAATCAGCAAAGAGTACAATATTTTCGAGCTTCAAGACGCTTTAGGCAGCCGAAATCTGTCGAAAGTCTATAACATTATGCTCAATTTCACCATGCATCTGAAGGAAAACCCGAATATCCGCACCATCTCCATGCTCTACTCCTACTACCATAAGATGCTCCGTTACCATCTTTCCCCCGACAAAAGCAACGATGCGCTGAGGGGTATCTTTGGCAACACGTCCCCTAACATTATCGCCCGCAACATCAGCATTGCTAACAATCATAATGTACCTCAACTCACTCGAATTATCTCTATATTAAGGGAATACGATGTGAAATCGAAAGGCGTGGATGCAGATAGCGACGATGGCGAACTGTTGAAAGAGATGATTTACAAGATTACCCATGTATAAAATGAAAGACATACGATTATCCTTTGTAGAGACGTTTCAGGAAACGTCTCTACTGTGGATTTTATGCATTCTTACGAGTGTTTTTTCTCTAAACGCCCAACCTCCTGTCGGTTATTATTCTGCTGCCGAAAACAAAAGCGGTCACGCCCTACGCGTCTCTATGCACAACATCATCAAAGATCATACTTCCTTGACATATGGCGATTTATGGGATGCCTTTTATACTACCGATGTTCGCCCCGACAATGGCAAAGTGTGGGACATGTACTCTGACCGTCCCGGCTCCACCCCCGCCTACTACTTCACCTTTGGCAGCGACCAATGCGGAAATTATTCCAGTGAGGGCGATTGTTACAACCGTGAACATTCTGTTCCCAAGAGTTGGTTCAACGACAATCCCCCCATGTACACCGACCTGTTTCATCTCTACCCCACGGATGGTTGGGTGAATAACAAACGCGGCAATATGCCTATTGGAAAAGTCAACAATGCCTCTTGGACCAGCTCTAACGGCTCAAAGATCGGTTCTTCCAACATCTCAGGTTATTCCGGGCAAGTGTTCGAGCCCATCGACAGTTTCAAAGGCGACTTCGCCCGCACCTACTTTTACATGGCGGTGTGCTATATGGACAAAAACCTTGGCGCAGACGCCCAATCCAATTTCATCGGCGGAAATCTAAAACCGTGGTCTCAACAACTACTGCTCCAATGGGCCGCCTTGGATCCTGTCAGTCAGAAAGAAATCGACCGCAACAATGCGGTTTACGAACTCCAACACAACCGCAACCCTTTCATCGACTATCCTGAGTTGGCGGAACTGATATTCGGTAGCGACACCAATAGCTTTTTTCTAGCCTCTGTTCCAGATTATCTTTCCAAAAATCAATGGCAAATATTTCCCAATCCCGCCTCGGATATTATCAATATTCAGCCGAGGACTTTTCAATCAGGGGAAATAACGGTAGAAGTGATTGATTTGATGGGAAAACCCGTTCTGTTTACAAAAGAGAGCGGCGAAGAACACATTATCTTGGACATTTCTTCGTTAGCCAAGGGATTATATTTGATAAAGATTACAAACGAGGGTGTCATTAAAACTTACAAAATCGTAAAACAATGAGTATCATCAAGATAACTAAGCAATTTTCCTTCGAAATGGCGCATGCATTGCGCAACTACGACGGTCTATGTCGTAACATCCACGGTCACTCCTACAAGATGGACATCACCCTCGCTGGACAACCGTTGCAGGATGAAAACTCACCCAAAAATGGGATGGTGATGGATTTTGGGGATTTGAAAAGACTTGTCAATGAAGAGATTATATCTCTGTTGGATCATGCTTTGGTATTAAACGCCAAAACCGATGCTCAACTCATTGATATCTTAAAACAGAATTTCGAAAAAATCGTTGTGGTGGATTTCCAGCCCACCACCGAGAATCTGTTGCATTTCATTGCCGAAAAAATAAAAGCGAAATTACCGGAAAGGGTGTTACTTACTTGCGTGCGCTTGCGGGAAACCGACACCTCGTATGCGGAATGGTGTGAGGATTAGGGTCAAGGGTCGAGGGTCAAGGCAATAGAGAATTTAGTATATCAGATTATCTCTACTGGGGTGACCATGCCCTGAAGAATACCATCAGATTTGCCATTGTCGGTGATAAACAACACATCCAAACGTTTTTTTCGGGATTTTGACCGTTGAAATTTTTCATTGACATCTTCCATATTCATATTGGAATCAATAAAACCATAGTGGGCTTCTGATTCTTCTTTCAAACGAATAATATCTGCTATATCACGGAATTTCAATGCTTCTGAAAAATTGACAGTATTGTTATTGGCGACTAACTGCATAAGGGTCTTTGTGCTGAAAATCCCGACAATGCGATGGTTGTCCACGATAGGAATATAGGAGTAGTCGTTCCGTTGCATCACTTTGACAGCGGCGAGAACAGAATCCTCTGGAGATGGTGCAAAAATCTGTCCCGCGCGAATAGCCACGCGCATCAGCGAAACCGGATTAAGCGAATAATAGAGGTTATTGACCTGCCGGACCGCCTGATCGGTCACGATGACCAAGTCGTTGCCCGCTTTCGACCAATCGTAGTGGGAGAGCAGGTTACGCAACATTCGACAAAACGCTAAATTGCTGCGAATGCCTTTATACTGTGGCATCTGCTCCAACTCTTTCATTTCTGAAATATTCAGATTGTTGAGCACCCACTCCTCAATTTCGCGGTATCGCTCTAAAAATTGTCCGGCCTTGTTTTCCATTTTTAATATATTTTGGACGGCAAAGGTACAAAAAAAGAGTTTAAGGTTTATGGTTTAAGGTTTATGGTTTAAGGTTTTGAGTTTACAGAATTATCTTGGGGAAGGGAGGGGTGTTAATAGACAAATCTTCCCTTTTCCACATCAAACCGTGCAGTATGGTCGTAACCGCAACGTTGCAATTCAGCAAGCGCCTCAGGTACGAACAGCGTAAGTTCATCAGCTTTGTGTGCATCACTGCTGACCACCACCGGGATGTCCGCTTTGCGGGCTTTCATCAGCAATTCCGTAGAAGGATAGAAATGGTCGCAACGCTTTTTATACAAGCCACGGGTATTCACCTCAATAATGACATCGTGACGTTTGATTAACTGTATCGCTTTGTCTGCCAATATTTTATACCATTGTTCATCCTCTTTGAAAAAACGGTCGCGGTTGTGCATCTTGATTTTGTCGAAATGCGCGATGATGTCCATCTGCTGCGTTTCCAGCATCTCGAAAGTCTGCTCCCAAAAGGTGGTGACCGCCGCTTTGATGTTGTTGTCGAAAAGGTCTCGCAGACCATTGTCGTAAATTTCCTGTTTCGAACCATCGATGAACCAAAGTCCTTCACCATGCGGTGGACGCACAAGATGCACTCCGCCGATGATGTAGTCCAGTCCGCATGCTTTCTGCCGCTCCGCAAAATCTACAGTCATGTCGGGAATGAAGTCGCATTCCAACGATTTCAGCAGTTTGACAGAGGTTTTCGACTGCAAATCGTCAATTTCTTGAATATACTTCGGTAAATTCTCCTCCGAAATCGCGAAGGAGTTTTCAAACGGAACCGGTGAATGCGAAGAGAATCCGAGCTGCAAAAGCCCTTGCTTCTCCGATTCGCACACATGTTCTTCCAATGTGCTTTTGCCATCGCAATAGAGGCAGTGGGTGTGGTAATTAGCGGGATAATGTGTCATTATGATGGTTGTTTAAAGGTTAAGGGTTAAGGGTCGAAGGGCGAGGGTCGAGTCAAAAGTCTATGTTTATATTTTAGTTTTTCGCAAGAGAACGGCTGATAGCTAACAGCCAAAAGCTATTCCAGTTCGTCGTTCTCAGATTCATCGGTAGTAATTCCATCGAAAATATTGAGCACTTCGTTGCTGCGGCCAACGTGGGCGCCATTGTAGAGGTTGCTGAGAAATATGATGATAACATTATCGGACGGGCGGTAGAGAAACAGATTCTGGAAACCGTTCCAGAGACCACCATGGTAAACCAGTTTCCCATGATTAGGATTCTCTTCGATGCGGTAACCAAATCCATAGATTTTTTTTGGCGAACTGCCGTTGCTGAGTTGGTTTTCGCGCTGCGAAGCAAGGCCCACCCATTCTTTCGGCAAGATTTTATAATCAATAAAGAGAGCATTCGCCCAGCGCAACATATCTTCGACATTGGAATAGATGCCTTTATCGCCAAGCACGCCGTTCAATCTATCGTATTGGGCAACTTTAGCATCTCTTCGGTGTCCGCGTGCTATCGACACATCCACCACTTCACCCATGGGCAACGGCAGTACGTTTACCGACTCCGACGAAGGACTGACATTCGGATATTTTTTATTGTGACGATCATCTATTCCCACAATTTCTGTAAAGAAACATGTATTTTCCATACCTGCAGGCTTGAAAAGATATTCGTGCACATATTTCTCGAAGGTCATTCCAGACACTTGCGACACTAAGGCTGCCAAAATCGCATAGTTGGTGTTCACATACTCGAATTTCGTTCCCGTCGGGAAGGTCTTCGCATACTTCTGTTTCTCCAACACTCTTATAAGATGCTGATTATCAACAAATGCTGATGAATCAAAGACGGTATATTTGAATTTGAAATACTCTGGAATCCCAGAGGTATGCGTCAGCAAATGCTTGATCGTCACACCGCTATAAGGCAGATTAGGGAAATACTTCGTGATGGGATCGCTCAACTTGATTTTACCCTGCTGGCACAATTGCAAAACAGCCACAGCGGTGAACTGTTTGGAAACGGAAGCCAAATCAAAAAGAGTGGTTCTGGTAATACGGTTGTTGTCACGGATAACTCTGCGTGGCGGTGTACCTGTCAGGCATAGTTCTCCGTAAGCGTGCTCCACCAAAACCGTGTCGCGCACTGCCACCAACATCACCCCGTTGAGTTTCTGTGCCATTTCATGAGACACAAACTCCAGAGCCTCAATATCATAGCGATCATCAATAGTATCTATTAATGATTCAACACTTTCCTCCGAAAAAAAAGCCGCGTTGGCATCTCCCCTAAGTGTCAAGGTTAGACTTACAAACACGGCTATTGTAATAATTCTTTTAATCATTATCCATTCATGGAGTTGAGAAATTCTTCATTATTTTTGGTGTCTTCCATATTACTGATAACCAAGTTCATCGCTTCGATGGTTGTCATATCAGCGATATGGTTACGCAAAATCCAGACTTTCTGCAGGGTGACCGGATCTTGCAACAGATCATCGCGGCGGGTACTGGAAGCCACAATATCCACAGCCGGGTAGATACGTTTGTTGGAGAGTTTTCTGTCGAGTTGCAATTCCATGTTGCCGGTACCCTTGAACTCCTCGAAAATCACCTCGTCCATACGGGATCCCGTCTCGATAAGAGCGGTGGAGATAATCGTCAAAGAGCCACCGTTTTCCACATTACGGGCAGCACCGAAGAAGCGTTTGGGTTTCTGCAAGGCATTGGCCTCCACACCACCGGAAAGCACCTTGCCAGATGCCGGAGCCATTGTGTTGAAGGCACGGGCCAGACGGGTGATGGAGTCGAGCAGGATGCAAACGTCATGACCGCACTCCACCATGCGTTTTGCCTTGTCCAACACCATGTTGGCGATTTTGACGTGGCGTTCAGCAGGTTCATCGAATGTAGAGGAAATCACTTCCGCATTGACGCTGCGTTGCATATCGGTCACCTCCTCGGGACGTTCATCGATAAGCAGGATAATAAGGTATATTTCAGGATGGTTATACGCAATAGCGTTTGCTATATCCTTGAGCAAAACAGTTTTACCGGTTTTCGGCTGTGCCACAATCAATCCGCGCTGACCCTTGCCGATAGGCGCGAAAAGGTCGATGATGCGGGTGGAAAGTTTGCAACCGGGATGACCGGTGATGTTAATCTTTTCATCCGGGAACATCGGAGTGAGATAGTCGAACGGAATACGGTCGCGGATATCTTCGGGCAGACAGCCGTTGATTTTTTCGATTTTGGTCAGCGGGAAATACTTTTCGCCGGGTTTCGGCGGACGGATGGCACCATACACCGTGTCACCATTCTTCAATCCGAAGAGTTTGATCTGCGACATGGAGACGTAGATGTCGTCAGGAGAAGAAAGGTAGTTGTAGTCGGAAGAGCGCAGGAAACCGCAGTTCTCACTGGTGATTTCGAGCACGCCTTCCGCCATGACGGTGCCGTCGTACTGTGCATCAGCCAGATAGGGTACCGGACCCTCTTCCACCTTGGGGCTTTCCTCTTCTGGATTTGGATATTCCGCTTGTTTCGAAGATCCCGATTCTTTCTGCTTTTTAGATTTGGATTTCGGATTATCCGATTTCGCTTCAGCGGGTTGTTCAGGGTCAACTTTCTTTTTGGGGCGACCTCTGCGGGGTTTGGATTCCGCTTTCACCTCTTCTTCAGAATCGTTCGTGATTTCCTGATTATCTGGCTGTTGAGATGTCTTTTCCGCATCAGCGAGAAATTGCATATTCTCTTCTGAAGAAAATGACGACTCTGCACGCATCTCTTCCTCGGGGAATAAGGGATACTCTATCATTTGAGGTTTTGATGGAGGAGGCAACAGCTCTTCTGCAAAAGATTCGATAGGTTTCTCGGGTGTAGCTTGTTTTTTGGGGCGACCCCTGCGGCGTTTCTCCGGAGCCGGAGCATCCTGAGGAGTAGGAGTTTCAGTCTGGGCATTTACGTCTGCCGTCTCTGCTTTAGGCTTGCGGGTGCGGGTTTGTTTAGGTTTTTCCGCAACAGGAAGCGGGTTGGCGAACTGCACAAACTCCTCATTGACAGGTTTGTTTTCAGGCTTTTCAGCCACTTTGGCTTCCTGTTCGGACTTTGTGCCAAATAACGGAGTATTGTTCTTCTCCGCCACGCGGGTTTTACCTTTCATTTTCGTTTGGTTGGAAGTGGCTAAAAGGCCTTCTCCGCCTCTCACAACTCTTCTTCTTTTGGGTTTGTTCTCAATCTCTGACATGTTAATTGATTGTCTCTTAGTCTCTTGTTTTTAACAAATTTACTTTGGGATTTCGCGCGACTGCCTGAAAACATTGGGATTGCCTGTTGGCATTCCCATCACGCGATGCCTAATAGAAAAGCGCCGCAAAAATACAATATTTCTCAATATATCCAAGTCTTTCGCAAAAAAAAATGGTACGACCACCTGAATAAACATGATTAATATCTGATAATTTAAAAGTGTACAGAGATAGTAACTTATTCCATGGTACCATTTTAAATTATCAACAATCCAGTATTAAGATTTTTTATGAAAAATTTTTGCCGATGGATTAATAAAAACCGTATCTTTGCAGCCTGAAAAGTTTATAAACCAAATTATTAATAACTAAAATCAAAAAAAATGAAAAAAGTTTACGCTTTAATGGCTGCGATGCTGTTTGTGACTTTCTGCTTTGCACAAGTGGCACCCAAAAAAATGAATTCTATGGACTTCAACAAAAAACCCATCATGAAGTCTACTCAAACAACGGCAAGAGGTGAAGCTGCTATGGATTTGATTTACTATCCTAACCTTATTAAGAGTTACTGGGATGTTGAAACCAGCTTGACTTCTTACATCTTGTCTCCTGACTCCAATGGTCTTATTTTCCCCGAAAACAGCACTCCTTGGCATCCTAACATCTATGGTTGGGGTCAGACTTATGATTTCACACATCCTATTTACGAATTGGGTGTAGAAGAAGGTAGCATTGCTATGGGTTACACCAGCACCTACACCATCGACACTGTTGCCGTTTACGGTGGTTATTTCCGTGGACCTTCATACAGTGACGACATTGTTGATACCCTTATCCTCGGTATTTTCACCGACCTCGACGATGATGATCTTTGCGACTACTACATTGACAGATATGATGGTTTCCAATTCTACGCAATTCCTTACGATCCGACTACCAAAGTGCAGAAAAACGCTCATATCTACAAACTCCCGTTGACCGCTGACATGGTGAGCGAAGAAGAAGGTACTACCTACTACTCTGCAGATTTGTATTTCGGTGTAGATTTGGAAGTCAACAGCACCAAAAGACTCAACATCTCTTATGCATTCAAGAGAGGTATAGAACTCGATGTCGATGACACTGTGTTCAACTATTCTTACTTCACCGCTTGGTTGCGTACCGATGAAAGACCTGGCTACAATGTATGGAGCAGCGGTGAATATGTTCCTTTCGCCGATCACGCTGAAAACTTCAACTTTGGTAACTGTGTTGACGCTGATCTGATGTACAACTATCAACCTACTCTCGAAGATCCTAGTTCATGGAGTGGTTGGTACTACACCTATTATACTCCTTGCTTCTTCTGGCCAAAATTCCACTATCCGATGATTCTCTTCACCGTTTATTGCGATGATTGTGAAATCGTGAACGTTCCTGAAATCGAAAAGAACAACCCCACTATTTATCCTAACCCCGCTACCAACAACTTCACCGTCAATATGGGCAACGATGAAAAAGCTTTCATCCAATTGTTCAACATTGTTGGTCAACAAGTGATGAGCGAAACCATCACCGGTACCGCTCAAGTGAACGTGGCTAACCTGAACAGCGGCGTTTACATGCTCAAGATCAACCAAAACGGTAAATCTTACACCACCAAGGTGATCGTGAAATAATTCTGATTGATACAATATTTATATATAGAGGGATGGTCGCAAGACCGTCCCTCTTTTGCTAATAGACTTTTGGCTTCCCTTAATCTTCTAAACCCATGTACAACTTCAACAAAAAACTGAACACCACAACACCTCTCATCATGGGAATCCTCAATGTCACAGAGGATTCTTTCTATGACGGGGGAAAATATACAACTGAGACAGCCGTTGTGAAACGAGCAACGCAAATACTGGAAGAAGGCGGAGACATCATCGACATCGGCGCGATGTCCACCCGTCCGAACGCCATCGAAATCCCTGAAAAAGAGGAAATCCGGCGCATCGTGGAGGCCGTCACGACCATTCGCACCCAATTGCCCGAAGCCGTCCTCTCTATCGACACGTATCGCGCATCCGTGGCCGAAGCCGCATTGGAAGCGGGAGCCGATATGATCAACGACATTTCCGGAGGTACTTTCGACCCAGAAATGATCCCGACAGTCGGAAAATGGCAAGTACCCTATTGTTTGATGCACACGACGGCAAAACCCGACACCATGCAGCAAAACACTCAATATGAGGACATTCTTGCAGATATACTACGGTTCTTCGGCACTCAAATTGAGAAACTACACGAACATCACGTACATGACATCATCATCGACCCAGGCTTCGGCTTCGGCAAGACGTTGGAACAAAACTACTTCCTAATGAAAAATCTGGAAGTATTTCATCAATTGGAACTCCCTATTTTAGTAGGAATATCGCGTAAATCAATGATTTACAAACTATTGGGCACCACTCCCGAACATGCTCTCAACGGCACTACTGTCCTCAACACTATCGCCCTGATGAAAGGGGCTGCCATCCTCCGCGTACACGATGTGAAGGAAGCCGTAGAGACGCGATTAATCGCATCTCTACAACCCCATATACCCTAAAAAATGTATCTTTGCCAAAATTTTAAAAATGAAGCAAAACCATTTCACCTACATTGTCATATTCTGCTTGGTTACTCTCCTAACTAATTGTCAACTAAGAAATAACAATCAAGGAGATAACAATGACGAAAAAGTAAGTTACCCTGTTGACGTGATTCGGAACACGCTGGTTGCCGATGTGCACAACCAGGCCACACTATATCCATTGGAAGAAGAGGTTTTGGAAGCTTTTTTGGAAAAAGCCAGAGATTTTCAAGGCAAAAAGTGGACTATCAAGGTGGATTTCCCCGAAAAATGGGGCGTGGAGTGCATTGAGCGACTGCCAGAAGGCCGCGAGGTCTGGCTGCTTCAGTCCGAAAGCCGCGAATGGGTATATTTGGTCACCACCTCGGGCTTCGGCACGCAACGGATATTAGACGTGCTCCCCGTAGCCATCAGTGTCGCCAATCAAACTGATGAGAATTTGGAAACTGAAAACTGGGAGACCACCCGCCTCTCTGACGGACAGTTCCGTACTACCAAAGAATACGAATGGATACGCTCCATCTCGAAAGCCACCAAACAAGAGTTTATCAACGACCCGGAAAAATATCACCGAAAAGCCCGCACTGTCGAGCAGTTCTTCATCAATGACCAAGGGCGCTTTGAAAAAACCGAAGTGGATACATTACCCGACTATAATGCAGTGGTTTTCTATTTCCATCCCGCCGAAAAACCGGAGATGTGGGACGAAACCATACCGCAACTGGAAGGTTTTTGTGAGGAAAACGGCATATTATTCGAGGAAGTCAGCGGTAACTACGACCGCGTGACCATTCGGGATTACGAACTCACTTTTGCCTTGGAAAGCGACATCACACCGTATATCAGCGGCTCAGAATGCGGTATGGTGATGATGCGCAAAGGCGAAACGCCCAAAGCAGTCAATTTCGGCTCCTTTGAATATATGAAGATGGAAATCCGTCGCTTTTTCAAGATTCGCTCCGACCTCGATTCTTAACCCACAATAGCTTTTGCATGCTGAAAAGGTTCTTGCAGGAATTGAAGATGTTAGCGGGCAAGGATGCCCTGCAGAAACACTACCTTGTGGCGGTGAGCGGCGGCGCAGACTCCATGGTGACCGCCTCGCTGTTCCATGAAGCACATTTGAATTTTGCCGTGGCACACTGCAACTTCCATTTGCGCGGAACCGACTCCGACCGTGACATGCATTTTGTGCAACGCATGGCGGAAATGTGGAAAGTACCTTTTTACGTGCGCGAATTTGACACCCTCGGGCTGCAGAAAAACTCAGGAAAATCAGTGGAAATGCTTGCCCGGGAACTGCGCTATGACTGGTTCAACGAATTACTGCCCGACTTCGACTTCCTCGTCACTGCCCACCAAAGCAACGACTCCGCCGAAACCACCCTGCTCAACTTGACCCGCGGCACCGGACTGAAAGGATTATGCGGCATCCCGCCTGTTAACGGCAAAACCCTTCGTCCAATGTTGGCGTTTACCGCTCAAGAAATACGACAATACGCTGAAAGTCAACATATTGAATACGTAGAAGACTATACTAATCATGATGAGCAGATCACCCGAAACCGCATTCGCCACTCTGTGATTCCTCTGTTGGAAACGATTAATCCTCAATTTCTCAGCACCAATGCCCGTTCCCGAAACGTTTTGCAAAAACAATACGCTTATTTCCAGAAACATATAGAGTTAGATATAAATAGAATCGTTACTAAAAACGATAATCAGTGGCACGTAAGCTTAGCTCTTTTGAACAACAATCCTGACAAGGAACTACTTTTATATGAGATACTTACACGATTCGGATTTACTGCTGATGTGAGTGAGAAATTATCGGAAGGAACAGCTTTCCAATCTGGCAAACAATTTTTCTCTGATGATTATACCTTACTGATTGACAGAGGGTTTATTATCATTCAACCGAAAAATAAAATAGAAAATGATATTATTGATATCGACTCTTTAGAAAAAATTCATCTTTTTTTTGATATAAAAGAGTTTGAATATCAGAAAGATATGGTATTCGAAAAGAATCCTGAAATCTTATACATTCCAAAAGAAAAGCTGACATTTCCCCTGCAAATCCGTCCGTGGCGACACGGTGACTACTTTTATCCGCTTGGAGCGAAAGGCAGACAAAAGCTCAGCGATTTTTTCAGCGATCATAAAATCGACCGTTTCACGAAAGAGAAAATCCGTCTCTTATGCTCCGGTGACCAAATCATTTGGGTCATCGGCTGGCGTTCGGACGAACGGTATAAAGTACAGAAAGACCATTCCTTGTGTTATAAAATTCACATCAAGGAGAATAGAAACGCAAACAATTAGTAACAATGGAAAATAGACCGCAACGAACCTTCATTCTTTGGATTTTGGGCATCATCTCGATGGTTGGCGCCGTGTTTTCCGCCATCACCTATCTTTGTTGGGCAGTTGCCCCGGATTATATGTTGAAATCCATGGATACCATCAAAGAAATGAAGCTGTTTTCGGCGGAACAAATCGAACAAATCCTTTCTTTGTACACCTCCATTTCCAGTTGGCAGTATTTGCTGCTCACAATGGTGGAAATGATGTTTTTCGCAGGCGCGTTCCTGATGTTGGTGAAGCTGAACAAAGTGGGGTTTCACTTATATACGATAGGCAAAATCCTCGAGTTTTGTGTGCTCAACTTTATCATCGGCGGGATGGCCGCCATGAATTTGAACGGCATCATCACTTCCGTGTTATGGGTGCTAATGTATGCCACGCAGTTACGGTTTATGAAACCATCTGACAATCAAAATAATAATACAGTCCAACAATCCATTCATTCAGAAGATAACGATAATTCACAGCCCCATGAATAGAGCAGATTTCCCCATATTAAACGAAAAGGTTTACGGCAAAACATTGGTCTATTTAGACAATGCCGCGACCACGCAAAAGCCTCAGGTAGTGATAGATGCGCTGAATGACTATTACCTGCACATCAACAGTAACATTCATCGCGGAGTGCATTGTCTCAGTCAGTTGGCTACCAATGAGTTCGAGCAGGCCCGCGAGGCGGTACGGCAATACATCAATGCCGCGACCACGCAAGAGGTCATTTTCACACGCGGCGCCACCGAATCCATCAACCTCGTGGCCGCTTCCTTCGGCAAAACTTACCTTCAAGAAGGCGATGAGGTCATCGTCTCTGAGATGGAGCATCATTCCAACATTGTACCTTGGCAACTGGCCTGCGAAGATCGTGGCGCAAAGCTCAAAGTACTGCCTTTTGACGAGCATGGAGAATTGATAGTCAAAGAATTGGAGAACTTATTGACCCCGAGGACGAAGATTGTGGCGGTGGCACACGTCTCCAATTCACTAGGCACCGTCAATCCCATTGAAGAAATCATCCGCATTGCACATCACCACAACGTGCCCGTACTCATTGACGGGGCACAGGCGGTGGCGCATTGCCCAGTGGATGTGCAAGCACTTGACTGCGATTTCTACTGTTTTTCCGGGCATAAAATGTACGCCCCGATGGGTATCGGCGTAATGTACGGTAAGTCACAATGGTTGAACGAGATGAGACCTTACCAAGGCGGTGGAGAAATGATCAAGGACGTGACTTTTGAGAAGACCGCATACAACGAGTTACCCTTCAAATTCGAGGCTGGCACCCCTTCGGTCGGGGATGTCATCGGACTACGCAAAGCTATAGAATATATCCAAAGTATTGGTTTAGAGAAGATTGCCTCTCATGAACAAGAGTTGCTGACCTATACCACCGAAAAACTCTCCAAAATTGACGGAATGCGGTTCATCGGGGAGGCGGCACACAAGACGGGCGTCATCTCATTCCTCGTTGGCAACATTCATCCCTATGACATGGGAGTTCTCCTTGACCATCAAGGAATTGCAGTGCGGACAGGACACCACTGCACGCAACCCATCATGACCCATTTCGGTATTCCTGGCACCGTGCGCGCCTCTTTTGCGCTGTACAACACCTTCGATGAAGCCGACAAATTGGTCGAAGCGGTCATTAAAGCCAAACAAATGTTGTCATAGTGATCATGCCGTAGAAACGTAGCATGCTACGCCTCTACCTAAACAAAACTAATATGAATAATACGCAAAAACAGACCTTCGCACTCGTCACGGGCGGCAGTTCCGGAATTGGCTACGCGTACGCGGAAGAGTGGGCTCGAAAAGGATATCATTTGTTGATTGTCAGCAATCGAGAAGATTTGAACGCGACCGCACAGGAAAAGTTGCAGATTCTATTTCCGCAACAGCGCATCCTCACTCGTTATCAAGATTTAACAACACCCGAAGCGGCTCAGGAGCTCTTTGATTTTTGTGAAAACGAACATATTGAAGTCGAAGTGTTGGTCAACAATGCGGGCATGTTTTATTTCGGCGCGGCAGTGGAGAAACCGATGGCATTGAGTCACAAGATGACGATGCTGCACAGCACCACCCCCGCAGACTTGTGCGTGTTGTTCGGTAAAAAAATGAAAGAACGGAGATGCGGCTACATCCTCAACGCCTCCTCCATCACGGCTTTCATGAGTTTCCCGACCATCGCAACCTACCAAGCTTCCAAATCCTATTTGCTGAAATTCTCCAAAGGAATCCATTATGAATTAAGTCATTACGGAGTAAAAGTGTGCTGTGTCTGTCCCGGCGCTGTAGATACCGATCTTTACAATCTGCCCGTGAAAATGCGGAAACGCCTGCGCGCCATTGGAGTAATGTTATCCCCCGAACAGATTGCCAAACGAGGTGTGAGAGCAACCTTGCATGGCCGGAAAGTCAAAATTCCGGGTCCGATCAATTACTTTTTCCTTCTCTTGTGCTACCTCTTGCCGGGATTCGTCATCAATCTCGTAAAGAAAAAGTTTGTGTAAACCTTCGAACTTTTAAGCAGTCTTTGCTATAAAAATTGTATTTTTGCACTTTAATATTAGAAAAAATGAAAAAGATCATCTATTTCAGCACACTTATTTGCCTACTTGTGGGTTGTCAAGCACAAAAGAAATTGGTTTCCATCAATACAGAAACCGACGAGGTGGTGCTAAAGAAAGGGCAGTCCTGTGAGATTGAATTCATCACAAATGCTTCGACTGGTTATTGGTGGCAATGGATCAATGAAAAAGAGGTCAACATAGTGAAAAGTACAGGTGACCGTTATGTCAGTTACGCTCCGGAAGGGATGGTAGGAGCATCCAGCCATCGTTTCTGGAAATTCGAGGCTGTTGACAAAGGCACCCAAACGTTGCATTTCGTTTACGCCCGCAATAATGTTGACGAGGCAGTCCGCACGCGAGACGTCCAAATTACCGTCAAATAGATGCCAACGATTCGGGTTTCTATCCCCGCCATGGACGAGCTGGAACATCTGCCCGTCACATTAGATGCGCTCTCCAAGCAAAAAACAGACATTCCTTTTGAAGTCTATATTTGTGTCAATCAACCTGATAATTACTGGACTGACACTGATAAAAAAACTATTTGCGAAAACAATCGCAGTCTGCTGGAATATCTGCGAGATTATCACTTTTTAACACTTCATGTGTTAGACTATTCCTCTCCAGGCAATGGATGGAAAGGCAAGAAATATGGAGTTGGATATGCACGTAAAGTGTTGTTTGAAAATATATTGGAGGCATCCGAGCCCGATGATTTAATCATTAGTATGGATGCTGACACTCTTGTGGAACCTGGATATTTGTCATCTGTAGCAGCCCGGTTCGCACAGAACAAACAGCTTAATGCGATAGCTGTACCCTATTACCATCCCTTGGATTCACATGACGAAACACGCAACAGAGCCATGCTTCGCTATGAAATCTACATGCGGAATTATGCCATCAACTTATTGAGTATCAACAGTCCATACGGTTTTACTGCATTGGGCTCCGCTATAGCCATGCGCGCTTCCGCACTACGGAAGATTGGCAATATCACGCCCTTGCAAAGCGGAGAAGACTTTTATCTTGTCCAGAAATTCTGCAAAATGGGAGGATTAAGTCTTTTTAACACGGAATGTGTCTATCCCGCCAGTCGCTACTCCGACCGCGTGCCGTTCGGCACCGGACCCGCCATGGCCAAAGGTGCAAAAGGTTTTTGGGAAAGTTATCCTATTTACCATCATGCCTGCTTCGAACCCATCCGCGAAGCCTATGAGCATCTTACGGAACTTTACACGGGAGATTATCCTATAACTGAGAATGATTTTCTCATTTTTCTTCAAAAAGAGACTCAAAAACAGGATATATGGCAAGACATTCGGCATAATGTCACCGACTATCCTCATTTCGTGAAAGCCTTTCATCAAAAGGCGGATGGTTTGCGACTGCTCCAATATGCCCGCACCAAGTATAGGCAACATCCTGTCAATGAAGAAGTTGCATTATACGACAACCTGCAAAAATGGATGCCCGAACAATGCCCATCATGGTTCTCGACCCATGTTCCATTGAATCAGCATAGCGTCGAACAGCTTCAAATCCTTCGAAACGTCCTCTTTGACAAAGAACAACAAATGCGAATCGATTACGGATAATTCCCTTTCCCCACCAAACACTAAACATTTCATGTGATTTTTCACACATAACACATTATTATTGGCCTCCTTCGAGATAAAAATGGCCTATTAATGTGGAAATTGAGTTATTTCAATGTAAAAATGACAAAATGTCATTTTTGTTCTGTTTTAAGCAAAAAACACTTCATGTATTGCAATAATCCATGATTATTCATGCTGACAATCTCTTTTCCCCTCTTAAGACAGACTATTGACGTTGATTTTGTTTACTTTTACATCAAGAACAAAACATTATGGGATCAAACATAAATTTCGAAGTAGTCATTCTCTGTGAAGATGAAGAGAAGATAAGCATGTTAAAAGGCTTATTATCAAAATATTATTCAGTGAATATCACCCATATTTGCCATTACGTGGCAGAGGCAATAGAGGTTCTGAACAAACACAGACCCTCTTTGTTCTTCCTGGATTTGGGGTTTGCCGAAGTGCTCCATGACATCCGAAAACCGCCATTTATCGTCGGTCTTTGCGACATGGTCAACACAAAAAAAGTGAAACAGTATTTGAAAATGGGATTTTTTGAAGTTTTTTATGCACCCTACACTGAGCGGGAGTTGAACAGTATCATGGGAAAAATCCTGAACATTTATAGTACCTACAACAAAGTGGACCGCCATTTCATCCAAAAGGTGGAAGAAGAAACCGCGATGTTCAACGAAGATGGAAATACTCCAAAATCCGTGTTTATCTTGGGTACGCGCAATGAGGAATCCATTCGGATTGTATTTGACAACGTTCTGTATATCAAGAAAGTGGGCAACCAAGTTTGTGTCTATTTTGAAGATGGATTCAGAAAATATTTCCGAAGCAACTTGAAGATGTTCCAGAGCAAATTTCCGAAATCCAAATTCCTGAAAATCAACAATTCAGTAGTGGTCAATATCGATAAAGTGACAGGGGTGATTAAAGACAGCGTCTTGATTGCCGACAACGCCCACTTTGAAATATCGCGTTCCTTCAAGAAACAGTTCAAAGAATCCCTACCCAAGTAATTGGCAGATTTTAGTATTTTATGTACTTTTGCCGCAAATATTACAGTTATGAAAAAAATTCTATTCAGTTTAGTGTATTTATTTGCTGGTTTTCAGTTAGTTGCGCAATCTTCGGGAGGTTTATATACTTTGCAAGATTTGGCCACTTTCTTGCCCAACGCTATTCAGGTGACTTCTCCTAATCACTATCGAATCTTGCAGAATGTCACACTGGAACCGCAAGATACTCTGCTTCTGCAATCTACAGACGAGTACCTTTTGGTGGATAGCGGCAAGGAAATCACTATTCTGGGTTCTTTACAGACTCAAGATCGCACCACTCCGTTGCTGATTCAAGGCGATTCCACACAGAATGACTTTTTCGAAATTTACTTTGAAAGCAGTTCTTTGAGCACACTTAAGAATGTTCATGTTCAGTATTGCAAACATATCAAGTTGATAAGCAGTGAGATACATATTGAGTCTTGCGAATTTGACCATTTTTCCGATCACGTTATTAGTTACTTGAATTGCAGCCCTGTGATTGAAAACAGCTATTTTCACGATAACCAAGGGTGCGCTATTCAATCGGCCATCAATATGGACGGTTGCCCCAAAATATTGAATAATGTGCTTTACAACAATGTATTAGCAAATACCAACAATCCGCAAATCAATATTGGTCCTGGTACTAACGACACGATTTTCATCATAGGCAACATTATTGAAGGCGTGGCAAGCACTATGTCGGGTGGCATCGGCATTTCTAACCTTACCAATACTGCCGTTACAAAAGTAGTTGTCATGGACAATGTTATCAAACACAACCGTTACGGTTACACGCAAAACGGTTATCGTATATCCTCTTTAATTGCAAATAACCAGTTTATTAACAACGATTTAGAGGTGAATCCGAATAATGGTGGCAGCGGTATAAGCATCTACGGTAACGATACAACTTGCGCCGCAAAGTTACGCCATAACCTCATCACGGGTAACCTCTGGGGCGTAACGGCTATCTACTACCATCAGGTGGATATGGGAACAGTTGAAGATCCCGGTTACAATGTGCTGTACAACAACGGCAACGGCGGCGTTGAGTATGAGCTGTATAACAATGCCCATAGCAATATGAATGCAGTCGGCAACTACTGGGGTTGCGACAACGAAGCTGCAGCGGAAGCAGTGATTTTCCATCAGGCGGATAATGCTTCGTACGGGTATGTCAACTATCAGCCAATATATGTGGTGGAACCGAAAATCACCAGTTTTGCTTTTCTAGAAGAAAACAATCCAGCCCTTATAGGGAATATGTACGGTGAAATAACCGCCGATGATTCCATCTTATTTTTTGTGAGTGCTGATATTCCTGATTTGACGCATATTTATCCGACCATCACCAAACCTTATTGGGTTACAGTCACTCCGGACGAGACAGAAGCGCAAGACTTTTTGGGTGATTATTATAATCACAATGTGCTCTATACAGCTGCTACGCCACACCAATCAACGCGTACATACGTGGTGCATTTATATATAGAAGGTGCTGTTCCAGAAAACGAATTAACGAAAATGATCCTTACTCCAAACCCTGTCACGCAAGGCTTCTTCCAATTGGATAATCCTACAGGTGAAGAATTTGCATGGACAATATTTTCTGTTGATGGAAAAACCGTAATGAGCGGTGTAGCCACCCCAGGGTCTCAGCAAATCAGCACAAATCATCTTCAAAAAGGATTGTATTTAATCACTTTTCAACATGACAGACAATTTTTGACGAAAAAATTGATCATTCAATAATTCGAATACCCTGTAGAGACGTTTTAGAAAACGTCTCTACAAACAAATTTTTTTGGTAAAATCCATCGATATGAGAAAAATATTCGTCAGCATTATATGTATCGTCTTCTCCTTTTGTGTGTTTGCTCAGCAGGATTTCCGCAACCCGAACCTTTCCATTGACGAACGTGTACAACTTCTTCTGAATCAGCTCACTCTGGACGAAAAGTTAGGAATGATGGAGCATCGCAACCCAGCCATTGAGCGTTTGGGGATTCCGGCATACAGCTGGTGGAACGAAGCGTTGCACGGCGTGGCACGAAACGGTTACGCCACGGTCTATCCAATGCCTACGGCACTGGCCGCCACTTTTGACGACAAAGCGGTGGAGGAGATGTTCGGTATGGTAGCCGATGAAGCACGGATGATGTACTTCCGTGCCCAAAAAGCAGGAGAACACGATGATTATAAGGGACTTACATTCTTCACTCCAAACATCAACATTTTTCGTGACCCCCGTTGGGGCAGAGGCATGGAAACTTACGGGGAGGATCCTTATCTCACCGCCCGCATGGGCGCGGCCTGCGTGAACGGACTGC
>Ga0310690_10003417_pt1 | contig 23840 bp, 13 predicted proteins | sample AusTroGonzalo_MG_2_FD_207661 | JGI IMG/M metagenome (GOLD analysis project Ga0310690, IMG submission 207661) | Bovine rumen microbial communities from tropical cattle in Woodstock, Queensland, Australia - Gonzalo_04 (v2) (version 2) | ecosystem: Host-associated > Mammals > Digestive system >... | reverse complement strand
TGGGCGTGAATACAGCCGAGCTGCTCATTTCACAACCCGACAATGGTGAGCAAGCCCTCGAAATCGCCGACAACCTCATCCGCTCAGGTGCCATCGACATCATTGTCATCGACTCCGTTGCGGCCCTCACCCCGAAGAGTGAAATCGAAGGTGATATGGGCGATTCCAAAGTGGGTCTGCAAGCACGTCTGATGTCACAAGCTTTACGCAAACTGACTGCAACTATCAACAAAACAGGTTGTTGCTGCATCTTTATCAACCAATTGCGCGAAAAAATAGGTATTCTGTTCGGCAACCCCGAGACAACCACTGGCGGTAATGCACTGAAATTCTACGCCTCTGTGCGTTTGGACATCCGTCGTCAAACCCAAATCAAAGATGGCGACACAGCCATCGGTAATCACGTGAAAGTCAAGGTGGTGAAGAATAAAGTAGCGCCTCCATTCCGCACAGCAGAATTCGACATCATGTACGGAGAAGGTATCTCCAAGGCAGGTGAAATCGTGGACTTGGGCGTGGAATACAACATCATCAAGAAGTCCGGTTCTTGGTTCTCATACGGCGATTCCAAACTGGCGCAAGGTCGCGACAGCGTGAAGCAACTGCTCAACGACAACCCAGAACTTTCCGATGAACTGGAGGCAAAGATCCGCGAAGCGATTAAAGAAAATATGAAATAATTGATTGTTGTAGAGACGTTGCGCGCAACGTCTCTACGTAACAAGATAATAACAGAATGAAAAAAATTATCGTATGCCTATTGGCATTGTTGTTAGTCTTCGGTTACGGCTGCCATAACAAAAACCAATACGCCGACCTGCCGGAGGAATTGGCACAGTTATGTATCAATATCGACAAGCATCCGAAAAAGTCCGAAAACTATTACAAACGGGCACAATATTATTACCTTCACGAGGATATTGACAAGGGTATTGCCGATATGCAGACGGCCATCAAACTGGCTCCTGACAGCAGCAAGTATTACGTGATGCTCTCTGACCTCTATTTTGCACAGCATGAGACCGACCTTACGGAAGAGATGTTGCTGAAAGCCATTGAAAAGGACGAGAATTACAATGAAGCCCGACTGAAGCTGGCTGAGCTTCAATTCCATACAAGGCAGTATGAGGATTGTGAAAAAACGATTGACGAGGCAGTGCAACGGCAGCCGCACAATCCGAAAGCCTACCTCATCAAAGCTTTTATGCTGAAAGATATACAAGATACGGTCGGTTATCTGCGTATGTTGCAATTGGTTATCGACCAGGATCCGCGAGAGACAAAAGCCTTTTTGGAACTTGGTTATTTCTATCAGCAGAAGAACGACCCAATTGCTATCTCCTATTATCAAAATGGCCTGAAGGCGGATCCCAACAATGTGGAACTACACTATAATCTTGGTAAGATGTTCCAGGATATGGACAAAATAGAGGAAGCTGAACAAGAATATAAGACGGCCATTGCCATTGACTCCACCCATATTCCGTCACTTAATAATCTGGGTTACTTATATTTAGACGAAAATATAAAGAAATACGACGAGGCTGTGCAACTTTTCACACAAGTGTTACAGCTCAATCCTAAATTCGTCTATGCACTCTGTAACCGCGGTGTGGCATACGAATACTTAGGGAACTATCCGGCAGCGCGTAAAGATTATGAAGAGACACTGAAACTCTCCACTAATTTCGAACCTGCCATTTTGGGACTGAACCGTTTGGACAAACTTCAACATTAAGCGCGTATGAACGAAAATCTGGATCCCACTCAACAACATTTGTCGGCATCGGACAAAGAATTTGAACGTGCAATACGTCCCGCGCAATTCACTGATTTCCAAGGACAACAACAAGTTTTGGAAAATCTGATGGTCTTTGTGCACGCCGCCAAAGGACGCGGTGAGGCATTGGACCATGTGTTGCTGCACGGACCTCCAGGCTTGGGCAAGACCACTCTTTCCCACATTATCGGCAACGAAATGGGAGTAAACGTGCGCGTCACCTCCGGACCTGTCATTGACAAACCCGGTGATTTGGCTGGACTGCTCACCAATCTTGAACCTCACGATGTGTTGTTCATTGATGAAATCCACCGACTTTCGCCTGTTGTGGAAGAGTATCTCTACTCAGCAATGGAGGATTATAAGATTGACATCATGATCGATAGCGGCCCAAGTGCCCGAAGCGTGCAGATTTCCATCAACCCGTTCACTTTGGTGGGAGCCACCACACGTTCTGGATTGTTGACGGCACCGTTACGTTCACGTTTCGGCATTAACTTGCGCTTGCAATATTATGATGCCCAGACACTTGCAAATATCATCAAACGGTCAGCTTCTATTTTGGACATCCCCATTGACGAGGATGCCGCCTATGAGATAGCAAGTCGCAGCCGTGGCACACCGCGTATCGCCAACCTGTTGTTGCGCCGTGTACGGGATTTCGCCCAGATCAAAGGCGACGGCACCATCACCCTGCCCATCACACAAGTCGCTTTGACCGCATTGAATGTGGATCGACATGGTTTGGATGAAATGGACAACCGTATTCTGAGTACCATCATTGAAAAATTCAAAGGAGGCCCGGTGGGATTGAGCACCATCGCCACCGCGGTAGGCGAGGATGCCGGCACTATCGAAGAAGTCTATGAGCCATTCTTAATCCAAGAGGGATACCTTATGCGTACACCCCGCGGACGCGAAGCTACTGACCTGGCCTTCACACACTTAGGAAAATCCAGATACGTATCCGGACAAGGAGAACTGTTTTGATGGCAGAACCGTATAAAGCTGACATATTAGTAGAATAATTATAAACAATCGTTATGACTATCAAGAAATCCATCCTGGGCCAAACCTTGCTGATGTTACTCGTATTATTTTCATTTACAAACATATACGCTCAAAATGAGCAAGAGTTTGAAACCGATCCTATTATTTTGAATCGTATTGAACAATGGCAGGATCTCAAATTCGGGTTGATGATGCATTGGGGCATCTATTCACAATGGGGTGTGGTGGAATCTTGGTCGATTTGCAACGAACCATGGATTGACAGGAACGGCGAGCCTTATACTGATTATAAAGCACGTTATCAAGCACTTAACAAGACTTTTAATCCCACTCAGTTCAATCCTGAAGGATGGGCAAGGTTAGCCAGCGACTGTGGAATGAAGTATTTCGTCTTCACCACCAAACATCACGATGGATTCTGCATGTATGACACCAAGCTGACCGACTATTCCATCACAGGCAAAGACTGCCCGTTTTCCAAGAATCCCAATTCCGACATTACGGGCGCTTTGGTGAAAGCCTTCCGCAGCGAAGGACTTTGGACGGGCCTCTACTTTTCCAAACCCGACTGGCATTGTCCCGACTATTGGGCGCCCGAGTGGGCCACGCCCGACCGTAACGTAAACTACGACCCTGCGAAAAACCCAAAGAGGTGGGAAAAATATTGCGATTTCACACGCAAACAACTACACGAACTGGCCAATAACTATGGCGACATCGACATTCTGTGGCTTGATGGCGGCTGGGTTCGCCCTGAATGGAGTGTGGATGACGAGTGCCGTGACTGGCTTGGTTGCCAAGGTTGGATCCAAGACATCGACATGCCACGCGTAGCGAAGGACGTACGCGCCAACAATCCTGACCTTATCATCGTGGATCGCAGCGTGCACGGCAGATACGAAAACTACCGCACCCCCGAACAGCAAGTCCCTGACACATTGCTCCCCTACCCTTGGGAAACCTGCATGTCGATGGGTGATTCGTGGTCCTACGTACCCACTGATAACTACAAGTCCACTAACCGATTGATACACTTGTTGATAGACATAGTGGCCAAAGGTGGCAACTTCCTGCTGAATGTCGGTCCCTCGCCCGATGGCACCCTGCCGCCCACCGCGGTAGAACGTCTAAAAGAAATGGGGAAATGGCTTAGTATCAATGGAAGAGCAATATACAATACGCGCCCTTGTCTGCCCTATTGTTACAACCAAGTGCGCTTTACACAAAATAAAGAAGGTCAACGCTATGCATTGTTATTGCTTCCTGAGAATGAACCTGTTCCTGCCAAATTCACTTTCAAAAATCTAGAGAAACCGGTCAAAACCGGCAATGTCACTATCATAGGTTCTTCCAAAAAGGCCACTATCTCAAAGAAGGGTGACGAATACATCGTCACGTTGCCGAAAGAAGTGCGTCAAAATGCAAAAAACGCGGTGGTGGTGATATTGGATTAATAGAATCTCTCTTTTTTAGCATACATCGACAAGTCGATTTTTTCTCTGCAGAAATGTTTTCTGAAACGTTTCTGCAGTTTTCATATCCATTATCTGCGAAAATCGCCATTGATTTTTAACTATTAAAGACCGAATAGTTAAGATAATTTTATATCTATTTGTATATCAGGCCTGAAAAAATTTCGCAAAAACCTTGACAAAGGTCCTTCCTTGTTGTATCTTTGTCATGAAAACTAATGATTAACTTGGATAGACTTTAGACCATATGAAACTCGAGAACTACCCCATTCTAAAACTGCTTTTGCCGTATGTTTTCGGCATTATGATCGCCTATTTCGGAGACTTTTCGGGTGATATCTGCCATACCTTGAACGTTTTGGCCCTGATTCTGTTTGCCATCACGCTATTATGTTCATTTGTCAAAGCTTATAAATGGAGAGCCGTTCCTACTGCAACCATGGGCACGACTTTTGTTTTTGCAGGCATCCTAATGACTAACATGCATTTCCATCCTTCCTTACCAAACAGTTTGGTAGAGAAAACTACGGATTGGGTGGTGCAGATAGCGGAAGAGCCTACCTTACGGGAACGGAGTGTGAAAGTAGCCGCATATATACTGCAAAGCTGTGACAATCAAAATCTTACATCCACTATCCTACTCTATCTTCAAACTTCCGAAAAAGCTCAAGAACTGCACTATGGAGACTTGCTACTCGTGCACACCAATCTGTCACGAATCGAGGCACCAAACAATCCGGATGCTTTTGACAACCAGCTCTATATGCGACGGCGTGGCATTTACTACGCAGGCTTTGTACGAGACAATGCTTGGAAATGTTTTGGACATGCGCCCGCGAACCGACTGAAATATTTAGCGCAAAGAGCACGCAACCGATTGACCGACACCTATAGAACCAGTGGAATGAGCGGCGACGAGCTCGACATCCTGAAGGCCATCCTGTTGGGCGATGACGACACCTTGGATCCTGAACTGAAAGCCGCTTATTCCTCAGCAGGCGTAAGTCATATTTTATGTGTTTCTGGTATGCATGTAGGCGTTATCTTTATGATTATCAACTTCTTGTTGAAGCCATTGGATTTATTCCCATCTTCTAAAATCATAAAGAGTATGCTGGTGATGTCCGCAATCTGGTTCTATGCGCACATCACAGGACTGGCGCCCTCGGTAACCCGATCGGCCACCATGTTTACCTTTGTAACCATCGGGCAACTGATGCGAAGGAATACCAATGTCTTCCACAGTCTTTTTGCTTCAATATTCATCCTACTGGTAATCAAACCATTGCTATTGTTTGAAGTGGGCTTTCAATTGAGTTATCTCGCTGTAGCGGGTATCGTGCTTTTCCAACCGAAACTGGCAACAATTTATCGTTGCAGAACACACATCGGAAAATATTTCTGGGAGTTGCTGACCGTTTCTGTGGCGGCACAACTCGGCACTTCACCCATCTCCATATACTATTTCGCGCAATTCCCCAATTATTTCATGCTCTCGAACCTGAGCGTGATAACTCTCTCTTTTGTAGTGATCGTCACCGGGGTAGCCTTGCTGCCTACTTCCCTATTTCCACTCATCGCGCAATATCTGTCCGCACTGCTAATGATGGAAATCAAATTGATGAACAAAATCATCACTTTCATTGAACAGTTGCCTGGTGCCGTAACGGGAAACTTAGACTATCAATTGCCGCAAGTATTGCTACTGTATGGAGTGATTTTTTTGTTCTGTCTTTGGCTACATCAGGAACAACGGAAATTCTTTTGGGGCACAACTGTCTGTTTTACATTGTTTTGTATTTCATTTCCAATCAAAAAATGGCAGCTTTGTCAGGAGAAGACTTTTTTTGCCTACCATATTCGCAAAAGCAGTGCCTTGGAATTCAACTATCATGGGCACACGATTCTATTCGCGGACTCCATACGGAATGGGAAAGACAAACTATACCAATACAACATACGGAACCATGCCCGCCGTCATCATCTACAAACGGAAATTGTAAAACTAGACACCATGCAGTTTGACCGCCCGTTTTTATGCAAGCGCAAAAATTTCATCCGTTTTGAAGACAAGAACTTCTATATTCTTGCCCATAAGGAGAAAATCATCCGGCATAATTATATGTCAGGTTTGCGTATTGACTGTTTGTTTTTAAGACAAAATCCGAGGATGGACCCGTCAGAATTATTTGCCATAATACCGTTCGAAGAGGTGGTGGCGGACGGTTCAAACTCCCCGTTTTATATTGACCGTTGGCGGGTTTTCTGCAAGAATAACAGAATCCCTTTCACCTACACTGGGGAACGTAAAATGTTGATAGGAAGATAGCTTCAATTTTTGTATTTTTGCCGCTTGTTTTTTGGAATATGATCAACCACATCAAAGGCATAATAGAAGAAGTGAATCCCGCATACGTTGTTGTCGAGACAGCAGGCGGTGTGGGTTATTGTATCAACATTTCCTTGGCTACCTTTTCTGAAATCAAAGATCGCAAGGAAGTTAAATTGCTCACCCATTTCATTGTCAAAGAAGACGGTCAAGTGCTGTATGGATTCGCTACCGAAGAGGAACGCGAACTGTTCAAGCTGCTGATTTCCGTCAACGGCATTGGACCGAACACATCGCGTCTCATTCTTTCCTCTATGAGCGTAGGTGAGGTATTGAACGCCATCGCTACAGAGGACGTCAAGACGATTCAGTCGGTGAAAGGCATTGGGGCCAAGACTGCGCAACGTGTGGTGATTGAATTGAAAGACAAGGCTAAGAAAGTTTCATGGGCTGAAGCAACAAAAATTAACGTCGCATACAATAATAATAAATATGAAGCGTTATCCGCCCTGGTCGCTTTAGGTTTTCCGAAAAGCGGCGCAGAATCGGTTTTGGATAAGATTATTAAAACAGAAGGCATTCAACTAACTGTAGAAGAACTCATTAAGAAGGCTTTGAAATTATTGTAACCAAAAAAAAAGAAGTTTGAAAGTAAAACATCATATACTATATATAGTATTAGCGTTCATCCTCAGCGGATTCGTGTTTGCGCGCCTCTATGCCGCAAACCGGTCTGATGAACGTATAGCTATACCCGCCAAAGTAGCTCTGGCAGACCCGATTTGTCCGCCAGACACCAACCCTCCGGTGCTTCCGCAACCGGAGATTAATCCTTTGGCACCTAATCCTAACAATCCTTTTTTCCTGCAAACCCCACAAGGGATTGGACAGTCCATCATCTACGATCCCATTACCAATACATACAATTTCCAATACATGACGGGCAGTACGCCTTTTGGGCCCAGCTCGTATATGAACATAAATGAATACATCGACTACGACCTGCAACAAAGCATTCACGACTATTGGCAAAATCAAAGCCGCAGTATTGGTTCCAAGGGAAATTCACGCACAGGTAGCGGATTGATTCCACAACTTCACATTGGCGGTGAAATTTTCGAAGGCATTTTCGGCAGCAATACAATCGATATACGTCCTTCTGGATCAGTGGGATTGAAATTGGGTGCCAAATATACCCAAAACGACAACTGGAACTTGCCTGTAAAACAACGGCGGCACCTTGCGCTTGATTTTGACGAAGACATCCAACTGAACCTTCTGGCTAAAATCGGCGAAAAAATCGAATTCAACCTCAACTATTCGACAGATGAACTTTCGGTGGCCACCAAAACAGACCAAATCAAGCTCAAATATAACGGTAAAGAAGATGACATTCTTCAACTCATTGAATTTGGTGACATCACATTTCCTCTGAATAGCACGCTCATCACCGGTAGCCAAAGTTTGTTCGGTGTTAAAACGCAACTGAAATTCGGCAACCTCTTTGTTACAGCAGTTGCTTCCCGCAAGAAAGGTTCCACACAAACCATCACTGTGAGCGGCGGAGCTGAGGAGACGGATTTCTATTTCCGGGCAGACGAATACGAAGAAAACAAGCACTTCTTCCTCGGACAATTTTTCGAGGAGCATTATAATCAGTATTTAAGCACATTGCCACTGGTCAATTCCCCCATTGTGATTACCAAAATCGAGGTGTGGAGAACCACGGTTGGTGCTGCCACTACTAACAATCGTAATATTGTGGCTTTCACTGATTTAGGTGAACATGACCCTCAATTCTACAACATTTCCAATAATCCGGCATATCCCGGCGGGCAATATCCGGATAATTACATCAACACTTTGCCTATTTACGTCGACAGTTCTCTCATCCGGAACATATCCACTGTTTCAAGCAACTTGCAGGCATTGGGAATGAAATCCGGAACCGACTACGAAAAAATAGAGAGCGCACGACTGCTGAGTCCCAACGAGTACACGGTGAACACGAAATTAGGTTTCATCTCCTTGAACTCAGCTTTGGCTTCCGACCAAGTTCTGGCCGTAGCATTTCAATACACGATAATCGGGGATGACAAAGTCTATCAGGTGGGTGAGTTCTCCAACGAAGTAGCCACTCCCAACTGCATAAGAGTCAAGTTGTTGAAAAGTTCTAACCTCAACACCAAGTCTCCTTTGTGGAAGTTGATGATGAAGAACGTCTATAGTCTTTCCGCCTATCAAGTCTCACCTGAAAAGTTCCGCTTGAACATTTTGTATACAGGCGATGCGGAAGGTACTCCGAATGGTTTTTTCACGCAAGGTGCGCAAAAGGGCATCCCGTTGATCCGCTTGATGGGTTTGGATCGATTGAACAAGCAGTTGGATCCCACTCCTGATGGTATTTTCGACTTTATTGACGGTGCCCAAATCACGGGCGGTACCATCAATTCTTCAAACGGCCGAATCTACTTCCCCACCACACAACCTTTCGGTAAGGATTTGCGAGCTGTCATTGATGAGCCTGAGTTGGCAGACAAATACGCATTCGACTCTTTGTATACCATGACAAAGACGATGGCTCAACAGATCACTAACAAGAACAAGTATTATATTGAAGGTAGTTACCGTTCTTCTTACGGCTCCGAATTCCATTTCACAGGCGGAGGTGCCACCAAGTCCGTGAAAGTGACCGCCGGTGGTGTCACGTTGACTGAAAACGTGGACTATACGGTCAACTACGACATGGGTGTAGTCACCATCATCAACCAAAGTATTTTGGCATCCGGAACCCCCATTCAGATTTCGCCTGAGGTGGACGATGCTTACCAAACCGACAAGCGGATGTTCGGTGTGAATTTGGACTATGTCTTCTCTCCCGACTTCACCGTTGGTGCCACTTTGTTGAATCTGCGCGAACGCCCTATCACCAACAAGGTGAATTACGGTGACGAGCCTATCAACAACTTGATTTGGGGTATGAATTTCGCTTATAAGACCGAACTGCCTTTCGTCACGAAAGCTATCGACTTGTTAAGTTTTCACCATACGACCACTAAGTCATACTTGAATCTTGACGGTGAATTTGCTCATTTCATTCCAGGTCACAACCGTCAAATTGGTAAGAGCGGTACGACATATATCGACAATTTTGAGTCGGCAAAGTCCACCATCGATTTGATGAACATCAGCAACTGGGTGATGGCTTCCACCCCTCAAGGTCAGCCAGACCTTTTCCCTGAGGCCATGCAGGTGCCCGTCACCGCTCCGGCCCGCCGTCAGCTGGCCTACGGTTTCAACCGCGCCCGTATGGCATGGTATATCATTGACCCCATGTTCTACAATAGCGGCTCTGCAGTGCCATCCAACATCACGGCAGAAGACTTGTCACAGCCTTACGCCCGTGCTGTATATGAAACGGAGCTTTTCCCCTATAAGGAACACCCCACCAGTCTTTCCACGCAGATGACCGTTTTCAACATGGCGTTCTATCCTTCGGAAAGAGGTGCCAACAACTATGACGTGGACGGTTCAGAAGGCTACTCCCGCGGTTTGAACGAAGACGGTACTCTACGGGATCCCGAGACCCGTTGGGGCGGTATCATGCGTAAATTCGACCAAACAGACTTCGAATCATCCAACTACGAATACATCGAATTCTGGATGATGGATCCTTTCATCGACAATCCTAACCATAAAGGTGGTAAACTTTATTTCAACTTGGGTGACATCTCAGAAGATATCTTGCGCGATGGCCACAAATTCTACGAAAACGGTATGCCCGGCGATGGTTCCGACACTGATGTAGACTACACCGTTTGGGGTCGTGTTCCTACTAAGCAACAGATTATCAACTCTTTTGACAATCAAGCGGGCACCCGTATTTATCAGGATATCGGTTATGATGGTTTGTCCACCGAACGTGAAATCGAATATTTCGAAGATACTTATCTCAATCGTGTGGCCGCAACTTTTGGTGCTGGATCACAAGCCTACCAAAAGGCTCTGACTGACCCGTCTGCCGATAACTATCACTATTTCCGTGGCAGCGACTACGATGCCGCTGACGTGAAAATTGTGGAACGTTACAAATACTTCAACAATGCCGAAGGTAACTCTCCTGATGAGAACAACAGCATTGAAAGCTATCCTACTGCTGCCACCAACCTCCCGAACATGGAGGACATGAACAACGATAATACCTTGAGCGAAGACGAACGATATTATCAATATGTTATCGACCTCTCTCCTGAAAAGATGGTGGTAGGTGAAAACTATATCAACGACATCTACGATGCCCACCCCGACCGCTTGCCCAACAACGAACGCCCGATTACCAGATGGTATCAGTTCCGTATCCCCATCCACAATCCTGACAAGGTGGTGAATAATATGACGGGATTCAATTCTATCCGCTTCATGCGTGTTTTCATGCGTGATTTTGAAGAGCCCATTGTTTGTCGTCTGGCAACTTTCGAACTGGTACGCAGCAGTTGGCGAACCTATAATCTAAGTCTCCGCGAGGATGGTGAATATCTCCCGACACAAGACGACGGAGAATGCTCTTTCTACGTTGGAACGGTGAGTTACGAAGAAAATTCGAACCGAGTGCCTATTCCTTACATGTTGCCCCCAGGCATCGTGCGTGAAACTGCCTACGGAATGACGGCCACTTCATACGAAGAAAATGAACAATCCGTCACTATAAAGGCTGTTGATTTGCCCGATGGTGATTCCCGTGCTATCTACAAAAACACCTCTTATGATTTGAGACAATTCAACAACTTGCAGATGTACATTCACGCAGAGGATGTTTTCTCCTCTGGTGATTTAAGACCCGGCGATGTAACCGCTTTTATCCGTCTCGGTTCAGACTTCACAGAGAACTATTATGAATACGAACTACCCATCGAAATCACTCCTTGGGGTGTTGGTCGTGACACCAATGCCATCTGGCCTGAGAAAAACCGAGTTTTCATCACACTGGATTCTCTCGTTGCTTTGAAAATGCAACGTAACCGTGATATTCGTGCGGGCCTTCATCCCAGCATTCTGGTACCCTATACTTCTTCACAAGGCTTTGATAGTGACGAGCCCCGCATGAGGGTGGTAGGTAACCCGAACTTGGGTGAAGTGACTACCATCATGATTGGTGTGCGAAACCCGAAGAAACGGTCTTTGAACGATCACGATGATATGCAGCCGAAATCAGTGGAAATGTGGATTAACGAATTGCGACTTAGCGGATTTGACGACCGCCAAGGTGTAGCTGCTTTGTTACGGGCCCGTACCACTCTGGCGGATGTCGGTGATCTCACGATTTCCGGCACCTACTCAACACCAGGCTTCGGTGCTCTGGAACAATCTATCACAGAGCGTTCCCACGAAACAAACATCAATTTCGACATTGCCACCAACATTGACGGCGGCAAATTGCTTTTCCCTGAAAACTGGCATATCAAGATTCCTATCCACTACGACTATTCTTTAGGTGTTGTTCAACCTGAATACAACCCGTTGAACCCCGATGTGAAGATGAAAGATGATTTGGCAGACCTTCCGACTGCTGAAGCTCGCGACTCGCTGCGCTACCTCACCAACCAAGTGACACGCCGCCAAAACGTGAACTTGATGAACGTGCGCAAGGAACGCGACTTCTCCAAAGGCAACACCAAAATGCACATCTGGGATGTGGAAAACCTTGACTTCTCTTACTCTTACTCTGAACTGGTTCAACGCGACGAGGATATGGAGATGAACAACGAATACATCCATAACGGAGAAATCGGCTACACGTTCAGCACAAACCCGAAAAACTACAAGCCTTTCTCCCGCGCTAAGTGGACCAAAAGCAAGTGGCTGCAACTTATCCGTGACTTCAACATCACGCCCATGCCGAAGAACCTCACCTTCCGCACTACCTTGCACCGCGACATGCAACAGTTCAAATACCGTCCCAAGAGCAAGGGTAATATCATCATCGACACTAACTATGTGAAGGCTTTCGACTGGACGCGCAACTATGCCATTAACTGGGATATTTTCCAAAGTTTGAAGTTGGAATTCCGCGCTGACGCCTCCGCCCGTATTGACGAGCCCGATGGTCTTATCGACACGCGTGTGAAAAAAGACTCCATCTGGCACTGTCTGGGTCGTGGCGGACGTACCACTGACTACCGTCAAAATTTCAACGCTACATACCAAATACCGATTAACAAAATACCGATTTTCAAGTTCGTGAGTGCTAATGTCCGCTACACATCCATGTATCAGTACACGGCTTCCGCACTTTCTTTGTCGTATTTGGGTAACACCATTCAGAACTCCCAGAATGTACAAGGTAATGCCTCTTTGAACTTTGTTACTTTGTATAATTCCGTTCCTTACCTTAAGAGAGTCAACCAAGGTATTGCACAGAACAACAAGAATCCGAAAGACAATTCAAAAAATGCAAAAGACAAAGCATCGGATGAGGTTGAAAAGGGCAGGAATAATAAAGACAAAAATGATTCTCTGAAGGAAAAACCTCAAATAGGAAGGATGATTTTGGACGGAACTGTGCGTGTGCTTATGTCCTTGAGAAATGTTTCCGCCAACTTCTCACAAGGCCGTGGTACCACTCTGCCAGGTTATATGTACTCGGCCACACTCGTTGGCCACACCAAAGAGAGCAGTGGTCCTGGCTTCCTCTTTATGTTCGGTGGACAACCTGACATTCAAACGATTGCAGCACGTAACAAATGGCTTACAACAGATACCATGATGAATTCCCCCTATCTGCGCACGAAAAACCAAGTGATAACCTTCCGTGCCACGGTAGAGCCCTTCCGAGATTTCAGAATTGATGTATCTGCAAACCGTAACTTTACAGAAAACTTCTCCGAATACTTCCATGTGGATGAGATGGGCAATGTGTCTCATTACACGCCGCAACGCTCCGGCTCATTCAGCATGACTTACTGTGCTTTAGGTACATTCTTCAAAAATCACGATGATTTGTTCGAAGAATTCCGCGATGTCCGTTCAGAATTGGCGCAACGTTACGCACTGAACAACCCTAACTACAACGGCGAAATCGATCCAGAGACTGGATATCCTGTGGGGTTCAGTGAGATTTCCCAAGACGTGCTGATGGGTGCCTTCATGACCACATACCTCAGCAAAGACAAAAACAATGGGAACATTTTCTCACCGTTCTTGAAGATCCCCTTGCCGAACTGGCGCCTCAACTATAATGGTCTGACCAAGATCAAAGGTATGAACAAAATCTTCCAAAGTTTCTCAATCACGCATAATTATACCTGTAATTACAACATCGGCAGCTATTCCACTAACATCGCCTACAGGCATGATGAAGAAGGCTACCCGAATGCATACAATGCCCTTGGCGACTTTATTCCCACTAATGAACTCAGTCAAATGGCTCTGACAGAGCAATTCTCACCGTTGATCGGTTTTGATATGACTTTGAAAAACAGCATGTTGCTGAAAATAGAATATAAACAATCCCGAAACGTTTCTCTCAGCTTCGCCAACACGCAAATCACAGAGACAAGATCTAAGGAAGTGACGGTTTCTGCTGGTTATCGATTCAAAGATATCAAGCTTGGGTTGGTATTTGCCGGTGTTAAACGTCAATTTGTCAGTGATTTGAACCTTACTGCCGGCTTCGGTCTGAAGGACAATGAAACGATGCTGCGTAGAATCACAGAAAATGACCAACAAGTCACTTCCGGTGCTCTTAACGTCACTATCAACTTGGCAGCCGACTACCAGTTCAGCCGCATGGTGGGTATCAAATTCTATTATGACCAAGCCATCAACAAACCTAAGAACCAGAATCAATACAATAATATGAACTTTGAGACAGGTATTCAGCTGCAACTGATGCTGTCGCAATAATCTATTGACTATTAGCAGTTAGCATTTAGCTGTTAGCGTCAAATACGGTTTCACAATTTCCAGATACTCTGGTGTATATTGTAATTCTGCGTTCCGAATGGAGAGATGTTCTTCTAACACGGGCTGTTGTGTTCGGACATATTCTCTGATTACACGAAAAACAGGTTTTGCTGATGTAGGACGGATAAAAATGACTTTCCTACAGAAAAGCTTATCTTTTATAAGTTCCTGAAATTCAATATCCTCTTTTGTAGGAAGAATAAGGGCAAACCGACCTTGCGGTGATAAGAGTGCATCCACACCGTCCATCAGCTCTTGAAAAGAGAGTTGTCCATCGCCGTGCTTGCTTTTCATTCTGCTGTTTTGCAACGGTTTAAGGTCATTATGAAAATAGGGTGGATTGCTGACAATCAAATCAAACTTCAAACTATTTTGTTGATTGACAAATTCTTGTAAACTGATACAGTCAAAATGTAAACAAGATTCTGGCAACAACGGGAACCGATGGGCATTTCCTTGGGCTTCCAATATGGAATCAACATCCACATCTATGCCGAAGATCTGCGGAAGAATTTGGTTTTCAGAAAGTTGCTGCGCGAGACAAAAGGCAATCACTCCGCAACCACAACCTATGTCCAAAACCGTCTTGGCAGGAGCGGATTGAGTCAGAGCGGCCAACAGTACCGCGTCGGTCCCTATTTTCAGGGTACTCTTATCGTGTTCTAAATCAAATTTCTGAAAATGAAACATTTATGAGCAATAGACTTCCAAAAGTCGAGCATTTCCATCTGGGACGATTTGCAATTGATCGATTTCTGCAGGAACCAGTGCCACTTCACCGCATGCCAACCGTTCCTTGAAGGAATCGGTAACAAGAAACGCGCTGCCTTCCAAGCAAATATAGATGACAAATGAATCCAATTGCACCAGTGACTTTTGCACCTGCATATCCATATCCAGCAGGTTCGTGTTAAAGAATGGGGATTGCACCAACGTCACCGTTTTATTCTTTTCCGGGGTATAATGCACCTGAAAATCCCCCACATTCTCCTCAAAATGGATGGCATCCAACGCCTCCTCGGTATGCAACTCGCGACTATTACCATTTTCATCCACGCGATTCCAATCGAATATGCGGAAAGTGATGTCAGACGGTTGCTGGATTTCCGCCAACAACACACCTTTGCCGATGGCGTGCACCGTTCCGGCAGGTATCATAAAGGTGTCCCCAGCTTTCACAGGATAGAATTTCAGTAGCGATTCCAGTGTGCCATCTTCAACCGCTACCACATATTGTTGCTCTGTAACTTTCTGATTAAAACCAATATACAAACCTGCACCTTCATCAGCCTGAATGACATGCCACATTTCCGTCTTGCCGTTCTGGCCATATTTCTCCTGTGCAAGCGTATCGTCCGGATGCACTTGGACAGAAAGATTCGTCTGTGCATCGATAAACTTAATCAATAACGGAAAACCAAGTCCATATTGCTCATAATTTTTTTCCCCGACCAAATCGGTCAAATAAATCTCCAACAGCTCGTTGAGATTGTTTTCGGCCAGAAAACCATTGGAAATCACGGATTCATCATCCACAAGCCCGGATACTTCCCAACTTTCTCCGCAATTTTTGAGCGGACTGATATTATGATGCAATACTGTTTCGATTTTGTTGCCACCCCAGATTTTCTCTTTCTGGATGGGTGTAAACTTCAAAGGGTATAAGGTTGTTGCCATAAAAAGTTACTGGACTGAATAATAATTTCTGTTTTTATGCTGATATTCCGGTCTAACCTTGTCAGGGTTGGAGCCGCGCACCCTGTTTTGGAACATCCATCTGCCATCTTCCTCGATAAATCCCTGATTCAGGCTGGACTCCGGCACCATAAACGCCGACACGTTCTTCATGGCTTCATCCATCGGCACCAACTCTTCGAAGATAATCATGTCACAGCGAAGCCGTTTATAGTCGTAATCGTGCGTTTTTGGATTGTATTTGCCCGTGCTGACCAAATATTCCTGATTCTCATAATTGAGGTACAATGTTGCGTTTTTGGAATATTCAAAAATGACACGAGCCACCTTTTCAGGATAGTTCTTGAAAACACGCGCCCCGAAAATCGGAGTCATATCTTTATTGAAATGCAGTATTTCAATCAGTTTCTGGTTAGTGAACATATTATTCCCATTCCATCCAAGAAGAGTGTAATAGGTCGTATTTTTATCTTTTACTGGAATCATTTTGTAATATACCGCTCCATACCATCGGTTATGGTTTCCAATCTGCGTTTTGGGGTAATCTATGACTTGCCTTTTGTCATAAAGGGGATAGAGCACATATTTTTTTCTGGACTCATTATAGACTTGGATGAAACCGAAATTCTCAATATCGTAGTTATTCTTGACGATATACCACGTGAAAATCTTGAAAATGTTGTCAGGAGAAACAAGGACACTGAAATTATTGACAGAATCCCAGGTAAACTTGAAAGCATCGGGCATCTGCAACACGGATTCCAGCAAAGACATGAAATCTTCATTCAAGGCTAACCGCACGGTTTCGTCAGACTCGGCCATCACTTCATTACGCAAATGGATAAGACTGTCCTCCCACATCCGAAAATCGGTCTTTTTCTGACCGAAACCTGGGATCCAGAGCAGCTGCGCCAACAGTAATATGCCAATAATCCTTTTAACCATCAAGCTTTTACAACTCGCAAAAATACAAAATATTGTATTTTGCATGAATATTTTGTACGCTTTTTGAGAGAAAAAGTTGCACTATGTTTTCAGGTTTTGCGAAAATTATGTATGTTTGCCGCCGCTATAAAAATTATGAAAAACAGAGCATTTTTATATGGGGTTTCCCGTTGCCGGCGATTCATCAGAAAACACCTGTCTGACAAGGCCATGGTGCTGGTTTTAAGTGTGTTGATAGGTGTACTCGGAGCCGCAGCGGCCATCATCATCAAGAACTTGCTCCACTTCACAACCCGACTGCTCAGCCAGGCCTTTTCGGTAACGGACATCAACTATTTATACCTCATTTTCCCGCCTATCGGCATTCTACTGACGCTCCTCTTTGTGCGGCGCGTCGTGCGCGACAACCTCAGCCACGGTGTAAGCATAGTGCTGAAATCCATCTGCAAGAGTGATGGTAAATTGCGTCTCCACAATGTCTATTCCTCTATGGTGGCAAGTGCCATCACGGTCGGGTTCGGCGGATCCGTCGGTTTGGAGGCGCCCATCGTGTTGACAGGCTCTGCCATTGGTTCCAACGTGGCGCGGCTTTTCCACCTCAACACTCGCCAAACCACTTTGTTGCTCGCATGCGGCTCCACCGCGGCGATGGCAGCCATCTTCAAGGCCCCCATCGCCGCATTGGTTTTCACTTTCGAAGTACTGATGCTTGACCTTACCGGAAGCGCCATTCTGCCGCTCCTGCTTTCCGCTGCCACCGGCACCGTCATGTCCATCTTTTTCCTTGGTCAAGATGTGATGTTCGTCATAGGAGCCACTCAAGGTTTCTCGGTTGCAAACATCCCATTTTACATCATCTTGGGTATCCTTTGCGGATTTGTATCCGTGTATTTCCTCCGCACTTCTCGCTGGATTGAGAAACAGATGCGCAAAATAAAAAAGGTGTATGTGAGGGCTATCATTGGTAGTTTGGCTCTCTGTTTGCTCATCTATATTTTCCCGGCATTCTACGGTGAAGGATACAGTAACGTGAACGATTTGCTGCACGGGCAATGGATTTCCGTCTTCAACAACTCGCCTCTTCGCGGGCTCATGGGAAAGGAAGGCTTTCTAATTCTCGCTATCATCGGCATCATCCTGCTGAAGGTCTTCGCAACGACATTCACTACTACAGCCGGCGGCGTGGGCGGCGTCTTCGCCCCCACCCTCTTCATCGGCGCTTTCGTCGGTTTCCTGGTGGCACACACGGCGCAGATTTTCCTGCATGTGGATTTGCCCTACGTCAATTTCATCCTTGCCGGCATGGCCGGAGTGATGACCGGCGTCATGCAGGCGCCTCTCACCGCCATGTTCTTAATCGCCGAATCATCAACAGGTTACACCTTGCTGATTCCCTTGATGGTCACGGCCGCCTGCTCCTATCTCTGCGTGAACCCGTTTGAAAAATATTCTGTCTATACGCAGCCCCTGGCCGAGAAAGACAACCTCAGAACGCACAACAAAGACAAATATGCACTGCGCAAATTGCCTTGGCAACAGACTATTGACACGAATATCCTCACCGTCCCTATTCACAGCACATTACGTACTTATACCGAAGTAATCGCCCGCTGCAAGCGCAACCTCTTCGTGGTTATTGACGAAAACAATCTCTTTTCCGGACTTCTGGTTATGGATGATCACCGTGAGGTCATCTTCAAGCCGGAATTATACGACCAAATACGCGTCGAAGATTTGATGATCGAGCCCGAAGAGTTTATCTATGAGGACGATACCGCTGCCATTGTTCTGGAGAAACTCAAGCGCACCGGCAATTTCAACATGCCCGTTATCACCCGTGACCGAAAATATATCGGCTTTGTCTCTAAGGCAAAATTCTTATCTGAGTATCAAACGTTTATAGCAGACAATTCCGAAGATTGATGTAGGATGTGTGACTTGTAATTTATGACTTTTGAATGGTGAATTGACATAACGTATCGCTATCACCTTTAATTAATCACTAATCGCTAAAAAATGGAAATAATCAAAACGCCCATAGAAGGACTGCTTATCATTGAACCAACGGTTTTCAAAGACGACCGCGGGTATTTTTTTGAAAGTTACAACGAACAACGTTTCAAAGAGTTAGGAATCAATGATGATTTCGTACAGGACAATCAGTCATGTTCGCAAAAAAACGTGGTGCGCGGATTGCATTTCCAAAAACCGCCGTATGCACAGGCCAAACTCGTGCGTGTGCTGCGTGGTGCCGTCATCGATTTTGCCGTGGATATTCGCAAGAACAGCCCAACTTACGGCCACTACTTCTCCACACTGCTCACCGCTGACAATTTCCGTCAATTCTACATTCCTGCAGGCTTCGCACACGGTTTCTCCGCTCTTGAAGACAACACGGTGTTCGCTTACAAATGCTCGAACTTTTACAACAAAGCATCTGAAGGCTGTATTTTATTCAACGATAAAGATTTGAATATTGATTGGCAAATTGAAAACCCCATCACTTCCGAGAAAGACCTGTTGGGTGAACCTTTTGCGACTTTTAAATCACCTTTTTAAAATTCAATTACCGTATCAACGTGATTGAACCATTGAGAAGATACGTAATCTCTCCAACTAACGTATTGACATACAGCTTGCAACCATAATAGTAAACTCCGTCAGAAGATGGATACTTGGTGGTTTCATCCGAACCATCCCACAAGACATCCGGATCTGTGGTGCTGAAGACTCGTTTGCCCCAACGGTTGAAAATTTCCATTTCTATTTTTTTCACTCCCGAGTAAGGCATAAAAGGCGTGAAAAAATCATTCACACCATCCCCATTCGGAGTGAAAACGTTAGGAAAATGGTAATCCAGGCATTCAAATACATCAATACATACCGAATCCGTCAACGCAGTGATGTTGTGATTGCTGTCAGCGATCCGCATGGCGAAACAACCCACCAAAACATCTGAACCAGCTGCATAAATATCATATGTACAGGGTGCTGGATAACACACATTTACATTATCGAAAGAATCTATACAAGTAAAGACACCATTCAATGTGGGTTTGTAGTAGATATAATATTGCACTGCATCATAAGCTGCAGTGTCAGAACTGAAAACCCAGCTGAATTCAACATTCTGGCAATCAGTAGTAATACTGATTTCAGGCATTTCAGGCGGTTCATTGTCGTAAGGAACGCCACATTTCTGCTGCGACCGGTTATAGAGCGGTCCTATCGTATCAGGGAGCCAATAATAACCTTCCGCTTCTATATAGTAACAATAACTCTTGCCGTTATCCAATCCTCGATCCACGTAAGAAAGCGTTTCGGTCGTTGCTATTGAATCCCAAACAGACAGATGATCATTGTATCGATAGACAACATAACGTATATTGTTCCACGGTTGTATGTCAGTCCACGAAAGGGACAAACGTTTATCGAGAGAAGCTATAGTCAGGAAAATGGATGTTGCCTCATCCGATTTTTCAATAATTGTATCCAAATTCGAAAAATGTACACGATATGTGTAATCAAAATCCAAAGTATTCAGATCATGGTCCAGGAATGAAAGTGTATCACCTGGATTGGCAGGAGCTTCCACTGTATAAACCAAATCATCTTCTTCATATTCATTTTTTCGATACAATTGAAAATAATAAGGAGGCGGAAAAGCGATGGAGTCTATTTCGGGTGGGAACAACCATCGGACAAGCAAGTTTCCATTCTCAGAATGGGTAGAAACCACATCGGTATTGATAATAACCGGAGCGTCATTGGCGATATGAGCGCAGGTCTTTTCTGAAACTATGCTCTCTGAACCATCTGGAAATAAGGCTACTACGCGATAACAATACTCATTCCCATGGTAGAGCGGATGAACAGAACCGTCATCAGTGAACGTAGTGTCCGACCAACTGTTTGTTGTCCCTATTTTCGTATAACCGGCTTCCGGAGGCAATCCTGTCTGACATGAATCCGGTTCAAAATCATCTTCACCGTTTCTTCGATAAACATCATACCCGATTGCATTAGAACATATGTCAGGCCGCCAATCCAAATAAATTACATTACCTTGTGGAAAGGAATTTAAGTTTTTCGGAGCCGGAGCAATTATGCGAATATGCATGGTCTTGAACGAAACCAATTCTACCTGCGGACCATTGTCCTTGGCTTTAAACAACACTTCATAAGGCGTTAGTTTGACATGTTGGCAAGTAGTATTCCACTTAAAATGAGTAGCATAAGGGACGTTTTCCGTGATAGTGGAGAACTGCGCAGATGATTCGCCAAGCATAAAAGGCTCCCCAGTCGCTGACAACGTGACTTGCGTGGAGGTAGAATCCGAGACATAAACAAGCATATCGATAGGTGAACCCGCGATGACACATGTGTCGCTCACTTTCACTATGGGAGGCTCATTATCGCACGGTGCGACAGTAATTTGCATATCTCTGACCATGCTGCCAATCAACACGCCATTACGCCATTCCTGAATCAGTATGGCAATATTGTATTCCCCAGAAATCAAAGGGGAATCCCACGTCACTTCACCAGTGATCGGATCGATATCGATATAATTCGAGGCTTGTGGCAACGTGTAACCAGGAATGTCCTCACCCTCATATCCGCGACAATTAATCAGCGAGTATGACAAGCTGTCCCCCTCTGGATCATAAGCGCCTGGATTGTGATAATACGGCACATGGGTACAAGCGTTGTCCAACGGCGGGTTCAACAGTTGCGGCGAAGAATTTCCTCCAATGAAAGGATTGATAATCAGTATGGTTTCAATAAAAAAGGGAATTTCCACCGAACTTGGAATGTTCACAATACCTGCATTGCGGTTCGGATCCTCAAAGGTGATATGGAAGGTGCCCACAGCGGAAAAAGTATGCTGGGTGACATATACATTTTTACTGATATTATTCTCCATATCCACCTTGACGGCCCTCTGAATCACAGAAGCGGTACCATCGCCCCAAAAAACCTCAATTTCCGGACGGTCGGCAGGACTTGGCGTATAGGTATAGGTAGTGATCGTAAAATTGTAGGTAAGTCCAGAAACATAGGTATAGCTGATTTCGCCCGCGCGTTGGTGCGTAGCAAAAACCTCCAACCTTACGGAGAATAAAACAGTGATTATCAAAAGAATACGTAAAATTCTTCTACCCATATCACACGATTCTTTTGACAAGATTATCTGACAGTTGGTATTGTTGTCCGCTCTCTGGACATTCAGCCAGACCATTTTCATCAAAAACAAGGCGGCAACCATTCTCGCTCACCCAACCAATTTGTCTTGCTGGATTTCCTGCAACTAACGCATAATCAGGTACATCGTGTGTCACCACCGCGCCTGCGCCAATCATGGCATAGCGGCCGATCGTGTGCCCGCAGACGACAGTGGCATTTGCACCGATAGTCGCACCACGTTGCACTAATGTAGTCTTGAATTCGCTCTTGCGTTCAATGAAAGCACGCGGATTGATGACGTTCGTAAACACCATGGAGGGGCCTAAGAAAACATCATCTTCACAGACAACACCCTCATACACAGAAACATTATTTTGCACTTTCACATGATTTCCCAACACCACGCGAGGGGCAATCATCACATTTTGCCCAATCACACAATTTTGTCCAATGACCGCACCAGACATCACATGAGAGAAATGCCAGATCTTGGTATTTTCACCGATTTGGCATCCTTCGTCTAAAACAACGGTTTCATGTGCAAAAAAACGATTCATAACGGGCAATTAACGATGGTTTTTGTAATATATTGTAGTTGTTCTGTCGTCATTTCTGTATGTATCGGAAGTGAGAGTACCTCACGACACAACTTCTCCACTATTGGAAAATCTCCCTCGGAGTAGTTCAAATATCGGTATGCAGCTTGCAAGTGAGCTGGAACAGGATAATATATTGCTGTAGGTATCTGATTATCAGATAAATATTTACGAAAATCATCCCGCCGCTCAGCATCAACTCTTACCGTAAACTGATGAAACGTATGGGAAGAATATGAGGTTATTTCGGGCAGGCGCAATCCGTTTACCTCCGACAAAGCGTTGAAATAGAATGCAGCCGCTTTCTGTCGTGCTTCGATAAATTCATCCAAGTGTTTGATTTTCACCTGCAAAACAGCTGCTTGCAAGGTATCCAATCGAGAATTCAAACCTATATATTGATGATGATAGCGTTCTTTTGATCCGTGACGACATATCGCCCGCATTTTCTCAGCCAAAGCATCATCATCCGTTAGCAATGCACCCCCATCACCGTAACATCCCAAATTCTTAGACGGGAAGAAAGACGTGCAACCAATGGTTCCCATAGTGCCTGCTTGCTTTTGTGTGCCGTCCGTGAAGGTATAAACCGTACCTATCGCCTGACAAGCATCTTCTATCACACTGATACCATGTCGTTTAGCCATTTTCAGAAGGGGCTCCATGTCAGCACATTGACCATAGAGATGCACAGGGATGATGGCCTTGGTTTTGGGGGTAATAGCCTTCTCCACGGCAAAAACATTCATATTGAAACTATCCTCGCAGACATCCACAAAGACGGGTTTGGCCCCTAACATCGCGATGGCTTCCACTGTCGCGATGAACGTGAAAGGAACAGTAATAACTTCATCGCCAGCCCC
>Ga0310690_10003416_pt1 | contig 23841 bp, 14 predicted proteins | sample AusTroGonzalo_MG_2_FD_207661 | JGI IMG/M metagenome (GOLD analysis project Ga0310690, IMG submission 207661) | Bovine rumen microbial communities from tropical cattle in Woodstock, Queensland, Australia - Gonzalo_04 (v2) (version 2) | ecosystem: Host-associated > Mammals > Digestive system >... | reverse complement strand
ATATATCATAGTGGCGAGGAATGACACGGATAGTGTTTATTGTGCTAAACATTTCCGTTTATATGATTTCGAAAAAGGACATGTTCTTGTGGGGACAACCATTCCGGACGAATTGATAAAAGGAAAAAGTCGTGATTTAAATGAAATTTATAAGGATGCACGAACATGTTTTGAGTCATCTTTGGGATTTGAAAAAGGTGATACTCTTGCGGGCTGTATGATAATTGATGAGATGGGGCATGTAAGAGGCGCAGCAGTGGATAGTAAATGGATAAACAATGCGACGAAAGTGAATACAGTCCGTAACCTAATTGAAGAATTCGCAAAGGAGGAATATACTCCGGCAATACAAAGAGGACGCCCTGTTTCGTATCACATACCATTTGTGTTCTTTAAGTCTTTTCCCTCTCAAGAAGGTCTGGAATCATGTTGCAATGAGGAGAGGACACGAAAAAAGACTAAATCCTTTAATTCGATTAAAGACAAAGTACAAATGACTGTGGAAGTATCGGAAGATACTCTGATTATTGGTGATTCGATTATTTTTCATATCACATACTCAAATGTAAGCGACGAAACCCTAACATTTTACAAGGATGCGTTTATCTCTCTTACAAAGAAAAGTGATTACTTTGGCACCAGCAACTTATTAGAACTAACTCCACCAACAACTCATCCTGTTGAGAAAATAAAGTTAGAAAAAGGATGCTCTTATAAACAAGATATTCCAGTTTTGGTTAAAAAGCCTTTTTTTAGTGAAGGAGAAATGTCTATAACCTTGTCATATATTGCATATAGCAGGAAAAAAATTGACTTTTTAGCATTTATCATTGATTCAATCTTTGTAAAACAGTCTCCCGTTCAGGCAGATAATTAATTCGTGAACGTCGGCATCGGCTTCCGCATCGCCTTCTAACCTGAGACAAACAAACCGATTTCATTAGCTTACTTTATTCTTGCAGGGGCGCGGCTGTTGAAGGGCTTCGCCCCTGCTTTTGCTCTTTTTCTGCTCGATTGTTGTTTTTCTCTGAAAAACGCACTACATTTGTGCCCAGATAGCTGGTGAAAAGAATAAAATGGTCAATACTATTAAGTTTGGTGATCGATTTAGAAAAGTAGGTATTGAGCCCAATAATTACGGTGCATGGTGGGCAACAGATACACATAGGAGTTATAGTGATGCATACAATGAAGAATGGCAATTATTCTTCCATTCTTACCCAACAAATGGATATACCGCAGGAGATTGTTTTAATTATGCCATCTACTTAAAAAATAAATTTCAATACTGATTATTATGGATATTTCACATTTTTATTGCTTGGACGAAAAAGGCTTATTAAACGCCGTCTGTGTCCATTTCGCCCAAGACTTTGACGAGTGGAATGTGTTAAGGGGTAAAAGCCATTTGCCTGAGGGGGCACTATGCTACCCTTATATGGGAAAGAGGTATTATGATGTTATCATTCCTTCCAGCCCTTTCCCATACCTCGTTTCGGACAAAATTATTGATGCTTTTGTCCAAAATAGCATTACTGGTTGGAAAGCAACTTCTGTAAAAATCGTTGGAAAGGAAGACTTGAAATACTATGTATTGATGGTGACAGGACGTTGCGGTATTGTTGACCGTAATAGAAGTGAGAAAATAATACAAAAATCACCAGGTGGAATAGAATGTCCTTATATTCGAGGCCTTTATTTTGAGCCGGAGAGCTGGGACGGGACTGATATCTTTGTGGCAGACAATGTGTCTTGGATCTTCTGTACAGAAAAAGTAAAAACGGTAATAGAGGAAATAAAGGCAACGAACATCTCTTTTGAAAGGAATACAGATATAACGATTGACGCATTCGCTTGTCCGAAAGATGTATTATCATGCCTAACAGAAAAAGAAGACAAGTGGTCAGACCTTGTAAGAACCATTGAAATTGAAGTAAATAAGAATAAATCGGTTTTCGTTGATAAACCTGTTCAGACAGGTTTGTAATCATTTGTAGTCGAGAGATTCGAATTTGTCCTTAAAAAAGAGCAGGCTTCCCATAAAAGGGAGGACCTGCTTTTTGTATCTGCATGTGACTCGTTCCACACGGGTGGAACGCTATGTTATAGAAAAGCCGTTCCTTTGCAACGGAATAATGTTTAACTGCTTTATTATTTTTAAGATGAAAAAAAAATGAAAAAAGTGCCGGCGCTACGGGCGCCGCTTTCCTCGAACCTGTTCAGGCTCACCGTCGCGAACTGGCTCGGCGTGTGTTTGCTGAGTACCCTGACTTTACTGCTGCATTCTTGCAGTATGGCTACGGCGTACACCGGAGTGCCTTCTCTGCGTTCCGAAACGGCAAACCCGTCAAGCCGATTTATCTCATGGGCATTATCAAAGCCATCTTTGACAACACTCCCGATGACAGCCTTGAGCTCTGCGCCCTTCTCCGCGCCCTCGCCGAAACGCTGTCGGAAGGCTGACCGCGTTTCGGCGAAGGTCTACAAGTCAATAAGTCTACAAGTCAATAAGTCAACAGGTCAACAAGACTATTCGTTGATGATGGGGGTGCCGTCGGGGGTGAGGCCTTGGGCGGAAACGGTGAGGGTGCGGCTGTAGCCGTTGTTATAGAACGAGAGGGTAACGCGGCCATCAGCATCGGTGGTGACGGCGGGGTTCCAGTAGAGGGTGCGGCGGTAGTCTTTGTCACCCTGCACAGGGCCGTCGGGATAGGTGGGGGCGTAGAATTCCACGGCGCGCGTGTAGCCGTCGAAGGTGGTGAGGCGCTCGTTCTTGGCACGACGTTCGCTGAAGGCGGCATCGCCGTATTCGACTTCGGCAATGAGGAATTTGTCGCCGCGGTTCAGATAGCGAAGGAACTCCTGATAATCCAGGTCGCTCATCTGCCTATTTGCAAACTGTTTGAAGCTGGGGAGAAATCGTGGGTCAGCCGAAATGGTATCGTAAATCATCACGGACTTGATGTATTCCATATCGGTTTTCGTGACGCGCGAGTCAACGGGGTCAATGAATTCCTTTTCTATATTATTGAATGTTTCGACGTCGGGTTCAATGGCCAGACGCCAGTTGTAGCCTTTCAGCACTTCGTCATTGACCATGGGGATGATGTAGCGGTGGACGGTGTGGTCGTAGACGGTGGCGTCGTATCTGTCTCCAAAGAATCCGATTCTGTAGAGATAGTCTTGAAGGGTATAGGTGTAATTGCCATCATCGAAGATTTCCTCGCAGGTGGCTGCGGCGTCGTAGGCGCGGAAGGTGCCGTAATCGACGTAGAGCGTGCCGGCCGTGACCTCCACCTCGTCGAGCTGGATAGCATCGTGGGGCATGACAAAGTCGCTGATATCCTCGCGCCACGAGGGCAGCAGAGCGTTGGTTTTCTTCGGATCGGGCAGGTAGGTCTCGATGGGGGCGTAGGGATGAAGCGGCGGTTTGTAGGAGCGTTCGAGCCTCATGCGTGTGGTGGCGTTCTTCATGATTTTCTTGTCCTGTTCGGTGTGGTAGTAGAGGTGCCATTTTCCCTCAAAGTCCTGCAGGCCCACGCTCCAGTAGCCCTCGGGGTCGGTGGTGACGGTGGCGTGCTGCTCGAGTTCGCGGTCGGGCGAAACGAGAAGGAGATCAACCTTGGTGTTCTTCAAGGGCGTTTCGAGGATGCGGCTGAAAGCCCAGCCCTCAACGATGAGCTGCTGCTCGGTGTAGTGGGTGACCTTGAAGGGTGTGACGCCCGCCATCTTCTGCCAGTCATACCGCGTCCAGCCCTGAACGAGCATCAGAAGGTCGAGGGCCTCTTGAGGGTCTAAAGGTCTAAAGGTCGAAGAGTCTAAAAGCCCTGAACTTCCCGCAATCTCTTTTTGACCTTTCGTCTTTTCGACCTTTTGACCTTCTTCGAAGTACCACTCGGGATCTTCGATAAGGCCTTTCAGTTCGGAGGAGAGGAGCATGTAGGTGCGGATGTCATCACTATAGGACGTGCCGTAGTCGGCTGCGTCGCGTACGGCAAGGGAGAAGGTCAGGCCTCTCCCGTTCCCACCCCGAGGTGAGGCCTGAAAGGTCATCTGGATGCGTTCGAAGGGACGGTACTCGGGCTTGGTGGCGGTGAAGGTGACGGGCACGGTCCTCATGCCGTTGTCGATGAAGAGTAGACGCTGGGCAAGGATGTCGCCCTTGGGATTGTAGAGTGTGAACTGATAGACGCCCGTCGGGCAGCGGCGCACGGGGACGGATAGGTCGTAGGAGATGACCTGCGTGTTGATTTGGCGCGAGAGACGGCCATTGTCCGCGTATTTGTAGATGGTGTCGTTGCTGGCGTTGACGGAGAGCGTGTCGAAGGCGCAGAGCTGTCCCCGTCCCGTGAGGGTGTAGGCCAGCAGCGTGTCGGCAGTCATGCCGACGGCATCGATGTGGGCGACGAGGTCGTCGTCCTTTCGTGTGAGGTGGAGGGCAATGCCCTGCGGCTCCGCCTTCGGGAGCGTACACCGGTATTCGTTTCCTCCGGCGGTGACGATGACCGTCTCGCCGCCTTTCTGCGTCAGCCAGTCGAAGCGTCCCATGCCGCGGTGCCGGGGACTGAGGGGGACGGTATCGCCGTCAGCTGTCCGCATCCCGTCGATGTCGACGCCCAGGCCGTTGTCGTCGGTGGCCTTGAAGGCGACGTTGCACGGAACGCCGGCAATGAGATGTCCCCCTTCGGGATAGAACGCGACGGTCACTCCCTTCGGCTTCTCCTTTTTCGCTTCAGGACGGAATATCTCACGATAGGGGTATTCGCCCACGACGGGGTTGTCGTAGTTCCCCTCTGGCCTGGGGAATTGATAGACGGGAATGACGCGCGAGAAGATGACGGCATCGTCGAAGTTGAGCATCGAGTGGGTGTAGGCGCGGATCTGGTAGTAGCCGCTGGGCAGGTTAGTGGCACCGCGGCGGTCGATAGCCTTCTTGACGGAGGTATCAACGAGGGGGAACGAGCCGTTGCAGCGGCCATGCTCGATCTTCAGCTTGTGCTGCTTGAGGATGACACCCGTCGGCGAGAGCAGCTCGACGTAGAGAATCTTGCTTGCCGGCTCGGGATAGCCCATGTCGTCGGTGACATAGGCGGCGTACCAGATGGTCTCGCCCTGGAAGTAGGCAGTGTTGTCGAGATGAAGATAGACGCGTTCCTGCGGGCATACGCGCAGAAAATAACTATAGTACGAGGCAAGGTATCGCAGCTTCGTAAGAGCATCCTTATTCTCATCGCTGATGACTTCCCATCGTGGTGGGTCAGCGGCCTTGTCGCTGACGAGCGTCTCGGGCAGGGTGAGGAGCGTGTCGGCCGAGAAGCCGATGGCGGCAGTCGATGCCTCCAAGGCCATCGGCTCGGGACGGGCGACCGTCTCCTTGGTGACAGAAGCGACCTTATCAACGACGAACGTGAAGAAGTAGTTCAGCTGCACATTGCCGAAAAGCATCGGCACGTGGACGCGCATGGAGCGGCCTACAAGTGCGGCGGATGTCCTGCGGGCGGCTGTGCGGGTGCGGAAGCGTGTGGGGAGCAACGGGGTTATGTCCTGCTCGACATCTCCCTCGGCCGGGTAGTTGACATCGGGGACGAGGAAGCCGCTCAGACCCGTCCCACCCGGGACGAATGACGGCATCAGCTCGTCCGTCCGCTCCATCGTATAGCCCACGCCGCTTTGCAGCCTATCGACATCGCGGTAGTTGACGCTCTTCCAGGGGATGGTCATCGCCGCCTGGCGCTTGTTGACGAGCGAGAAGTTCAGTGCGATGTCCGACACATACCAGACGGCGCCGATGATGTCGTCGGCATAGCGCCAGCGCTCATCCTCCTTGCCGTCGAGGTCGGTAAACGTCTCGCTCGTGATGCCCTGCCGGTAGCCCACGTCCCTGTCGCACGACACCTCGTCGAGCCTCACCTTATAGCGGACGACATACTCTGTCCGCGTCTTTTTCCGCAGGCGGATAGCCCCGTCTGCCAGTTGGGGCAGACAGCAGAGGAAAAGGAGGACGATGAGAACCCGCTTCATTCGGATGGATCAGAAGCCGAGGCCGAAGTACTGCCAGAAGTGTGTCTCGAGTGTTGCCCAACGGGCGACGGCATCGTCGTAGATGCGGCGGGTGTAGGCATTGAGGAGGGCACTGCGGCGCTCAGGCGTGGCATCGGAGACCTCAGCCTCAAGACTGTTTAGACCATCGAGGGATGATTTCTCGAGGGCGAGGACTTCACCGATGAGTTCGCGCTTGGTGTTCTGCCATTGCACCGTAGCCAGTTTGTTGGCCTTGCGGAACTGCCAGAGAGCCGTCGTGGGGTCGTAAGCCTTCTGACCGCAGCGGTCGTAGGCTTCCGGCAGACGGGTAGTGCCGCAGAAGACGGGGATGCGGGGGCTCTGGCCGGGATTGTCGAGCGAAAGCCAGCAGATACCGCCAACTTCGTCGGGCAACCAGTCGCGCAGCTGGGTGATGTGGGAGTAGGAACACCAGGCAACGGAGACCGTGCGACGGAACTCGATAGTACCTGGAGCCAGGAAGTTGAGGGTGCGTTGCAGGGTGCCGCCCAACCAGGGATTGGCGATGGGGCTGACGATGGTGTCGGTACGCATGGTGCCGTCGGCGTTACGGCGGGAAGTGGTCATGCGGACGTTCTGCGTCATGTCCATAAAGGTGCCCTCGAAGGTGCTGCGGAAGAGTTCCATTACGCGACGGATATCGACCAATGAATCAGGCTTCACGGAGAAGGGCAGTTCGTCCATATCGCGTGTGAGTCCCAATGAGGGAGCGAGGGCATTGAGGATGAAGTACTCACGGTCGGAGTAGTTGTGGCCATCGCCGTAGTCGGTGTGGAAGGCGCGCCAGAAGACGAAGTCGTCCTTCCCATCCCAAAGTCCATACTTCTGTGCAACCTTCTCGACGTTGTCGGAGGCCATGAAGAAGTCCTTGTCCTTGCGGTTGATTTTGCCAATGCGGGGGATATTGGCCGAGACGCCGACGTGGTCGTCGGGGATACGTTGAGCAGCCCAGATGCCGCCGATGCGGTCAGGACCTTCACCCATAATCTCCATCTGCCAGACCTCTTTCTTGTCGGCGATGGTGATGCACTCGCCGCTGTCGCCGTAGCCATAGGTCTTGATGAGACGTCCGATGAGACGGATGGCATCGCGGGCGTTGTCGCAGCGCTGGAGGGCGACACGTTCAAGCTCCTCGATAGTGAACATTCCCTTGGGATTCTTGAGGGTGTCGGGGCCGTCGAAGGTTGTCTCGCCGATGGCCAGCTGCTTTTCGTTAAGGCAGGGATAGCCGGTGTTGAGGTAGGCGTAGGTGTGTGTGGCCTCGGGAATCTGCCCGACAAGGCGCACACCGGTAGTGTCATCGCGGAAAGCGGTGTGCATGGTGCCGTGACGGACATCGTGGAGCGAGCCTTTGGGATAGTCGGCGGCTGGTTCGATGTAGGCCCAGGTACGGTAGCGGCCATCGCAGGTATGTGAGGTGACGACGGAACCGTCCGTACTGGCGAGTCGGCCGACAAGGATGCTGGTGCAGCTCTGTCCCTCAAAAGGGATCTCTTCTTGTGCGAAGATTGCCGCACTGCCAGAGAGCAGTGCGGCAAAAAGGAGGAGATATTTCTTCATTGGAAGGAATTACTTTACGTATTTGCGGATGGCCTTGAGGGCAATGGGCTCCATGATGGCATAGCCGTCAAGGGTGGGATGGCAGCCGTCGGTGGAGATACCGTCCTTCATCGAGCCGTCTTCCTTGGCCAGCGCAGTCCAGTAATCGACGTAGTCAATCTTGTTCTTCTTGGCGTAGTCCTGAAGCATGGCGTTGAGGGTGCGGATGGTGCCTGCCGCATCCTTGACCTCGCGTGCCCAGCTGAAGCCGGCGCAAGGAGGAACAGAGCAGATGAGGGGACGGATGCCGTGAGCCTTAGCCAGCTCGCACATCGACTGGATGTTCTGTACTACGTGCTCGAGGGTGATGACGCCGTTGTTTCCTGCCACGTCGTTCGTTCCCGCCATGATGAGGACGAGTTTCGGCTTGAGGTTGATGACATCAGCCTGGAAACGGACAAGCATCTCGGCAGAGGTCTGTCCGCCGATTCCGCGGCCGGCGAAGTTATTCTCTTCGAAAAACTCCTTGTGCATGCTGGCCCAGTTGTCGGTGATGCTGTTGCCCATGAAGACGACTTTTGGGGTCTTGGTCAGCTCGGCATTGGCTTTGGCGTAGCGATAGAAGCCGCCCCAGTCGCGGTTGCGCTGCCATTCGCGGTTCTTGGCGTTGAAGTGACGCTCGAGTTGCTGGTACTCATCACCTGTGATTTTCAGTGTGACTTCGTTCTGCTGGGCCATCATGGCGAGAGGCAGAATGAACAAAACGGAAAGGATTGTTTTTTTCATTTTAATCATGAATTATAAATTGGGGATTAATAGTTGACTTTGATGTATTTCACACCGTGCGTGGGGATGAAGTAGTTGGTGTTGGAGGTGGAGAGATCCTGCTGACGCCAGAGGTCGCGGACGCTCTGTAGGCGGCTGATGCCGAGGTCCTTGAAGTAGTGGCGGAGATCGACCTTCAGGTTGTCAGGACCGACGTTGAAGATACCGATAGCGTGTGAGCCGTCGGCGAGGGGACGTACCCAGATCTGGACGTCACCATCGATGACTTCCGGCTTGGCCTGGATGCCGAGGACATCCTGATTGATGGCGTTGACCTCATTGTTGCAGAGGAGGTTGATGGTGAAGTCGTCAATCTGCGAGACATCGCAACCGATGAGCATATTGGCGGCGAGGAGGGTCCAGAGGCTGATGTGGGTATATTGCTCGTCGGGGGTGAGGCGGCTGTCGCGGAGGTTGTTACTCCAGCCCACTTTGCCTACGATAAGCATATCGGGGTCGTTCCAACGGCCGGGCTTGGCATAAGGCTGGAGCTTGGCCTGACGGATGAAGCCGATGTCATACATCGAGCGCCATGTGTCGGTGATGTCGCCGGTGGTACGCCAGCTGTTGGCATCGACGAACTCGCCCCACTCCCAGACTTTGCCCATACCATACTGGCAGAGGCTGTAGAAAATATCGCGAGGCTGGTCGCGGAGGAACTTCTGCATGAGCAGATAGGGACGGACATAGGAGGCCGTGCTGTGGTAGCGCTCCTTATCATATTCGCGTCCGTAGCCGCACCAGTCGTACTTCAGGTAATCGACGCCCCACGCATTGTAGGTTTCAGCATCCTGCTGCTCGTGGTCGATGGAGCCGAGATAGCCACCGCAAGTGCGGTCGCCGGGAGAGGAGTAGATGCCGAACTTGAGGCCGTTGGCATGGAGCCAGTCGCCCAAACCCTTCATGTCGGGGAACTTATCGTTCGTGCCGATGGTGCCGTCGGGGTTGCGTTCAGCAGCCTCCCAGGCATCGTCGACGTTGATATACTGATAGCCGTAGTCGGCCAGACCCTTATCGACGATGGCCTGTGCGGACGACATGACTTTCTCCTGCGAGACGCTCAGGCCCCAGCAGTTCCAGCTGTTCCAGCCCATCGGGGGGGTGAGGGCAATCTGGTTGCCGACCTTGAGGGTGAACTCCTGCGTGGCTGTGCCTTTTGCATTCTCGGCCTTAACGGTGAAGGTGAGCGTGGCAGGACGATTGATGGTGCCGCTCAACGAGCCGTTGTCAGGATTGAGCGTGAGACCTTCGGGAAGCTTGTCGGCCGTAATCTTCATGGGACGATCGCCGCTGACGCCGAACTTAAAGATGACGGGGCTGCCCGGGCGGACGCCATAGACGGCGGCGGTGTTGAAGCGCGGAGCAGCAGGGGCTGCGGGGGTAAGCAGGTATTTGGGAATATAGGTGCGGACAACGTTCTTGCCCGTGCTCTTGTCGGTGAAGGTGACCTTAACGCTGGAGATTTCCGAACGGTCGTAGGGGACGGAGAGGGTTGCCCGTTCCCTTTCCTTAAGCGTGACGTCTTTCTTGACGGTATTCAGCACCTTACCCGTTTCAGGGTCGCTGACTTCCATCACGGCCTGGCCTTCCAGAACAAGGGGATAGGTGTTCGTAAGGGTGACGTTGCAGAAATCCTCCTTCTCGCGGCTTTCTTTGAAAGCGAAGGTGAGCCCATCGGTGCGGGCAGGGACGCGAACGACGATGGGACTGTCGAAGAGACCGCCAGGCTCGTTGCCGCTAAAGACGCGGAAGGCGAGCAGGTTGTCGGCATCCCACTTGATAGCGGGGTCGTCGGCCTTGACGCTGAAGGTGAGAGGACGGCTCCAGGCAGACGAATAGCCTCCCCGGTCGGTGGGGAAGCGTCCGGATTTGCCAATCAAGGTGCCGTTGAGGAACACTTCTACGGCATCGTCGGCCTTGGGGAGGTCGAAGATAACGACTTCCTTCGAGTCAGCTTCGTCGAGGAGCGACTTGGGGATGTTGACGTGGGCACGATACCAGCCCCAGACTTCACCATCGACATCAAGCCCCTGGTCGGTCCAGGTCTGGGTGACGTCGAGCGTCTTCCAAGAGGAATCGTTGAACGAGGGCTGAGCCCATTCGGTGTTGTCGCCAAGCTGGAACTTGGCCTTCTTGACTGAGGTGTCCTCGGTTAGTGCTTGGGTAGGAGACTGGCAGCACGCAAACCCGAGGGCGAGCAGTAGTAATGCAGTTTTTTTCATTGGTTTAGGAATTAATGGGTGAAAAAGATGTGCAAACATACACATTTTTTTTCATATTCCCATCATTTCCCAACTTTTTTTCATTTTTCGTGCTCTAAAAGCCGTTTTCGGGCGACCTGCTCCCACTCTGTCCCTTTGCGGCCGTAGTTGGCGTAAGGCCAGATGGAGATGCCGCCACGGGGGGTGAAGAAGCCGGTGACCTCGATGTATTTGGGATCCATCAGGCGGATGAGATCCTTCATGATGATGTTGACGCAGTCCTCGTGGAAGTCGCCGTGATTGCGGAAGGAGAAGAGGTAGAGTTTGAGGCTTTTGCTCTCGACCATGCGGCGGTCGGGGATGTAGGCGATGCGGATCTCGGCGAAGTCGGGCTGGCCCGTAATGGGGCACAGAGAAGTGAACTCAGGGCAGTTGAAACGTACCCAGTAGTCGTTGTCGGGATGTCGGTTCTCGAAGGTTTCCAACACTTCGGGGGCGTAGTCTTGCCGATACTCGGTCTTCCGTCCTAATGCTTGCAGATGGTCTTGTTCTCGTGACATATTGTAAGATGTTTATTTTGCAAATATTCTTCCAGGCCTTTGCGGCGGAGGTAGCAGGCGGGGCAATGGCCGCAGCCGTCGCCGGGGATGCTGTTGTAACAGGTGAGCGTACGCTGACGGACAAGGTCGAAGACACCGAGGCTGTCAGCCAGTGCCCACGTCTCGCATTTGTCTTTCCACATCAATGGGGTGTGGAGGACGAACTGCTCGTCCATTGCGAGATTGAGCGTCACGTTCAGCGAGCGGATGAACGAATCGCGGCAGTCAGGATAGCCTGAGAAGTCGGTTTGCGAGACTCCCGTGACGATGTTCATGATGCCAAGTTCGCGAGCATGAACGGCGGCGATGGAGAGGAAGAACAGGTTGCGGCCGGGCACGAAGGTGTTGGGTGGGGTATCGGCAGGCTTTGTTTCGTCCATCGCTATGTTGCTGTCTGTGAGCGAACAGCCCGTGCTGAGCTGGCTGACAAAAGGAATATCGAGGACGGTAATGGGAACGCCGGCCTCGGAGGCCAACTCACGCGCAATCTCAACCTCTCGCACGTGTTTCTGGCCATAACGGAAGGTAATGGCATGAACCTCTGGCCATTGTGTCTTCGCCCAGAAGAGGCAGGTCGTGCTGTCCTGTCCGCCCGAAAAAACGACGAGAGCTTTGTTTCTGTCTAACATAAAAAGTCTAAAGGTCTTTAATTCTGAAGATGTTGTACGAGATGTTCGTGTCGTAGGCATCTATCCCTTCGCGACGCTTCATGTAGCGGACAACGCGAGTCGTCACCGGCAGGGCAATGACCTCGTAGAGCGTTTTGGCCGTCACTTGCAGCACCATCAGTTTGGCGAGTTCGTGCACGGGCATCAGTCCTGCGAAGGCCATCGGGAAGAAGATGAGCGAGTCAGCCCCTTCGCCTACGAGCGTGCTGAGGATAGCCCGCCAGGCAAAACGGCGTTCCTTGTCGCGCAGTTTCAGCCGGCTCATCACCCAGGCATTGAGGAAGGAACCGATGAGGAACGCCGTCAGGCTGGCTACAGCAATGCGTGGGGCAAGGCCGAAGACGAAGCGGAAGGCCTCGTCGCCCTCCCAGAAGGGGGCAGCAGGCAGCGCAACGGCAATTCCGCCCATTGTCACCACGAAAAAGTTCATCAGGAAACCCATCCAGATAATGAGTCTCGCCTTGCGGAAGCCCCACACCTCGGCGATGCAGTCGTTGATGATGTACGAGATGGGGAAGACGATAAAGCCGGCCGTCATAGAGAACGAGCCAATCTGGACAATCTTCGTCTCAAACAGGTTGGCGGCGATGAGGCACACACAGAACAGTATCCCCATAATCATGAAGGATACGCTTACGGTTTTCGTTGTTTTTTCTTGCATTTTTCTTGTTTTTTACGTGGTTCTCAAGCACACGGGGTAAAATTCCTAATTTCTAATTCCTAATTTTATAATTATCTGAAGAGTTTTCGTGTCGAGCCGTCGGCCCGCTTCTCGATGCAGAGGCCCTTGGGCTGCTCCAGCCTTCGTCCGTGAAGGTCGAAATAGGTACTGGCTGACAATTCATTGTTTACTATCTGCGGTCTGTCGATTACCGTATCGTCTTTGTCAATTGTGAAGATGTAGGTGTTCAGACTGCGAGGAGCCAGCTTCAGCATCAGTTCCTCCACCGGCTCTTCAATGTCGAGCGGTACTTCCTGGCAGAGGGCATCGTTGCCCGTCGATAGCAGGAGGGTGCCGCTTTTTACCTTGAAAGGAAGTATCAGCTTCAGGTCGTCCTCGCTCTTGGTGGTGTCGATGGCCATTACGATGAGCGAGTCGCCCTTGATATAGGCCGAAGTCTCGAATTCAGCATTGGTGGCTACGGCGACATTCGATTTCGAACCGATACGGGTAGCTCCCGTGACGTGCTTCGAGAAGTGCGACATCACGTAAGCACGCGGAAGAAGTTTGTTCTTTGTGTTGCCGGGATTGTACTTCGACTCACCCGTACCGACAAAAGCCCAGTGTGCGCGCATATACCAATATATATAGCCCGTGCAGCCCGACACCATACACTCGTTGAGCTCTTCCGCAAAGAGTAGCTGCTCGTGCCAGTTGGGCAGGCGGTCGATGTTGTCCGTTACGGAATGTTCTGTCATCCAGACCTCTTTGCCGTATCTTTCGGCCAACGTAGAAGCACTCTTCATGTTACCCAATGGCGGATGGCCGTAGAGATGACCCGCTATGATGTCAATCTGATTGCGTGCCTCCTCGTTCCTCAACAGCATGTTCGAGTAATTGGGCTCGAAGCCGAGCGGCTCGGCGCTGATCAGGCGCACACCCTTGAACTTCTCCCTGTCGAGCATGTGGGCGTAGTTCTTCACCAGGTTGAGCTGTTGCTGAGGCGTGTAGAGACAGCCCGAGTAGCTGACCCACCAGTCGGGTTCGTTCTGGATGGACACCGCATCGACATCGACGCCGTTTTTCTGCATGTAGTCGAGGAACGTGTTCAGCCAGGGGAAGAACTTTTCGTAACAATCCTGGCGCAGCTCGCCACGCTGGTTACCCTGATCGTCGCTGTTGCCCCCTTGGGCACTCCCGTTGGTCTTATAATCGCCAGGAGGCGACCAGGGTGTGCCGAAGACAATGCCTCCACGTTGCTTGACAATCTTCGCCGACGGCAGTGAACCCTTCCAGTCGTACGGCGAATCCCAGTTGTTCCATTCAGGGACAATGACGTCGCCGATGAAGTTCGGCGAGATTTCCATTCGCATGATATTCAGTCCTATGGGCGACTCCTTCCCGTAAAGCAGTTTGACGGGTTGGGTGTCTGTGCCGAACGGGCACATAGCACCGTCGCACGCCGCAGCTCCGAAGCCTGTAATTGTCTGATAGCGGTCCTCGGTCACCTTGACGATGATGACTTTCGCTTGGACAGCCCCAACCAGCGCCAGCACAAAAAGAGAGGTAAGAATCCGTTTCATTGATGAGCACATATAGAATTTCGCCGCGAAGGTACTGCAAATCGGGCTAATCTGCAAATAATCCCTACAGAAATCACCGAAATCACGGAAATAACTCGACTAACTAGTAAATTTCTGTGTTTACTCTCGTAGACTTGTTGACCCGTTGACTCGTAGACTTTCTTCATCTCCTTAAGGGAGTGAAGAGGTGTTTTTTTGCGCCCTGCCCAGAAAAAATTTGTTCCCTGCCCAGGGAAATAGTTTTTCCTCCGCAGGCAGCTATTTTTGCGCGATAGGCTTCGCGCAAATTTACCCAGCCCTTTCCGCAAAAATTCAACGGCCTTTCTGCAAAAAAGATTGTTTTTGCGAAAAAACGGCTAACACTTAACATTTCCCTTGCAATATTCTGTTAATTAGACGTTCAGATGTGTTAGGTGTTGTCTGAACACCTAACACACAGGTAACAAACACTAGACATCGTTCCCCATATCTTGATTCGAAGTCTATTAGGTAGGTGTTGTGTTAGGTGTATGTTAGGTGTTTGTTACCTGTTTGAGCAACACTTAACACAGATAACAAACTATGCCCCATTAGTTTATGAAGTCAATGTTCGGTGTTGACCTATTTTTTTGATAGTCAACCCAAATCAGGAAATCTGTTGAAGCAAGGGCGTAACCTCAGCGCGACGGCACTTGGCTATCAGTGCGGCGGCACCGCGCTGCCAGTGAGAAGGCACCTGGCTGCCAACGCAGTGCCGCCGCGCTGGCAGTAAAACCGCACTTCACAACGGCGGATGAAGAAGCAGGTCGGCGAGTTTTGTGAACGCACAAGCACACCTTAGTCTGGAGTTGGCTGGCGGCTCTTCGTTCAGTCGTTCAATCCACCGTATATATAGGTGGATTGAACGACTGAACAAAACAGCTTGTCGCGGGTCAGAAGGCCAAAGCCGTTTTGTCGAAACTTGTTCGTTCTTGTGAGTTCCCGTTCGTTCGTTCTTCCTATATATATAATAAAGGAGGAAGAACAAACGCACAGGAACAAGTCGGCGATTCTCGTTTGTTGTTGGAGCCGCTTTATATATAGGCGGCTCCAACAACAAACAAAAACCTTATTGCGGGCTTATTTTTCTACCTTTTTGTTTGAAGTATGAAAAAGTGTTCCTATCTTTGCAACGAAGTTTACTCTATTGGACAGGACGGCTTCATTTGTTATTCCATCTGATTAAACATGAAAAGAACTACAATTCTATTTCTTACACTTCTTACGATAGTATTATCCGTTCGTGGGCAGATTGCTGTTGAGTCGTTCAGACTTTTGGAAACGGATTTGACCGCAATAACTAATGGCACGCAAGAGACCGACCAGAACGGTGAAGTGGCAGCGCTCATCAAAGTTGTTACTACTCATCGTGACTTTGTTTTTGATGGTGGAATGTTAGGCATTGTCAAGGTCATTGTCAAGCCTTCTGAGTACTGGGTGTATGTCCCTCGCAAGTTGATGAAGATTTCCATCTCACATCCTTATTTGGGTATGTTGCGTGATTATTATTTCCCGTTGCCCATCGAAGGTGCACGAACCTATGAACTGGTGCTTCGTGTTGGCCAACCTGCCACTGTACTTTCAAATTCTTCTAAGAAACGGGAGATAACACTGTGCGTTACACCTCCTAACGCTACACTTTTTATAGACAGCGAGGAAAAAAGTCTCAACGAAAAGGGAGAATTCACTGGCAATCTCCCCGTGGGAAACCATACTTATTATGCTGAAGCCGCTGATTACGAAAGCGATAGCGGCATGCTTGAAGTGAAGGACGAGGCTAACGAACCTTTTCTCATTCAGTTGAAGTTGCTTCCGCCCATTTACGGTTTTCTCCGTGTTGAGACTGAACCGATAGGTGCCATAGTCTATGTGGATGACAAGGTTGTCGGTGAAACGCCCTGCGACTTAGATACTCTGAGCAGGATTACCATTGGCGACCATGAAATCAGGATTACCAAAGAAGGGTATGACACCTATACTACCACCGCTAGGTTCGACCAAGTAAGCGGCACCATTCTTTCTGGTATCCGACTGACGCAATCGTTTGAGGGCTCTATCCTCTCTCATCCCAAAGCAAGACTGATGTTTGACGACATGGATGTAGGAAGGACACCGTATTCGGCCCGTTTTGTTGTGGGTACTCACCATCTTCGTTTGGAGCATAAGGGCTATGAAGTTTTTGATGAAAAGGTACGTCTCTCGTCCGAAATGCCTAATCCGATATTCCGACTCACACGGAAGCCCCTTTCACAGACGATGTATTATATCGGTGCCGAGGCGCATGTGGGGGGAATTCTTGCCGCCGATGCTGTTGCCGGATTTTACATAAGTGGCTTCAACGGCGAGTTTCGCGTCCGCTATCCATTATCAGCCTCGGCTACAGCTTATTACAATATTCGCTCCTCTGACGATATGGCCAGCGAACCTCATGCACTGACGGTTTCGTCAGGATTTTCCTTGCAGGGGCTTTGGGGTTATGGCATCCGTGTTGGAAAGTTATTCCGTATGACGCCTGCAGTCGGTATACGCGCCACGACACTGAAGGGTGTTACCGAAGACGGTTCAATTAGCGACCAGCGTACGTATGTACTCAGCGGCGTGGCCACAATAAAGGCTGAATATGCTCTCACGCCCTTTGTTAGCATCGTAACAGCACCAGAATTCGCCTTGCCTTTTAGCAAAAATGAGTTCATAAGCACCGTCGAGGGCGTCCTTACCGAAATCAAAGGATGGTACGGCGGAGTCGGCGTGAACGCAGGTATCCATTTCAACTTCTAAAACATGCAGCCACAATGAAACAGACCATTCGACACTCCTTTTTTGATATGCGCATTATCTTCCGTGCGTTCTTTGTCATTTGCATAACATTCCTTTCGGTTTCCTGCGTCAACGATGTCAACATAAACTGGTCGAAGGTATGGATGTTCCGTGCGCCCCACTATTTAGATGTGTTGGAGAAGAGTTGTATCTTTTCTGATGCTGCGGGAGGAACAAAGTCCATCCACATTATCTCTACGAACACCCCGTGGGAGGTGACAGATGTACCGACTTGGCTCAGCGTAGATAAGAAAAACGGTGACGAAGGAGTAACGATAAACGTAACATGTGAGGCGAATCCCTCCACCACAGAAGCCCGTGCGGCACTGCTTACCATCCGTTCCACCAGTGAGGAGTGGGAATACAGTGTTTCAGTCTCCGTCTCACAGGTGCGTGCCATCCAACAGGCCAACCCCGAGAGCATCTCTGTTACTTTCGACGGCAATGGTGGCAGACAGGTTGTAGCGGTTACAAGCAACGTTACGACCTGGCGGGTGTCCTCTTCGCAGTCGTGGCTCGCGGCAGAGAAGAATGCCGACGGTTTATCCGTCATCCTGGTTGCAACTCCTAACCCGAACAGCACTTCCCGCCGCGCCTACGTGACCGTCAGCACAGACGACTCCGATCAACAAATCACCGTTGACCAGCGGGCAGGCAACATCTCTGCCACGTTCGACAGGCTGACCTTTACTCACGAATCCTCCTCACAGACGATAATCGTCACATCCGATGCTCCATGGATGGCTCAGACCGCTAGTGGATGGGTAGAGACGTTACCCTCGTCGGCAAGTGAGGGCACCACCGAGGTGAACGTCCGAGTCTTAGCCAACAATTCGTTATCTGAACGCTCAGGCTACATCTACTTCGTTATGGCCGATGACAACAAGGTGGAGCTACCTGTATCGCAGGGAGCCATCTCTTTCTCCCTCTCGGAAAAGGCACTTGACTTTGCCCATAGCGGGGGAGAGAAAACTATTACCGTTACAACCAATGCCAACTGGGAGCTTCTCTCCGACCTCCCCGACTGGCTGACACTCTCAGCGAAGGAAGGTAACGGAACCACCGAAGTACATGTAACGGCAAAGGAGAATAGGGATGATTCCGCCCATCCCCGTTCTGCCACCATTAGTTTCACGCCAAAGGAAGTGGGAGAGTGCTTCGACGTAATAGTCACCCAAGAAGGACAGCAGATGAATATCGGCATAACACCCCTACAGTTTACAAACAAGGGTGGTTCATCATCATTCTCATTTGAGGCAACAGGCAATTGGACCGTCACGTCCTCTGCACTTTGGATAAGCCTCACTCCATATTCGGGGTCGGGAAGTGCCACTTGCGAGGTTATCGTGGAGGAAAACACAGGGGATGAACGCGAGGCAGAGATTATCCTTTCTTTCTATGAAGATACGTATCGCATTCCCGTCATCCAGCAAGGGAGTTTCGTGACTCTTTCCACAAACGGTCTGCGGTTCGGCTCAACGGGTGGTTCTTTGCAAGTGGATGTGTCTTCCAACATGCATTGGGATGCCAATATCAGAGATGGCGCAAACTGGTTGGATATAAACCCAAAAACGGGAGAGAACGATGAGAGCCTCATTGTCACAGCTTCGGATAATCCTTCGACATCGGATAGGCAGGGTGAAGTTGCAGTCACTCCTAAAGATCGCCAATCTATCATAATGTCGGTGGAACAAGATTCTAGATATCTGAATGTGTCTACAACAAGTGTGAACCTCACAGCATGGGGAGGCGGCAGCGAGCTGATAACCGTTGATACGGATGGTACCGTTGAAGTAACGACGGATGCTGATTGGCTGACAATAAACATGATAGATGATAAGAGTTTCATAATTACTGCGACGAAAAACAATACAACGGCGGAGCGTAAGGGAACGATCGAGGTGTCACTCACCGACCTTGTCTCAGGGGAGATAAACAAAACCATCTCCGTTTCGCAAGATGTCTATAAATTGCTTATCAATCCAGAGGAAGTATCCTTTACCGTAGCAGGAGGAACATCAGAAGTAATCGTCGAAACTGACGGCACATTTGACATAACAACGGACGCTGATTGGCTGACAATAAACATTGTGAGCAGTCATAGTTTCACCTTGACAGCCGTAGAAAACACCTCAAATGTTCGTACGGCTACGGTGGTGGTCTTTTTGACTAACATTACGTTGGGTGAAGTGAGCCAGATTGTTTCTGTAACTCAAGAGGATGGTCTGATGGATCATACTTACGTTGATCTTGGTCTGCCCTCCGGGACTTTGTGGGCCACGACGAACGTAGGTGCCAACTCCCCTGGGGATTTTGGTGATTTTTTCGCTTGGGGTGAAACTGAAACGAAGGAAGAATATAGTTGGAAAACTTATAAGTGGTGCAATGGCGACGAGACCAGCTTAACCAAGTACAACACCAACAGTTCAAACGGTATTGTAGATAATATGAAAACCCTGTGCCTCGAAGACGATGCGGCCAACGCCAATTGGGGCGGAAGATGGCGCATGCCAACCTCTAACGAGGTGAGTGAGTTACAAAACGAAACTTACAGTACTTGGACTTGGACAATACAGGGCGGCCACAATGGGTACAAAATAACCAGCAACAAAAACGGAAACTCCATCTTCCTCCCTGCTACGGACTGTGCAGACCAGCATCTTGGAACAGGAGAAACCACTAATGGCACTTATTGGACATCATCTCTCTACTTTGGAAGCGACACAAAATATGCGCAGATTATGGATTTCAATAAGTGGAACGTGAGAATGGGTTCTGGCGGCCTCCGGTACAAATTTCTCAGTGTTAGGCCTGTTTATCAGAAATCTTTATTTGTTGATGTAGCCGAGAAAAGCCTTGCCTTCGATGTGGCAGGTGACACGAAAGATGTATATTTGACAACAGACTTCCCCTGGACGTCGGCAGTGAGCGATTCATGGATCACAATCTCCCCTTCATCGGGTACGGGGGTGAATAAGAGAACAAAAATTGTCATCACGGCCGACGAGAACACCGGTTTGGAACGTACAGCTGTTGTCACGTTTATGGTCGGCTCTTTCTCCACCACGATATCCATTTCACAATCAAGTTATGAGATGATAGACGGAGGTTATAAATCAAAGGACGGTCACTATTATGTAGATTTGGGCCTTCCCTCTGGCCTTCTCTGGGCTGCGATGAATATGGGTGCCTCCACACCATGGGAATATGGCGATTACTATGCTTGGGGCGAAATAAAGACTAAGGAGAGCTACACCTGGAAAACCTACAAATGGTGCAACGGCAGCGAGACCAGCCTCAGAAAGTACAACACCCAAAGTACCTATGGTGCGTTCGACAACAAGACCATCCTCGACATTGAGGACGATGCCGCCTGCGTAAACTGGGGTGGCAACTGGCGCATGCCTACGCCTGATGATTTGAAGGAATTGATAAACACCTCGAATTGCACTTGGACGTGGACAGCACGAGGTGGGCACAATGGATATAAGGTAACCAGCAATAGCAATGGTAATTCCATCTTCCTTCCTGCGGCGGGTACCCTTTGGGAAACTGATTTCTACGAAACGGGCGTCCAAGGCTACTTTAGGTCATCATCACTTGGCGAGTCTTTCCCGGTCAGCGCGTGGGGAGTGTATTTCAACTCTGACCTCGTAAACACTGACGGTCTAAATCGTGCTCGCGGTATACCTATCCGTCCCGTCTGCCAACCGTAGTGAATCTACCTCAAACTGGAAGATAGTCGGAAGAATGTAGGTTGTGTTCTTTAGTAAAACGGCCTCTTGCTGCGAGAGGAAGACCGCTTCTCTCATAGTAAAAGGCCGTTTCTCTTTTTGTATGCAGGCTGTCTTATTAAATAAGACCATAAGAATATTGATGGAAGAGGGAAGAAGTAAGAAGGCTGAAGGAAGAAGAAGGGGTAAGAAGTAAGAGGTAAGATGGAAGAAGGCTGATGGATGATGGCTGTATTTTTAACTTTTTTTTATAATTGAACGCTGTTTTTGGGGTTCCGTATAAAGGGCGACGAAAGGGCGAAGCAATGGCGAAGCAATGGCGACCGAATGGCGAGATAAGAGAAAAACGCGATTAACGTGCAAAATCGCAGCCGATCGGGGTAAATTTCCAAGAAAAAAGTCAAGACAGAACTCTCACCCGTATGCGCCCACAACCCCTTGTCGGGGCGGAAAATGCCCCAGAAGCACAGGTTTCCGTTGGAAAAAGAGTGCAAAAATCGCTCAAATCCAAAAAAGTGCCAATAAAACCAAAAAAATGTTTATTTTTTTATATCGAGGGGCAGGTTTAACACACGATAATCATCCTTCTTGGGGTCGTCTTACCCTTTCCTTACCTTACCGAATCTTTCTCGAAGGTCTCTCGAACCCCTCTCGAACCCCTGCCGAATCCCTACCGAACCTCTGCCGAACCACAGCTGAATTTTCGACCTTTTGACTTATTGACTTTTCGACTATAATTTGTCCTCCAGGTCCATCGGTTCTAGGAAAGAAGATCTGTGACTTATACTCCACAAAACGATATTTTTTCTTAAATTCTTTTCCTATACTCCACAAAATGCATTATCTTTGCACGGATTTTAATAAAGATTGTATGGAAAATATCAGTAGACCCGATTATGTGGAAAAAATAGAAAGGCTTTATGGTAAAGGTCTTATCATTGCTTTGACTGGCCAGCGAAGAGTGGGTAAGAGTTTCATTATGAAACAACTCATTCAGCGTTTGGAGGAGAGCGAAAAAAAATGTAATATCATTTATATTGATAAGGATGATGAGAAGTTCGCAGCTATTCGAACGCATAGTGAACTGACGGAATATGTCGCAGAGCATTTGTCTGAGAGCATTCCCAATTATTTGTTTGTTGATGAGGTTCAGAACATTGCTAATTTTGAATTGAGCCTCCGAAGTTTTCATGCAAAAGAGGAATGCGAGATTATAATATCGGGAAGCAATGCCAAAATCTTGTCGAGCGAACTATCAACTTATCTTTCGGGACGTTGTGTGGAATATCACATTCAAAGTCTTGACTACGTTGAGTTTCTTTCATTTCATCATCTTCCCGACGATAATCAATCATTACTAAGCTATCTTTCTAACGGTGGAATGCCACAACTCAGCCGCATTGGGCTTGATGAAAGAGACCTGATAGACGATTATCTGAAAAGTGTGTATAATACCATTATATTAAAAGATATTGTTGAACGGGAAGAAATACGCAATGTTCCCTTATTGAAAAATCTCGTGCGATTTCTCGGAGATAATGTCGGTAAGATTATTTCGGCTTCCAGTGTCGTGAGATATTTGAAAGGGCAGCAGATAGATTCTTCGACAAAAGTCATTCTTAACTATCTGGAATATCTGTGCAATGCGTACATAATTAATCGTGTGAATCGTTACGACATTCATGGAAAGCGGTTATTCGAATTAAATGATAAGTTTTATTTTGAAGATATTGGCATTCGGAACAGTCTTATAGGAAGCAATCGTTTGCCTAGTATTGAAAAAGTGATTGAAAACGTCGTTTTCCTGCATCTTATCCGTTTAGGGTACGACGTCACTGTTGGGCAATTACAAAAAAGTGAGATAGATTTCGTTGCACAAAAAAAGAATCAGACCCTTTATGTTCAAACGACTTATTTGCTTTCGACAGAAGAGACGATAAAAAGGGAATTCGGAAATCTATTGCTAATCGCCGATAATCATCCTAAGATAGTTGTTTCAATGGATGACCTTTTTGATGGAACGAACTATCAGGGAATACGTCATTATCATTTACGTTCGTTTCTCCAAATGAAGGAATTGGGATAATTAAGTCAGGGGAACGTACTATTGATGGATGATGAAAGAGAGAATAACTCTTAACCCTTAACCCTTAACTCTTAATTCTTAACTCTTAACTCTTAACTAAAATCAAGGACTATGAAGAGTTTCAAATCCATTGCGTGGCTCATTTTGATGCTGGTTTTGGTCCAGCCGCAGTTCCTTCAGGCTGGAGAACCCTGTAGGATTCCCGCTGTGCCCGACTCGGCTTTGCTACATCATCCGTTTAACGCGGCCGATAGGAAGATGTTCCTTCAGCCCGCAGACATCTTCTATCCTGAGACATGGTTTCACTTCGTCAACGGTAACGTGAGTCGCGAGGGAATCACCCAAGATTTGGAGGCTATTGCGCAGTCGGGCATACAGGGTGTACAGCTGTTTCACGGACGTATGAACGACGATGTATGGCCCGGTACGGAGGAGTTCATTGAATGTCTGACGCCCAAGTGGGAGGAATTGGTTCGCCACACGGCTACTGAGGCACACCGTCTGGGGATGCGCTTCAGCCTGCAGACCTGCCCGGGTTGGGCAATGAGCGGAGGGCCGTGGATCAAACCCGAGCAGGCCATGCGACACCTCGCCTATACTCGCACGGATGTGGAAGGGGGGCAGGTGGTGGATTCTATGCTGCCCATTGATGCCAAGGAGGATTGGCGTAATTGGCAGGACATCTCTGTCTTAGCCTTTCCTATGCCCCAGGGCGATACGGGCCGTTACTGCGAGGTGGAAGAGGTTGAGGCTGACGACCACCATCAGGAATGGACGGCGCTGCTGAAGGATGGCAAGGACTTTGTGATGCCTCCGACGCAGCCCGGCAGGCCGTATCGCTTCTGTCTGAAGTTCAAGAACAGCGAGCGACCCCGCTCGGTGGAGTTCAACCCCATCAACGATTTCAATCATCCCTTCTCCGTGCAGCCCGATATTCACGTGCGCATCACGGCTGGTGATCAGGTGCTGCTCGATTCCGACTTCCCATTTGCCAACTGGCAGGACTCGGAGAAGGGGATGACATTTGCCTTAAATCCTTCTGGCTCCTCC
>Ga0310690_10003415_pt1 | contig 23843 bp, 33 predicted proteins | sample AusTroGonzalo_MG_2_FD_207661 | JGI IMG/M metagenome (GOLD analysis project Ga0310690, IMG submission 207661) | Bovine rumen microbial communities from tropical cattle in Woodstock, Queensland, Australia - Gonzalo_04 (v2) (version 2) | ecosystem: Host-associated > Mammals > Digestive system >... | reverse complement strand
ATTAGTATAATGAGTAAGATAGAACTTACCATTTACAAGTACTTGTACGACGTCGCTATTATCATAATCACGCCACTGAGTAATTGGCCCGCGAACAATTTCTTGTCCACCTAACACGACATAACAGTAAGTAAATGTTTGAATATCATTACCACCAGTAATACGATTACCAGTTTGATAATAAGAAGTATTCCAATCACAACTAGCAAGCGCGAATACGCTCATTATCAGAATAATCACTAAAATACCAATTTTCCAATACTTTTTCATTTCTTATTTCTCCTATAAACTACTGCGGCGGTATAAATCGCCATCAGTATAATAACTAGTACGAATTTGAATTCTCTTACACTTAGTCCGAACATAAATCCTCCTTATCCATGATACTTCAGAAGATACTCTGGAGAAACACATTTGAAGGAATTGATACCATCAGGAGAACGGCATACAATACCTTCTTTCATTTCTCCATTTATAGTAGAAGGCTTACTATTTACATACTCACGCAATTCTTCAACAGTATCTGGAAGTATAAAGGCATTATCAAGAATTGGAACACACGGAACATGATATTTACTTTCAAGTAAATCTTTCATATCACAGCTATTCCAGCGTCCTTTATCAGAAGTAATAAGGTTGAAGGCGCGAAAATCATGTTCAGATAAACCGTAAGTATTACGCTGTACTCCATCACCAAAGGTTTCACCCTGAATAATTACCCATTCTATATTAGGCATATTATCTAGCATATTAGCTAAGACTTCAAACATATGATACTTATCAGCCATTTCCCAATAGATGTTGGTATCATAGTAACACGGTTTATCAATGCTATCAAAACATACATTTCGAGAACATACATAAAAGTCTTTCTTTCCAAACTTACCACGCTTCATGGTGAAGGTGGTGCTGGAACCATCAACTTTTTCAGTTACAATCCAAGGATTCTTATTCTGTAACGTCCAAACAATGTTTTCAATTCTCTCTTCGTCAGTTTTAGATACCCAGGCAGGCCAACCATTCTTCTTATCTTTCTTCTTCCCAAAGAAAAAGAACATTATTCTGCGGCCAAACTTATATTTCATAAGCCACCGCACGAAAGGCTTTTTGAAGATAGCGGGATGCCGCTGAGCCATTTTCTTATATTTATCTACTGGTGCGGATTTACGCTGATTATCTTCATCATCAGCATAGGTTACGCCGAGTTTCTGAGTAAGAAAACGAGATTCACCAGTTGCAAAGTGAACCATCTTTTTGTCATCCATAATATATGGAGACTTTTCAGTGAACTCAGAGCCATCACCAACGGTCCAGCCAAAGTCATCTGCGTGCATAAGCAAACCCTGAGACAAGGTCTTACACATCTTCAAGGTCTTTACCTTATAGTGACGTTTTTCAAGGAAAGCAAAGCACTCCTTATCAGAAGGCACACGAGAGTCAATCTCAAAGTAAATAGCGGGATCACCTACTTTGAACTGATCTTTCTGTACAATTACACGCCAACCACCAACCTGTGCGTGTTCAACACGATCGTAACCTGGAATAGGCTCAATACCATCAATAATAACTACGTAAGCGAGCTGCCGGATACCGTCTTTATCAAGCATTTACATCATCCTTTCTCTTTTTTACATTATTATTATACTAGAATTTCAACAAAATGTCAAATAATTTAGTATTCACGCTTGATATCATATACTAGATCAGTCCAGAAAAATTCACTCCAACTACCAACATCTATTTTAGTTAAATCGTCCTCTTTCCAGATACGAGTATAATACCATTTGAATTGTTTATCTTCTGGTTTATTTTCATTACGCTGATCAATAAATTTATGAATACAGTCATATACTTCATTCCAAGTATCTACTGCCGCAATAAGTCGCTTTTCTCCGCGCGCATTTTCAAACCATAGGTTTCGCATCTTTCTTTTCCTCGCTTTCTCTTATAACTCCATCATAGTTGGGATTGAATGGTACCCACAATATCGCTCCACACTGTGGGCATTTTATACATTGATTTTTACTTACATCGTTTGGTTCATATCCTATAAGAGCTCCACAACCAAAGTTACATCGGGCAATCTACCCAAAATATCTATTATATAATAGTTTCATCTTTCTTCAAAGAAGCACACAACGGAATATCATTGCGGCATCCCGCGGTACATCCCTCACAATAACTGCGCCGCCCGCAGTAATTTTTACAACAATATTCATATGGCGCATCATACATACAGCCATGACATTTCAGTTCACGTTTTTTAATTTCTTCCCATCGTTCATCATATCTTCGATCAAATGTTAAATTCATTTTTACACTTCCTTACAGTACCATACGATAGTTACTTTCGTACCATTTATTTCTTTATGTTCTTTTACTTTCATTTTCAGTCTAAGTACCATATTACACGGATAATCTTTGGCGCCTGTTTCCCAAACGTAAGTATTATTCATGGCATCATCAAGATAATACGTATGCTTCGTACCAAAGCGGCTTTCCTTTGTGCTCTTTTCTCTAACCGTAACTTCTTTTTGGAGCCATTCATCAATGGATCCTTGGTACTCGCTCGTCCCGCAAACATCAGTAGAAAGTAAATTAGCAACATATTTACTCACTTCTTCGTGTGATTTCATTTTATTACCTTCGTACTTTACTTCATCCCAAATAAGTTTGATAGGTTCAATTCCTTCGCTAATGCGAGGAAGTTCCAGTCTCCCTGGTGTATAATATAGAAAGGTGTTGTTATAACGAAGATTTTGAAGATTATCTTCTGCCCATTCTTTCAGATTATGTCCTTTATAAATGGTAATGAAACCTTCAGGACCGAAGCCAAAAGCATGACGGGCATCAAAATCCATAATATCTGTTTTTACGACTTCATCAGGATACATCCGCTTATACTCTGCATCAGTATACCAACGAACTTTTTTGATACCTTTTGGCGCGCGAACGTTTACATACATACGACCATTTTCTTTAAATGGTTCGCCTTCAATAGGAAAATTACTGTAAGTCTTCGCTACTGACATAATATTCCTCCATAATCATTTTACGGTACTTTTCGCGCAGTTCTTCATTCATATAATCTTCATAGGTATAATTCAGTGCCCGCATGATATCCTCAACCAGCATTTCAAGTTTCTCTTTCGTCATTTTTACATCTTCCTTTCTCTTTCTTATGTATATATTATAGCAGAATTTCAAAAAAAAATCAAGTGAAAAATTTCACTTGATTTTTAACATTGAGCGTAATTGGGCATTTTCATTGGCCAACTTTTGTATATGCTTAAGTAATTCTTCAATGTATGCGTCTTTATCTTCCTTAAGATCCTTGATTTTCTAAACTGTTTCAGCTAGTTTTTCATATTCTTCATTACTCATCAGCATATTATTCACCTCTTACCACGTATTCAAATGGTTGTTTTTCAAGCCAATTTCTAGTATATTTACTCACTGGATAATAGTAGTATTCTCCATCCGAAACCCATGCCTGTTCAATTGCGCGCTCAAATTCATCTCCTTCAATAAAGGTAATATATTCTTCTTTTGTCATCAGATTATGATATTGCCGCATCCAGTCTTCAACTGGCTGTGCTTCAAAGAATATATCATGAAGTTCAGCATCGTGTACAAAAGGTGTATCCTTATCTTCTAGTTCCATAAATTCTTTTGGAACAATAAATAGATATAAGCCTTTAGTTGTAATTTCTGGGTTCCGTCTTGACAATAATCCTACTAACCATTGCCCGTCATGTTTGTAAAGTACGCGTTTTCCTGCGTGAATATTGAGTTCCATTATTTACATATCTCCTTCAAGTATTGTTTGAATAAATCCATTTGGAAAGTATCAATTATTTGATTTCCTAATTTTTGAGTTTGTTCTTGTTCTTTAGTAAGTTGAAAATTATTTCTACATTCATCTAGCCATACAGCGATCTGACCGCATTGATTATTATATTCTATATCATTTTTAGGATCAGTATTTCGTTTAGCCATCATAGCAAGATCCCAATCTCCACCTGCGCGCAAATCTAATATCGCATTAGCATTGGGACTATTCATAAAATGATAATACATATCATCTAAACGTAAAGCATGAGAAAAACGTTTTCCAGCGGGAAGATTACGTTTTACTAATTGATGCGCCATACCTGCAATAGAATAAAGCATATGATTATAATTACAATGTATCATATTCCACATTTTAGTATTATCTTCAAGGTACTGTTGTAGAATAGATTTATACTTAGGATTATATGCCTTATATTTACTAGTAAAATATTCTATACTATTAGGCGATGCTTTTTTGAGCAAATTCAATGCTAGTCGAATATCTTTTACTTCACAATGTCCATCTTCTACTTCAAACATTCCAGAATAAGGCTCTTTAGCTTGCGCTAAATCTTTTATAGATGGTAAGATAAAAGTAAAAGTATCAATGTCACTTTGTTCATCATCTAAATCATAATTTTGACTGCCTACTAATGAAGTAAATACGACATGATGGCCTTTTCCCTTGACAGTTATATGATGATTTAGTACCGCTAGGAGAATTTTCTGGTCTTCTTCTTGCGTTTTACGATTATAACCATATGTATTAGTCATAATTTTCTCCTTTATTATTTTCTATAATTATTATAGCAGAAAATATGAAAAAAGTCAAGTATTAGATACTTGACTTTTTCTTATTATATAGGAGGTGTCAAAATGGGAGAGACAAAACGCTATTGATAATAGCATATCTGCTGCTATTTAGTTTCTCAAGCATCAGGGCCTCACCATCCTTGCCTGACAGGATCTGCTCTATCATTACAGGACTGAACCCGCTGACATAAGAGAAGCCATCACCAATAGCAGGAATATTGTTGTGGCGTGCGTCTAGGTTCCAGAAGATAATTCTGGGAGGCTTATAACCATAACGCTTCCACTTCTCTACTTGAGCTTCAATTACGGTATTGATCCGATTTGGACCGCCAGTATATTCTCCCCAATATCTGGGTCGATAGGAAGGAGTGGTTACGCATCCATTGAACTCCATATCACTGAAGATATAGAGGGTACGCGGCATATCTTCAGGTTTTACATGGTTCTTTACTGCTGTATTCAAGAGCAGATCAAATACAGCTTCAATGTTGGTACTTCCACCCCAATCAGCATTCTGTGCGCGCATAAACTTGTCATAAATGTCCCGTCCCTCAAACTCGACAAGTTCGGGATCATCACTAAAAGTGATGAAGTGATTATGGAATGGACCTTTTCCACGCTCAGCTATATACGCACCCATAGACACGGCAGCTTCAAGAGGAGTGCCATACATACTGCCGCTAGTATCTACTACGGCAATACCAGGCTCTTCTTTATCACCATAGTAATTAGGAAGATTATCCCAATACTTCTGCCAAGCCTGACGCTCGGTTTCAGTAGGATGGTATTTATTATAAATCTGATGAGCTATATCCACAGGATAAAGTACACCAGCATTTACCTTTGTTTCCTTACTAGCCATAAAAGCAGCATACCGCTCTTTGGTTTCTTCGCGCCGCATAAAGGCATTTTTATATAGCAGGCCAGCGCGAGAAGGAAGTTTATCAAAGGCAATCTGATCCCACTGCTGCTGACTCATAAGGGTCTCTACTAGATGACAAGCTTTACGTCCTTCAGTCAGCATTTTGCGATAAGCACGCTCGTTCATGCCTAATTCGCGCGCGAACTTACGTCCGCGTTCCTGAGTAATACGAGAAGAGGCGTTGATGGAAGGAAGCCATTTATAGAGTAAATGGTCCTGATTATCCTCAATAGCCCATCTGATATAGCCAATCATATGGGGTTCGAGTACGGTATCGAAAAGGACGAATAAATCATCCCAGCGTCCATACTCGCTTATTATAGGGATAAGATGTTCTGCTTCACCGGGATTTTCATTGGCAAGCCAGCGCAGACACACGCGGAAAAATCTACGTTCGCCTTGGCCACCACGTACGTCACGCAGATAGAAGAGACAACGAAGAGCCAGAGTGGGATCTTCCTGATATGCTTCTTTGAACATATCAATAATGTCATCATCTGAGCGCTTCCGCATGGAACCGCCCATACCAAACATATCCAACACCTTATTCAGTGTTGAATTATGTTTTACACCACCGTTTTCAGTATACCCATAGTTAGTTTCCTGTTTCATTGCTTTCAAAAATTCGTTCATTTTCTTTCTCCTTTTCATCTTGGCCTTCTACAAGGCTGTAGGTTATTCTAAAACTACAAGGTTCGCCGCATATTTCACACGGATGACCTATACGGCAATCAGAATAGTTCCAAATTCTTTCATCTTTCATAATATAATTATACCATAAATTATGTTTTTGTCAAATGTTTATTTCGGATATCTTCTTTTATCTGGTCAATGCTGACGGGGTAACAATTATGAGCATCCATTTCTACATGATAACAATTATCAGAGAAATCGTGCCACTTATCTTGCGTATGCGTATGCCCGCAAAGACACCATGTCTTACATAATGCTTTATCATCATAATTACCTACCTTGGTAGGATAGTGACTGAGATAAAAACGCCATTTGCCGTCTTTGAGTACAGTAGCATAAGAAGATTCTAATCCTGCTAAAAGTTTTATTCTTGGACATTCTTGGGTGATAAGTGTAATTTTATTATCTGTATCATGATTCCCACGTAGCCAAATCTGATTTCCATTTAGTGTATGTAGAAACGTAATTGCGCTATTTATATCAGTTAGTGCTATATCTCCTAGATTATAAACCGTATCATTTGGCTGTACAACACTATTCCAATTTTGAATAATAGTAGACATCATACTCCATTGTTCTGTAAAGCCACGTGGTTCAAATAGAAACGGTTTATTATGCCCAAAATGTAAATCACTTGTAAACCAAATCACTTCAATCATCCACTTCCATAATTTCTATCGCGCGTTCATCTTCATTCAAAGAAGGATAGCGAAAATCTCTAAACATATTGGAGAGAACAGTTTCTGGTACTCGTTCACGTCCTTCACGCTTAGAATTTCGCTCTTTACATAATTCCCAGCTAACATTCGGAACTACATATATAATTTGATAGTCCTTAGTATACATATCAAGAGCCTGAGTAAGTTTACGGCGTGAAAATTCATTCAAATGAGTAGCATCAGCAATCACACTTTGCCCTGCGGCAATATAGTTGGCAATCGCGCGAATAAACTCCTTGAATACTTTTTTTTCATTCTTGAAGTACGGTTCATCTTCCTTTACCATACTATAACGAATGTTATCACGAGAAACATAGCAAATTTGCTCATCTTCATGAATTTTCTTTTTCGCCCAAGTAGTTTTACCACATCCACTTGGTCCACACATAATATACAAAATAGGGGTCATTCTTTCCACTCCTCTCGCATTATCCAAGGTTCATTATCCATCGTTTCTATTGTTGGTCTATGGCTCCAATAACGATAACGTAATTGAATATCATCAGCCGCACGCATTTCATCTGGATATAAATACTCATAATAGTTAGCAATCAAACCGTTATACATCATCATTGGCATTAGGCGTGTTTGCCGTACACTTTCACTTTCTTCATCGTAGTCATGCTTTTCGCGCCAAACAACTGCTCCGTTAGGTAAATTCTCTAATTCATCAGGTGACATTACATGAATAGTTGTCATAGTCTCATCTCCTTACATAAAAATTATAATATAATTTTCATAAAAAGTCAAATAAAAAAGTTGGGACGGTTATGAAACCGTCCCGAAGTAAATTTGCCAGTCTTAAAGGGGCAACTTTTGCTAATAGCATTATCCCACTGGCGCCATTCGGTGGCGATTTTAGGTGCCGCCGCCTTCACACCTATGATACACAGTCGTTATTATACAGAGTGACTGGTACCTCTGAGGCCGATTTTACGAGCGTGGCCGCGTACTCGAATGCCTAGCGTTTCAGGTACTTTTTAGATTCCTTCTAGAAGGCTATCATTCACGCATTACTTATCAGTACCATAAGCCTTAGGTCTCACCCTATATAGGTGGATTCATCTTTCATATCCTGGACTCATAGGGGATGGTTACATATTTTTAGACCGCCTGCACCCATCGAGCGGTATATATCAATCGCAGAAACCGAGCTCGATTTCATCACGAGAGACAACATCTTCACAATCCCATTCACAGAGATAGAGGTCAATAATATAATCTTCACCAAAATATTCGACTAGTTTCAATGCGGCATTGCCATAATTGAGCGCATGAACAAGACCGGATTCATTCTCTTCTTTGGTATCATCGGGGTTCCAATACTTTACTTTGTATTTATAAAACATATTACCACTCCTCATACTGACTTTCGCCAAATACATCTTCAATAGATTTATCAAGATAACCACAGGCTGCGGCAAATCGTTTACACAATCTATGAAAAGTATAGATATTATATTCATGTTGAACTTGAACAGTCAGAGTAACATTTTCACCATCATTACTCTTACAGGAAAAAGTAAATATATCATCTTTCATAAAAATTCTCCTTTTAATTGATCTATCCAATTTATAAAATCAGAATAAGTTTTATTAGTAACGATTTCATTGAATGAAAACTATTTTTTCTAATAAGAAAGAGTATTCCAAATTTGATCATAGGAGGTAAAAAAATGAATAAAATCATTTAATAATTCATACTAATCTTGCTACGACAGCCCAGAAAAGATTTCTTTTTCATTATACATATCATATATTATAAAAATACTATCTAAAAAAAATTTTTTTGTTTTATTATTCATAAGGTAATCTCGTTTTGTCAACTCTTTAAATATTTCTATATAACTATTTAACTATGCTCGCTAGCCAAATACTCGTTGTTTTCTAGTACAACTTTGTGGATTCCATTTCCATAAAAATATAGGTATATGTGTATATAATATAGTTTTTCCCAATATTGCGCATAATACATTAAAATATAAATCTTCGGATATACTCAATTGCTCATTCCAATGTATATCCTGCGTTAATAAAAAATTTCTATTATAAACTTTCCCTTGGCATTGAAAACAATCAGCAGTTAGCTATCTGAATTGATAATTAAATTGTGGTTCCTCTTGAATAAATACTGATGAAAATAAATCAAAACCATTTTTAATAAAATTAAATATTATATTCAATCCATATAAACTAAAAAAAGCGTCATCAGCATCACAATACATAATATAATCAGCAGTAGCATATCTTAATAAGGCATTTCGTGTTCCAGAAACCCCGCGATGAGGTTCCTTATGATATTCTATATGAAAATTATAAGATGATAATAATTGATCAGATAATATTACATCAGATCCATCATTACAAATAATAACACTTATATCATTAAAATCTATATTGCGCTATACAGCAATACTATCTAATAATTCTTTTACTAATTTATCATCTTCTTGGTACTATGGGATAAGTATCTACAATTTCATGGTTGCCATTCCTCTATATGTATATTATGTTCTTTAAACCATTGTTGTATAGGCCAACGTTCACTGCAAGGATTTTGTGGTGTTTCATAAACTAATAGCGCGAAATCTAAATCATTTATATTCTCGTCTTTCATAATATGTGTAGCTAGCTTGCCCAAACTATTCTGAATATTTATAATATTCAAATTATCTAACTGTGCTTTGTATGTTTTCAAAAACGCACAATCTTCTGGATGTTTAGGATTACATTCACCACGACATAATCCTTCACATTGTTTTCCGGGTTTGAATGGTGGACAATCTACACATATAACTCCACGTCTATCTTTACCCATCGGGCGCCATCTAGGATTCCATGCGGCAGTTGATAAACCAACTAAATTAGTAGGAAACTTACGTAATTGCGCGAAATATGATGTATATATTTTCATCCAACCCACCACTCCGCTTCTGGTACTTTTGCTTTTTCAAACTTTTCTTTTTGACTATTCCAAACATAGTACTGACATTTAGAAGGAGTTACACAAGGATAAAGCCCAGGCACGACTTCCTTTATCATTGCGGCATGGGCATAATGATCCTGTAAATCACACCAGTTCTCTTCTACCGCTCGAATAGCGGTTTCTTTTTCATAATAAAAACCCACTCGTTCTGAATTACCATACTCAAAGAAACCAGCTTCATCTAATGTCCATTCTTGACTGTAAACATAGATTTCGTAAATAGGCTTTTCTCCCATATTATCCTCCTTATGGAATATCTGCGATAGTTTCTACGAAGCAATTATAATAGATATAGCGTTTGCCTTCCCAGTCGAATTTTACATAATCTTTACCCATTTCAAGATCAATTTTACCTTCATATTGTGCGATTATATCGCCATCAGCAGTGTAAACAGTTACCACACGATCTAAACCATTAGAAATATTACTACGTTCATCATTTAATTCACGTATCCCCGATGCAGTCGAAGTAAAGTACCAATGCATTCCTAGAAATATTACAGCAATGATAAAGAATGTAGTAATCCAATTACGTACTTTATGCTAGGATTCAGTATTTATAAACCAAGTTCCAATACATAAACCAATAGCAACAAGAGCAAAAATAATCCAGCCTCCTATTGTCATCATAGGCATTACCTCCAATAAGTAATAGCAGACCCTGGTGGAGTCGGACCACCCCTAGGAGAGTCAAAGTCTCCTGTACTTGCCGATATACGAAGGGTCTATAAGCGACACTACGAGGACTTGAACCTCGACATCCATACAGATGACTACGGATTAGCAATCCGTTGCCTTACCAACTCGGCCATAGTGTCATAAATGCGGGTAAGGATTTGCACTTTACATGAATCCAATCTGCGTAGTCGGAGCCAGAGCAATTCACATTCTGACGATGTGCGTCTACCTATTTCGCCACCGCATATTTTATCTCCATTCTGGAGGATATGGAAAACATCCCCATCGTTTGATGGCATAATCACGTAATCTAAACACTCGATGAATATTTTTCTTACGTACTCTGTATTTATGATGGCCGCGTAATTCAACGGCATGACGAAAATTATTACACCATCGTAGTTCATCTGATATTTTCATATTATACCTCTTATATGGCCCTCAGACGCATCCTCAGGCTAACCCTTAATCCGAAGATAGTCGGGGCAATTCTTTATTATATCGGTATTCTTCTGGAAGAATTACTTGAAGAAACTGTCTATAATATTTAGCCATATCTTCTGTAGACTGAAAGCCTACAACAGTTTTAGGCTCATAAGCATGTTTATATAATAACATGTCCATAATTTTCAAACAGTTATATACTTCATGTAATTTATCTTCCATAATACCTCCAAAAGAAAAACGCCGCGGAAGAGTTGTAGATACTACTCTACCTCTTTCAAATAAGGCTCTTCCACCATAAGGTTCCTAACGCGGCAATCTACATCATGCTTTTGCATGGTATATTCAAAAACTAGACCATTTAGTTATGAAGGATTTGAACCTTCTCAGTTATGTGTTATAAATACATTTCTTTTATCCATAAATAGTTTGCTGTAATGGTCTATAAGTCCGGGTGGCGAGATTCGAACTCACGACCCCTTGATCCCAAATCAAGTGCGCTACCAAACTGCGCTACACCCGGATATGCGGCCCTGCGGCCGCGGAAAGGAGATGATCTTCATGTAATTTTTGCAACAACACTTTCAAGTTGCCCTTTATTTCTATTCTTTATCTTCCTTTCATAAATATTATAACAGAAATTCTGTTAAAAGTCAAGTTCTTTTTTTATTGGATTTAAATATTTATCAAAATAAATTTGACATAATTCTAAACAACTATTTTCGTCTAGTTGCGTCCATTCTTTTTTAAGTGCGGAAACATACTCTTCTGCGGTACTAAAATTCCAAGGTTTTAATTCATTACAAAAATGTAATCCGTAGATTTGTGTAGCTGTTAATTTATCCCACAAACGTACAATATTATAAAACCAAAACATACTAATACGATATTGTGGATTTGTTTTAAATGGAAACCAAAATGTAGCAAATAAATCCCCATCTAAACAAGAAGTATTTTGTAAAATTATAGAATAAAAATCAAACGAATGATTAATAGGGGTACATACAAATAGACCACTAAAGCCTCCATTCGTCTCTATATCTTCACAGATTGAGCCATCCATCTTATTCATTAATTCATCGGGACATTTAAGAAAAAAACAATCTGCATCTATATACACTACTTTATCATATTTGTGTAATTTAAATAATTGAATTTTTGGAGCCGTATTTTTTAAAAAGGGATTTAAATAATTTATTAAAGCAGAAGAATTATAATAATTTCTTTCAATAATTTCATAAGGAATTTTGAATTGATTTAAAACTGGACAAATATTTGATGCGATATCATATGTAACCATAACTGTTAGCGGATATTTACATTTTAAATCTTTTAAATTCTTATCTAGTGCCAATACAGCAGGCAAATATTCTTTTGAACTAAGTAAAGTAATATATGTTTGTTTCATAATATTCTCCTATTATTTTAAATCCTCTAAATACATAATTTCTTTTCCTCTAATGGCAGCATAGATAATTTCTGATCTGGTGCTTGTACCAATATATCCATCTTTATTGATTACATAAATAGCGTCTGCCATATCAATCTTTGCTTTATGAATATCATCAAGCATTATCTTCTGTCCATCAGTAAAATTATCTCCGTGATGGCCAAAACAACCAACACTGATAACTATATTGCCATCTAGGGTGAGATCTCTGTTGACACGCTCGAACTCCTCCTTGAAGCGTGTGCTTCCACATAATGTAATTACTTTATATCCGTTGATCATTTATTTTTCATTCTCCTTGTTATCTTCGCGTCACATTCTTCACATAAAGTCTATTGAGTTGCTAATTTGAACCAATCATCTTCTGGGTCTTGTAATTCAACCCATTCTTTACCACATTCTGGGCATATAAACTTTACTTCTTCCATATTATTCCTCCTAAGAGGTTCCAGTGAGAGTCGAACTCACTAACGTGGATTTTGCAGACCCATACCCGACCGACGAGTGTTGGAACCTATAATAAAGTGGACCTGGAGGTAATCGAAACCTCATCTCCTGGGTGCAAACCAAGTATTCTAGCCGTTAAACTACAAGCCCATAAATATCTGCTTTGTCTGACAATGTTATAGTGCTTTTAACACCTCGCATAGTTCATAATCATTAATATTATTTTGCATTTTAGTACCATTTTTAGGTGGAATAATTCGTAATCTTTTTTCTATTGAACTTTCTTCTACTGGTACTAGATAACATTTATCATTATAGAATGTTGCAAAATAATCAATATCATCTTTAGTATATTTTGTCCTGATACTTGTTCGTGCATTACTTCCGGTTTGACGACAAGTTTTAAAAGTAATTCCTGCAATTTCTCCAGAAGCATCTGTAAATTCAGATGAAGTTTTACACTGAATACGATATAATTTATTATTTATATCTGCTATAAAATCATATCGACAATCTTCACCAAATGGTATGCTAATTTGATAGCCCAGTTTCATAAATGCAAGCATACATTGCATTTCTGTTAAATTGCCTTTTAATTTCGTATCGTTCATATAATACACTATAATTTATCTGACAAAGCAGAAAGTGCCAGGGGTGGGAGTCGAACCCACAAAACTCCGGTTCTAAGCCGGATACCTATTCCATTCGGTTACTCTGGCAAGCAGGCCGACTAGAACTCGAATCTAGACCACGAATTTTGGAAATTCGTATGCTATCATTACACTATCAACCTACGCGTGCTATTTGTCGCATAGCTGCGTTGGCCGCTCGAGTCGGCAGGTGAATTATGTGTTAATGTCTCGCTCACCACACGAGATTTGCCTAGTTTCGCTTCTAGGTGGTCGGGCATCCCTGATTCGAACAGGGCATCTCTCGGTTATCAGCCGAGCGCATTTACCAACTGTGCTAATGCCCGGAAGCTTCCCCTGTGCCAAACTTATACGTAACGGGCCACAGGGAGACCGACTACACACACATATGTCTAAACTTACGTTATATCCCACTCTGCACTATATTAGCTTTCATCCCGAGGGTGTATATCGTTTCAACTTGCTCGGGCTAGGGATTGCCGCCATCCTTCCGCGCCTTGTAGTCACAGCCATATCGGGTGGATTAGTTATTTCTATTTATTTTCCCTTTCTTATGTAATAATTATAACATAATTTTAGAAAAAGTCAATATTTTTTTCTTCATAAAATTTGCGTTCACAATCAAAACATAAGTCAAGCCAGCGGTCAAAACCCGCATAGGTTTTTACACCACTACAATTTACAGGATAATTAAAAGAATCTGCGATAAGAGTGGCAGTGTTTGCTACTCCTGTGTACATATCCTTCCATTTTAACTCCTTACCGCATCTATCACAAAAATATTTAGTCATATATAATCTCCTTAAATGGTGCCGAGGGGTGGAGTTGAACCACCACATAGCAGATTTTCAGTCTGCGGCCTTACCGTTTGGCTACCTCGGCATCTGGGTGATACGACAGGACTTGAACCTGCAATATCTGGAGCCACAATCCAGCGTGTCTACCATTCCACCACGTACCACATATACCCCGTATAGGAATCGAACCTATGACACACGGCTTAGAAGGCCGTTGTTCTGTCCGCTGAACTAACAGGGTATGAGTGCACCACACGGGAGTCGGACCCGCCTAACCCACATTAAAAGTGTGGTGCCTCACCGCTAGGCTAATGGTGCATTATATTTGTTTCCATTCTTCATCACTATATGATTTAATATCAGATTTTTTAGTAGGAAGATTTTCTGCGGCACACCATTTACGTATAGCATTATCTGATACATTAAACATTAAACCCACTTGTACTAAAGGCATGGTACGAATTAATTCTTTCAATTTTTCTCTTGTGGGTCTTTCTACTTGGCGTTGCGCCTTTGCAGCACATTCTGGGCATAATATACCATTATGGCTTTTTTCTTTTCCACAAATTTTACAAAAATATTGCTTTTTTTCTAAATCTTTTAATAATTGTGCAGCAATTTCTTCATTATAAAAATCTTTCCAATTATCAGGTACTGTTACATTATCAGAATGAATACCACGATGACAATTAGCACAAACTAAAATACATTTTCGTGCTTCTGCTAATTGTTTTTCAAGTGCTTTAGTAGTTGTATTTACAGTTAATCCAAATTCTTTTTCTTCTGGATTAACATGATGAAATTCTAATGCTGATTGCCATTTATCAAATCCACAAATACAACATTTACCATTAAATACTTTAATTAAATTACTTTTACGTCTTTTAACGAAGTCGATAACAACTTGAGAATTACTCATATTATCACTCTCCTTATATTATTTCTTCTAACTTTTAAGTGTTTTAATTATAAGAAAAATATAATATTTTCTTTCCCAGTTAGAAATTTTGTAATTACGGTTGGCTACACGTGCAAGTTAATTGGTAAATCTCCTATGTTTTCGTTTCATAATTATCACTCCTTATCGACTTTCCAAGGACATACCATATCAAGATTGTCTGGTAATTCAATTTCTTGTTTACATACGGGGCAAGTTACTGAATGATACCAATATACTATTCGTCCTAACATCTTATTATTATTTTGAGTAATATCTTCATAATCAAATTTAAATATAGTTCCACAAGAACAATGTGCTTCTCCTGGTATACGATGTGTTCCACGAATAACTTCTATCATAATTTACTCCTTTCAATGTACCTCCCAAGGGATTCGAACCCTTACCTGACAGATTAAGAGTCTGCTACGCTACCATTACGCCAGAGAGATATGGTGGGTTAGGACAGGTGCTGCCCCTGCTAAGCCATACGGCGCCGGATTTAGAGTCCGGATGCTGTCAACAGGTCTATACTAGACCCAGTGAGGAGCCGGTTCCTTTTCTGATTGGATACTAACCCATATAGTACCTGCGGGTGGAGTTGAACCACCGACCTACGGGATATGAGTCCGTCGCTCTGACCATCTGAGCTACACAGGCATATGGTACCCGCTGACGGACTTGAACCGCCGACCGTCCGGATGTAAGCCGGAAGCTCTACCAACTGAGTTACACGAGCATAAGTGGAGCCGCGGAGAATCGAACTCCGGTCCGCACTACGAAACATACCAAGAAATACTTACACGATAGTCAGTTAGAAAGAACTGACACTTAGGGATAATCCTTCCACCACCTAATTCGTTGGACTGTGAACTAGGAAGAGCAGCGAGGCCAAACCTCAAACCCACTTTTATCTGAACCTCAAGTATTTACCAATGGGTGGGTATACTGTTTTGGCACGAAGGCTGATCAAGCAGCCATTAGTTCGTAATCGTAATCGAAATAATCGTCATTTCTTTTTGTTTGCTACGTAAGGTGTACCGCCTACCCGTGTTCTTAGTACTCATCATAATACGTCGAAACCTAAATCGGCCCCATAAAAGATGTCGGTAAACCGCAGGAATGTAAACCCGACGGCTCTCTTCTTCGTGTCGGCCCACTCCGTGGCTCCGCTCACCTACCCCTACACTGGGCGAGAGTCTTTGTGCGTTTCGGCTGAGGGTGTGTAGTTTTGCCCCAGACACTCGGTTTTATGAGAGCCTAAGGTGAGAATCGGACTCACGATCTTTCGCTTACCGAGCGACTGCTCTACCACTGAGCTACAAAGGCATAAAGTACGCCGTGCAGGACTCGAACCCGCATCAATAGGGCCGTAACCTATCGTTTTGTCCAGTTAGACTAACGGCGTATACGGGATACGCTTTCACGTATCCGGAAACTCTTCCTACACTTGCAGGTGAGATATGACCATGGGAACTGGATTCCTTGTTCCCTCTTGTACGGCTTTGGTCTGGCATAATATCCCTCAGAAGTGATTGATTCTCCTCACTCCGATCCACGGACTTCTGAGCGAGAGTGCGCAATAGAAGACTTGAACTTCCACGTCCTTGCGGACACTAGCACCTCAAGCTAGCGTGTCTACCATTCCACCAATCGCGCGTATAAGTGCCGGGAGATGGAGTCGCACCACCCGAGTCAAAGGACACGAAATTTACAGTCTCGCCCGCTACTATCTACGGTTTATCCCGGCATAAAGAGCCTCCAGACGGATTCGAACCGCCATACGAGCCTTACGAAGACCCAGTACTGCCGTTGTACGATGGAGGCAGAAGTGCTTAGTATATTTTACATCCCCTAAGCAGGGCGCTGGTCTTACAACAGTTCAGTTTAACGTCATAACTGGGATGGCAGCAAACTGTAAAAGACGTTACCTTGGGGAAGAATTTCCATCTTTCCCCTCGGTACAATAAAATTATAACAGAAATTATATAAAAAGTCAAATATCAAATTTTAGGTTTATTTTCAAAAAATGCGATAATCATTCCAATAAGAATGACCGCGCCAAATATTATAAGACCCCAATCTGTATCTAATGCGGCTTCTGTAATTATTAACATTTATATCACCTCATTCGAAGCAGTCCCCAGCTTGGTTAGATAATATCCATCCTGCTAATGGCGTATCATATTCATCAATACCAACAAGTTCGGATAAGCGTGCATATACTAATGTTACTTCTAAATCTTCAAATAATACATAAACCGGATCTCTACGTGTAATACAACGATATGTTCTAATTGTAGGAACTTGTATCATGTATATATCTCCAAAATCTCTTACTTCTGCCAAATCATCTAGTAATGTATTACCTTCTGTATCAACATAATGTATTAATACATGTACTATTGGTACAGGTGTAGGAGATGGTGTAGGAGAAGGACTTGGAGTTGCCGTGGGCGTAGCCGTAGGTGTTGCTGTAGGCGTGGCAGTTGGCTTAGGAGTTCGTGTTGGTCTTGGTGTATGAGTAGGAGTTGGTTTAGGAGTATTAGTTGGTGTTGGAGAAGGTGATATTGTCTGCGTTGGGGTTGGGCTAACTGTCGGTGCCGGACTTGGATTTGGTGTTGCGGTCGGTGCGACAGTTGGTGTAATTGTTGGTGTCGGTACTGGACTTACTGTAGGAGTTACAGGTATAGTCGGAGTTGCCGTTGGAGTAGGACTAGGAGTTGGAGTAGGAGTTGGAGTTATAGTAGGGGTAGGAGTCGGACTTGGTGTCGGGCTCGGAGTAGGACTTGGAGTGGGAGATGGGGTTGGCGAAGGGGTAGGACTGGGCGTCGGACTTGGGGTTGGAGATGGTGTAGGGCTTGGAGTTGGACTGGGTGTCGGTGAAGGAGTAGGTGACGGAGTAGGACTGGGAGTTGGAGTAGGTGTTGGTGTCGGAGTAGGAGTGGGTGTTGGAGTAGGTGTAATAAATTTATTTTCTACATTCATTCCATCATAACTAACTTCATATCCTGCTACATCACTTTCAGTAATTGTATATTCTATAGCTGTTCCGCTCTCATCAACTGCTGGTAAGTCCGCAAAAGTATATTCCCAATTATCATCATCTTCATCAACTTCAACACTATCAATCAATTCTCCATTAGCATATAGATTGATAGTAATAGTATTAGGTCGTTTCCCATATTTATTATCTTCATCGTTCCAAGTTTTATGGCCAGAAACAGATGTGACTGGAGTAGGGCTTGGAGTAGGAGTAGGAGTAATTGCCGGTGGTGGCGTTGGGCTTGGCCGCCCAGGGTCATCTATCTCATTTACAATAGTATAATTTCCTTCTCCATCATCTGTAACTGCTTGTAGTCTATAATTAGCAGTAGCAATTTCTTCTACTTGTACTAATCCTTCTTCCACATCATCAATTTGTATGGTATCACCTACACCTAATGTATATGGTTCACCATTGATTGTAATAGCAAAACGCGGATGAGTTTTATGTAAAATACCAGTATGATGCCATACTTGTTTACCATTTTGACTAATCCAGAATAGACGTTTTCCTTCTTGTAATGGGATTTCTGAAAAAGGCATAACATTAGAAGGTTGGAATACTTCCAATAAGCGTGCGGTCATAGGATCACCCGGTACAGTTGGATCATATATCAATTGACTTTCAGGTATATTAGCTAAATCACTTGGAGCTCTATACATAATACTAGGTAGAGTACCACCAGTAGAACCGCTCTTCAATTGATATAATCCCGTGGCAACGCCGTCTTCATTGACAAATAAAACCCAGTTTTCACCGTTGCCGCAATGGTTAGAACGGTGGCCTTCTTTAGAAGTAGTATGCTCCCAGTTGGTAATATCTGGTTTCCATTTACCGCCACCTGCTTGAAAAGTAACTTTATCCATAACATCACAGCGGACTTGCCAGATTTCACCTTTCAAATGTTTAGTAACTGTAATAGTTACTGTATCATCTATATCAGTCGGTGTCGCAGCGTTTTTCTTCTTTTTTGCCTGTATATTTATAGGCACTAAAAGAATACATAAAAATAATATAAATGCTATTAGTCGTTTCATATTTATTCCTCCCAATGTACAATCACATGCCACCAGTAATTACAAGTTTCATAATCTAATAAGAATGTATAGTAAGGTTCTTCTGTTACAGCGACTGTATTCCAAGTCATACAATCCAAGCTATATTCCCAATAATAAGTACAAATATCAGTTGGATGATAATTAAATAATACCGCAATTAATGTTACTTCTTCCCCATAATGATACACTCGATCTTCATAAGTAATTTCTACATATCTTTCTGGTTCTGGTTCGAGAGCAGGCGTGGATGTAGATTCTGGCGTTGAAGTAGGCTCTGGTGTCGGAGTCGGAGTTGGAGTTGGTTCTGCCATAGGTGTGGCAGTAGGTTCAGGAGTTGGCTCAGCCACTTGCTCTACCACTTCTAAGTCTGTTGGGGTAGCAGGCATATCGGCTTTTGCGCAACAAAGTAAACAACCTAGTAATAAAGTAAAAGCAAGTAACCGTTTCATAATATCTCCTCCTATAAAAATTGGGCACCCGAAGGTGCCCTTGGCTATTTATATAAAGCATATCCCCTTTCGGGGCTGGTGCCCGAGGCCGGACTTGAACCGGCAAGCCATTCGGCGCAGCATTTTAAGTGCTGTGTGTTTGCCAATTTCACCACTCGGGCAAATAAGGAATATACTGGCTACTACTTTACCAGACCGCCGTTCCGGAAACGCGTGGGGCATTGTGGTACTTTCTCGTTCCCCATATTCTTTACCTATATTCCATGTCCGCACCTTTTGGTTGCGGCTGCAGAGTATATAAACCCAAAACTTAACTCTGATTGGCTGACTTGTCCACCAAGTTTTATGGGTAACCGCTGCTTTTAGGGAACATCCCAGAGACGAGCGAGACTCATCTACGGTGCGAGAGGCATTTCACCGAGCCCGAATGGTAGTTTTTACTCATACTGGAGATCGCTTAAAGTAAGTACAACTAGTATTCAGCACCATTCTCGATGCTGGTACTTACTCGCGCGAAGGTGGTAGTCATTAGCTACGACCCACGGCTTTTGTTTTAGCTCCCACAACATAAAAGCCGTAAAACCGGAGCAGTCCGTTTCATATGGCAGAAAACTTCGTCCGGGACAGGTCCCGAGCAGTTCAACGGCTCATACTGCCAAAACCACTAGGCGCTATTTTTTCCTCTCTAATTTGCTTCAATAAATAGGTTTGCTGTTCGCGCCCGAGATGCAACACTTAGTGTCGCAGAAGCGATCTTTTAGATTATCACCTCTATCTTACATAATTATTATAACGTAAATTATGTAATTTGTCAAATATTTATTATGGCCATTCTCCTAGTGGCATACCGAGATTTGCCCGCTCTACATCTGTATTATAGAATACGCCATCAGTAGCAGGACCAGTTAGTACTTCGTCCGCAATATTCTGATATAGAGTACTAATAATACCATGACAGTCATTTAGATTGTCCGCGGCGAACTGTACAACACAATTTTTGAATACAACATAAGTAGTACCAATCCACTGATAGCCATCTTCCGCAGGGCATACAGAATAAGCATATGCGGGATTACCCTTGAATGCTGTATCAAATAGTTCAACCTTACTGGTAAAAGCACGATTACTTGGAGTGCCATCAACTGCGACTGCCAGCTTAATATTACCAAAAGCAATTTCCTCTGGAAGAATTTGCTGTAAAGCCGCGACCTTGTCTCCATTATTACATGCTAGTACAATAGATGGACTTGCTCCACTGAAATTACAATTACAGGCAATCTGGGGATCACCATCAAATAGAGCTTCAAATTTACGAATTACAATTGTCCAAGGTGGTAGAATTTTTAGTCTAGGTTCTTTCATATTTTTTACCTCACTTACTCTGTCTTGACATGTACGTAGTCAAGCACTTCTTTCATACCTAATCCGCCTTCATCCCAAGGTTTCATACAATAATCCCAAATCTTAGGATGAGAGCATTTAAGTTGCTGGAACCGATTTGGCTCTTTCTCCATATGGCATCCAAAGCCGCAGAAGATACATCCAGTACGATGGATACCTGTACAACTCAATTTACCTTTCTTATCCTCTACAATTTCACCATATAAAGGGCAATATGGTACATTATTATCTTTTAGATAACGGAAAATATCTTGTTCTGTCCAGAAAGATAACGGTTTACTAATTGGTTCTTTTCCATCAAAGGCATTACAACCGCTACGGAGCCATTCATTTCTACGCATAATAGACTCTTCCGCGAGTGTACCAATAATAGGATGCCGCCCGGTTTCTTTTTGATAATGATGTCCAGGCTGTTTCTTCATTACATCACAACAATAGTCACTAATCTTGAATGGCGCATCTACTAAATACCACCATTTACCATCACCAAATCCAAATATTTTGCTATCATATTCCCCACTCAGGTACTTTGCTCGCGCGGAATTTGGATTTCGTTTAGCTGTTGCGACATAACCAGCAATTTTCTTACTGACTAATGGATAGCCAAATAATTCAATTACTTGTCTAAAAGTTTTTGTTGGTCGTCTGATTTCTACATTGTCCCAAGTTTTTACAAATTCTTTTACCTCTGGATATTCCAAACCAGTATCAACAAAGATAGCGGGAACATCTGGGTATTCTTGTCTCACTATATCAAGTAAGACGGTACTGTCTTTCCCTCCGGAAAAACTGACATAGACATCACCATTGAAGTGATTATAAAACTCCCTAATACGTAGTTTAGTTTTCATAATCTTTACATCAAGTGGTAGTGCCTATAGCTACTTCAGATCAGTAGCCGAGAACTTTCGATTTGCTGTTGCCATAATTTTATACCTCACACTAGAGTAATATCGGTTTACTTCGCCTTCTTATATACCGTTAGCCGCAAGCCACATATCACTACTGAGCCGCCTTCTTGTTCTCAAGAATATTCAATGCTTTCGCGGCGGCTTTCGTGCCGGTGGTAGTTGAACCGTAAAATCCGTGTTAACGGTTGACATCTTATGGGCGACGTCGCACCCAGTACCTCATACGGGATTTGAACCCATATCTTTACCTTGAGAGGGTAGAATCCTCACCATTAGACGAATGAAGTATAAAACGGGGAGCTACCCCGACCTATTGTTATAGGATTTGTTGCGTATTCCTTACCGTCCTCCACATACGCTCTGCGTTACCTGTACAGTGGTATTCATTGGTTTTCGGGCTGATGTAATAGTTCCGGACCTACTACTAACATAGTCAGCTCTACACGCACCCCGTCCGAGAGTTGAACTCGGCACTCCGGCTTGAAGGGCCGACGACTTAACCGATTGTCCAACGGGGCGAATGGTGAGCCTGACTACCTCACCAGCAGCAGTTTGCCCCTGCTTGCCGAGGATACGAATTGTACCTAAGAGAGATTGGTTCGTATCAGACCAAGTGCGGCTCCTCTAGGAATCGGACCTAGATGACGCGGTTAACAGCCGCGGGCTTTACCACTAAGCTAAGGAGCCATTTCCTTACCACAATGGGTAAGGAGGTGTAGTTGCTATGCTATAAGAAGAGAACCGCCGATCTCTTTCTTACATATATAATTATACCATAAATTACACTTTTGTCAAATAAAAAGTTGGCATAATTTCATCTTTCTAATCTTTGACAAATCGTAATATATTTATAGGAAATCTAACTTCACCTTTATAAGCCACACATTTTTTTACTTCCGGGTTCCCCAATATGAGTGTATTTGGCTATAATTCATCATAGTATTTTTTGTAAAAAATATGTGCGCCAGACCAGGCATCCTACATATACTATTCACGCTCAGCCGCAGTTCGTATAAACCAATAGAAAAGTGATATAGCAATTTGATTTATTTCTTTTGTACAATCAATGTTGTTTTTGCGGCAAATCTCAATAGTATGAATAGTTACTAGTGATAGTGCGCGTGTCTAATCGCGATATAAACAATCTCCATTTTCGTGCTATGTAAGTGAATCTTCACTATAAATCCAGCGTACTACTGGCTTATGTATAAACTTTATAGGTACTTCAATCGCTTCGGAGATTATACGACAAGTACGATTAAAACCTATGTCTTCGTCCATATAGCTACTTTCGGGGCAGAAAGTAATACCATATTTTTCTAAAAAACTACGCTTATATACTTTACCATGAAGGCGATTGTCCTATTCATCTGTAATCTTATCTTTATAATAGTATTCAAACATGAACATATTAGTATCAGGATATTGCGCGATAGTATCTGCGATATACTATTGAATTTCTTTTGATACAAATAAGTCACCAGTATCAATAAACATTATATAGGGATTAGATGTCCTATCTATGCCATGCTGACGCGCGTATCCTGGTCCTCTATTCTTTGCGTAACGAAATATCTAATTTGCTTCCATTGGATATAGAGGTAAGGT
>Ga0310690_10003414_pt1 | contig 23847 bp, 12 predicted proteins | sample AusTroGonzalo_MG_2_FD_207661 | JGI IMG/M metagenome (GOLD analysis project Ga0310690, IMG submission 207661) | Bovine rumen microbial communities from tropical cattle in Woodstock, Queensland, Australia - Gonzalo_04 (v2) (version 2) | ecosystem: Host-associated > Mammals > Digestive system >... | reverse complement strand
CTCATCGACAAGGCCAAGCACAACCTCGACCACTCGGTGAACAACGAAAGCCTCATCGGACTCTCGCGCCTGCAAGACTCGCTGACCTATTTCCAAACCTCCATCCGAGGCAACGAAAACCTCCTGCAGAAACTGAAATTCAAGTTGCAGGTCGATGAACTCGACGACGACCTCATCGAAGACGTGAACATTGAGATGACGCAGGCCCGCGAGACCACCGCGATCTACTCCAACATCCTCGAATCGACGATGGACACCTATTCGAGCATCATCAACAACAACATGAACACCGTGATGCGCACGCTCACGTCAGTCTCGATTGTGATGATGTTCCCCACGCTCATCGCCTCGCTCTTCGGTATGAACCTTGTGAACGGAATGGAAACGTCGCGCTTCGGCTTCGCCATCGCCCTCGTCATTTCCTTCGTCGTTTCAGGTGCGTCGTGGGCACTGCTGAGGTATAAGCGGTTGATATAAAAAATAAAATTTCCACTTTTTTATTTTGTCAAATAAAATTAAATTTGTAATTTTGTAGCCGTGATTTTGAAGAATCACGGTTTTTATTTGCTCAATTTCTCTGCCGAACTAGCACCTCAAACGAGAAAGAACGAGCAAAACCAAATACCTATTGAAGTATGCGCTTAAAAGCGTAGACTTCCATAAGGTATTTGAGGCTGTGCTAGGCCTGGCAGAGATATGGCAGGTCTGCGCTTTCTTTTTGCCCAAATAGTTAGTGCGGATTTCAAAATGAATTTTTATGTACTAACTAATAATTATAAAAAAATGAAGAAAAAACTATTAACTTTACTGCTCGCGCTCGTTGCGATAGCGACGACGGGTCGAGCGCAAGTTGTTTTAAACGAAACGAACTTCCCCGACGCGAATTTCCGCAAGGCTTTGGCTGAAATTCTGCAAATTAGCGAGGGGAGCGTGATCTCTAAAGAAATGATTTCTACCACAAAAGAAGTCGATATTCATAGAAAATCTATCGCTGATTTAACAGGTATCGAGCACTTCACCGCGCTGACATACTTGGACTGCGGTGATAATCGCCTGACCTCACTTGATGTTTCAAGAAACACCGCACTAACAAAATTGAATTGCACCTACAACTATTTGACTTCTCTCAATATTTCAAAAAACACCAAAATGCAAAAGTTGTGGTGCAGCCACAATAAACTAATTTCAATCGAAGTGTCTGGATGTTCAACTTTGTGGTATTTGGATTGTGGCGACAATCACCTAACTTCACTCGATGTGTCGAAAAATACAGCTCTATCATCTTTTCGCTGCCACGACAACCGTCTAACTTCGCTCGATGTGATGAAAAATACCGCATTGTCATTGTTATATTGTGAGGGAAACTACCTAACGTCGCTTGATGTATCAAAGAACACCAATTTGGGATATGTCTGGTGTTACAGCAATCAAATCAAGGGTGAGGCGATGAATAAGCTTGTATCAAGTCTTCCAACTGTGAATGAACGTGAGATCATTATCATTAATACAAAAGATGAAAATGAGGAAAATGTATGCACAAAAGCTCAAGTGGCAGTTGCTAAAGCAAAGGGCTGGACGGTGTATGATTATGGTATTGGAAAGTATCCTTACCCCGAATACGAGGGCAGCGAGGATGCTGAACCTGCAGTATCTGCCGAGGCCATCGACCTTGGTCTGCCCAGCGGAACGAAATGGGCAAATATGAATGTGGGAGCCTCCAGACCAGAAGAATACGGAACGTATTTTGCTTGGGGCGAAACATTGGGCAAAAACTCATATACGTGGGATAATTACATGTGTCCTGAGATGACATGCGGAAAGTCTGGTGATCCAGTCTTTGACCTTGTTGGGGACAAAGCCGACATTGCGGGAACAAAATTCGATGCTGCCACAATGAATTGGGGAGATTCGTGGCAAATGCCTACAGCAAAGCAAATAGAGGAACTTGCTTCAAACTGTTACTCTTCATTGGTGACAATCAATGGTGTGCAATGTAGAAAATTAAAATCCAGAATCAATGGTAATGAAATTGTCTTCCCTTTGGCCGGTGCACGTTGGTACGAAAGTTTCGCATACGAAGGGTCATTATGCTATTATTGGGGCTCCACATTGCGCCAAGGTGGATATGTCAGTCCTGGCAGATTGATAGTCGAAGATGATAGACATGGCTGGGGATGGAGTATGGGAGGAGAGAACGACCGGTTTTGCGGATTCCCAATCCGCCCTATTTACAAAGGCAGTTCTCAACCAGAAATTACATCCGATTCGTGCCTTATTGTTTGGCACAAGGATGGCTCCATTGCAGAGTTTGAATTACAAGAAAAACCTAAAATCATCTTCCTTGACAACCGCGTGGAAGTTATTACCTCTTCTCTAAAAGTGGAATATGACTTTTCCGCTATTGAGAAAATGACTTATGAGTTGAAATCTACCGATGCGATACCAGAAATAGCCTCAGATGGTGCAAGTTCTCCGTTTGTTGCAGAAGGTGGTTACATTAAATTCTTTTCCTCAAAGGAAGATTTAAACATAAGGATTTTCTCACTGAATGGAAATCTCATCAAACAGCATTTTGTAAAACGCAATGAGTCGTATTCCTTTCCTTTATACGCTTTGCCAAAAGGAGTATATCTAATTCGTGTAAACAACATAACCAATAAAGTCAGCATCAAATGAAAAAGAAGTATTTTATTTATTCAGTAATACTTGGCGTTTTTTCACTGCTTGTTTTCACACATCAGGATGCCAAGGCAACAGACTCGAACGATTCTTTAGAAAATTCTAAAAGTATAAGAGTTTTTAAAAAAGGCGGCCAAACTGTTGATTTTGAATCATCGGAGGTTGATAGTATAACTACAACTACCACAATGCAGAAAATATGGTCTAAAGGTGTGGCGACAAGCATACCTTTAAATGAAATTGACAGCATTTGGTATATGAATCCGAATATTGAGGTGGAGTCAAAAAAGATTGACTTCGGACTCGTAGAATTAGGCGTAAAAAAGACTTATCCATTAGTTGTCACAAACAAAGGAAAGTACAAAGAGCGCATACGGGCTAATTGTGAAGGTGACTTTTCCATCATGTCATCAGATGAAGAATTTACGATTGAGCCAGGCCAGTCGCTGACGTTGGATGTTATGTTCACCCCATCTAAGGAGAGAGCGGTAAATGGCACAGTATCACTAAAGTCCAGCGGTATTGAGAATGGAGAGAAAGTTGTCAGTTTGACAGGTGAAGGTATAGATTTTGACCCATCTGCACATATATTTCCCAATGTTGTGACCAATAGCAACGAAGGGGCAAAAACTCAACTTTGTGACACGCTCAATGGCAAGTATGTCCTAAGCTATGAGGGTGATGTTCCCGACATTAAACCTGGCAGTGTCGTTTTTGTCAAGAATGATTCCATATCCAGAATCGTTCTTGTCACCAAAGTTTCACGAGAGGGAAATACTGTATCGATTGAAGGAGAGCGAGGCGATCTCAATCATGTATTCCACGACATTTCTTTTTCCTTGAATACCGCTACAAATGATGTTATGATAAGCCAGCTGAATGGAAGGAAAATGAAAAAGCGAATGTCGCTTGGGAAAGGCCCCAAAAAGGTGAGAGAAACAATCAAGTTGTTCGATACAAAAAAGAAATATGACTGTACTATCCTGAAGGATGGTAATACCTCAGTTACTCTTCAAGGACATGTGCATCCCACCCTCGACTGCGAACTGTTTTTTGAATTTTATGAACCGATATATGATATTTTTGAAGGAATTGCATTCACAAAAGCAGGCTTGTTCCGCTCAAGTGTTAAATTCGATGGAAATGTAGAAATAGTGTCCAATGTTGGCATAAAAGTCAGTGGAAAAAAGGAGAAATATGAAAGTGACGAAAAGGATCCAATATTGAGGAAAAAGAATCTTTTGCCCAAGAAAAATTGGGATTTTGCCATCTGGGGCGTGCCAGTCAGAGTGTCATTTGGTTGTGATTTGTTTACTCAAGCAAAAATCTATTTTAAAGGAGAGTTGGAACTATTCCAAGGCATAGTCAGCAACATTTCCGGAAATTATGGATTTTACTATGACCCAAATGATTATACCTCTTCAGGATTTGAACCATTCAAGGAAACCAAGATGACATTTGACTGGACTGATCCTTCGATTAAAGGAAAGATAGAAGGTGGGCTGAAGGCTTATTTGATACCGAGATTTTATGCCAGACTTTATGATTTAGTCGGACCTTGTGTGGATTTAAAACCATATTTCGACTTCAATCTAGGCGGTTCATTCCAAGAAAAGATAATTGATTTATCAGAAGATTATGAAGACGAAGAGTATGTATCAACCTATTTCAACGTATCGCTTGGAGTTGGATGGGGTCTTGGCTTTAGCGTGGAGGATGGCATTGAAACTGGGAAATTCCGCGACAAGACATGGGATATGGGAGACACGTTCATTGATCCTATATATCTGCTGAAGAGTCCTTCTGATTTGGAAATGCTGAGCCAATCTACAAAAAAAGTGCGAACAGGCCGTCCTATAGACCTTGCATTCGATGCTAAATATAATGTACTTGGGAAAACTTTCTCTTCGCTATTTTTCCCCATTATCAACATAAAAATTCCGAAAAGAAATCATCAAAAGTTCCTATTCACAGCAGGGAATGGCAATGCCAACTATCAATGGATTCCCGAGTCTGACGACGAGATTCTTTATGCCAGTGTTTACAACAATGGAAAAGCAGTGAAGACTATACAATTGCCAGATCCAAATGATAAAACGATGCGAGCATATACGGAAGGTGCTACCGATGTGACACCGACCACCGCAACATTGCACGGAATGTTTGATCCGGGAGAAACAATTGTCATTGACACGATGGGGTTCTATTATTCCTCAGAGGTAAAAGTTCCAAAGAAAGAAGAACCTAATTCGCAATTTGCGGAAATTCCATTTGATGATATCACAAAAAAGAGCCTGAAAATAGAAGGACTCAAGCCCAATACCACTTACTATTATCGTGCTTTTGCTCAAAACAGGAATGGCATTAGTTATGGCAATGTGAAATCGTTTACTACAGCAGACGCCCCGACCACCTTGGTTCTCTCTGTGCAGACATTAACCTTGACTTCTGGTAAATCAGAAACGGTGAGCATCACCTCGGGTAGCGGCCAGTATTCGGTGAAGTCGAATAAGACGAGCGTTGCAACGGCTTCGCTTTCGGGCACTGCGATTACTGTGAAGGGTGTAAGCAAAGGCTCGGCCACCATCACCGTCACCGACACGAAGACGAAGCAGACGGCGACGATTGCCGTGACGGTGACGGACGGCACCGATGTGTCGCCGGGCGAGGCCATCGATCTCGGACTGCCGAGTGGCACTCTATGGGCAAGTTGCAACGTCGGGGCGACGAAGCCCGAGGAGTACGGCCTATACTTCGCTTGGGGAGAAACCGTGGGCTACACAAGCGACATCAGCGATGGTCATTCGTTCAATTGGGCGAACTACAAGTGGTCCAATGGCGATGGGTACAAGCAGACGAAGTATTGCAACAATAGCAGATATGGTAACAACGGCTTCACGGACAACAAGACCGAACTCGACCTCGAAGACGATGCCGCTTACGTGAATTGGGGCAGTAATTGGAGAATGCCGAGTTCCGACCAAATCAAAGAGTTGATTGAAAATTGCAGCCGTGAGTGGACAACGTTTAATGGTGTTTATGGAGTAAAATTTACGAGCAATAAGAACGGAAAGTCCATTTTCCTCCCTGCTGCTGGGTGCCGCTACAAAACGTGGCTCTATCATGCGAGCAACGATAGCGGATACTATGGCTACTATTGGTCGCGCTCGCTCGCCTTAGATGATGAGCCAAGTGGTGCTTGTCATATGGAATTGGAGCGTTTTTGGGATAAAGCTTACTTGGAAGATGGTAGCAGATACATTGGCGGTTACAGATTCTACGGGCAGAGCGTTCGCCCCGTACGCCGATAGAACTAACCGGCTTGGTAGTCCCGAAGGGACAAAAGACTACAGGCAGGGGTGAAGCCCCTGTGAGCACGACACCCATATAAAATGAACCCTGAAGGGGTGACAGACGCGCAACGATGTTTCTGTCGCCCTTTCAGGGCTTTTAATGGTTCTTCCCGTCGTTTACAGGGGTTCCGCTTCGCTCACCCCTGCCTATATTCTTGCACCCCTTCGGGGTTAAGGGGACTCTTCCGCCACCGTGCGGAGGAGTCCCTGTTATCTTTCACTGCAAAATCCAAAAATCATCTTTTTCCTCTTTTATCAAAAAGAAGAAAATCTGAAGTATTACTTCAAAAAAAACGAGAAAATTTGAAGTGTCGGTTCAAATTTTCTTGCTTTTTTATTTGTTGGTTTCCATTATTTTTTATACTTTTGCACTCAAAATGTTGAAAATGATGCTGGAAAGAATCTTAAAACTCGAAGAAATCAAGGAAGACAGCCTGTTTCTCTGGGGCTCTCGCCAAACGGGAAAGAGCACACTGTTAAGGACATTGTTTCCGAACACTCGCTATTACGACCTGCTGAAGTCTGACTTGCGGATGGCTTTTCAATTGCAGCCCTCGCTCTTGCGCGAGGAGTGCCTGATGTTGGAAAATGGCGAAATCGTCATCATCGACGAAGTACAGAAAGTGCCGGCTCTGCTCGATGAGGTGCATTGGCTGATGGAAAACAAAGGTTTGCGCTTTATTCTTAGTGGCTCCAGCGCTCGGAAACTTCGCCGTAGTGGGGCGAATTTGCTTGGCGGTCGGGCACTTCGGCGGACATTGTTTCCTTTGGTCAGTGCCGAGATACCCAACTTCGACCTCCATCGTGCCTTGAACAATGGAATGATACCCAGGCATTATCTCGTGGAAAATCCAACGAGCAGAATACAGGCATATATAGGTGACTATTTGCAGCAGGAAATCATCGAGGAGGCTGTCGTGCGCCAATTGGAAGCCTTTACTCGTTTTTTGCAAGTTGCAGCGTTGAGCAATACGGAAATCGTCAATTTCAGCAATATTGCGCAGGATTGCGGCGTTTCGTCGAAGTCTGTGAAGGAATATTTTACGATTCTGGAGGAAACGATGCTCGGTTTTTTCCTGCCAGCATACGCTAAAACCGTGAAGCGCAAGTTGATTCGGTCGCCGAAATTCTATTATTTCGACGTGGCGATAGCCAACCATCTGCTTCACCGAACGCCTTTACAGCAAGGAACTGACACTTTTGGACACGCTTTGGAACATCTGGTCATCCAGGAACTTCGCGCCTATCTGTCGTATCAAACATCGGGCAAGTCACTTTCTTACTGGCATACGCAGGATAACCGCTACGAAGTGGATGCCATTATCGGCGATGCAGAAGTGGCGATTGAAATCAAGTCATCAACTTCCATTTCTTCGAGCGACACCAAAGGTTTGCGGGCCTTCAGCGAAGAATATCCGCAGGCAAAACTGATGCTCGTTTCGATGGAGGAGCGTCCGAGAATGTTGAACGACATAGAAATTTGGCCTGCACAGCAGTTCCTTGCGAGGCTTTGGCAGGAGAAAATCATTTAAACAACTAATTTACATCATTCCTCAGAAAAGCAAATACTATAAACATAGCGCCCATCGGGGCTTTCGACCGTTAGAAGCCTCTCCCCCTGCCCCTCTCCCGACGGAGAGGGGAGTTTTTTGTTAGTTAAAAAATTCGACAAAACATTTTTCAGGTCGTTGCCGATGCCTTCGCCCGTGCATTTCAAGAGGGCTTCTTTCTGCGTCCAGAGGCGTGTGAAAGCGAGGTCGGGACGGTCGGCAGCGAGGATTTGGGCGATTTCCTCGTCGTTCATTGTGTAGCGGACGAGGCTTTCGCTGTAGCGATGGATGGACTCGACATCAACTCCGACGGGACGGTCGCTCAAGACGCAAATCGCGGCCTCGCGACAGTGGCTCAGGCTGAAATGGATGTCGGGCCGACCGACAATCGACGGTTTTCCGTGTTCGCCATATTCAAAAATGGGCTTTTCGGTGATGCCGTACTCTTTCTGCAACCCCTCGCACAGCAGCAAATAGGCCGCTGCACAGGTGCGCCGACCGAGTTGGTGGCGATAGCGCAACGCCTGCTCCCGACGCTGTTCTGACAATTGTTCGAGTGCTGCGTCGAGGTCGAAGTCGAAAATTCGGTCGTTGATGTAAATCATACCCTATTTTTGTCGAAAAGTTACGAATTTTCTGCAAAGATACGAAAAAAAAAGAATATCTTTTGGCGATTCGACATTTTTTCTCTAAATTTGCAGGTTGAAATATTGGGCGACGGCGAAAACGCCTCGTTTTCCACGTCCATATTGATGTTAATAACCCGAATCATCGAACATTAAAATTTGAAATGATGAACTCTCAAGAGAATGCCCTCGAAAAGGGTCAGTTTGCAGAAGAACAGGCTGCTGCCGAGACAGTGGCCGAAGTACAGAACACGCAGGAAGCCGTAGCGGAAGTTCCCGTCGAGGAAGTGGCTGAAACGGAAGAAAAAGCCGTTGAGGAAACTCCCGAAGTTGTCGAGGAAGCCCCTGAAGTTGTTGAGGAAGCCCCTGAAGTCGTCGAGGAAGCCCCCGAAGTTGTCGAGGAAGCCCCCGAAGTCGAAGAGGTTCCCGCCGAGGAAGCCGTAGAGAAGAAAATCTACACCTCGAAGCAGGAAGTGCTCGACCGCATCAAGGAAATCGCCAACAGCGACGAGGCTCCGGCAAAAGACGAGGTCGATTTGCTGAAAACCGTCTTCTACAAGTTGCACATCGCTGAGCGCGAGCAACAAATGAAGGAATACCTCGACGGTGGCGGCGACCCCGAAAAATACCAAGTGCGCCCCGACGACCTCGAAGAAATGTTCAAGGTCGAGATGAACGTCATCAAGGAGAAGCGTGCGAAGGTTTTCCAGGCGCAGGAGGCCGAAAAACAGGAGAATCTGCAAAGAAAACTTGAGATTATCGAGAAAATCAAGTCGATGGTAACCTCGCCCGACGAAGCCAATAAGTCGTACAAGGAATTCAAGGCGCTGCAAGAGGAATGGCGCGAAATCAAGGCCGTACCAGCCGAGAAAGCCAACGAACTCTGGCGCAATTATCAGTTGTATGTTGAGCAGTTCTACGACCTGCTGAAACTCAACAACGAGGCACGCGAATACGACTTCAAGAAAAACCTCGAACTAAAGACGAAACTCTGCGAAGCCGCCGAGAAACTGGCCGACGAGAGCGACGTCATCAGCGCCTTCCACCAGTTGCAGGAACTGCATCAGCAATACCGCGAAATCGGCCCTGTGGCCAAGGATTTGCGCGAGGAAATGTGGCAGCGTTTCAAAGCCGCTTCGACCGTCATCAACAAGCGTCACCAGCAGCATTTCGAGGGTCTTCGCGCCCGTGAGGAAGAGAATCTTCAGAAGAAAACCGAACTTTGCGAGAAGGTCGAGGCCATCGCACAGGAGGAAAACAAGGGTGCCGGCGACTGGGAGAAGCACACGAAGCAAATCATCGAGTTGCAGAACGAGTGGAAGACCATCGGATTTGCACCGCAGAAGATGAACGTCAAGATTTTCGAGCGTTTCCGCGCCGCCTGCGACGATTTCTTCACCCGCAAGGCCACCTATTTCAAGACGATGAAGGAGCAGTTTGCCCAAAATGCCGAGAAAAAGCGTGCCCTCGTCGAAAAGGCACAGGAATTGCAAGACTCGACCGACTGGAAATCGACCAGCGACAAGTTCATCGCCCTGCAAAAGGAGTGGAAGACCATCGGACTGGTGCCCAAGAAACTCGGCGACCAACTCTGGAACGACTTCCTCGCCGCCTGCAACAAGTTCTTCGAGGCCCGAAATGCCGCCACGGCAGGCACTCGCAACGAAGAACGAGCCAATCTGGAGGCCAAACGAGCCATCATCGCCCAGTTGAAGGAACTTTCCGAGCAGGAAGCCGCCGACGGATTGCAGGAGAAAGTCAACGAACTCGTGGAGCAGTACAACCAAATCGGCCACGTGCCCTACAAGGAGAAGGACAAACTCTACAAGGAGTATCGCGAAGTGCTCGACAAACTCTACAAAGACCTGAATATTTCCGCTGCCCACCGTCGTTTGGACAACTTCAAGAGCAATCTGAAGAACATGGCCAAACGCGGCGAGGATGCCCTCGACAGCGAGCGCACACGCCTGATGCGCCGCTACGATCAGATGAAGCAGGAAATTCAGACCTACGAAAACAACCTTGGATTCCTGAATGCCGCGTCGAAGAAGGGTAGTTCGCTCATCGACGAGATGAACCGCAAAGTCCAGAAACTCAAGGACGATTTGCAACTCACCTACGACAAAATCAAGGCTATCGACGAGGAAAACAATAAACAATCAGAAGAAAACGAAGCATGAAAAAGACATTTTTAACATTCATCGTGTTGTGCCTTTCGTGCGCGAGCGCGTGGGCGCAAGTGGATAACTATTGTATCCGCCTGTCCAATGGCGGCAGTGTCGATTGCGGTGCAATGCCCGAATTAGACGGGCAGTCGGCCTACACCATCCAGTTCTGGATGAAGACTGGAACGTGGAAAGACAATGCCGTGATTCTCTCGCGAGGCGACGGCTTCAAAATCCAAACCACCACGACAAACACGATTCAAATCGTAGCAGGAGGAAATTCGCTGGCGGTAACCAATTCTGGATTAGCCCCAGGGAAATGGACTCAACTCACCTTCATCTACGCCAAAAACGCGATGAAAATCCTCATCAACGGCCGACAGGCTAAGAGCGCGAACGGCAACTTCACGCTGGCTGAGGACGATGCTTCCTTCATCATCGGAGGCGGTTTCGACGGTTGCATCGACGAACTGCGCGTGTGGAACGCCGCGCTCAGCAGCGAGTTCAACTATTTCATTAACAACACCATCAACAAGTTCGTGCCGCAGTTGAACAACCTCGTCGCCTACTTCAAATTCGACCAAGAACAATGCCCGAACATCGTCGATTACAAGGCATTGTTCAAACCCAGCGAGTACAACCATCACGGAATCATCAGCGGCAATGTAAAGCGAGAAATCGTCACCGACAACACCGGCCTGCCCTACTTGCTCTGTGGTGCCTACACCGACAACAAGCGATTTTTCGACTGTGGCCTGACGCGCGACCAGTTCCTGCTGTCCAACGACGTCATCATGATTGGCGCAGACATCTTCAGGGATGGCCATGTGGAGCCCATCACGCCCAACGACCACGCCACCCTCAGCAATGCCCATCGCCTCGAAGAATACCAAGGACGCGAGGGTGTCCTTTCGGTCACGGGAACGAGTAGCTCGCGGCTAACCTGCCCCCCGACCGTCATCAGAGAGCGCGACACCTACACCTTCGAAACATGGATTTACTTGGAGGAATGGACGGAAGGAGCCTATATTCTCCGCCGCGAAAGTGCCGATAAGAAGAAAGGATTTTCCATCAGTCTGGGACAAGAAGACACGAAAGAAGTCATTGTGCGCGTCAATGGCAAGAAATTCGTCAATATCGGCTCGATGAGCGTAGGAAAATGGGTACATTTCGCTGTCACGACCATCAACGGAAGTTCGCCTACAAGAGCCTTCCTCTTCACCTATAACGGTGTAACGAAATGGGCCGACGGAAGCCTCTCCGACGCCAGCAGCAACACCACGCCAAGCGGTATGGGAAGCCTGTCGGCATACCTGGGTGAAGGACTCACAGCCAAGTTCGACAACACCGTATTCTGGACCGTCAGCTTCACCGCCAGCGAACTGCGCAGTCACATGACGGAAATCCCCTTCATGCCCGGACTGGGCAAGAAAGTTGACGGCGGCAACGTCGCTAAAGCCATCGCCTATTACACCTATGACATCGCGAAAAAACCTGGCCACGACTCTTTCTCGCAAGACGAATGGCGACGCATTGTTGAGGAGGCCTACAAGGGCTACCGCGGCTATCAGATTCGCCTTTCGTTGATAGGATATGCCGCCAGTGCAGTGGGTTGGGACTGGAAAGAAGTCATTGCCAACGATGCCAACCGCAAACGAATCGCAGCCGATTTGGTCAAGTGTGCCGAGGAGTTCGACGGCATAGAATTCGACCTCGAATGGATGGACGGCACGCAAACCAACCTCGCACTCCTGGCCGACGAGGTGTTGAAACTGCTGCCGAAGGGAAAAACACTGATGATTTCACACCACCAATATGGTGCCTACCAGTATCCGAAAGACAAGATTTCCACCGTCGATGGCTTCACCTTCCAGCAATACGGCCCACAGGCGGGATGGTATAGCTACAACAGCTTTGTCAATGGCTACAACGCCTTCCGCAACTACGGCTATCCCAACAACAAAATCTACCTCTCATACGCCACCATCACGTCATCGGGTTCCAACGACAATGGCAGCTGGGGGCGCGACGTCATCGGTGTCAACTGGGGAATCCTTCCCTCCAACTATACCCCTCCCACCGACGGCAGAGCCGAAACGAACAAGTGGAACGGCTATAACTTCACCTTCATGGGTCCCTATCAAGTGTATATGCGTGCAAAATTCTGCGTTGACAACAACCTGCAGGGTATTTTCTACTGGGACATGGGCAACGACTACAAGCCCAACCAGAAGTGGAGCTACGCGAAGTACTGCAACTATGGTCTGTCGAGCAACGTCGATTCGCTCGTCACCGAGGTTGAAATCAAGCACATCGTCACCGCCATCGAGCATGTCAATTCCGATGCTTCGCAAGAGGTTCAGATTCGCTACAACGCTTCGGAACAAACCTTTAGCGCGGCCAACATTTCCGACAACGAGGTCGCTTTGATGGAACTTTTCACCTCTACGGGCGTGAAAATCCGCGAGTCGAAGGCGGCGACGGTTTCCGCGAATTCACTGCCTGCCGGCGTCTATCTCGTCAGAGTCAGGCTGAAGAACGGACAGCAAGTCAGTCGGAGTATCATCAAGAAATAACCAACGAAAAAAGGCTTCCTCGAGGAAGCCTTTTTCGTGTCTGAGCGTTGGGGTACCCGGACTCGAACCAGGAAAGGCAGGACCAGAATCTGCAGTGTTACCATTACACCATACCCCAAACTTCCGTGCTGCGGGTTTCACGCCTGCGAAACACCTGTCAGCGCGTGCAAAATTCGATTTTGCGACTGCAAAGGTACTGTTTTTTTTTGAACCTCCAACATTTTTCACTGTTTTTTTTATAAAAAATATCAAAATCGAAGCAATTTCACTTGTTTTTCCGACAAAACACTGTACCTTTGCACTATGGAAGAAACAAAAAAGATAGTTGATACCATCGTAAAGGGTATTCAGGAGAAAAAAGGTCAAGGCATCACGGTCATTGACCTGAGTAATATTGAAGGGGCCATCGCCCATTATTTCGTGATTTGTCAAGGAAACACGCCGACGCAGGTCGAAGCCATCGCCGACTCGGTGGAGGAGACGGTGCGCGTGGAGTGCAGCGAAAAGCCGGTGCACCTGATTGGACTGGAACTGGCGCAGTGGGTGGCGATGGACTACACAGATGTCATCGTGCATATTTTCGTGCCCGAAATGCGCAATTATTACAACATCGAAAACCTCTGGCAGGATGCCACGATTACTGAGATTCCTGATGTCGAGTAATTTTTCGAGGAAGGAGTTACGAGGAACGAGGAATTCTTAAAAAATAATCAACGAAAAAATGGAACAAAATAAAGATAAAAAATCGCCCAATCAGGGCAAAGACCCGAAGATGCCCAAGTTCAATATGGGCTGGCTCTATATGCTGATTCTCGTCGCTCTGATTTACGTTTTTATAACAGACGCGGGCAATTCGCTGACCAATTCGGCTGTCGGCGGTGTGCGGCAGGAAGCCACTTACACGAAGTTCAAGGAATATGTCGATAGCGGCTACGCCAAGAAGGTGGAAGTGAACACGACGGAGCGCAAACTGAAGATGTTCGTGAAAACCGAGCACATTCGCGACGTGTTCAACCGCACGGCGCAGGAAACGGGGCCTGAGCCTTTCGTCACGGTGGAATATGGTTCGCCCGACAATCTGGAAGCCTATCTGACCGAGATGCAACAGAGCGGGAAAATCACCGATTTCAGTTACAACAACAATAGCACGAGCACGTTGGAACGAATTTTTTACAATTTCGGTCCGCTGATTCTCTTCGTGTTCCTGATGTACCTGCTCTACAGCCGTATGGGAAGCGGCCTGGGCGGTGGAATGTTCAACGTCGGCAAGTCGAAGGCGAAACTCTACGAGAAAGCCAACGACCTCGGCGTGACGTTCAAGGATGTCGCCGGACAGGTGGGAGCGAAGCAGGAAGTGCAAGAAATCGTGGAATTCCTGAAAAATCCGAAGAAATACACCGATTTGGGCGGTAAAATTCCCAAGGGAGCGTTGCTCGTGGGTCCTCCGGGAACGGGAAAAACGCTGTTGGCGAAAGCCGTTGCTGGTGAGGCTGGCGTGCCGTTCTTCTCGATGTCGGGAAGCGATTTCGTGGAAATGTTCGTCGGCGTGGGAGCGAGTCGCGTGCGCGATGCCTTCCAACAAGCCAAGACGAAAGCCCCCTGCATCATTTTCATCGACGAAATCGACGCCGTGGGCCGTGCCCGTTCGAAAAATCCGGCGATGGGCGGCAACGACGAGCGCGAAAACACGCTCAACGCCCTGCTCACCGAGATGGACGGCTTCGGAACGAACTCTGGTGTCATCGTTTTGGCGGCGACGAACCGCGTCGATATGCTCGACTCGGCACTGCTTCGCGCAGGTCGTTTCGACCGTGAAATTCACGTCGATTTGCCCGACCTGACCGAGCGCAAGGAGATTTTCCAAGTCCATTTGAAGCCGATTAAGGTCGATGCAAGCCTCGACATTGATTTCTTGGCTCGTCAGACGCCCGGTTTTTCGGGTGCCGACATTGCCAACGTCTGCAACGAGGCTGCGCTCATCGCCGCCCGTCACAACGCCGAGGCCGTCACGAAACAGGACTTCCTCGATGCCGTTGACCGTATCATCGGCGGTTTGGAGAAAAAAACGAAGGTGATGACAGCCGCAGAAAAACGTTCCATCGCCCTGCACGAGGCCGGTCACGCGACAGTTTCGTGGTTCTGCGAACACGCCAATCCGCTCGTGAAAGTGTCGATCGTGCCACGCGGACAAGCCCTCGGCGCAGCGTGGTATCTGCCCGAAGAACGCCAGATTACGACGAAGGAACAGATGCTCGACGAGATGTGTTCGCTGCTCGGCGGACGCGCTGCCGAGGAACTTTTCACGGGCCATATTTCGACTGGCGCGATGAACGACCTTGAGCGTGCCACGAAGAGCGCATTCGGAATGATTGCCTACGCCGGAATGAGCGAACGGTTGCCGAACATCTGTTATTACAACAATCAGGAATACCAGTTCCAGCGGCCTTATTCCGAGACGACGGCAAAAGTCATCGACGACGAGGTGCTGAAGATGGTCAATGAGCAGTATGCGCGTGCGAAGGAGTTGCTCACCGAGCACAAAGAAGGCCACAACGAATTGGCTGAACTGCTGATTTCGCGTGAGGTGATTTTCGCCGAGGATGTCGAAAGAATCTTCGGAAAACGCCCGTGGATAAGCCGTTCACAGGAAATTATCGACGAAAACGAAGCCCTTGCCCTTGCCGAAGCCGCCGCTGCACCCAAACTCGAGGATATGCCTGAGGAAGTACGCAAAGCGCAGGCGGAGTATGAGGAACGAGTAGCAAGTAGCGAGGAAGGAGAAACGGAAAACGAGGAAAAAGGAACGAGTGAGGAGTAATATAATTAAGGAGTAGAAAAATGAAAAATTTTATCGTTCGAGCCATCACAGGCATCCTGTTCGTAGCCGTTATGGTGACGGGCATCTGCTTTCGCGGCGACGCGATGATTCTGCTGTTTGCCCTCATCACGGGGCTCACGCTCTGGGAATATACCGGCCTCGTCAATCAGCACGTCAAGGAAACAAATGTCAATCGCTTCATTTCCACGGCGGCAGGCGTTTATTTGTTCCTTGCCTTCGCCGGCTATTGCACCGACCTTGTTCCCTCGGCAGCCTTCATTCCCTACCTGCTCACGGTGGTCTATCTGCTCATCAGCGAACTCTATTTGCTGCAGAAAAATCCCGTTCAGGACTGGGCTTACACGATGCTCGGACAGATGTACATCGCCCTACCCTTCTCAACCATCAACGTACTCGCGTTCCAAGCCGACCCGACAAGCGGACAAGTCGCCTACAACTGGTTGTTGCCGATGAGCGTATTCATTTTCCTCTGGACGAATGACACGGGTGCCTACTGCGTCGGTTCGCTCTTCGGGAAGCATCGCCTTTTCCCCCGTATTTCCCCGAAAAAATCGTGGGAAGGTTCGATTGGCGGTGCCGTCCTCGTGCTCATCGTTGCTGCCCTCATCAGCCACTTCACGGCAAACGATGGTTCTGAATTGTCAACTGTCAACTGTCAATTGTCAATTGTTCAATGGCTTGGCCTCGCCCTTGTCGTCGTCGTTTTCGGCACGTGGGGCGACCTCGTCGAATCGCTTTTCAAACGCACGCTTGGCATCAAGGACTCAGGCAACATCCTCCCCGGTCACGGCGGAATGCTCGACCGCTTCGACTCATCGCTTCTTGCTATCCCTGCTGCTGTCATCTACATCTACACCCTGCAATATTTAGGGTAAAAGCCCGAAAAAGGGAACCCCATTGCTGAGATTCCCCGTCGTGTCCTTTTTCAAGGCATATATTTGGGAATTATGGTTCTACCTGCGTCCTCCGAAGTGGCCTTTGTTGGTGCTTTGGGCAATCTGACGACCGTTGCCAAAGTGGTTCTTCGTCGGCTTTCTGTCGATGTTGTGATTGAAGGACTTCCGATTGTTGCCACCCTTGTAACTCACGTACACCGAGGGACGAGCCTTGTAGAAGTGATTCCTGTTGGAATAGCGGCTGTAGATGCTGAAACTCCAAGTGCCGGAATTCCACGAGAGCGGACGGTAGAAGTAGTTCAGCGACATATACTTTTCGTACTGCCAGGCGTTCAACACGTACTTCAGGTCGGTGTTGCGACGGTTCCACCAGATGCCGAACACATCGTCGCGTCCGTTCACACTCATCAAGTAGTCGAGGTTAATCTCATATACGGCGTCGTACTGCGCATTCGTGAGATTGAGTTCGTATGCCATCTTATCACTGAGGAAAAGGGCCTCGTTCTTCGCCATTGAATAGCTCATTGCGTTGGCAGAGATGGCGACCACCATCATCATTGCCAGGGTCAAGATCTTCTTCATAATTGTACCTCCTGTTAGTTAAGGGTTAAACATTCCATTTTCTTGTTCACACTGCAAATTTCGGTATTTTTCGTATGCCTGCAAAAGGACTTACCCTAAAAAGCAGGTGGAAAATCCCTATACTTTAGTAGGGAAATTCGACACGGACAACCCTATTTTTCATCGAATCACATTTGAGGCCGTCATTTTTTCGTGTTTCTGAATTATTTTCATTATCTTTGCATCGAAATCTAACAAAAAACTGAATATTATGGGAAGAAGTAAAAGACGGGAAAGCAAGGCCGCCGAAAAACCGTGCCGACGCAGGAGCAGCAAGGCCGATGTGGAGCAGATGCTGCACGATATGTTTACGGGCAATCCGCAGACGACGTTCAAATTGAAAGATATTTTCCGCGAGTTGCGACTGAACACGCATCCGCTGAAGATGCTGGCACTCAGCATTTTAGATGAGATGGCGTGGGACGATTTCCTGAAAAAAGAGGGCGACAATGCCTATCGGCTGAATATGGGCGGACAGGTGCAGGAAGGTCGCTTCGTCAGGAAGTTGAACGGCAAAAATTCGATTGTTCCTGACGGCACCGACAAGCCGATTTTCGTCTCGGAGCGCAATTCGCTGTGGGCGCAGAACGGCGACCGCGTGCGTTTCTCGCTGATGGCACGCCGTCGGAACCATATCCGCGAGGCGCAGGTCCTGGAGATTCTGCAACGGGCGAAAGACACGTTTGTGGGAACGCTGCGCGTCGATAGCGACATCGCCTTCCTTGTGACGCAAGACAACCTCATCGTGCAGGACATTCTGATTCCGAAGAGCAAACTGATGGGCGGAAAAAGCGACGACAAGGCACTGGTGCGCATCACGCAGTGGCCCGACGCTTCGCATCGCAATATGGTGGGCGAAGTCATCGATATTCTCGGACAGCAGGGCGAAAACAATGCCGAAATGCACGCGATTCTGGCGCAATACGGCCTGCCCTACCGCTATCCGAAGGAGGTCGAGGAGGCTGCCAACAAGATTTCGGGCAAGGTGACGGAGAAAGATTTGGCCGAACGCGAGGACTTCCGCGACGTATGGACTTGCACCATCGACCCGCACGACGCAAAAGACTTCGACGATGCCTTGTCGATTCGGAAAAAAGACAAACTTTTCGAGGTTGGCGTCCACATTGCCGACGTGTCGCACTACGTCACCGAGGGTTCCATCATCGACAAAGAGGCGCAGAAACGCGCCACGAGCGTCTATCTCGTCGATAGAACGATTCCAATGCTGCCCGAACACCTCTGTAACTTCGTTTGTTCGCTGCGTCCAGACGAGGAAAATCTTTGCTACAGCGTCATTCTGCTGATGGACGAGGACGCGCAAGTGCGCTCGCACCGCATCGTCCACACCGTCATCAAGTCGAACCGCCGCTACGCCTATGAGGAAGTGCAGGAATTGCTCGAGCAGAACGGCGTTGTCGATGGCACAGGCGAACCGTCGCCCAACCTTTTCGACCGCGACAAACGGCTGAATCCGCAGCATCTCGTCGGCGAGAATGCCGAGCAATTGCTTTTGCTCGATATGCTGGCGAAGAAACTGCGTGCCGAGCGTTTCAAAAACGGTGCCATCAAGTTCGAGGGCGAGGAACTTCACTTCGACGTCGATGAAAAAGGCCGTCCGCTTCGCGCCTATTTCAAACGGCAGCGCGATGCCAACAAACTCATCGAGGAATTTATGCTGTTGGCCAACCGAACCGTCGCCGAGTCCATCGGAAAACCGCAGCGCGGTAAGAAGGCGAAAACGCTGCCCTACCGCATCCACGAGAATCCCGATGTGCAGAAATTGGAGCAGTTGAGCGAGTTCATCAAGCGGTTCGGCTATCGGCTGAAAACGGCTGGAACAAGTGGCCAGACGGCTCGGTCGCTAAACAAACTGATGGACGATGTCGAGGGAAAACGCGAACAGAAACTCATCCAATCCATCGCCCTTCGTGCGATGATGAAAGCGAAATATTCCGTCCACAACATCGGCCACTTCGGTCTCGCATTCCCCTACTACACACATTTCACCTCGCCCATCCGCCGCTATCCCGACACGATGGTCCACCGCCTGCTGACGCGCTACGAACAGGGCGGAAAGAGCGGCAACGAGCGTTATTACGAGGAACAATGCGAACATTCGTCGGATATGGAGCAACTGGCAGCCTCGGCTGAGCGCGAATCCATCAAGTATAAGATGGTGGAGTATATGGCAGAGCACATCGGCGAGGATTTCGACGCGCATATTTCAGGCATCCGCTCGTTCGGAATCTACTGCGAAATCGATGAAAACCACTGCGAGGGCCTCGTGCCCATCGGCGACCTCGACGACGACTACTACGACTTCGACGAACAGAACTATTGCTTGGTGGGCCGTCGTCGCCGACACGTCTATCAGTTAGGCGACCCCATCCGCATCCGCGTGGCTGCTGCCAATCTCGAGAAGCGCCAGTTGAATTTCGCCATCGTGCCGTGAATTTTCCGAAATCGTTAGACACAATTTCTGACAAAAAATTTGTAACTTTGCAGCACAAATAGAATATTGACCGAAAAAATATGATTCTGTTTTTCAAAACCCAAGAAGAGAGAGTGATTGCCGTGGCGACTGACCACGAGTTTGTGCAAACGGAAACAGACGCCTTGTGCTGGCTGTTCGGCGGCGCGGAAATGCTGTCGGAAAGCCGTCTGGAAGGACGTTTCGTGGGACCGCGCCGTGAAATGATTACGCCGTGGAGCACGAATGCCGTCGAGATTACGCAGAATATGGGGCTTCACGGCATTTCACGAATGGAGGAGTTTTTCAGGAGTGAAGGAGTCGAGGAGTCCGGGAGTGCAGAAGAGGCTTTCGACCCGATGCTGCAACGAATTTACGACGGTCTCGACCAAGAGATTTTCACGATTGACATCGAACCCGAACCGATTCGCTATATCGACGATTTGGAGGCGTTCAACGAACAAGAAGGATTGGCGCTGTCGGCAGAGGAAATCGCCTATTTGCACGAAATCGAAAAGAAAAACGGCAGAAAATTGACCGATTCAGAGGTTTTCGGCTTCGCGCAAATCAATTCGGAGCATTGCCGACACAAGATTTTCGGCGGCACCTTCATCATCGACGGCGAAGAAAAGGAATCGTCGCTCTTCCAAATGATTAAAAAGACGACGGCGGAGCATCCGAACAAGATTCTCTCGGCCTATAAAGATAATGTGGCGTTCGCGCAAGGGCCTGTGGTCGAGCAATTTGCACCGACGGACCAATCGACCGCCGACTGGTTTCAGGTGAAGGACATCGAGAGCGTGATTTCGCTGAAAGCCGAGACGCATAATTTTCCGACAACAGTCGAGCCTTTCAACGGTGCGGCGACAGGCACGGGCGGCGAAATCCGCGACCGAATGGGCGGTGGCACAGGCTCGTGGCCGATTGCAGGTACAGCCGTTTATATGACGGCACCCCGCGACGCACAGCGCGACTGGCTCTATCAGACGCCCGAGCAGATTCTCATCAAAGCGTCGAATGGCGCATCGGATTTCGGAAACAAGTTCGGTCAACCGCTGATTTGCGGGTCGGTGCTGACGTTTGAGCATCAGGAAAACGTCACCTACGCCTACGACAAAGTCATTATGCTGGCAGGCGGCGTGGGCTACGGAAAGAAGCGCGACTGCCTGAAGAAAGAGCCTCAGAAGGGCAATAAAGTGGTGGTCGTGGGTGGCGACAACTATCGAATCGGACTCGGCGGCGGCTCGGTGTCGTCGGTCGATACGGGACGCTATTCCAACGGCATCGAACTGAACGCGATTCAGCGGGCCAATCCCGAAATGCAGAAACGCGCCTACAACCTCGTGCGTGCACTGGTCGAGGAAGACCAGAATCCCGTCATTTCGATTCACGACCACGGTTCGGCAGGCCATCTGAATTGTTTGTCGGAATTGGTCGAGGACTGCGGCGGCGAAATCGATATGTCGAAACTGCCCATCGGCGATCAGACGCTCTCGGCGAAGGAAATCATCGCCAACGAAAGTCAGGAACGAATGGGCCTGCTCATCGACGAGCAGCACATCGACCACGTGCGCCAGATTGCCGAGCGCGAGCGGGCACCGCTTTACGTGGTCGGCGAAACGACGGGTGACGCGCATTTCTCTTTCAAACAGGGCGACGGCACAAAGCCTTTCGACCTCGATGTGGCGCAGATGTTCGGCCATTCGCCGAAGACCATTATGAAAGATAAAACGGTCGAGCGTACATTCGAAAGCATTGAATATAATTGTCAATTGTCAATTGTTAATTATCAATTAGAAAAGGTCCTTCGACTTGAAGCCGTCGCCTGCAAAGACTGGCTGACGAACAAGGTTGACAGGTCGGTGTCGGGAAAAATCGCCCGACAGCAGTGTCAGGGCGAACTGCAACTGCCGCTTAGCGACTGCGGCGTGGTCGCACTCGACTATCGCGGTCGCAAGGGCATCGCCACAGCCATCGGTCACGCGCCGCAGGCAGGTTTGGCATCGCCCGAGGCAGGAAGCGTGCTGTCGGTTGCCGAATCGCTCACGAATCTCGTTTGGGCACCCCTCGCCGACGGTCTGAAAAGCGTTTCGCTGTCTGCCAACTGGATGTGGCCGTGCCGGTCGCAGGAAGGCGAGGATGCGCGACTCTACAAGGCGGTCGAGGCCCTGAGCAACTTCTGTTGCGCCATCGGTGTGAACGTGCCGACGGGCAAGGATTCGCTCTCAATGACACAGCAATATCCCAACGGCGAGAAAATCATTGCGCCGGGCACGGTCATCGTCAGCAGTGGCGGTGAAGTGAGCGATGTGCGCAAGGTGGTGAGCCCCGTCGTGGTCAATGACAAACGGTCGAGCCTCTACCACATCGATTTTTCGTTCTGCGAACAGCGACTCGGCGGTTCAGCCTTTGCGCAAAGCCTCGGAAAAGTGGGCAACGACGTGCCGACAGTCGATAATCCCGAATATTTCGTCGATTGCTTCAACGCGATTCAAGAGTTGATTCGGCGCGGTTGGGTGATGTCGGGACACGATATTTCGGCTGGCGGCCTCATCACGACGCTGCTCGAAATGACTTTCGCGAATACGCGAGGCGGTCTGCACGTGAATCTGCACAACATTTGCGCCGATGGCGACATCATCAAGACGCTTTTCGCCGAAAATCCGGGCGTGGTGATTCAGGTGAGCGACGAGCACAAGCACGACCTGCGCGAATTTCTCGAAGATGTGGGCGTGGGATTTGCGAAAATCGGCTATCCCGTCGAAAACAATCGGGAAATCGAAATCGTTTTGCCATCTGATAACACCGAACCAATCACCCTCGACATCGACCATCTGCGCGATATTTGGTACGAAACCAGCCACGAACTCGACCGCAAGCAGAGTTTCAACGGTATGGCCGACGAGCGTGTCAAAAATTATAAGCATCAACCTGTGGAAATGCGCTTCCCACGCGGTTTCACGGGCAGTTTGCGGCAGTACGGACTGGACCCCGACCGTTGGAAAAAATCCAACACACACTCCACACTCCACGAATCTCGCCCCAAAGCCGCCATCATCCGCGAAAAAGGCACGAATGGCGAGCGTGAGATGGCCTACTGCCTCTATTTGGCCGGTTTCGAGGTGAAAGACGTGATGATGACCGACCTGATTTCGGGTCGCGAGACGCTCGACGAAGTGCAGATGATTGTGTTCTGCGGTGGTTTCTCGAACAGCGACGTGTTGGGTTCGGCGAAGGGCTGGGCCGGCGCGTTCCTCTACAATCCGAAGGCGAAAGAGGCGCTCGACCGCTTCTATGCCCGCGAAGACACGCTGTCGCTCGGCATCTGCAACGGTTGTCAGTTGATGGTGGAACTGGGGTTATTGGACAATTGGACCATTTCACAATTGGACAAAAGCGACGAAAAATTGTCAAATCGTCAAATCGTCAAATCGTCAAATGCAAAAATGCTCCACAACGTTTCCCAGAAGTTCGAAAGTGCCTTCTTGACACTGCAAATCCCCGAAAATGAAAGCGTTATGCTTCATTCGCTCAGCGGTTCGAAACTCGGCATCTGGGTGGCGCACGGCGAAGGTCGATTCTCGTTGCCCGAGGGCGAAAACCACTACAACATCGTTGCAAAATACAACCACCACGGCTATCCGGCCAATCCCAACGGCTCGGACTACGATGTGGCGGGAATCTGCTCGGCTGACGGTCGCCATCTGGCAATGATGCCGCACTTGGAACGCGCGATTTTCCCGTGGCAGAACGCTTGGTATCCGCAAAACCGGCGGATGGACGAGGTGACGCCGTGGATTGAGGCCTTTGTCAATGCCAGAAAATGGGTAGAGGGAAAAGTAAAAAGGTAAAAGGGTAAAAACTTTCCACTCTACACTCTACACTCTACACTATGCACTATCAACTATTCAAGACATTCAGCAAAATCGGCGCATTCACCTTCGGTGGCGGCTACGCGATGATTCCGATGATTGAGGCAGAGGTGGTCGATAAGCACCACTGGATTTCAAAAGAAGAATTCACCGACCTCATTGCCGTGGCGCAGAGTTGTCCGGGCGTGTTCGCCATCAAT
>Ga0310690_10003413_pt1 | contig 23861 bp, 15 predicted proteins | sample AusTroGonzalo_MG_2_FD_207661 | JGI IMG/M metagenome (GOLD analysis project Ga0310690, IMG submission 207661) | Bovine rumen microbial communities from tropical cattle in Woodstock, Queensland, Australia - Gonzalo_04 (v2) (version 2) | ecosystem: Host-associated > Mammals > Digestive system >... | reverse complement strand
ACCTGCTCGATGGTCATTTCCGGCTGTTCGTTCAGGAGACGGACGGCGTGGTTGAGACGAAGCTCGCGTACCAGAGTAGTGAGCCTTTCATATTCGCTGCCCTGAGCGAAGGCGGCACCGATGCGTTCTTTCGACAGGCCGGTGCGGTCGATGAGTATCTGACGCTCGAAGTTGGGATTGTGAAACAGTTGCTCGTGCTCAATGAGATTGCGGAGGTAATCGAAGAGTTCAGCGTCAGAGAGTTTGGCAGGGTCGTTGACAGAAGACTCGACTTGTGGCGCTGGCTGCAACTCACGGTATTTATCCTTATATTCCACAGCCTCGGTAATCTGCTGGGCAAGGATACGGTTGCGCTGTTGCGTCTTGCGCCATTGCCAAACCACAATTAGGGCAATCAAAAGAATAAGCAAACAGAAAACTCCTGTTACTGTGAGTGACATTTTCGCACGGCGTGTGGCCTCGCGTTGTTGCTCAATCTCGCGCTGCTGTCTTTGGGCCTGAAAGCGAGCTGCATAAAGGTTAGCATTGCTTTGCATTTGGTCTTTGTAAAGTAGTTCTTTGAGCTTATTATAGCGTTGCAAATACTGGTTGGCATCGGCAAATCGGTTTTGCGCTTCGGCTGCTTTGGCACGCTCATGCAGGATCTCGGCGTAATATTCATTCAGCGTATCGTTCCCCAACTGTGGTTCCACTTCATCGTAAATGGCCAACATGCGTTCGTATTCACCGATTTTCCCTAATGTTGGGGCAATCATCAAACGGGTTGTAAGGCTTTGGCTGGCAAACGTCTGCTCAAAAAGGGCAATGTATTTTTTTGCTTCATCATTATCGTTCAGCGAAGCGTATGACTTCGCCATATAGCTGTATGCCTTGCCCCGATAGAAATCGATGTATTTGGGCCGCTTTTCCTCTGAAGGCTCGCGATAATGGCCGTCATGATAATCGTCAGGGTGCTGCTCATAGTCGTTGAGGAGTTCGAGCATACGTTGGGAGGTCGGTATCGCTGCGTCGTATAGCTCCATTTCAAAGCAGGCCTCCACCTTGCGCTTCAGGGCAATGATGGTAGCGTCAAGGTTGCTGAAACTTTTGGGCTCACTAAGGAGGTCAAGCTGCTGTATGACAGCCTCAAGCTTCGCCATTCCTTCATCCCGTTGCCCGACGTTGACGAGAAGCGTTCCTATTTCGGCATCAATACGCAAGGTCTCTATTTCCATGCCATCTTCTTGAAAGGAATCCCGCAATTGGGTAGCCCAGTACAACGCCTGCTCAAAGTCTTGATTCATCCTGCAGGCATTCAGCAGCACTTCGAGCACATCTTCCTTGAATTTGACATTCTCCAGCACTTTGTCATTTTCCATCAGCCGTTCAGCGATCAAGATGGCTGAGTCGTATTGTATGGACTCAATTGATCTGGAATAGACTATGGCACGCAAAAATTCCGCCTTTACATCCGTTAGGTTACCCACAATCTCCGCCGAGTCGATAATCTGCAAGGCGCGTTCCGGCTGTGTGGCGTAAATGTTCAACGCCGCCTTCTCAGTATAGATCGTGTCTGACGGTTGTGAACTGCCCATGCTTTCGCCTGAACGGATGCCCTTGCCCGTACAACCAAAAAGGACAAGCAGAGTCAATATGAATACGATGATGGAGTTGTTTTTCATTAGATTAGATAGATTAAAATATGCAGCCATCGTTTCCACTGGCTGCTTTTTTGTCATTCACGCATAGAGGTCGTCTCAGCCTCAGATGTTGGCGCCGTCATAAATATCTTCGTCGTTCAGCCAATTGATTTTAAGTAGGAAATTGAATTCTCCATCAATTATTAATTTTTTAATTGTTGAGATTTTTTTTCTTGTCTTGCCAAATAGTGTTAAACAATGTGGGTTTGATGGACAGCATGAGCCAAGCCCAATGAAGACGCCGTGTTTCAGAAATACTTTCGAGCAATTCCATCGTCTCGGAGCCGAGCATGAAAGTGTAGCCCGCCGAAAGCGAAACGGCATTACTGAAATCGTATGAGGTGGTAAACTCGACTTCATGCCCCAAGGTCTTCGTGTCCACATAGTCGAGGTCGGTAGCAATGGCATAATAGTGGTATGCAGCATTGATATCCAGACCATTAACCGGCTTTATGTCAGCTCCAATATAGAGGTTTTGGAGACCTGGAGTAAAGCTTCCGACATAGTTGCTCATATAGAAGAAATCCATTGCGCCATAAAACTGGTGGTGTGATCCGAAAACGGGGTTGAAACCTCTCAATTTGTCGTGAAACACAAGGCCAATTTGCCCATCTGGTGGTATGTTAAAATACTTGTCGCCGCTCAAATAGTCGTAACCAGCATAAAGACTGATTATATTGCTCAGTTCCACATTGGCTTTCACGCTGGCCATGAAGGCATCGAGGGTCTTGCCGTGTTCTTCCTTGCCAAATTGGTAGTAGAAAGCGCCTTCCAACAACCAACGTTTGGGACGGAAAGTCATATAGGTGCCCACCAACTGTTGGTAGTAGGTGACATCGGTTTCCCCTTCTCTAACGCTCTGCATCCCGATGTTCATGCCCAATAAGGAAACGCCATATAGTTTCTTGCGCGTATCAAAGTGATACCAAAGCGTTTGCATCGTCTTGTATGGTTGCAGGCCACCCGAATAATAGTGGTTTCCGGTTTCCATGTTTTCCGCATCCTGGTTGTAGGCCGCCAACAGATGAACCTTATGGTACTCGCCTTCGTAGCCAATTTTCAGCACGTCGTGAGTGGGAGCGGTCATGGTCCAGTCGTCGGTGCCGAGAACACGTCCATCGTCGTAATTCAGTTCCTGACGGCCAATCTTCAAGAAAAAGCCGCTTTTCGACTGTAGGTTTGCCCAGCCTTCGTATAGGCTAAGAGCAGCGCCTCCCTGTCCCCAAACGCCTGAAAACTGAGGCGACAATTTCAACTCCAACCACGAGCGCTTATAGTCCGCTGTGATGCGGTATTTGCCAATGGCGAAGTGGGAAACACGTTCATTGTCAACGGAGTCAGGCTTGAAACCGCCTATGCGCAACTCACCACGTGTCACCAATTGGGCATCCACGGTGAACTCATTGTCGGCCTCCTGCGCTCGCAATCCGACAGTCAATAGTAATACGAATGCCATGCAAATCCACTTTGCATGTTGGCTAAGATGATATTTCATAAGTTATTGGTTTTGTTTACTCTATGTCAAAGATATCAATAAAGCCCGTCATCTTGAACACTTCCTTGATTTCGTCGTTCAAGTCCTTTAAGACGACCTTGTTGCCTTTGGCTTTGGCACTTTTCAGCAAGCCCAAGAGGATGCGCAGGCCGCTGGAGGCGATGTAATCCAGTTTGGCACAGTCGATGGTGATGTCTTTCCCGCTCAATTCATGGAGGGGCTGCATGGCTTGTTCGACTTCAAGTGCGTGGGCAGTGTCAAGTTCGCCTTCGAGGGATACGGTGTATTTCCCGTCTTTTTCTGTAATGTTGGTGTTCATTGTTATGCTTAGTGATTGTTATTAATAGGATTAAAATTGTGCAAAAGTATGAAAAAAATGAAATTGTAGACTTTTTTGGGATAATTTATCCAACATATTGCTTCTCCATGCGGAGGACGTTCTTGCCGTTGGTGCGCTCATAGTTGATACTGTCCATCAGGTTACGGACAAGGAAAACACCTAAGCCACCGATAGGGCGTTCGTCCACCGAAAGCGTGGTGTCGGCCTTGCTCACACCGGTGGGGTCAAAGTCGGCGCCCGAATCGGTGAGGATGAAGCGGATACGGCTCTCGTCAGCCTCAATGGTGATTTCTATATTGCCCTCAGTATCATTCGGATAGGCATAATCGATCACATTGGTCACGGCCTCCTCAACAGCCAACTTGATTTGGTTGGCAAGTGCGTTTTCCATGTTCAATGCGGAGGTGGCCGACTTCACAAACGCATTGAGCCTCGTGATTTCGCTCACCTTATTGATCAAAGTGAGGGTCTCTCGATAGATGATGTGTTTCTCCTTCGGCGTGTATTGGATGGCCAGCATGGTTAGGTCGTCGCTTTGCTCGGCTCCATTGACGAATGCATCGACCTTCTCCTTCATGGTCTGAATGAGAGTTTTCGATGCAACAGACTTGTTTTCAACGCTATGCTTTAACACTTCTTCCACACGTTTCACCCCAAACTGTTCGTGTTTTTCGTTCTTGGCTTCGGTCAGGCCGTCGGTGTATAGGAATAGGGTCTCGTTAACCGTCATGGTCGTTTCCTGCATCGTGTAAATCACATCGTCCATCACGCCCAAGGGCAGATGCGGCTTGGCTTGGATGCTTTTGACCGTTTTGCCGATAACAAACGGGAGGTCGTGGCCGGCGTTGCAGTAGCGCAACCGTCCCGTAGGCAAGTCGAGCACGCCGATGAAGAAGGTGGCGAACATGTTCTGCTCGTTGCGCTGGCAAGCAGTCTCGTTCAAGGACTGCATCATGCGGGCAGGATTGGTCTCATGCGCTGATACCGAGCGGAATAGAGTATGGTTTACGGCCATCACCAAAGCGGCAGGGATACCTTTTCCGCTCACGTCGCCGATGCAGAAAAACAGCTTCTCATCACGGACGAAATAGTCGAACAAGTCGCCGCCCACCATCTTGGCGGGGTCGAGCGAGCCGACGATGTCGCAGTCGTCGCGTGAGGCTGTCTCGTCGCTCTTGGGCAACATGGACATTTGTATGTTTCTCGCGATATTCAACTCACTGTCAATGTGTTCCCGCTCCAAAGTGGCCTGATGCAGCTTGGAGATGTTCTTCGCGGAACGCTGGATGATGAAGGAGAGAATCAGCAGACCGATAAAGGTCAGCAGCAGGTTTCTCCATTGCATTTTTATCAAAGGCGCAAACACTTCATCATCGTAATTGACGACGGCAATACTCCAAGAGTGGATGGAATTTGGAGTATAATAATACACTGATCCTTTTGCATGGTCTTCCCAGTCAACGAACGAAAATATAGTGACACGCCCTGAAGCACTTATTGTGTGTTTGGCGGTGCTGTCATTAATCAAGCCCATGATTTGCTCCACATCCTTATGCTTTATCTCGCCATTAGGACGATAAATCAACCTGCCTTCACCTGACAACAAAAGGTTATAAGAGGAAGGAAACACGTGTCTCGAATTCAGTAATTTACCAAGCCATTCTGTGTTTAAGTCAATACCGACAATGGCAGCCATGTCCCCATATTCATCGTATATGGGGAAAGTATATGTGATGAGCGTCACATTCAAGTCGTCTTCGTCATGATAGGGTTCGCTCCAAAAAGAACTATCGTTTTCAGCTGCAATAATGAAATTCGGATTTTTGCTATAGTCATGTTCCTCTGAAGCAAGTTGAAAGGTTTCGATTACCTCGCCGCGACGCAGGGTGTAAGGCTCGAAAAGACGGCCTTTTTCAGGATAGTAGTTGGGGACCATGGCGATGCAGCAACCGGCAAAATTGGGGTTCTCTTCCATGATGCGGCGCGTGACGTCAAATAGGGAATCGGGATAATGGAGAAATTTCTCGAATTCCCAACTACGGTTTCGCAGCGCAAGAGTCACATCCTCAAGCGAATGTTTGACATCTATAGACTTGATAATCAACTCCATTTCGGCATTGCGCTCCAAGTTGTTACGGATTTGCTTGCGTGCATAATTCTGTTGGATGCCCGAAATCAGGAGCATAAGCGCCGCCGCCGTGATGAGGATGACAATCTGTGAGGTTGTAGCGGATGATAGTTTAGGCCGTTTCAATGTTTGAAAGATTTTAAATCGCAAAAATAGAAAAAATCAACAGATATTCCTTATTTTTGCAGGCAGAAAGCAAATTTTAACGAAATAAATCTAAATTGCAATGAACAAGACATTGAAAATGTGTATGTTAGCCGCTATCCTAATCCTAAGCGGCGCAAGCATGGTTGGCTGCAAGAACAAGTCGGCCAAACAACCAGAGAACAAAGTACAAACCGAAACTCCCGAGGCTGGAGTGGAAGAGAAGTCTGAAGGACCGACTTACTTCACCGCCATCGAGGACTATTTGGTGAACGAAATCGGCAAAAACTATTCACAAGGCGACGTGTGCATTCCTTATTCATACGTGGTCGGTACCGAGGAAGGCAATCCGGATGACATCTTGGTTTGGGGCGACTTCTGGGTCTTCAATTATGAGCTTGTGGGCGACACGCTGAAAACTGTTTCGGGTGGCAATCATCCCGGTTTGATGCACGTGAAGAAGACCGAAAACGGCTATGAGGTGGCGGGTTTCGATGCCGTGGCCGACGGTGCTGACAATATGTCCAGCGCCAAAACGATCTTCGGCGACAATTTCGATGCTTTCTGGGACGTCAACAGCAACCAGGAGAAGCGCGAAGTCCTGAGGATGCAAGTCACCGCCGACTATGTGAAAAAGCACAACTTGTCAGCGAAGCTGCTCCAAGACTATGGCTGGCCCGCAGTGGTACTGCCGCAATGAGCTGCTTCACAGCATATTATGACTCGCCCCTTGGTGGCATGACTTTGGCCTCAGACGGTCAAGCCCTTAGCGCCCTTCATTTTATGGGGACGAGGTCGGAATCCGATGTCGCAGGAAGAGCACCTGCGACATCGGATTTGTTTGTTTTCGATGAAACCCGCCGCTGGCTTGACCTTTATTTCGCTGGCGAGAAGCCCGATTTCACCCCACCGTTGTCTCCGAAGGGTACACCCTTCCAACAAAAGGTTTGGAAAATTCTTCTCACTATACCATACGGAAAAACAGTGTCTTACGGCGATATTGCCCGATGTATCTCTCCAACCATGTCAGCCCAAGCCATCGGTGGGGCAGTGGGACGCAATCCCATCGGCATCATCATTCCCTGCCATCGCGTCATTGGTGCTGACGGCTCTCTCACGGGCTATGGCGGCGGACTTGACAGGAAACGCTGGTTGTTGGAGATGGAAAGGAAGTGAAAAATTCCCTACTTTTGCCGAAAATTTCAACCATGTCAGAAACCCTCGAAAAATTCTTGAGCCGCGTGGCTGAGTCCGCCGAGCAAAGCACCTTGGTGAAAGTGACCCTGAGCAAGCCCGCACAGAAGCACGACGAGTTGCGCAATCTCTATGTGAAGCCCGTGTTAATTAAGGAGAAACGACTGTTTGCCTTCACTTACCACTACGAGCGCCGCGACGAGGTGAAAAACTACGATGCCGCGCAAATGCTTGACATTCTGAAGGAAATGCTGCCAACACGTTTTCTTAATGCCGTGCTTTTCACCGTGAACGAGGATGTCACTTTGTTGGTTTCCAGCAAGGGCAAGGCCACGATGCAGACCAAGAAAGTGCAGGAATGTCGCGAGCAGAATTTGGAGCACGACAAGCAGAAAAACCGTCTTGTCAATCCGGCCAACCCGTGGTGGTACCAATTGGGTTTGACGACGCGCGATGGCAAGGTGACTGCCGACATGCAGCACAAGTTCAAGCAGATTTACAAGTACGCCGAAATCGTGGAGAGCCTCATCAAGCCGATGAAGTTTGACGGCACTGTCCACATCGCCGACATGGGGGCAGGGAAGGGGTATCTCACCTTTGCCCTCTACGAACTGCTGACACAAAAACTGAACATGGAGGTGGACATCAAAGGCGTGGAAATTCGACCTGACTTAGTGCTGAAAATCAACGAGATAATAAACTCCAACCATTTGACAGGTTTGGAGTTTGTGGAGAGCAGCATCGAGGCTTATCATCCCGAGAAATTGGACGTTTTGATAGCCCTTCATGCCTGCAACACCGCCACCGACGACGCCATCGCCTCGGGCATCAGGGCGGGGGCGGAGCTGATTGTCTGCGCGCCGTGCTGCCACAAGCAGATTCGCCAAGAGATGGAACGCTCGGGGCGTTATGATGCCATGACGCGTTACGGCATCTTTCTTGAACGTCAGGCGGTGATGATTACCGACACCATCCGCGCATTGATTCTGGAATATTTTGGCTACAAGACCCAAGTGATGGAGTTCATCGAGATGGAGCACACGCCGAAGAATGTTCTGCTGGTTGGAAGGAAAAGCTCGAAAGCCCCTGACAGGGTAAAAATCTTGCAGCAAATCAATGAGTTGAAGTCGCGTTATGGCATTGAAAATCATTATCTTGAAACGGTCTTGAACTTAGATTTGTGAAAACGAAGCTAAATTTTGCCAAAAAAGTGTCGCACATTCAGAAATTATTCGTAATTTCGTGGACTTTTCGACAACGATAGAATCTATCAACTTAAAATTAAAAGATATGCAAAACATCGATTGGGCCAGCTTATCATTTGGCTACTATCCAACAAATTACAACGTCCGCTGCTATTATCGCAACGGCAAATGGGGCGAACTTGAAGTTAGCTCCGACACCAACATCAGCATCCACATGGCCGCCACTTGCCTGCACTACGGTCAGGAAGCTTTCGAAGGCATGAAAGCCTTCCGTGGCAAGGACGGCAAGGTGCGCGTCTTCCGCTGGGACGAGAACTGCAAGCGCTTGCAGCGTTCGGCACAAGGCATCATGATGGCAGAGTTCCCCGAAGATAAGTTCTGGGAAGCTGTCGAGAAGGTCATCCGCCTCAATGCCGACTTCATCCCGCCATACGAAACGGGAGCATCGCTCTATCTCCGTCCGCTGCTCATCGGCATGGGCGCCCAAGTGGGTGTGAAGCCTGCCTCCGAATACCTCTTCCTCGTTTTCGTGACCCCGGTCGGCCCATACTTCAAGGGCGGCTTCATGGCCAACCCCTACGTCATCACGCGCAAGTACGACCGCGCCGCCCCGCTCGGCACTGGCACCTACAAGGTGGGTGGCAACTACGCCGCTTCGTTGCGTCCGCACGTTGAGGCCTGCCACGGCGGCCAATACGCCTGCGAGTTCTATCTCGATGCCAAGGAAAAGAAGTACATCGACGAGGCTGGTGCAGCCAACTTCTTCGGTATCAAGAACAACACCTACATCACGCCTCAGAGCACGTCCATCCTGCCGTCCATCACCAACAAGAGCTTGATGCAGTTGGCTGAGACCATCGGCATGAAGGTGGAACGCCGCCCCATCGCCGAGGAGGAACTGGCCACCTTCGAGGAGGCTGGCGCTTGCGGCACCGCTGCCGTCATCAGCCCTATCTCGCGCATCGACGACCCCGAAAACGGCAAGTCGTACACCTTTGGCGACGGCAAACCTGGCCCGTGGAGCCAAAAGCTTTACAACAAGCTCCGTGGCATCCAATACGGCACCGAGCCTGACGAATTCGGTTGGACGACCATCATTGAGGGCCTCTAAGCGGAAAATTTCGCTGAAATCGAAAAAAATGCGTCATTTTGTGGCGCATTTTTTTGATTAATGTGTATTTTTGTCGCGGAAATGACAAACAACTAAATTATACAACTATGAAGAAAATTACCTTTGCCTTAATGGCTTTGCTGGCGTTCACCTTCCCGATGAAGGCCCAGCAGTATGTCTCGACGGAACCTGCCAACAGGAACGTCATCCTCGAAGAGTTCACAGGTCGTGGCTGTGGCTATTGCACTGACGGTCACCGCATTGCGAACGAACTCATGGCTGCCAACCCTGGCAGACTTTGGGCCATCAACATCCACGCTGGTGGTTATGCCCAGACTTCTTATCCCAACATGATTACCCAAGACGGTAACACCATCCACGGTGGTTTCAGTATCTCGGGCTATCCTACGGGCGTCGTCAACCGCACCACGGCGGCGGGACAGGGCAGAAATGTGTGGCCTAGCATTGCCAACCAGCAGTTGGGTCAAGCCTCGGAGTGCAACATCGCCGGTATGGCGATTGTCAACCCCGACACCCGCGTGGCCACCATCACCGTTGAGGTGTATTACACGGGCAACAGCACGGTCGACCACAACTACTTGACTGTGGCCATGTTGCAGGACAGCATCTTGGGTTCACAGGCCGACTACGGCAACTACAATCCCACGCAGTGGCTGAACGGCCAGTATGTCCACATGCACATCCTCCGCGATGTCATCACGGAGAGCGCTTGGGGCGAATCTATCAGCCCCACCACACAGGGCACTTTGATTACGCGTACATACGAATATGCGATTCCCGAAGTCATCGGCAGCCCCAATGGCGTTGACGTTGACCTCAACAACATCTTCTTCCTCGCTTGGGTCTCCGAGCAGCAGCAGGGCCAGGCCACCCGTCCCATCTTGACGGGCTGCGAACTGGACATGGTGCAAGGCTCCGATGAACCGATTTATCCCGCGGTGATGGGTGTGAAACTGAGCGGAACGACATGCTCTCATACCAAGGACGTCGAGGTCGATATTCAAAACATTGGTACAGAAACCTTGACTTCGATGACGATTGTCGCCGAATTGGAAGGCGAGACCTATACCACCAGCTGGGAAGGCGAGTTGTCGAGCTTCGGCGTTGAGAAAATTATGATGTCTATGGAGGTGCCCTTCGGAACTTATCCCGTGACTGTCACGGTAACCGAGGCCAACGGTCAGCCGATTTCCCACAGCGGTACAGGCAGCATCACTTGCATTGAATGGGCTGATCTTGAAATCGAAGGCGAAGAGGAAGAGCTGCGTCTTGATCTGATGCAGGACAAGTTCGGCAATCACATCACTTGGGAGTTCACTGCTTCCGACGGCACCCTGATTGCCTCAGGCGGTCCTTACACCATGCTGGCTGCAGGTTCGGCTACCCAACTGCACATAGAGCATGTCACCGTCCCTGCCAACGAATGCGTGAAGTTCACCATCCATGACGAGATGGGCAACGGCATCTGCTGCTCCTACGGTCATGGCTATTACATCGTCAAGGACAGCCAAGGCAATGTGCTCTTCGGCGATGAGGACGATGGCGAGTTTGGCAAAGAGGCCTCACACCTGATTTCGGTGAAGAATCCCATGCCGCAGGTTCAAGTCGGTGAGACTGAGGCCAGTAACGTGGATTACACCCACGCCGATTTCATCGCTTCTCTTGATTATAATGGCTACCCGGATGAGGTCGGCTTCTCCTATAGGAAGGTGACCAGCTCGACGCCGACGGTGGTGGTGGGTATCCTCAACGAGTTCAAGAAGATCCTTGCCTCCGTTGACGACCTCGAACATTCCAGCATCTACATGGTGAAGGCCTATGCTATCGTAAACGGCATGACCTTCTACGGCCCTGAAACCACATTCCAGACCTGGATGGAGGACGTTGACGAACTCAGCCAGACCTTGAAGATTTATCCCAACCCGACTTCGAGCTTCTTGAACATCGAAGGCGAGGGTATGAGCAGCATCGAGGTCTACAATACCATTGGTCAGCGCGTTATGAAGCAAGATGTCAGCGGCAACAGCATCCAAATCAACACTGAAGCCCTGAACAACGGCATCTACTACGTTCGCATCCACGCCAATGATGGCGCGGTGCTGAACCGCAGCTTCTCGGTTGCCCGATAAGCATTGGGTTTAAACTAAAAAAGCCGCTTCAATCGAAGCGGCTTTTTTTTGTTTAAATCAACCCTTTCTCCTTCAACAACTCATTCATCTGAACTTGCAACTTTCGTGCTTCTTCACCCGCCCGAACAGCAAAATCACTTCCATTCGAGGCATAGATGATTCCTCTTGACGAATTGACGAGCAAGCCGCATTCATCATTCAAGCCGTTGTGCGCCACAGCCTGCAAGTCGCCGCCTTGGGCACCCACGCCTGGGACGAGGAAGAAATAGTCGGGCAACATCTTACGGATTTCCCCCAACTCCTCGGGATGTGTGGCTCCGACCACAAACATCATTTGCTCCGAAGTAGCCCAAGTGGTAGCGGTTTGCAACACCTGCTGGTGCAGCATTCGCTCGCCGACATTCAGGTATTGGAAATCCTGAGAGCCTTTGTTGGAAGTCAAGGCCAAGAGGACCACCCATTTGTCCTCGAAGTTGAGGAACGGCTCCACGGAGTCCTTACCCATGTAAGGTGCTACGGTCAGGGCATCAGCCTTCAAAGTGTTGAAAAATGCCTTGGCATAGTTGGCTGAGGTGTTCCCGATGTCGCCGCGCTTGGCATCCGCGATGATGAAAATGTCGGGGTGGTTGTTCTTGATGTACTGGATGGTGCGTTCCAAGCTTTGCCAGCCCTTGTGCCCATATACTTCGTAAAAAGCAGTGTTGGGCTTGTAGGCCACAGCGTATGGCGCGGTGTGGTTGATAATCTGCTTGTTGAACTCAAAAACAGGGTCGTCCATAGCCATCAGTTCCTGGGGAATCTTGTTGATGTCGGTATCAAGGCCGACGCAGAGGAACGACTGCTTTTTCTTGATTTGCTCGAATAATTGATGTTTGTTCATATTGTTATGTTTATTGTTTTCAATAAGTGAAGGTCCCTGAGCCTGTCGAAGGGCCGTCTTTACGATTCAATGTTTTCTTTCAGTCTTTCAGCGTTTTCCGCCATTTGCAAACGGTTGATAATCTCATCCAAGTCGCCATCCATGACGGCAGCAAGGTTATAGACCGTCAGGCCTTCCACGCGGTGGTCGGTAACGCGACCTTGCGGATAGTTGTAAGTGCGAATCTTGGCCGAGCGGTCGCCCGTGGAGACCATGGTTTTGCGCTTGGCGGAGATGTCGCTGATATATTTCTGGTATTCCATGTCGTAGATGCGCGTACGCAGGCGCGACAAGGCGCGTTCACGGTTCTTAGGTTGGTCGCGGGTCTCGGTGCATTCGATGAGGATTTCCTGCATCTCGCCCGTGTTGGGGTTCTTCCACATATAGCGCAGGCGCACGCCCGACTCGACTTTGTTCACGTTTTGTCCACCAGCGCCCGAAGAGCGGAAGGTGTCCCATTTGATTTCGCCCTCGTTGATTTCCACGTCAAACTCCTCGGCCTCAGGTAAAACCGCCACCGAAGCGGCAGAGGTATGGATGCGGCCTTGGGTTTCGGTCTTGGGGACACGTTGCACACGGTGCACACCCGATTCAAATTTCAAGATACCATAGCAGCCGTTGCCCGTTACGGTGAAGTCGATTTCCTTGTAACCACCGCTGGCGCCTTCGCTCACGGAGGTTACTTCCACCTTCCAGCCTTTGTTTTCGCAGAACTTGGAATACATGCGGAAAAGGTCGCCAGCAAAGAGGCAGGCCTCATCGCCACCTGTGCCGGCACGGATTTCCATGATGGCGTTTTTGCTGTCTTGCGGGTCTTTGGGAATCATCATCACGCGGATGTCCTGCTCCAACTGCTCAATGCGCGTTTGGGCGGTGTCCAACTCCTCTTGGGCCATCTTGCGCATTTCTTCATCCTTCTCCGTGGCCAGAATTTCCTTGGCTTCTTCGACGTTGGCTTTCAGTGTCTTGTATTCCTTGAAGGCTGTGACGATAGGCTCCAAGTCCTTATAGTCCTTGTTGAGCTTCACGAACTTCTTCATGTCGGAAGCCACGGCAGGGTCGGCGAGCTGTTCGCCCATCTCCTCCCAGCGGTGCTTTATTGTCTCGAGTTTTTCGGTGATGTCCACGGTTTGTTATTTGTTGGGCAAAGGTACGAAATATTTCAATGCCCAACGCTGAAACCAACGGATGAAATATGATTAAAATGCATTGAAGAGACAGTTGTCATCATCAATGAAAAACAGGTGCATCTCGTCAACCAAGTATGCCTTTGACCAATTGTCAGGAAGATGAAGTGTCCACACGATTGATCCTGTTGTATCGACGAGGCTTACTTTGTTCTTCGATTCGAGATAATACAACAATAAATAGTCACCAGTAGCTGTTTGAAAGGCGTCTGCAAGGATGTAATCTGCTTCTGCAATGCCATGATTTAGGTCAAAATGGGCATTTTCATTGGAAAACGGCAATTCAAGCATTCGACCGCTGTTGTAGTTGGTGATGATAGGTGCCACATTGAAATAAGCGTTCTGCTTGTCGATTGTCATCAAGCATAATTTTGTTCCTAGGTGATGCTGCTCATTGAAGTCAGGAATAAAAACATTGTCAACCAATGACTTGAATCTGATTTCATCGTTTCTTCTCTCCATTCTGCAAAGGATGTGCTTTTTGGATTCTTCTTTTTGTGATATGCCCAAAATGATGTCGTCCCAGTCGTTGATTTGAAAGACGCAGTGTGCGTATGCATTGACTATAAAATCGTCGAATCGTAATGAATCCCGAAAGCGTAATGGATAGATTTCCTGAATGTTGAGTTGTTCGTCCAAACTGACGATGGCACTTTCATTCATCACTTTGACGGCGGAATCTTGTCTTTTTTCGTTGTAATAGCTTTCGATATAGTTGACATTGATGAGCATAAATAACGTGTCATTAAAGATACAGCCATTATTGATCTTAACTCTTCCGAAATCTGGAATATAGGACTTGATCTCTGTGGCATAACGACTTACGTTCTTCCAAGTCTTTTCATCGTGGAAAATGTTTTGATAAAGTGTGGAGAAGTCTGAATCTGCAAAATCTTGGGTTTTCAAAAAACGGAAATCCGTGTCGAACCAGTGAAGTTCGTTGTAGGTAAAATCCATAAATAGGTATTTGTTTTCCAATAAAATACATCTACTGTCATCGGATAGGATCACATCATTAGGCAATTGGGTGATTTTCTTTGCAAAGTCATTTTGCTCATGAAGCCTATTAATAATAGGTATCCATTTTTCACTTTGGTTGAAGTTAGCGTCGAAAATGAGTACACTTTCTTTGTAGTAGTACAGCCACGGAAAAATGTTGTGCGAAAGAGATGCGTAAAGCGAATCGTCGCAAATAAAGTCAAAGTCACGTGTGATGTGCAAAAATTTGTCTGAAAACTTCTTGGCTTCTTTAAGATTGCTGCTCTGAAAGACCAAATGCAGCGGAATGGCTTCATCGATGCTGTCGAGCATCCGATATTGGTTGAAGCAGTTGGGGCAGAGGTTGGTGTTGGCAGTGACATAGACTTCTTCGTTCTGCGCTGTGCAGGAAATCGTCATTGTGACGAGCATGAGTGCCAAAAGGCTTTTTCTGACGTTGTGCATGGTATATGTGTTTTGATTTGACGGCAAAATTGGTAAAACGGCCATTCAAAACGCTGGAATAACATTGGAATTTTACTGGAAAAATACTGGAATTATATCTCCGAATGGTTGGAAAAGACCCGATGCATCTTGAAAACTATTATCTTTGCGAAACAAAAGGAGAAATTATGCTTGATGATACCATTGCAAAACCAATGAGATTTCATTTGGAGGAACCTGTCGAAAACTTGTCGCTCGCGACGGATAGTATTACTGGCGTCACGGCATATCAGCTCACTTTTGCAAATGGCAAGAAAGAAATCGAAGGACAATCATCATGGGTTTGGAAAGGCTTGACAATTGGCCTGTTAGTTATTGTATTAGTTGGTTTGGTTTGGAGTAGAAAGAAACGGTCGAAGGGTGTAATGCCTGCAGGCGAAGAGAAGGAAGCCATGAAATTGCTTCACCAGTCCGACGCCTTTAAGTCGTTGGTTGCGAAAGGCTATTATTCCGTGAATCGGAGAATGTCTCTTGAGCCAGTGAATGATCAGGAAATAAGGTCTTTATGTGAGGTTGTAATCGCGGTTTACACCTCATTTTCAACATTGCTTCAGGACAAAGGCCTCTCTGACAAGGATTTCCAATTCTGTTGTTTAGTAAAATCAGGTCTTTCGACTTTTGAACTTGCCGAAATCTATTGCGTTTCGGAGAGCGCCATTTTCAAGCGGAAACAGAAACTGAAGGAAAAATTAGGCTATAAGTCCGAAAAAAGGACTTTGGATGAGATTTTGCAGGCTATGTAAATGCTTAATACTCAAACACTCCACGTTCACTCCGAATCGTCAGCCGCTTCACATCCGAAGCCTCCACATGCCCAATAATCTGGCTGTCGATATTGAACTGTTTGGCAATAGCAATCATCTCATTGGCAGCCTTTTCGTTGGTGTAAATCTCCAAGCGATGGCCCATATTGAAGACCTTGTACATTTCGTGCCAGTCCGTGCCTGAAGCAGCCTGGATCATGCAGAACAGAGGCGGCAGTTCGAGCATGTTGTCTTTCACAATGTGCAGTTTGTCAACGAAATGCAGCACCTTGGTCTGGGCACCGCCGCTGCAATGGATGATGCCGTGGATCTGCTTGCGGAAGTCCTTCAGAATCGGAATCATCAGCGGGGCGTAGGTGCGTGTGGGCGAGAGGATGAGCTTGCCCACATCTACGCCAGGGACGTCAGTCGGGTCGGTGAGTTTGTGCGGGCCGGAATAGACCAAACTTTCAGGAATGCTGTGGTCGTAACTCTCATCGTATTTCTCTGCCAGATAATGGTTCAGCATGTCGTGCCGTGCCGAGGTCAGGCCGTTGCTGCCCATGCCGCCGTTGTAACTATCCTCGTAGGTGGCTTGTCCGTAAGAGGCAAAGGCCACAATGACATCATTCGGCTGGATATTATTCTCAATCACTTCGTCGCGTCTGATTCTGGTCGTTACGGTGCTGTCGACGATGACGGTGCGCACAAGGTCGCCTACATCGGCGGTCTCGCCTCCAGTGAGGTAGATGCCGATGCCGAGTTTGCGCAGCTTTTCCAAGAAATGCTCCGTCCCGTTAATCAAAGCGGAAATCACCTCGCCCGGAATCAGGCTCTTGTTGCGCCCGATGGTGGAGGAGAGGAGCATGTTGTCGGTCGCGCCCACGCAGATGAGGTCGTCGGTGTTCATCACCACGGCATCTTGCGCCACGCCTTCCCACACGCTCATGTCGCCGGTCTCTTTCCAATAGAGGTAGGCGAGCGAGGATTTTGTCCCTGCGCCGTCGGCGTGCATGATGTTGCAATACTCAGAGTCGCCGCCGAGGATGTCGGGGATAATTTTGCAGAAAGCGTTGGAATACAAGCCCTTATCAAGGTTCTTGATGGCGTTGTGGATGTCTTCCTTTTCGGCGGATACACCGCGCAGACTATAGCGTTGGTCCATTATTGTATTGTTTGAAACGGGGCCTTCGACAGGCTCAGGCACTCTCAATTGTCAAAAGTTAAGGTCCCTGAGCTTGTCGAAGGGCCGTCAATTATTATTTGAACTTTAACTTGTGATCCTTGGTGTCAAACTCGAAGTTGCCGAGTTGCTTCATGTTTTTCTGTCCGATGACCCATTGCTCAATCATCTTGCTAACCACTTTACATTCAACGTTGTAGAGCGAACGGCCGGCAATCCTCACTTCCTTGATGACCACGATGGCGTTGTTGGCAATGCCTCCTGTGGTGAGAAGCTTGTCGACATCGCCCTTGAAGTCGTCGGCGGTGAGTCGGCCCTCTTTCAGCAGCTCCAGCGCGCGGCTTTCAGAAACACAGAAGTCGGCGTTTTGGCTGTAGGTGAAAGGCTCATTGTAGCCGTCCACCAAGCCAAAGAAGGTGAAGTACCCAGCCTTGTTGACGGTAAACTGCTCAGTCTGGTCTTCCTGCGGGTTGATGGTAATGTTAACAGTCTGATTTTCATTGATGTTAGTGCGCGGCACATAGTCCTTGCTCAGGATGCGGAACTCCGTGCGGCGGTTCATCTGGTGCGCGGCTTCCTTTATCTCGGTGTTGGGTAGCGAGTTGATGAAGTCCTCGGTGAGTCTTGTTCCCGACTTAAAGGTGTAGCCTTTCACGGTGATGTCATTTTGGATGGTGCGCGGCACACGCTCACCATAACCTTTTGCGGTCAGTCGGAGCGGGTCTATACCTCTGATAATGAGGTAGTCGACCACGCTTTGGGCACGTTTCTGCGACAAGATGTCGTTGCGCTCGTCGGTGTCGCGGGCATCGGTGTGGGAGGCCAACTCGATGGTGATGGTCGGGTTGATTTGCAGGGTCTCGATGAGGCCTTGCAGCGAGTCCTCAAACTGCGGTTTGAGGTCCCATTTGCCCAAATCGTAGAGGATGTCGGGCAGCATGATGGGCTCCTGCGGGATGGGCTCGATGTCGTATTCTTTCTCGAAGTCCTTGCTGAACTCCAGGCCGATGGTGGTCTCTTGTGTGCTGAGGGTGAAATAGTTGTCCTTGTCGATGGTGATGTCGTAGGTCGTGTTTTTGTTCATCTGGCTCTCGCTGAAGTTGAAGTAACCCTTGTCGTTGGTGCGGGTCGAGAGGCTGGAGCCGTCGCTACCGACCATTTTGACGTTGGCATCGCTGACAAACTGCTTGGTCTTGGCATCCTTGACGGTACCCGAGAAGGTGAAGTGGATGGTCGGCTCCTCGAAGTAATAAATGTTGTCGAGGCCGCGTGTGTTGCCGCGGTTCGACGAGACGAAGCCGCATTCCTGCGTGGGGTGGAACACAATGCCGAAGTCGTCGCCCATTGAGTTGATGGGGTATTTCAGGTTGCGCGGCTCGCCCCAGTTACCAGCGGTGTCCATGGAGCTGACGAAGACGTCTAAGCCACCCATGCCGCCATGGCCGTCCGACGAGAAATAGAGCACGGTATCATAGCGCAGGAACGGAAACACCTCATTTCCAGGCGTGTTGATTCTTTCTCCAAGGTTGAAGGGGCGCTTGAAGGCGTCGTTGGCGTTGTCGCGCATGGCCACATAGATGTCGTTTCCGCCGAAGCCGCCCTTGCGCTCTGCGGCGAAATAGAGTATCAGCTCGTCGCTCGTAAGGGTAGGATGGCCCACGATGTCCAGTGTATCGACGCCTGCGATTTCAACGGGTTTGGCGTTGGCGAAGGTGCCGCCGCTCTTGGAGGCCACCATAATCTGACAGCCGTTCTTGCGGTGAGCACCGTTTTGGCAGCGCGTGAAGTACATCTTGGTGAATTTCGAGTTCATGAAAGGCGTGCCTTCGCTGGCCACGGTGTTGACACTCTCGCTCTCGTCGGCCAAAACGGGGGTGCTCCATTCGCCCTTGCGGTCTTGCTTCGAGGTGAAGAAGTCGGCAAATTCCTGCCCAGTGATACCGTCTTTTTCCTTGCCGGTGGCAGCGTCGCGGGTGGAGGTGAAGATGATTTCGTTGAAGTTGTTGCTGGTCCAGGTGGCGCAATAGTCGGAGTCCTTGGAGGAGTTCACCTTTTTCAGTTCGGTGAGCTCGTAGCGCGACGGGTTCTCAATCCAATCGGCGATCAAGGCCGTGGTCTCCACGCCAAGTGGGCCTCGCGGGTCGTCGGGAACCTTTTGGGAATAAATTTCGTAGGTTTCGATGGCGTCTTTGTACTTTTCGTTCATCTTGTAGGTCTCGGCGAGATAGAGATACACTTCAGGATGGCTATTCGGATAGTCGGTCTTCAGCAGGCGCTTGTAGTAAGGCTCGGCGCGTTTGGTGAGGCCGATAAGTCGGTAACACTCACCCATCTGGAAGCTGATGCGGTTGCGTTCGTCCTTGTTGCGGCGCACCTTGCGGTAGACTTTTTTGTAGCGGTCGGCGGCCTCAGTGTATTGTTTTCGGCCAAAGGCTAGGTCGGCGTTCTTGGCAGGATTTCTTTTCTGCGCGTAAAGGTCGGCGTTCATGAAGATGAACAGCATCGACAGGAAAATGAAGGCGTATCTTTTCATAGTATAAAATCTCTTTTCTATAAACGCGGAAACCGTGTTTTTATTATCGGACAAAAGTACAACAATTCGGCGAAACGCACAGGGTTTGGCGATAAAAAAATCCCGCCGTCACCAGCGGGATTTTTCGTGAAGCATTTTGTGGCTTCAATTATTCCGTTTTCACCACTTTTCTGGTCACGAAACGTTGGTCGATGACAGCTTGCAGGATATAGGTCCCACAAGGCAGTCCGCTCATGTCGATTTGCACGTTGTCCTTGCCCTCGGCGTTGATGGTCTTGACCAACACCCCGAGCGGGTTGAACAGCCTTATCTCATTGGCATCCATGCAGTTGACATTGAGGACTTCGCTGACAGGATTCGGATAGACGCTGAAATCGTTGTCGTCCGACTCATCGACGCCCGTCCCGACGGCGACATGGATGTTGAGCAAATAAGTTCCGGTCTTTCCCTCAAAATAGGGCATGATGCAGAAATACAAGGTGCCTCCGCCCATCGGGATGCTTGACGGCATCACATCGTCGTAGAAATCGGACCAGTTGGAACCGTCGGTCGAGTAGGCGAATTTGGCGTCGACAGTGTAATAGGTGCCGTCGTCGCTGTTGTATGAGTCGTTCAGGCGGGGCGTGATGCTATAGTTCTTGCCTGGATTGAGTTGGATTTTATAATAATCGATGTCGGTGCTGTTGTGGAGATTGGCGCCGGTAGTGCTGATGTCGGTCGAACTGCCGTAAAGGTTGAAGGGTAGGGTATAGGCGCTGTTGGCCGTGTTGTTGGATTCGTATGGGTCGAGGCTGACGGGCGCAGCGACCACTTCAACGCGCACGGGATTCTGGAAATTCGATGCGCCGGCATAATACCACGAGGTCTCTCCAGACCTTTGGTAAGCCAGTTCCATGTAATATGTGCCTGGCTCAACGGTGATTTCGCCCGTAAAATCAACGCCGTCGATGTAGTGATAGTTGGCTTGCAGGCCATCCGTGCAGTTGAGAACCTGGATGTTCTGTGCCCACGAGCCGTCTTGGTTCGACAGGTTGACGCGGAATTTCCCGTAGAAGGTCGAATTGCTTGAGTTCCAGATGTCTACATTGACCGTGGAACTGGTGCCGTAATACAGGTAGTCGCCCGTCAGAATGCTGAAATCGGAGTTGGTCTCGATGTCGGTGGAGTAGACGATATCGAAAAACGCGTCATGATAGTCGTTGCCCTCGATGAAATTCCAAAGTTCGCGGTCGAAGCTGTAAAGCATGGCAATGCCGTAAGAGCCAGGGATATAAGGCGGGCCGCCTTCGGTTTGCAAGGTGCCGTAGGTGTAATAGTTGGGCTGCAAGTGGTTGGAGGTCTTGTCCCAATAGCCCATCACCTTGAGGAAATGGAACTCGCCGTTGTCGTCCTTTCTGAACACGCCGGCGCCGATGTAGCCGCTGAACTCGCCGCTGCCCGAGTTAAGGACTTCGGCATACACCGAAAAGTCGTCATAAAACCAATACTCGTTTTCTTCCATCGACAGGCTACTGTGATAGACCAGGTCGAAGGTTCCGGTGCTGCCACCGCCGCCGCCACCACCTCCTCCGCCACCACCACCGCTGTACTTAGGCTCGATGCCGACGACGGCTTGCTGGTTTTGGGTATAGTTATGCGAAGCGGGATTCAGGCTGTTGATATTGAAATAGTCGTCGTATGAGCCGCCCCAGCCCCAGTTGAAGTGGATGTAGTTGTTGTTGTCGTAGCCGTCGCAAACAAAGGCATGACCACCCGAGCCGAAGCCGCCATACACCATCGGCCTGGCGTTGTTTAGTTCGGTTTTTAGGATGTTAATCCATTGGGAATCAGAGTAGTTTGACTTCAATTCGGCGTGCAGGGAGCTCTTGTAGTCGAAATAGGATTTCAAGGCGTTCTCGGCGCAGGGACGACCGTTGCCGTTGTCGATGATGTAGGCCGAACTGCCGTAGTCGGGGCTCCCGCTGATGCCGTAGTTCATGTCGACACTGACGCCGCAGTGATACATTAACGTGGCCACGGCATCGTTACTGCTGGTGACGCTGTTCGGCATCGAGGACCATTGGTAGTTGGTGGCACTGAAGTCCACGTAAAGTGTGCCATATTCAGGATGGTCTGAAGGCACGTAGGAATGGGAGCCGTAGCCGTGTTCAGGATAGTTCCAGTATTTCAAAATCTGGGCCATGGCAGTCGCCACGCAGCCTGTTATCGTCCTCGAATTGTGGTTGTTGTCGTAAGGGCATTTGGCATTGTAGTAAGGGCTTTGGCTCCATCGTGTCGCGACCAAGGGCGATACCGCCGTTTCCGATCTGATGGGCAAGGTCTTCCCCTGTCGCAGGCATTCCCAGTCGGCGCGGATTTCCTCGGTGGCTGGGGCGCGCATGGCCACGGTCTGGCGGATTTGCTCAGCATAGCCGTCGAGCCAGGCTTTCAGGTTGGGCGGGAGGGCCTCAGTGCCGAAGTTGTTCTCGTAGGAGTAGGCCAATATGGGCATCACGCTCTCATCGGCGGCAATGATGACGTAGCCTTTGCCCACCGTGTTGTTGAAGATGAAGAACTCCGTGTAGCCGTGCTGCAGGCCGACGTTGACGAATTGGGCCTCGCCGGTCTGGTTCTTGTAGACATGGCCGTTCCTGACGCCCATGATGTTGTTCTCTTTCCAGAAGTTCTCGGCCAGTTTCTTTGCCGTGGCTTCATCAATCGGGCCAGCCATCATCGAGAGGCTTGCGACCCATAGCAATGCAAGGGTAAGGATTCTTTTCATAGTATTTTAATTTATTGATTTTTAATGTTTTGAAATGCTTATTATCTTACTTTGATGACTTGTCTTGTGGCTGTTCCTTTTTCTCCAATCATTTGAATTAGGAATAGGCCAATAGGTAGTGTACTCAAATCGATTTCATTCGTCCCCCGCACTGTCTTCACTAGCTGCCCAAAGGCATTGTATATCTGCACTTCGGAAGCTTCCACACCATTTATCTTCACCCTGTCCCTTGTCGGATTGGGATAAACATTGACAATGGAATTATTATTGTAATCCTCTTCAATTCCGTCATAAACCTTAAAATACGCTACGAGATGCATATCCTCAACCACATCGATGCCCAAAATCTCTTCGGTCGAAACAACAACTCCGTTCGACTTCCAGCAATTAAATTCAAAACCCTGTCTTGGATATGCTCTGACCCATGCCCTAATGTTACAACAATCTGGCTCTTGAGTGACATAGGCAAATCCCATCTGCTCATTGGCACTCTCTACTGTAATCTGATATGGAAAAATGGCTGTGATGTTTGTATAATTAGCCCAATACTGATTGGTCGATTGAATGGCGAGATAATCGCAGAGTGAGGCACAAGGCACATTAATGGTTGTTGTATAATAGCCAAAGGTATGCCCGCCGATAAGTGGGGGCACAGTCGCTTCAATGAAAACCGATTGTAAATTATAACTCATTAATGCCTGTGAATCTAAAAAACGGACACAAGGTCCAACATGTACCGATGTGAATTTGTTACCATAGAAAGCAGCATAGCCGACAACCTCAAGGGAATCGGGAAGCGTCAACTTGCCCTCAATGTTACAATCGAAAAACGCGCTTTCTTGTATGGTCTTCAGACCTGTCCCCAATTCAAGACTTGTCAGATAATGTGCGTTGAAAAACGCCCACTCTCCAATGTCAACGACGCCATCTCCTATTACCACCGACGTAATATTGGTATCAAAAAAAGCTTGTTCTCCAATGCTAACCACAGAGTTCGGAATGACGACATCGCAAGCAAGATCGTCAAAACAATAAAACAACTTTGCTGGAATATACTCCACATTTTCACCAATAGTGAGCGTATTGATATTCCTATTCCTTTTCCTTGACAAACCGAAAGGTGGTGAGACCACATCATTGCAATTGGTTGCGTTGTAATGTATAATCCTCAAATTAGTACAATCAAATGCATGATATCCCAAGTTTTGTACAGATTCCCCGATGGTAAGCTCGTGCACGGAAACACAATTAAAAGCCTGAGCACCTACAGAAACCACAGCATCGGGAATTACGAGATGATGTCCATATCCGTTCGTGTTTGTGCTATCGAATGCATTTGCGCCTATTTCAATCAGGGTGTTCGGTAGAGTGACCGCCCCTAAAGTGTAGCAATTTTTAAACGCATTAGGGCCTATTACTGTAATAGCGTACATGTTATTTTGGTATGCAACGCTATCAGGTATCGTCAAATCACCTTGAGGCATTTCATAACCGAAATAATAGCTGTATTGCCCGTCATAGCACGGATAAGTAACCGTTACGGAAATGCCATCGGTATTGATGTTATAGTAAAGCGTTTGACCCGTAGAACACACCGCCTCAAAATC
>Ga0310690_10003412_pt1 | contig 23865 bp, 20 predicted proteins | sample AusTroGonzalo_MG_2_FD_207661 | JGI IMG/M metagenome (GOLD analysis project Ga0310690, IMG submission 207661) | Bovine rumen microbial communities from tropical cattle in Woodstock, Queensland, Australia - Gonzalo_04 (v2) (version 2) | ecosystem: Host-associated > Mammals > Digestive system >... | reverse complement strand
GAAGAGATCCGCGCGGGCTTCCTCTATTGAGGAACTGTATGCCTTTAACGCCTTTTCATGCACTCCTGGCATCAGTTTCCCGGAAGCATGCCCTAAACACTCATGAAGATCCGTATGCAGGTTTTCAGTAAGGTCTCCGTATTTATCAATAAGATTAAGTTCTGTTTTTCCTATTACGAATTCTTCATTGAAGCCATTGCCATGCGCAGCTTTGTTATAGGCATCTGTTATATTCCCTATAGTCACTGATTTTGAGCCATGTTCCTTTCGTATCCAGTTGGCGTTTGGCAGATTTATGCCTATAGCTGTTGAAGGATATAAATCTCCTGCCAATATTGCGGCAGTTATGACTTTTGCGGAAACGCCTTTTGCTTTTTCTTTTTTAAAAATTTTGTCCGTAGGAGAGTTCTGCTCAAACCAGTCTGCATTAGCGCTGATTGTTTCCGTGCGTTTTGTAGCTTCTAAGTCTTTGAAATTAACAAGGCTTTCCCAGCTGGCTTTTATTCCTAGAGGATCGCCATAAACCTCTGTGAATCCGTTTACGAAGTCAATTCTGGAATCAAGGTCTTTTACCCATAGAATTGAATACTCGTCAAAAACATGAAGATCTCCTGTTTTATAGAATTCTATAAGTTTCGCTATTGTTTTTTTCTGCGCTTCATTTTCAGCTGTTTTTTCTGCTTTTTCCAGCCAGCCTATTATTTTTTCTATCGCAGCTGAATATTTTCCTCCTTCCTTATAAACTTCCTCTATAAGTTTGCCGTTTCTTTTTACAAGCCTGCTGTTAAGCCCATAAGATATGGGATGCTTTTCATCTTTTTTTCGCATTTTATTATAAAAAGCTTCCGCTTCTGCCTGATTTACTCCGTCGTAATAATTCATGGATGAGGTCAGCAGCAGATCTTCCCCGTCTTTCTTGTTTACTTTCTTAGCCATTATGTTTGGGTTAAACATTGCTGGAACGATTTCTTCAAGAAGCTGTTCCTGATTCTGACCTTCTTTTAACGGCAACAATTCTGCGGCTGTTTCTTTTACTGCTTCTCTGAAAAAGACTTCGCTAAATCCTGGCCTGAATTTGTCTTCCGCATAGTGATGATGTATGCCGCTTGAAAACCAGACGCGCTTGAGATATGTTTCTAATTCTTGAAAATCCTTTGAGCTTTTATCGCCCTTATAATTTACATATACGGCTTCAAGCGTTTTGCGTATTGTCAGGTTATATTTGCCATTTTGGTCAAAAAGAATGTCGCGTCCTTCTAGCGCGGCTTGCGTAAGATAGTAGACTAAGGTTTTTTGTTTTAAGGAAAGTTCCTCAAAACCTGGAACCCTGTATCTTAAAATTTGCAGGTCAGCAAATTTCTCTACATTGTAAAAGCTGTTCTGGCTTGTTTTAGCGCAGCCTAGGCATAGAATTGCAACAAGCAATGCCGGGTATAATTTTATGTTCATTGTGTTTCCTGTTAAAATTGCTTTTTCTGCTGAATCATTGCCGCATTTTTTTATTTGTCTTAATGCGATATGTCAGGTATATGCAATATTTTGTTTTTTTAGCTCGTATATAATTATATATAAATTTGACTTTTTTGGTAAATTTGCTATTCTATAGTATGTAGCGTAAGATTATAATAAGGAGATGCTATGAAGAAAATTTTTTCAATTCTTGCTTTGCTGTCCCTTGTATCCCCGTCTTTTGCTGGAGATACCATAGATTTTGACCGCGGACTTAATTTTGAGCTTTATAGGGAAAACATGGAATCTAGAATTCCTCCTCCTATGCCTCACGGCTATGTGTCTTCCCGTTATACTACCGGATGCCATTCTTTCCGGGTGGCGCCAAGTTATTCCTCAATCACTACTAATGCGGTGAACATAGAAAGCCGCGAGTACATAAACGAATGCCATTATGTATATGTGCCAGATCCTCAGCCTCCGCATCCAGGCCACGGACATCATCCTGGCACAGGCCCTCAGCCGGGACATGGCAATCAGCCCGGTCACGGTCCTCAGCCAGGTCACGGACCTCATCCAGGACATGGCCCACAGCCTGGTCACGGTCCCAAACCAGGACATCACAAATCTGCTGCTGTGGAAATGCAGGACACAAAAGGCCAGCAGCTAGTATGCCGCGAACGTCTGGGAAGGATATTTAATCATAGGGTGCGCCTCAATATCGGACAGCGCAATCTGTATCCTTGGGAAACTGAGGAATTTACTGTTTGCGCGGAACAGGAAAGGGTATGGATGTCTTCAAAGCGCACTCCTTATGTATATAATGTTCTGAACCCTTCATTTTATCAGATTAACTCCATAGAAACTTTTGACTTGAAGCCTTTATACCGCAATCCTTCAGACCCTGATGAAAACGGCATTAATGTGATGTCATTCCAGCATGACAGCGGTTATTTTACCTTGCGTCTTGGAGACAGATGGCCGTTCGAATATCAGGGCGAAAGAGTTCGCATAAGGGTGGAACTTTACAAAGACAAATTCCTTGTTGACAAAAAACTTGGTGAGAGAACCTATGAGTTTGATACAGCCAATGAGTATGAGATCCGTTTCAGCCGTGATGAGTTTGGCGGTGAGAAATCTATTGATTCCGATGAGCCGGAGACAAGAGCTAATAAGAAGTTTTTTGTAAAGTGGGGATTCCAGCGCATAGGCAATGTCTCAACTGACAGATATGTGAACAAAGGCAAAACCGAAAAGATTAACGCTGACTGAGTTGCTTAAGAAAACAAAAAATGAATCAAAAGACGCTCTTGAAGAAAGAGCGTCTTTTTTTGTGTTCTCTTCTATGATTTTATTTCTTCAATGCTTCTATATGTCATTTAATTAAACTATATTTTATTATTATAAAAAAAGTATAATTTACATTAGGAGCATTGTATGTTGAAAAGAATTTTATCTTTTTTCTTCGCAGGTTTTCTATCATTATTTTGTTTTTTCCCGGCATTGGCTCAGTCTGCTGGCATGCCTGCGGCTAAAACGAAGAAAGTTGATGTGCTTTTATTTACTTCTCCTTACTGTGGCCATTGTCAGCGGCTAAAAAGGGAATTTCTGCAGAGATTTATTGATAAGAACAAAGATAATATTGTCTTACATGATTTTGATACAACTACGCCTGACGGCAGCATAGCTTATGCTGAAACAGCGAAGCTTTACGGCAAAAAAGATGAAGGCGTTCCAGCGATGTTTGTGGGAGACTCTTTTCTTATAGGTTATCCTGATGACATTGGCGGCAATGCTGATAAAGCTGTGGCGAAAGCTATTTCAAATGGCGAAGAAACAAAGATGGGGGCAATAAAAAAGGTTTCTGCTTATAAGAATCTGCCCGATTTTATGAAATTCTCTCAACAGCCGGAAGATGTGCCTAACATAAATCCTGACACAACAGTTCCGGCTTCTATAGAGCCGCCTGCTGAAACAGTTAAATCTTCCTCGGGTAAGCCTGAAGCCGAAGTTCAGGAATCCCCGGATGGCATTAATGGTTCAAAATTTAATCTGAGTGATTCTGAAGCGGATTCATCTTTAGCCGGGGGAACAGCTGCAGCTTCTTTAAGCAATGATTCAAAAAAGGAATTTTACCGCTCTAAATTCAGTGAGATAACATTATGGGCAATAATAAGCGCCGGGCTCGCGGATGGCATAAACCCTTGCGCCTTTGCCGTAATAATTTTCTTTGTATCATTCCTTGCTGTTTATAAATATAACCGCAGGGAGATAATAGCCGTAGGCGGTGCTTACTGCTTTGCCGTTTTTCTTACTTATCTGCTTTTAGGCCTTGGACTGTTCCGTTTCCTTTACGCTTTTCAAGGCTTTCAGGCTGTAATGCTGGCCTTTAAGTATCTTACTATTGCCCTTTGTGCGGTTTTCTTCCTTCTTACGCTGTATGATTTCATAATATATCAGAAGACTAAGAATGCTGACAGGGTTCTTCTTCAGCTTTCCAAGAAAAACAAGGAAAGAATACACAAGGTAACGCGTTTTTTCATGCGGGACAAGGAAAAGAGCCTGTTCAGGCTTACCTGCGCGGCATTTGTTTCCGGCATAATAATCTCTCTTGTGGAAGCAGTGTGCACCGGGCAGGTATATCTTCCCACGATAGCCCTTATACTTAAAGATACCGGCAGCGGATATTTCTGGCGGGCAATGGAATATCTGCTTATTTACAATCTGATGTTCATTGTACCGCTTGTAGCGGTACTGGCTCTGACTATTGCGGGATATGAGGCCAAAGGTTTCAATGCCTTCCTAAAAAAATACCTGGGGCTTACAAAGGCTGCCCTTTGCCTGGTTTTTCTTGCCCTGCTGATTATGCTCATTATTGAGATGTAATGAGCAGCTTTACTGAAGCAAAGTGTTTGCATAATATGCTGCAAAGCGGAAAGAGACTGTGTCTTTTTATAATAATGTCTTTCTGCATTTTGCTTTATTCGCAAACATTAAGCTATGACTTGAGCTGGCTGGATGATTATTTTTTGCTCATAGAGGCAAAGCCTTTTCTGTCTGAGCTTAAGAATTTTCCGGCTTGTTTCCTTACTGATGCTTTCATAACGAACCCGATAGGCTTGTATAGACCCCTTCTTAATATTTCTTTCATGGCAGATGTGGCCCTTAACGGAGACAGCTTTTTTTTTAGCCATCTGTTCAATGTTTTGCTGCATGCCTGCTCAAGCTGTCTTTTCTTTTTATTTCTTTGCCGTTTTTCAATTTGCAAAAGCAGCGCGCTTATGCTTTCACTGCTTTTTGCCGCGCATCCGGCATCATCAGCCGCAGTTTCATGGATTCCAGGACGCAATGATCTTCTGCTGGCATTATTCGTATTCCCCGCATTTATATTTTTGGATGAGTTCCGTATGCATGGAAGATTAAATCATGCGGTATTGTATGGAATTATGCTGTCTGCGGCATTATTTGTTAAAGAATCTGCTATTGCATTGCCTCCGCTCTGTTTTTTATGGCTGTTTCTTAATAGAAAAGATTCCAAAGCTGATAAGAGTTTTTTTCTTTTTGTATCTATATTGCCTATTCTCGCATGGGCAGGCTTGCGCTCCTTGGCTTATTTAGGCGAAACATCATTAAATTTTGCCGCCACATTAAAGAATATGGCTTTTTTGCCAGCATTAGCCGGCAGAGCTGTTTTGCCTATTTTCCCTGTTCTTTTTTCTCCTTATAAGCTTTTAGGCCATTATTTGCTTTATAGTTCTGCAGCAATAGTTTTTTTTGTTTTACTGCTGTTGCCAATAATTGTTAAAAAAAACGGTTTATGGAATAATTTTCCTTGCGTCAGCAAATGCGTATTAGCTATTGGAGGCAATGAGTCTGCTGAGTTAAACGGTATTGCGGAAAATACAGTTTACTTTGGCTTGGCATGGTTCTTTCTTTTTTTCATTCCTACTCTTGCTGCCGGAAACGGCATAGTGTCAGGCCAGCTTTTCTTTGAACACCGTCTTTATGTGCCAATGGCTGGCCTAATGCTCTCGTTCTTGCCTTTTTTTGAATCCTTTTCTAAAAGAAGAAAATCATTATTTGTTCTTATGTCAGCCGCAGTTCTGTTTTTAGCTGCAATTTCTTTTTGCCATAGCAGTTTTTATAAGGACCGCTGCTCTTTTTGGGCGAGGGCTGTTCAGGATTCTCCAATGGAATTTTCCAATTTTGTGCGTGCCGGAATGTTTGAGCATAAAAGACTTATTTATGGCGCAGCGGATTATTATTATAGAAAAGCGCTTGACCTTAAGCCTGACCAGCCTCAGATTCATGCCAGCTTAGCCTCTATAGCATATAAGAGAGGGGACTATATCAGGGCGGAAGAAGAAATGCTGGCTGAGCTTGCCCTGAATCCTGATTATATGCAGGGCCGGATATGGCTTGAAAAACTGCGTAAAGAAAAAAAACAGCTGATAAAAAAATGAAAGATAAAATAAGGATACTTGTTGTAAATGATGACGGATACTTCGCAAAAGGCATTCACGCCCTTGCAGAGGCTTTAAGCGGCATAGGTAAAGTAACTGTGGTTGCGCCTGATTCGCAGAAGAGCGCAGTAAGTCATCTGCTTACAATAACTGATTCCATTCGCGTAAGGGAAGTTCCTTTTTCTGATGGAATCAAGGCTTATGCTGTTTCCGGAAGCCCGGCTGATTGCGGTAAGATTGCGGTAACTTCTTTAATGAAAGATAATCCGCCGGATTTAGTCGCCTCAGGCATAAATTTAGGCAATAATGCCGGCCTTAATGCCATTTATTCCGGCACGGTAGCAGCTGCCGCAGAAGCGGCATTTGCCGGTTTGCAAGCCTTTGCCATTTCCTTAGATGCATTTTCCAATCCTGATTTTGGCCCTGCTGCGGATTTTGCCGTAAAATTTGCGAAATATCTTGTCAGAAATCCATTGCCAAAAGGCATTTTGGCAAATATAAATATTCCGGCTTTGCCGGCTGAAAAAATAAAGGGATTTAAAATATCAGAGCAGAGCATGTTGCGCTATAATGAGTGGTATGCCAGCCGTGCTGATATTTATGGCCGCCGCCATTATTGGCTTGAGGGACAGTATTCTGCTGTAAATGACGGAAAGGCGGATAGCGACATTTCCGCTTTGGCAGACGGATATATTTCCATAACTCCTTTGCATTTTGACCTTACTGCCCGCAAAGGAATTGACATTCTGAAAAAAATAATTTTATGATTTTGTATAATAAGGGAAATTGCACTACAGGAGAGGCTTATGATAAAAAAAATTATTCTCATGTTTGCGGCAGTGATTATATTTTCAGCAGATGCTGATTCCGCACAGTGGCAAATTATGGGCACTCGTCCCATGGGCATGGGCGGCGCTTTCGTGGCTGTGGCAGAAGGCCCTATAGCCCAGTATTGGAATCCCGGCGGCCTTGTTAAGCATGATGATGACAATTATTCGGGTTTTCAGCTGCCAATAGGAATTACAGCTGAAGCCACCGGCTCAATAGCAGAAAATGCCAGCAAAATAGCTGATATGTCCAAAAAATTTGAAAGAATAAGTGACCTGCAGAAAGACGGCGGTAACGTGAATGCTGATGATATGGCCTCTTTTGTTAAAACCATTGCGCTGCTTAAAGATCTGGCCAATGATGGAGATAAAGGCTTGGTAGTGGATGCGAATGCCGGGCTTGATTTTAAGTTTTCAAAAGTTGCGGTTTCAATAAATAATTTCACTACGGCAGGTTTTATTCCTGACATAGATACTAAGAACATTGCACTTGACAACTCGGACGGCCTGAGCGGTGTCACCGTGGATAATGAGGCTGTTACTCCGTATGGGCTTGATTCGCAGAGAGATTTGATTATAAACGCTATTAATATACTGGGTCTTGATAATATTAAGACGCTTCTTGGTAATCCCGGGCTTACAGCGGACGGGCTTGCCAATTTCCTGCTTAAATTTGCAAGATCAAATGGACTTTCAGATGCTGAAATTACCGAAGCGGCCAAAACTCTTGCCGGTTATGCTCCGCAGGCTCAGCCGGTCGTGGAAGCAGCCGCAGGCGGCGGCGATGCCCATAGCTATAAGAACAATGAGTCCCGCCTTGACGCAAAGGCGGCCTCAATGCTGGAGCTTGCTGTTGGATATGCCTGGGATATTGAAAAAGTTCCCGGCCTTTCCATAGGCGGCAATGTGAAATTAATAAACGGATATACCGCATCATATTCCTATGACTTTATGAAAGACGGAAAGCCTGATGATTTTGATTATGATAAAGATGTTAAATCAACCTGGCAGCCTGCGGCAGACATAGGCTTGCTTTGGAATTTGAATAAGTTTTTCCCTTCCCTGCCTTTGTCGTCTAAGGCAGGCATTGTGGCGCGCAATATCAATAGCCCTGAGTTTAAATATGTGTCAGGAAATAAATATAAATATGACAGCCAGATAAGGGGCGGAATCTCCGTTACTCCAATACCATGGTGGACAATAGCTGCCGATATGGATATTACTGAAAATGACACTATGGTAGATAATTATAAGTCCCGTCAGGTGGCTTTGGGCATGGAATTTAATTTAGGGCACAGCCTTGCTTTTAATTTCCCCATAAGGGCGGGCCTTATTAAAAATATAGCCGAAAGTGATTCTGACATGGCTTATTCAGCCGGATTCGGGCTTCATTTTGCGCATGTGTGCTTTGATTTTGCCGCAATCCTTTCCTCTAACAGGACTGAGTTTGACGGAAAGGACTATCCAACCCATGCCGGAGCGTCGTTTACTCTTTCAGCATTATTTTAATTATGTTGTTTGACGTTAAAATGTAATTCTCTTTTAATTAAACTAAAAGGCCTTGCTTGCGCAAGGCCTTTTTTATGCTTTATTTCTGGCATTTCTTAAGCTTAAAGCTTTTTGCCGTAAAGCCGGTATGTCTTATATTTTTCTCCTCCAACTGCGAGTATTGTTTTATTGATCAGGTCATTGTCCTCTAGAGTCCAGGACATTTCACCCCATTTCCATCCTAAATCGGTTGCGGAATCCATGGCCTGTTTTATCAGCAGAAGTTCCAGTCCCTTGTTTCTGTATTGTTTCTTTATTCCAAGAGTAAGCATTCTGCCGGAGTCAATTTTCCTCATTGCCGTAAGGAAACTGAACAGGTTAAATATGTTCAGCTTGCCGTCTGCTGCTTTAAACGCAGGGTTTAGATTAGGAAGTATTAATACGAAGCCTGCCGGCTCATCGCCATACATGGCAAAATAAAGCAATTCCGGCTTTAATATTTGTTTTAATGACTTGGCCAGTTCGTCAAATTCCAGGCTGGTCATAGGCACGAAGCCCCAATTTTTCTCCCATGCCTCATTGTAAATTGCCTTAATCTTCGCAATTTCTCCGTCAATATTTTTTATGTTTGCTTTGCGTATTCTTAGGCCGTCATTATTTTTTATTATTCGGGACAAAAGTTTTGCATACCTTTCAGGCAATCCTTTTCTTGGATCTATTCTGAACGCAAACAGATCTTTTTCCTTTGCATATCCTGCCGCTTCTGTTATTTTCGGATAGTATGGCGGATTATATGGCATCATTATCATTGGAGGAAGATCATAGGCGTCCAGCAATGTTCCGCATGTTTCGTTCATTGATGGATTTACAGGGCCGATTATATTGTCAAATCCTCGTTTTCTAAGCCAGTCTTCCGCTTTTTCAAATAGGGCTTTTGCCGTGTCAGCATTATTTTCACAATCAAAAAAACCGTAGAAGCCGCAATTGTCTCCATGGAAAGAATTATGAGCCCTGTTTATTATTGCTGCAATGCGGCCTACCGCGCTGCCATCCCTGAATGCCATGAAAAGAGCCCTTTCGCCATGAAGCCAAAACGGATGTGCCGGAGAAAGAGAATGAATAATGTCTTTGATAAAGCCGTCTGTCCAGCAAGGGTCTTTTGAGAAAAAAGTGTAGGGAAATCTTGCAAAATCCTTAATCTGCCTGTCTGTTATTTCTTTTAATTCAAAATTCATAAATACATTTCAGCATTTATTTTATGGAATGTGCTTTTGTGCCAAGCACTTTTTTTACGCCCAGCTCAAATATGTTAAGAGCTCTGTCAAGATGCTCTTTTGTATGTGTCGCGGTGGCAACTATTCGCAATAGCGCCCTGTTAGGCGGAACGGCTGGCGATATTACGGAATTTGTAAATAGACCATTGTTAAATAATACATGCCATAAATTGAAAGCCTTTTCATCATCTCCTATTATGACAGGCACTATTGGCGTCTGTGTGTGCCCAGTATCCAAGCCCATGTCCTCAAATGCTTTTTTCAGGTATGCGGCATTGTCCCAAAGCTGTTTGCGGCGCTGCGGTTCTTCCTGTATTATGTCTATTGCTTTAGATATGGAGGCAACCGGGCCTGGCGGCAGCGCTGCGGAGAAAATCATTGAGCGTGAAGTGTGGCGTATATAATGTATTATGTCAGCATCTCCAGCCGCAAAACCTCCTACAGAGGCAAATGATTTTGAGCAGGTGCCTACTATCAGGTCAACTTCTCCATGATCGAGGCCAAAATATTCGCATGTTCCGGCGCCTGTGCTGCCAAGAACTCCGGTGGCATGAGCATCATCAACTATTGTCCTGGCTCCATATTTTTTTGCTATTTTTACTATTTCAGGCAATGGCGCAATGTCTCCTTCCATGGAGAAAACTCCGTCAATCACTATTGCTTTTCCATGGTTAGGGCCTATTTCCTGAAGCACTCTTTCCAGGTCTTCCATGTCATTGTGGCGATATCTTTTTACTTCCCCGTGCGAAAGGCGGCATCCGTCTATTATGCTTGCGTGGTCCAGCTTGTCCAAAATTACATAATCGCCGCGGCCTATAAGCGATGAAATCACTCCTACATTCATCTGATATCCGGTAGCATAAACAAGAGCTGCTTCCCTTTTCTTAAATTTTGCTAGCTTTTTTTCAAGGTTCTGGTGAAGTATGGTGTTTCCATTGAGCAGTCTTGAGCCGGCTACGCCGGTACCGAAATCCTGCACTGCTTTTATTGCGGCAGCCTTCATTCTGGGATCATTTGCAAGGCCTAGATAATTGTTTGATCCAAGCATTATAAGTTTTTTCCCATCTATTACTATTTCCGGGGCCTGCTCTGTTTCCAAAACTTTATAATATGGATAACGGTTTTCCGCTATAAGATCTTTGGCCTGGTGAAAATCATAGCATTTCTGAAACAAGTCTTTCATAATTAATGTCTCTTTATTTAGTGTGTTTTGTTTTCTTCAGTAAGCTTTCTATAAATGCAGTGTCTGTTTTTCCTAAACGGTAGTCTTCGTCGTTTAAGATTCGCAGACAGAAAGCCGATGTTGTTTTTATCCCATCTGTCTCAAGCTCTCGCAATGCCCTTTCCGCGCGGCTTATGGCAAGCCGCCTGGACGGAGCATTTATGATAATCTTTGCTAATAGACTGTCGTAGAATACTGGCAAAGAATATCCTGCGTACAGATATGTGTCAGTCCGGACGCCAAGCCCGCCTGGCAAAACTAATTTTTTTATTGTTCCGGCTTCAGGACGGAAATCTTTTTCCGGACATTCAGCGTTTATTCTAAATTCAATTGCATGTCCGTTAGGCTTTATTTTTGTTATGCCTGGCATCGCAAGCGTTTCTCCCGCAGAAGCAAGCACCTGTTCGCGTACCAGGTCTATGCCTGTTATGGCTTCAGTAACCGGATGTTCAACCTGCAGTCTTGCGTTTACTTCCATGAAATAATGTTTTCCTTCATTATCTAAAAGAAATTCAACTGTTCCTGCCCCGATATAATTTGCGGCATTTGCAAGCTTAGCAGCTTCTTCGCTTAACTGTTCCCTTAAGGTTTTTGAAACCGCAGGCGAAGGCGATTCCTCAATCAATTTTTGGTGGCGGCGCTGAATGGAACAGTCTCTTTCAGGGAAAACAAGCACATTACCTTTCAAATCCCTTACAAACTGCACTTCTATGTGGCGTGGCCTTTCAATGTATTTCTCAAAATACAGGCTGTTATCGCCAAATGCAGATAAAGCTTCAGAAGCCGCTATGTGAAATTCGCTTCTTAACTCCTGCTCATTGCGCGCTATGCGTATGCCTTTTCCTCCGCCGCCTGCTGAAGCTTTAATCATAACAGGAAAGCCTATCTTTAGCGCTTCCTGCTCATAATTGCTTTCTGATACGCAGCCGCTAGTGCCAGGAGTTATTGGTATGCCTGCTTTCATTGCCATTTTTCTAGCTTCCGACTTATTGCCTAACATTCGCAATGTTTTGGCAGAAGGGCCGATGAACTTTATCCCGTTTTCATGGCAGGCTTGCGCAAAGTCCGCATTTTCTGAAAGAAAGCCGTAACCCGGGTGAATAGCATCCGCATCAGTTATTTTTGCTGCGGCAATGATAGCATCAATGTTCAGGTAACTTTTTATGGCGGAGGCGGGGCCTATGCATATAGCCTGGTCTGCCATTTTTACAGGCATGGAGGCAAAGTCTGCTTGGGAATATGCTATTACGGAGGCTATATTCATTTCCTTTAGCGTCCGTATTATTCTTACGGCTATTTCACCTCGGTTTGCTATCAATGCCTTCCTGAACATATTGTCAGAATCCTTCCGGAATCTCCATGTTTTTTTCTATGGCTCCTGTATTTTGCCATAGATTCACTATTACCGCAAAAATTTCATTTGTTTCTGTTTTCCCTGTTTCAGGGCTTATTGCAGAGCTTATTAGCGAAACCCGGTAATCAGCTCCGCCAAGGTGTTCAGCTTTCCAGGAATCTATGGGCGCATATTTTACTGCGTTTTTCCCAAGCTGTTTTAATTTGGAACGCACTATCTGCCGCCGCAGAATTTCTATTGGAGGCAAGTCTTCGCGTATCTTTGAACGCTGCGCAAAGGATATGGCCTCTGCTGATGATTTCCCTGTAATTTGCTTAAGCAGCGAAAGAGTTTTGCTTTTTTTGTCATTGCCGTCAAGGCATGCTCCAGAAGCAATTTGCAGGCTTGACTTAGCTTTGTCATTCTCTTTGTTCATAAGGAACAGCTCAGCCCTGCCATATCTGTAATCGCATTGCTGTTCAGCAGTAAGGCCTTGTCTTTCCTCAAGTTTGTCAAATGCATCGTATGCTGCGCGTTTTCTGTTTTGTTTTGTAAGGCTGTTTGCCAGGTATATCATTGCCCAGTTTATGTCTTCTTCCGGCATTTTTATCGGATATTCTTCTATGCTTTGCAATGTGTTGTCACAAGATTCAGCAGCTTTGTCATAAAGTCCTGAAAGATACTCTGCCTTGCATAAGTACGAGGAAGAAACAGGATTTGCCGGGTCTGTCATATACAGTTTTTGCGCAAGATACAATGCCTGTAAATAATCTTTTCTTGTAAGCGCTTCGTTTATCGGCTGATAAAGAGTCCAGGCATAGGGCCTTGTCCATTTGTTCTGCTCCAGTATGAAAGAAGTATAGTCATCCTCCCATTCTCCGTTGTCATTGCGCAGCTGATATTTTACCAATGCATTGCTGGAAGTCATTGAATGCACTTCTATGTTTCTGAACTCTCTTTTTCCAGAGAAATTATGCTTATTGTAATAAAGGTAATCCTCCAGCGGGCAAATGAGCTTTGAATTGCTGGAAAGCATTTTATAAGCATCCTCATATCTTCCTTGAGTAAAGGCAGAAAGATAGTCTTTTGCCGCAATTGTAAGGTTCAGTTTAGGAAGATAAGGCCTTATGATGATGTAATAAATCGCAAAACACAGGGCGATGACTAATAAAATTACCGTTATGTATGCGGATATTTTTAAAGCGGACTTGTTTGAGTAATTTTCCGGTCTGTTTTCCTGCTGGCCTGATGATTCTGACTCTTTGCTGTCCTCTGCCGCGGTTTCAGTTTCAATATTTTTTTTCTGCTGACTTTTTGCCTGATTGTCTTTGTTTTCAGGAAAATCGCGTATTCTGCCAGGTTTGCTATTTTGCGATTCAGGCTCAGATGAAGCGTCTTTGTTTTTCGGAGGATCCTGAAATACTATTTTAGGTGTTTCTTCTGAATCAGCATCTCTTTGTTTTTGCTTAGCATCTGCATTGGCTTTTCTTTTTCTGCTTGAAATTTCTTTTAGCTTCTTTCTGAAAGAATTGCCTATTTCATCCACAGCATCTTGCAGGCTTTGAATTTCAAGCTTGAATTTCGGTTTTTCTTTTTTTTCTGCGCTGTTTATAAAATTTGCTTCTGAAACATAAGGCAGCGGATTTCCGCATTTTTCACAATAATGCCTTCCGTAGTCGCTAAAGAAGCCGCATTGGCTGCATTTTACCTTTACAATCCCGCCGCACTTTCCGCAGTGTTTTGACGGAGATGAAGGAATATTGCCGCATTGGCTGCATTTTAATGTCAAGCCGTAGTTTTCCATTTATTATTTTATTCTGGCTCTATGAAGAATAGCGGCTGCCCGTATTCAGCAGGCTGTCCGTCTTTTATCGCTATGATTTTCAGATTCCCTTGGCAAGGAGCTTTAAGAGCTTCTCGCGTTTTTCCTGTTTCAATCCAGCCCAGTTCGCTGCCTTGGCTTAATTTCATGCCTTCTGTTAAGGCATTTGTCTGCCCTGGCTGTGAAGACCTGAAAATTCCTATGGCCGGAGCTAATACTGGCTGCAATGGAGATGAGGGAATTATGGATTCAACCGGCTCATTATTGGTTTTAAGGCTTATTTTGTTTTTGCCGCTGCGCCAGGTTATTTCTTCCAAGTCTGTGTTTTCCATCCACTTGCTTAATGCGGTCAGCATTATTACGTCCATATATCTAGCCCTTTATCAGAGTCCGGCTTCTTCCTGGTTAAAAGAACAGGGCAAAAGCTCTCCGAGAGTATGATCCTCTATTTCTTTTTCTCCGCTGTCTTTCAGATTTACAAATATAACCGGTATTTCCGGCGCGGCGAATTCGGATAGAACCTGCCTGCATGCGCCGCAAGGGGAAGAGGCTTTTGCGGCTATGGCTATTGCGGTTATTTTCCTTTCGCCTTCGCTTACAGCTTTAAATATGGCTGTTCTTTCCGCACAGATAGTGAGGCCGAAAGAGGAATTTTCTATATTGCACCCGGTATATGTTTTTCCGGAAGCCGTAAGAATGGCAGCGCCTACCGGATATTTTGAGTAAGGACTGTATGAAGCTTTGCGGGCTTCCACAGCCAGGCTGATCAGTTTTTCTTTTATTGCCTTCTCTATTTGTGCCATTTTTCCCTCCGTTTAAGTTTTTTGCCTGTTTTATTTCAGTCTAGGAGCAGACGAATTTTTTCATAAGTCTCTTTTGGAAAATCTTCTTTGTGAGTGATAAGACAGCCCTTAGTCATGCTGGCGCAAGAGTCTTTGCAGGCTGCTTTTCCTATCAGCGGGATTACGCTTATTAAGAGTTTTCTCATGTTAAGAATGTTTACTTTCATTCTTTCGCTTACCAGCTCTTGGGAAACCTCTTCCTCTTCTTTCCATGCGTCATAGTCTGTTATCATGGAAACTGGGGCATAGCAGAAACCTGCTTCGCGGGCGAGCTTGGCTTCGGTTGCCATTGTCATGCCTATTACTGAATATCCGAGCTTCCGATGCATTTCTGATTCTGCTTTCGTTGAGAATTGAGGCCCTTCCATGCAGCAGTATGTTCCGCCAAAATGAGTTTTTATTCCTAGCTTTATGGCTTCGTCATATATGATTTTCTGTATTGCGGAGCAGAATGGATGCGCCATTGGAACATGCCCTACTATTCCATTGCCAAAAAACGATGATATGCGCCCCTTTGTTTCGTCAACAAACTGATCGGGAATGCAAAAATGAGTGGGCGCAATTTCTTCCTTAAGTGATCCTACTGCGCTGGCGGATATAATTGTTTTCACGCCTATTGATTTTAATGCCCACATATTTGCGCGCTGATTTATTTCCCCAGGGAGAAAAGCATGTTTTCTGCCATGGCGGGGGAGGAAAACAACTGGAATGGAGGCAAGCTTGCCGTATATCAGATTGTCTGAAGGTTTGCCGAAAGGAGTGTCTATTTCTATTTCGCGTATGTCTGTAAGTCCTTCAATCGCATAAAGTCCGGTTCCTCCGATTACTCCTATTTCAGCTATGTTTTTTTCTGACATTTTCTCACCTCGCATAAATTCTATATCCTTATAAAGGGACGTTCCTATATTTTATAATAATAATTAGGGCATTGAAAAGAAAAAAGCGGTCAGAAATTTTCCTGTCCGCTTTTATAAGAAATCCGGATCTATGTTTTTATGAAATTTTCCGTCAGTTTCCGGTTACCGCATGTCTCTTATTTTTTTTAGACGGAAGTATTTGTCAAATGGGCGGCCTTCCTCGTTTATCCATATCCCTTTTTCTTTTATTACAGTCCAGGCTGCGCCATTTGCGAAAGGATAGGCATAATCATATTTGAACTTTGTCAGTTCTTTTCCTGATGAATCAATATAGCCTAATTTCCCGCCTTTGTCTTTTCTTACTGCCGCTTTTCCTTCGGAGAAAGGCAGGCATTCAGCGTACTGGAATGGTATTGTTATTATGCCGCCGTTATCTATATATCCGCATTTGTTTTCTGAATCTAATGCTGTTGCTGCGGCATATCCTTCTGAATATGGCCACAGCCTTATATAATCTCTAATTTTGAATAACAGCTTTGTTGTTATTAAACCGTATTTTCCATCCAGCCTGGCTGTAGCAAAACCGGCTGAAAAAGGATAGAGTTCCTCATACGCCGGAGGCAGGGCTTCATTGCCGTTTTCGTCAATAAGGCCATATTTGCCATTTTTTAGAAATACAGCATATCCTTCTGAATATGGCTTTATCTCATCACAGCCGCATGGGCGGAACTCTTTTGTGCTAATGTCTGCTATGCCCCATAGCCCGTTTTTTTTGGCAGGGGCGCTGTTTCCTGAGAAATTATAAAATTCCTCATATTCCGCAGGAAAAATCATTTCTCCGTTTTTATCGGCATATCCCCAGGAGCCGCGAAGCTTTACCGGAATGCCATGTTTATCTGGATATTTTACGTTTTGCCAGCGTCCGCGCAATATTTCTGTGCCGCTTGAAGATATGAAAACAGTATATGGATTAGTGAATGCTATTCCCATGCCGTTTTTAAACTGCCAGGCTGCTTCATATTTAGGCTTAATTTTAACTGCTGAAGATTCGTCGCAATAGCCCCAGTGTCCTTTGCTGTCTGAATATGGAATGAGGTTTTCCGCCTTGACGGCAGATGGAGCTGCCGCGAAGACACATGCTGCCGCAAAAAACGCTAAAATATCAAATTTGGAAATTTTCTTCATTTTATCTCTATTTCATTTATGTTTTTTTATTGCTTTTTCAAGGGAAATTTTTGCTTTAGCCGCTCGGCCACCAGCGGCGGGACAAGTTTAGCAAGGTCTCCATGAAATGATGCGACTTCCCGTACTGCGCTTGAGGACAGGTATGTGTATCGCTGGCGCGGCATAAGAAAAAGCGTCTCTATGTCTGGAAAAAGCGTTCTGTTGGTGGCTGCTATTTGGAACTCATAATCCAAGTCTGTTACAGCCCTAAGTCCCCTTATCACTACCCTTAAGCCATTTTTCCGCAAATAATTTACAAGCAGCCCTTCAAAGCTGTCTACAATTATATTAGGCTTGCCTTTAAGAAGCTCTTCCAGCATCATTCTCCTTTCTTCTACTGTGAACAGGCATTTTTTTGCAGGGTTGTGAAAAATGCTTACTATGAGCTTGTCTACTACTTTGGACGCTCTCTCTATCATGTCCAGATGTCCGAAGTGTATTGGGTCAAAGCTTCCTGAATAAACTGCTATTTTATGTTTCATTATGATTTAAAATTCAGTGCTGTTATTGTTTCAGCATATTTTCTGCTTTCTCAGTTAAGTCCAAAAGCTTCTTTTGCAGAATTTGAGCTTCCTCTTTCTGGTCTGCGTTTTTGCTTATGCGGTACGGCTTGCCAAAAACGGCTTTTATTCTGCTAAACGGCATGGGTATTTCAAGCCTGTCCCAGGTTTTTAGCTTTATGCTTATTGAAGCTGCGGAAGCTATTGGAACTATTGGACATCCCGTTATCCTGGCAAGGAATATTGCTCCTTCCTGCACGGAATATTTAGGGCCTAGAGGACCGTCTACAGTTATTGCTATGGTTTTGCCAGCCTTTAGCGCGCGCATTAGCGATCTGGCCGCGGTTAGGCTTTTCTTGTAATTGCTTTTGTTTGTGTCAGTGGAGCCGCGCGCTACTGAATAGCCGAGATTCTCTAGCACGGCAGATATATAATCCCCATCCCGGCTTGCGCTTGCAAGGGTGTGCAATCCCTCATCCCTGTGAATGCCTATGTGCAGCAGCTGCCTGTTATGCCATAAGGCATAAATGAAAGGCTGCTCATTTTTTTCTGGCCGCCTGCCTATAGTTTCAATACGGGACAAACGCATTATAAGGCGTAAGGCTGCTGCGCCAAGAGGCCCTATTATTTTTACAATCAGTTTATGGGCAGTTTCTTTTAATTTCATCAGCTGTTTAAATTAAAAAGTTTCTATTTGAAAGAATATTCTCCTGTAGCCGCAAAAACAGTGATGCCTGCTTTTTTCGCTTCTTCAGCAAATGCTTCCGGATTAAAAATAAGTGTTTTCTGTGCTTCAAGCACTAATATGGAAGCGCCAGCCTGCTCCATTGTTTTTAGCGTAGGTATGCCTGCTACAGGCAGATCAAAGCGCATATCCTGATTAGGACGGGCGACTTTAACGACCATAAGCTTGCCTTTATCGCCGCTCTGTCTCATGAGCTCTCCTGCCCTCAGTATGCACTTATCTGTTCCTTCCTGGCCTTCAGCGGCATAAACTACTTTCTCGCGCAATACTACCGTAAGGCCTATGTCTAGCGCGGCAATTGCTTTCGCTGCTTTCCAGCCATAGGCGGCAGCGTCTTTTTCTTCTTCGGTAAGAGCTTTGCCGCATATAAGGCCCTCTTTTGCCAGCATGTCTTCAAGAAAGGCTGCGGAGCTTATCAGCTCAAGCCCGTCTTTTTTCATCTCTTCGGCAATGCTGCCAAGCAGACTGTTGGCTTTTTTGTCCTTTAGCGAGGCCAGAAGTTTTATGGCTCGGAAATCCGGCATTATTCCGCCAAATATGGACACATGCGGCACGGAGCCGGCCATTACAACTTTGCCAGCTCCGTTTTTTTTAAGGAATTTAATAGGCGCATCTATCTTGCCGAGCCGGAAATATTCAATGGCTGATGAATATTTCTCAATTTCTGGCGGAGTAATGCCCTTAAAGCCTATGGTTATTACTTCATGCCCGGCTTTTATTGCGCCCTTTGCCAGCAGTATGGGAAATTCCCCTGCGCCGCAGATAAGTCCTATTCTTTCAGCCATGGCTTAATCTTCGCTGTCTTCTATCCCGGCAATGGCTCTTGGCCGTGCAATGCCGCGCTTTGAGCTTTCAATAAAGTCAAGCATCATAGCAGCTTCAGGGGGAAGGTTTTCAGCGCGCAATGCCGCTACGGCATCTTTTAACAGCATGTGCTTGAAGAAAAGCGTTTTATACACATGCTTTATTGCCTGAATTTGCTCCCTGGTCATTCCGGCTCTGCGCATTCCGACTAGGTTTAGGCGGAAAGGCCTGGCAGGATTTCCTTTTGCTGTTACATAAGGCAATATGTCCTGGCTTACCATGCCGCCTCCGGATAACATGGCCAGCTTGCCGATATGCGTGAACTGATGTATTCCGCTAAGGCCGGAAATAGTGGCTCTGTCGTCAATATGCACATGCCCGGCGGGCGACGCGCAGTTTACGAGAATTACATTATTCCCTATTCTGCCGTCATGCGCCACATGGGAATTGGCCATGAACATGCAGCCGCTGCCTACAGATGTAAGGTTTGTGGCTGTAGATCCTCGGTGGAAAGTAACGCTTTCTCTTATTACATTGTTGTCTCCCATGACAAAACGCGTATGTTCGCCATGGTATGACCAGTCCTGAGGCGGCATGCCTACATAGGCTGCTCCTGTAAAAAGATTGTTTTTTCCTATCGTGCAGAATTCAAAAATGCAATGGGCCCCTATTTTAGTTCCTTCGCCGATCTGTACGTCTTCGCCGATAACTGTGTAAGGGCCTATTACTACGTCTTTTGCTATATCCGCATCATCATTTATTATTGCGGTAGGATGTATTTTTGCTGTTGGATGTATGGATGACATATATCTCTCCTAAAATCTGTTTGTTTACAAAATCTGCTTCAAAGTTCCTCAGAGCTGGTTTTATTCTGTTGCCTGTTCAAGCATTCTTGCAAATTTAACATTGCTGGCATGACCGCATCGTATTGTTTCTATCCTTACTCCTTCAGGCCTCCAGCCTAAAAGCGCAAGGTCTCCTATGAAGTCCAGCAGCTTATGCCTCGCTATTTCATCAGGGAACCTTAGTCCGCCGTCTGCTAATATTTCTTTCTGAGTTATTACCAGCGCATTCTTTAAAGAACCGCCTTTTGCTAATCCGGCTTTTCTTAGCATTTCAAGCTCAAAGTCATATCCGAAAGTTCTGGCAGGAGCTATTTCTTTTATAAAGGAAGAGGGATTTATTTCCTTATCTATCAGTAGCCTTCCGGCCATTGGATGGCTGTTTTCATAAACAAGGGAAACGGAAAATCCCTTTTCCGCAGGGACTGCCTTGTAATAAACTTCTCCGAAATTAACCTCTGTTTTTTTCTTTATGCGCTTTATGTCCGGCATGCCTGCTGTTTCTTCAAAGCCTGCTGCGATAAGAATGTCTGCAAAAGGCTTTGAAGAACCATCGCATATAGGAGGCTCTTCACCTATTATCTCAATGTCCAGGTCATCTATGCCTAAAGCGGCAGCGGCGCTAAGCAGATGCTCAACTGTATGTATGGTATGGATGCCGTCAGAAATGTTTGTCCCCCTGACAGTGCCTGAAACATTTTTCAGAACAGCCCTTACGGGCGTATTGAACCCAGGGCCTGTGAACCTTATTCCTGTGCCTTTTGCCGGATGAAAGATGGCCTTTGACTTATTGCCTGTGTGAAGGCCTATGCCTTCTATTTGTGTTTCCTTTTTTATTGTTTTTCTTGACATTTATTTCTCCGGGGCCTGAATTGGATTTGGAGGCATTGGCGGTTTCCTGTTTTCCGTCTCAATGAGTTTTTTCTCTTCCGGGCATATTTTTTCAAGCTGCTTTCTGATTTTTATTAATTCCTTTCTCATTTCCGGCAGTTTGCCTAGCAGCGCTTCAATCTTGAATGCTTCTGTTCTGGGCCTTGCGAAGTGCCCGCAAAGAAGCTCTCCGGGCTTAACATCGCTTAGCACGCCTGTGCGGCCCATGAGCGTGGCTCCTTTTCCTATTTTAACATGATCGGCTATGCAGCATTGTCCGCTTAATGTGGAATAGTCCTCTATTGTAACTGAGCCTGCTATTGTGGTATGGGCCAGTATTATGCAATTTCGGCCTATCTGCACATTATGCGCTATATGTACCAGATTGTCAATTTTTGTGCCGTCCCCTATATATGTTGTTTCCATTGCGGCGCGGTCTATGCAGGTATTGGCTCCTATTTCAACTTTGTCCCCTATAATTACCTTGCCTATCTGCGGTATTTTTTCATGAACCCCGTTATTGAATACATATCCGAAGCCGTCGCTGCCAATCACTGCTCCCGGGAATAAAATGCAGTCGCTGCCTATCTGGCAATTGTTCATTATTTTTACGCCTGGGCATATTCTGGTTCTGGCTCCTATTTTCACATTATGCCCTATATAGCTGCCGGCTTCTATTATTGCATTTGCTCCTATTTCCGCTCCGGCTTCCACCGTGCAGCCTGGGCCTATGTGCGCCCGGTGCCCGATAATCGCATTAGGGCTTACGGCTGCCAGCTTGTCTATTCCTACGGGATATACCGGACGCATAGCTTTTTCAGCTTCGCGCAGTAAAAGCATAAAGGCATATCTCGGATTCTTCACATAAATTACGCAGTTTTGAAATGAGGCAAGTTCCTGCTTTGCCGTGTCCGGGGCAAGTATGCAGGCTGCCTTGCTGTTCTTTGCCGCTTCCAGAAATTTGGGGTCTGCAAGGAAAGTTATGTCTTTTTCTCCTGCTTTTTCAACGGGAGCCACATTCTCTATAATTCTCTTTGGATTGCCTTGCAGCTCTCCATGCAGTTTTTCAGCTATTATCTCAACAAAAAATCTCATTCTTCATCCTCCGCGGTTTCCAAAAGGGATAGAAGTTTCTGCGTAAGGTCAACGGTCTTCTTTCCATATAATATTTCTCTTTTGTCTACCACAACGCTTATTTCTTCCTGCTCTGAAATTTTTTTCAGCGCAGTGTAAATCTTTCCAAGCACCTGTTTAGTGCGGGCTTCCTCGTAAGCAGCCAGTTCTTGCTCTGCCTGTTTTTCATATTCCTTCAGCTCTTCTTCATTCCTCTTTATTTTTTGTTCAAGCGTATGTATTGCTGTTTCTATTTTAGCGCTTTCTGTTGATATGGAGAAGCCAAAATCTCCTATTCCTGGAATGTTTACGGTAAATACAGGGGCTTTTTTTGCTTCTTCAGCAGCCTTGCCGTAAGGGCTTTGCGGCAACTGCGGCAATGGCACGCTTTCATGCGCGTCTATTTCTTTGGCATTGCCTTCATGTGCCGCGATTTCATTGCTGGCTGTTTCGTTTTCTAGAGAAAAATTATCTTTTTCGGCTTTTTTATTGCCTTCGCTGCCTGAAATGTCTGGCCCTATTATTTCTTTGCCTGGACCAGTTCCGCCACCTTTTTCTTTATTATTTGCTTTTTCTGCTTCTGTTAAGGGAATGTCTTTTTTTTCTTGGTTTTCATTAGATTCCGGAAATCTTTCTCTTATTATTTTTTGCAAGTCTTCCTCTGGCACTCCCTGCTGTCTCAGTTCTGCCATTGCTTTACGCTTTTCATTTTCCTTTTCCTGTTTTTTTAATGTCTCTTCATCTTCCCTTATTTTAGCGGCATCTAGACGCAGCTTTTCGGCTGCCTCGTCAGCTTTTCGGCGGGCTTCCATCATCTCGGGCAATATTGCAGCGAGCTCCCTTTCCTGGCGCAGCTTTGCAGCTTCGGCTTTCTGCTCAAATATTTTTTTTCTTTTTTTATCAATGTTTTCTTCTTTTTTTCTTATTTCTTCATCAAGGTCATGCTTTGAAGAGACTGTTCCTGAATATGAGCGGAAAACCTGGTCTAAGTCTATGAACCCTATGGTTCCTGTTTCGCTGCGGTTCTCATTCAAAAATATCTCTATTGCTTCAGCAGGAACTGAAAGCAGCAGGAATGTGAGAGCAGCGGCGAAAATTTTCATAATCAGAACATTGTTCCCATTGTGAAGTAAATGTCGGAAAGGTCATCTCCTCTGTTATGATTAAATCCATATCCCCAGTCAAGGCGTATGGGGAAGGCAGGCGTTGTGAACCTTATGCCAAAGCCTGCTCCTGATTTAAGCTGTTTTTCTCCTCTTCCGGTGCGCAGGGATATTTCATCAAATTTATTCCATGAGTTTCCTATGTCAAAGAAGAAAGCCCATTGCACGATCGTGCGGCGTTTTTCCCGCGCAAGAGGAAATTTGAACTCAACATTCATCACATCGTATACCAGACCGCCGTTTGCAGGGCCTACCTGTCCGTTATTTTTATAGCCCCTTATTGTGTCGGCTCCGCCTAGGAAGTAGCGTTCATACACAGGCACTTCTTTAGTGTCTCCGAACCTTTCCGCAAAGCCAATGCGATTGCTTACTGCCAGAACAAAAGGATATTCCCCTATTGAGAAAAGCTTTTGGTTGAAGCTATATGATAATGTGGGCTTATAAAAATTCATGTCCCCTTGGAAGATTCCGCCGGCATATTCAATTCCGAGAGAAAGTTTTTGTCCCCTTGTTGGATCCCAAATGCTGTCGCGGGTATCTATGGCTGCTTCAAGGAAAACAGTTGAAGTGATGTTTTCTTCGTCCTTAAGCACATCGGCATAGGCATTGTCTATGTCATACATCCTTATTCTTTCTAAGCTGTATGCTGCCGTTATGTAATATTTGTCGTCTTCAAAGCGCGGAGTTACTGATATTCTGCCTCCCGTGCGTTTTTCGGTGTAGGCATGGAGTGTTGTCTGGTATGGCTTATAATGCCTTGTATTATAAGTGTCAAGGCCTAGCCTTATAGGCTTCTCTCCCAGCCATGGCGTTGATATGCTGAAATTATAATCCTGTATGTTCTTTCCGAAATTATATGAAAGGGATGTTCTGTATGCTCTGCCAAAAAGGTTCAGATGCGTGAGCGATAGTGTTCCGACAAAGCCGTCTGAAGAAGAAATGCCTGCGCCTGCAGTGAGCATCCCTGGCTTTCCCTCAGTTACGTCAAAAACCAAATCCACTTTGTCAGGCTCTTCTGTAGGATTTA
>Ga0310690_10003411_pt1 | contig 23868 bp, 21 predicted proteins | sample AusTroGonzalo_MG_2_FD_207661 | JGI IMG/M metagenome (GOLD analysis project Ga0310690, IMG submission 207661) | Bovine rumen microbial communities from tropical cattle in Woodstock, Queensland, Australia - Gonzalo_04 (v2) (version 2) | ecosystem: Host-associated > Mammals > Digestive system >... | reverse complement strand
TGAGCCGTCAGGTCGAAATCAACGTATTCCTTCAACCATTTGTAGGAAATATTCATTATACCGATTCTTTAGTAATTACTAACTGTGAAATTTCAGCGTGCAAAGGTACTAAAAAATCGGTATATAGACAAATTTTTCCAAAGAAAACTATTCGATGCACTTCATAATGAAGTCTACAGCACCGTTTACGCCAAACTTGCGCACATCGATAGAGATATCATAATTACGTGCATCCGTCCAGTCCTTACCGGTGAATGTCTTCGTGTAGAGTTCACGGCTGTAGTCATTATCCACCACCATCGCAGCGGCATCCGAGAGACTCAAATCGTACTTTTCTGCGATGCGCCGTTTCCGACAGTCCTCCGAAGAATGGATAAAGATCTTCAGGGCATTAGGGTGCTCAGCAAAGATATGGAAACCACAACGACCGATGAGCACGCACGACTCCTCAGCGGCAATCGAACGGATTGCATCCGCCTGTGCCTCAAAGAGTTCGTGCGATGTGCGGTCATGCTCCAGACCGTCATACTCCACTTTGCTCATGTAATTCCTGTAGAAATTGGTGAAGTCGTCACGCCACAATGGATTACGGGCTTCAAGTTTCTCCATAGCCTCCTCCACGACATTCATACGCTTCGCCACTTCGTTCAATACCTGTTTGTCAATCAGTTTCACATCAAGCCTACGGGCCAGTTCTGCGCCAATCTCATGACCGCCCGTTCCAAACATTCGGCTGATGGTGATGATAAATTGTTCCTGTCTGTTCATAGTGCCACGTTTTTATCGTTAGTTAATATTTATGGCACAAAGATAAGCATAAAATTTGGAAAAACCAAATTTTTAAGCCATTTTTTGTTGAAGGTAGGCTGCGGCGGCTTCAGCGCACCGTTCTCCATCAACCCCCGCCGACACAATACCGCCTGCATAACCGGCTCCTTCGCCACAAGGGAAAAGTCCTTGAACACGTATGTGCTGAAGGGTCTCGCGGTCCCTGACAATACGCACAGGACTACTTGTACGCGTCTCTACGGCAATGAGCACGGCTTCGTTGGTCAGGAACCCATGTGCATTGCGCCCGAAGGTTCTGAAACCTTCCTGCAAACGTTTGGAAATCATCTTTGGCATCCAGAAATGCAGCGGACTTGATATTAACCCAGGGGCATACGACGACTTGGGTAGGTCGTAACTCAGTTTACCGTTCACGAAGTCGACCATCCGTTGGGCTGGCGCCGTCTGTTGCATATTACCCTGCTGCCAGCACATCCGCTCTAACTCCTCCTGAAACGCCATTACCTTCAACACATCGTCGCCTGCAACATCCTCAGGTCTGATCTCCACCACCATCCCGCTGTTACTCCATTGGGTACCTCGGCTCGCAGGACTCATGCCATTCACTACGATCTGCTCCTTGTCGGTGGCTGCTGGAATCACAAAGCCACCAGGACACATGCAAAATGAATAGACACCGCGACCCTCCACCTGGGTAACCATCGCATACTCCGCAGCAGGCAGATACTTGCCTCTGCCTTGCTTGTTGTGATACTGTATCTGGTCAATCAATTGCGATGGATGTTCAAGTCTTACACCCACAGCAATTCCCTTCGCCTCTATTTCAATCTTTGCTTCAGACATATATCTGTAAACGTCTCGTGCTGAGTGACCTGTGGCCAGAATTACAGGACCTCTATATTCCTTATCAGCAATACAACCTACCACCTTATCTTCCTCCAGAATCAACTGTGTCATCTTCGTCTGAAAATGCACCTCGCCACCACTGTTGATGATGGTATTACGCATGGCTTCAATCACCTTTGGGAGACGGTCGGTTCCGATGTGCGGATGGGCATCGGCGAGAATAGCCGTCGAGGCGCCATGCTGACAAAACACATTCAGGATCTTATCCGTATTGCCACGTTTCTTTGAGCGTGTATAGAGTTTACCATCGGAATAGGCACCAGCCCCACCCTCACCAAAGCAGTAGTTGCTTTCGCTATCCACCTTTTGAGTCTTCGTGATGTTAGCCAGGTCTTTCTTACGATCGTGCACGTTCTTACCTCTCTCCAACACAATAGGACGCAGACCTAATTCGATCAGTCTCAGGGCGGCAAAGAGTCCACCAGGTCCCGCACCCACCACAATCACCTGCGGCCGTCCCTCCACATTGGGATACTCCGTCCGCTGGTATTCATCGTCGTGTGGCTGCTCGTTCACGTACACCCGCACCTTCAGGTTCACGAAGATCTGTCGCTGTCGGGCATCGATACTACGTTTCAGGATGCGCACCCCGCAGATGGTCCTCACGTCGAAGCCATATTCATCAGCCAGCCAGTTTTTCAGCCGATCTTCCTGAGCCGCAATCTCAGGCACCACCCGTATCTGATATTCATTTATCATGCTTTAGTCCTAACTGAATTCGTTAATATTCATCAAGTATTTTCTGTAAACGCTTACGTCGCTCCTCCTTGGAGTTTCTGCGGAGATTAGCAAGCCACTTCTTGGGAATGAGCATCTTAAGAATGGCCAGCACATTGATGCCACTATTAGGATTGGCAGCAATCAACTGGGCATCAATCGCATCCAGACGAAGTTTTTTCTTCAGGTCAGAGGAAATTTCGTCTTGAGGACCATGACCGAAAACCACCACCTCCTTGATATTTAGCAGTTTAGAAATCATGAACACTGTATCGCGCAACTCCTTGAGGTTAATGATACGACTCTCGTAGTTGACATGCGTAAACGACAATGACTGGCAACTGTCAGACACAAAAATATATCCTAAGGAATCAGTGACACCAGTTCCCTCACGGCTGACCACATTGGCCCCTGCCACAGGGACAAGCGTCTCCACATCGACCACCACAAGACGCCGCTGTGCAAGACCATCAACCGAAACCGCCGCCAACAGGAGCAGTAAAAGAGTTCGCCATCTGTTCACGTCTGCAAATTTAGGGATTCAACCACTACAAGCCAAATATTTTCAGACAATTTAGTGTTTATTACAAGGAATTTCTATATCTTTGCAAAAAATTAATTAAAAGCAACATGATTTTCTATTTTAGTGGTACCGGCAACACAAAATGGGCAGCACAGGAAGTGGCCAAGGCAATCGACGAACGGCTGCTTTACATACCTGATGAACTGCGGGAAGGCAGGCGTACCTATACCCTCGAGGCGGGTGAGCGCATCGGTTTTTGCTTCCCCACACACGGTTGGCAACCGCCACGTATCGTAAGGGACTTTATCCGACAACTGACCTTCCATCAGCAGGATCGCTCCCTTCGCCCTTATTGTTGGGCATTAACCACCTGCGGTGACAATATGGGCGAGGCTATGACCATCCTGAATAAGGAACTGCGACGGATAGGATTAGAGGCTGACGCGAGTTTCGCCGTAATCATGCCCGAGTCAAACGTGTGTTTCCCATTTCTCCACCTCGACACCCCCGAACGCGAGCAGTCGAAGAAACTGGCAGCGAAACAACGGATGCCCCACATCATCGATATCATAAAAGACAAACGCTCGGGATGTCACGAACTGGTTAAGGGAGCCATACCCAAGACATATAGTTATGTGATTGGCGGTTACTACAATAAACACCTCATCAACGACCGCAAATTCTGGGTTGACAACGAGGCCTGCATCGCCTGCGGACTCTGCCAGAAGGTGTGTCCCGTCGGCGACATTGAGGGCGTTCCTCCTTCATGGCGTGGTGACGGCTCCTGCACCAACTGTCTGGCCTGCTATCACCATTGTCCTCAACAGGCCATACACTGGGGCAGGATGAAGCGTGGACAATATCTCTTCAGGAAAGAATAATCAATACACTCTCGGCCCGAAGATCTTTGTACCGATGCGCACCATTGTCGAACCGGTTTCAAGGGCTATGGGATAGTCGTCGCTCATACCCCACGAACGCTCACAGAAGGCAGCGTCGTCGGCAAAATAGCGGGCCTTCACCTCGTCGAAGAAGTCACGTGCTGTAAGCATTTCACGACGAATCTGCTCACGATCGTCAACAAACGAGGCCATCATCATCAGACCACAGATTTGAACATGCTTCATCTCACGCCATTCGCCACCATCGAGCAACTCACGACAGGCATCAAGCGTCAAGCCATATTTCGTAGCCTCCTCAGCGATGTGAAGTTCTAAAAGGACCTTTATCACACGCCCGCATTTCTCTGCCTGTTTGTTAATCTCACGCAAGAGTTTCAGAGAGTCGACGGCCTCAATCATCGTCACATAAGGCGCAATATACTTAACCTTGTTGGTCTGCAAGTGTCCGATGAAGTGCCATTCTATATCAGCAGGAAGCGATGCGTGTTTCTGGCGCAGTTCCTGTTCGTGGCTCTCGCCGAAGATGCGGTGCCCTTCGGCATAGGCCGCCTCGATATATTCATTGGGGTGATATTTACTAATTGCCACAAGGCAGACACCTTGTGGCAACTGACTCAGCACCTCACGAAGATGCGATTTAACGTCGTAGTCCATTACGATTCTTTCTTGTATTCGTAGACATCCATCGTGGTGGTCTCATTCATTGAGGCAATGACATAGTCGATCATCGTGCCGCCCATCACCTCGTCGATATTCTTCACGGCTCCATTGAACGAACCCGCATTGACGAGATAATAAATATTGGAACGACTCTCCTTGGCGGTCTTCTCATCGATGGTGATAAACTGGAGTTTTGCCTTGTACCACTTGTCGGCAGTGTCCTGTTCAGCAAAGAAGATTTCCTTGTAGTTGGCCTTCTTGATGTCGACCACATTGAACTCACCGCTGATATAGGATGACATTTCCTCGATGATGCGTTCCTCTGCCTCGCTGAAACTGAGGGCATCCACTACATACGTTTCTGTAACTTTCTTCTGCAAGCCGTCCTCCATCACTTTCTCATAACGGATCTTGCACTCAAACCAATCTGCTGTTCTTGATCTCATTCTATAAACTATAAACTTTAAACTATAAACTCTATACTACTCTTTACTCAACTCTGCTTTCTTACGCTCCGTGATCTGTTCGATAATCTCGGAAGCGATGCGCTGACTCTTCTCTGAAGGCAACGACGAATGCTCACCCAACTCTATCTGTTTCTCGACGAGTTCCTGCATGGCCTTGCCGCTGGCATCCTCAAATGCTTTCTGACCACCTGCCATACTCTTATTATTATAGACGCCAGAGAGGATACGATCAGCCTCCTTGGAAAACTGCTTACGGAAAATGGCCTCGCCCTTAGCCTCGAACTCGCGTATCTTCTTCTCGTCAATCTTGTCGGAGTCCTTCATCTGATACTCCTTGATGGCTTCAGCGATGGTGGCCGAATCGGCAGCAGCGCCCAGTTCTGTGGCAGGATCAAAACCCTCATCTAACAATTCCTCACTGATGGGTTCCTCTACAGGCTTGATAAATTCTACCATCTCAGTGTCGGGGGTAAGGGCAAAGAAGAGTCCCACCAAGATAAGAGCAATTGCAATGGCGCTAATAGACGTAACGGCTGACTTGAAAGCAGTCTTACGCTGTACGAGGGCCTTTCTAAATTCGCTCACTGAAGCAAAACGCGCCTCAGGATTCTCCGAGAGGGCTTTCTTGATGACAGACTTGATGGCAATGGGCATACCTGAAGAGGCGTAGAGATAATCTATGAACTTGGCCATGCCGTAGACATCGCTGCGGTCGGTAGGCACCTCGCCACGCAGCACCTCAGGGGCAATATACTCCTCGACACCATCATAAAGTGTATCATAGGCACCCAAACGGTGGAAAGGCGAGCCATGCAACAATAGGCGCACATCATTATCATTACGTCGCACGAGGACATTCGACGGTGCAAAGCACACTTGCTGCACACCCTTCTCGTTGAGGGTGATGGTAAGTTGCAGCAGATCCTTAATCGTGTTCTCAAGAAAATCCTTCTGAGCCACCACAGAGGGTGTCTCGTTAAGCAACTGTCCCATAGTCAGGTAGTTACCTGGTTCAACTGCGATAGCATAGATACCATTTGAACCTTCCTCAGCATTCGGCGTGAAGTGCAATTGATGCTTATCATTCAACTGTGATGCGACCTCACAGTCCTTTTTGAGGCATTCCGCAAAAAGAATGTTGTCGGAGAGTTCATCGAGGAACTCCACGAAATTGCTGTACTTGCCGTCAATCTGGCGCTTGTGGAAATAGCCGAAGGGCATTTTCACCTTATTTGACTTCCGTATATCACGGGTTTCTACAAGTTCTTCGAAATTCATATCTACACAAGTTTTGATGTGCAAAAGTACACAATAAAATTGAAATATGGAACATTCAGATAAAAAAAACAATGTGTGATGGCTTTTTTTTCACTTTTCACTTTTCACTTCTCACTTTTTTTCGTACCTTTGCAGCCATAAATTGAAAATTGTAAATCGTCAAATTGTAAATTAACAAGATGCCAGAGATTTCAGTACGCGGTTTGGAGATGCCGGAGTCACCGATCAGGAAACTCGCTCCGCTTGCCGCCGCCGCAAAGAAAAAAGGTACGAAGGTGTATCATTTGAACATTGGACAGCCCGACCTGCCAACACCCAAAGTAGCCCTTGACGCCTTGAAGACCATCGACCGTAACATCCTCGAGTATTCTCCCTCGCAGGGTTACCTGAATTATCGCGAGAAACTGGTGGATTACTACGCGAAATATGAAATTCGCGTAACGGCTGATGATATCATCATCACATCGGGTGGTTCTGAGGCGGTGCTTTTCGCCTTCCTCTCCTGTCTGAATCCTGGCGACGAGATCATCGTGCCCGAGCCCGCTTATGCCAACTACATGGCTTTTGCCATCTCGGCGGGTGCCAAAATCCGTACCATCGCCACCACCATTGAGGAGGGTTTCTCATTGCCGAAGGTGGAGAAGTTCGAAGAACTCATCAACGAGCGCACTCGTGCTATCATGATCTGCAACCCCAACAATCCCACCGGTTATCTGTATACCCGCAGGGAGATGAACCAGATACGCGACTTGGTTAAGAAGTATGATCTGTACCTCTTCTCGGATGAGGTATATCGTGAATATATCTACACCGGTTCTCCTTATATCTCTGCCTGTCATCTGGAAGGCATCGAACAGAATGTCATCCTCATCGACTCTGTGTCGAAGCGATACAGCGAATGCGGTATCCGTATCGGTGCCCTCATCACGAAGAATGCCGAAGTTCGCAAGGCCGTGATGAAATTCTGTCAGGCACGTCTATCTCCGCCACTTATCGGCCAGATTGTGGCAGAAGCCTCTTTGGAGACCCCTGAAGACTATTTGCGCGATGTGTACGACGAATATGTGGAGCGCCGTAAGTGCCTGATCGACGGTTTGAACCGTATCCCAGGCGTTTATTCACCCATCCCGATGGGAGCCTTCTATACCGTGGCCAAGTTACCCGTCGATGATGCAGAGAAATTTTGCCGCTGGTGCCTCGCCGAGTTCAATTACGAGGGTGAGACGGTCATGATGGCACCTGCCGCAGGTTTCTACACCACACCTGGCGCAGGCATCAATCAGGTGCGTATCGCCTATGTATTGAAGAAGAAAGACTTAGAACGTGCGCTCTTCGTACTGCGCAAGGCCCTCGAAGCCTATCCTGGCAGAGTCGACGAAGAATGAATTTACCGTTTTTCATAGCCAAACGTATCTATAGCGATCAGGGCGACAAGCGTAAGGTGAGCCGTCCTGCCATCCGTATTGCCACCATCGGCGTTGCCATCGGACTGGCCGTGATGATTGTTACGGTAAGCGTTGTCCTTGGATTCAAGCACACCATCCGCGACAAAGTGGTGGGGTTCGGCAGCCATATCCAGGTACAGAACATGCTCACCTTCCTTAGCACCGATTCCTACCCCATCTGCATCAACGACAGCGTTATCAGGAGTTATGAGCAGATAGAGGGTGTGAAGCATGTGGAGCGCTATGCCTATGCTCAAGGTATTCTTAAAACCGACGACGACTTTCTGGGCGTGGTGTTCAAGGGTGTGGGACCTGAATATGACCTAAACTTCCTCAGTCAACACCTATTGGAAGGTGAGATGCCCGTGTTCAGCGACACAGCCAGCACCAACAAAATACTCATCTCGAAGATGATTGCCGACAAATTGCGGTTGAAAACAGGCGACCGTATCTTCGCCTACTTCATCGGAGAGAGCGTGCGTACCCGACGATTTACCGTCATCGGCATTTACCAGACCAATATGACACGTTTCGATGAGAGCCTCTGTTTCACCGACATCCACACCACCCAAAAACTCAACGATTGGGAGGACTATCAGTGCAGTGGTGCAGAAATCACCGTCAACGACTTCAATCTGTTGCAGACCACAGCCGATGCGTTTATCGACAAGGTAAACCGTCAGACCGATCAAGATATGAACACCTATTCCTCGCAGACCATCTTCGAAGCCTATCCCCAGGTATTCAACTGGCTAGAACTGCTCGATATCAATGTGTGGATCATCCTTGTGCTGATGGTATGTGTGGCAGGCTTCACGATGATCAGCGGTCTGCTTATCATCATTCTCGAACGCACTCAGATGATTGGCGTGTTGAAAGCCTTGGGTGCCAGGAACAAGACCATCCGTCACACCTTCCTATGGTTTGCAGCCTTCATTATTGGACAGGGACTGCTATTAGGTAATGTGATTGGTGCTGGCATCATCGCCCTGCAGAAATATACAGGTCTGGTGAAACTCGATCCTCAGACTTACTATGTCAGCGAGGCTCCAATGGAGGTGAATATCCCCCTCTTCGTGCTGCTCAATATCGCTACACTCATCATTTGTGTTTTTGTGCTTATCGCACCAAGTTATCTGATTTCGCATATCCATCCCGCGAAATCCATGCGATATGAGTAAATAAAGGTTAATTTATGCACATTATTTTTGCGAATGTGCAAGAAATAGATTACCTTTGCACAAAATTTTGAAATTTGTGCAATTTTAATGGAATCATTTAGTAGTTTCAACGCATATATACAACGCGCGATCATCGACAATTGGGATCAGGACGCACTCACCGACTATCAAGGAGCCACCCTACAATTTCATGACGTCGCACGAAAGATAGAAAAACTGCATATACTTTTTGAGAACAGCAACGTGCAGAAGGGCGACAAGATTGCCATCTGCGGTCGTAATTCAGCCCACTGGGCTGTGGCATTCCTTGCCACACTCACCTATGGGGCTGTAGCAGTACCCATCCTCCATGAGTTCAACGGCGAGCAGATTCACAACATCGTAAACCACTCTGAATCGAAACTTCTCTTCATCGGCGACTTCGCCGTGAAAACCATCAATCCTGAGGAGATGCCCCATCTGGAAGGCATCATCAACATTCCAGACTTCTCGCTGCTGATCAGTCGTTCAGAAAAACTTACGTACGCGCGCGAACATTTAAATCTTATGTTCGGCAGTAAATATCCGATGGCCTTCCGTCGCGAGCATGTCAGTTATCATCAGGATGAGGCTGAGGAATTGGCACTCATCAATTACACCAGTGGAACCACGGGGCACTCAAAGGGTGTCATGCTTCCCTATCGCGCCATCTGGGGCAATATCGAATTCATCATCAACCGTCTGGGTAAGACGATCAAACCTGGTGACAATCTACTAAGCATCTTGCCAATGGCTCATATGTATGGCATGGCCGTCGAGTTTCTCTTCGGCTTTTGTCATGGCTGTCACCTCTTCTTCCTGACCCGTCTGCCGTCGCCAGCCATCATTGCACAGGCCTTCCTCGAAGTGCAACCAACATTGGTAGTCACCGTGCCCCTCATCATCGAGAAGATCATCCGCAAAAAAGTATTCCCAAAAATACAAAACAACCGCATGCGCCTTTTGTTGGCCATGCCTGTGGTGAGTAAGAAGGTAAAGGATCGTATCTGCAACGAAGTCTACAAAGCCTTTGGCGGTCGTCTCTATGAGGTCATCGTAGGTGGTGCTGCCCTCTCAAAGGAGGTAGAAGAATTCCTGTTAGGCATCGGTTTCCCTGTCACCGTGGGTTATGGTACCACCGAATGTGCGCCTCTCATCTCTTATTGCGACCACAAAGAATTTGTGGCAGGTTGCTGCGGCAAACCCGTCGACCGAATGGAGGTAAAAATACTCTCCAGTGACCCACAACATATCCCTGGCGAGATTGTGACCCGCGGCTGCAATGTCATGCTTGGATACTATAAGAACGAGGAAGCCACCCGCGAGGCTATCGATGAGGAGGGCTACTACCATACCGGCGATCTGGGCATGCTCTCCGCCACGAATCATCTGTTCATCCGCGGACGCATCAAGAACATGCTATTGGGTGCCAACGGACAGAATGTCTATCCAGAGGAAATTGAGGATAAACTCAACTCAATGACCATGGTGGCAGAGAGTCTGGTCATCCAGCGCGACGACAAACTGGTGGCGCTCGTCTACCCCGACAAAGACGAGATGATGAACTTCAGTCATGAGGATCTGAATCAGATTATGGAGCAGAACCGCAAGGAACTCAACGAACTGTTGCCCGTCTACAGCCGCATCTCTACCATTGAACTTATCAAGGAAGAGTTCGCAAAAACACCAAAGAAGAGTATCAAACGCTACTTATATCAAAACTACTAATATGGAACAAATACCAAGTTTTAACGCTCTTATACAGAATAGCATCATCGACAACTGGGATCGTGATGCACTCACTGACTACAAGGGGCAGACCTTGCAATTCCATGATGTAGCCAGAAAAATCGAGAAGGTTCATATTCTTTTCGAAAACAGCGGAATTAAGAGAGGAGACAAAATAGCCCTCTGTGGCCGTAACTCCTCCCAGTGGGCCGTTGCCTTCCTGGCCACGCTCACCTACGGGGCCATCGCCGTACCCATCCTGCATGAGTTCAATGCCGAGCAGATTCATAATATCGTTAATCACTCTGAGGCTCGTCTGCTGTTCGTGGGCGACCATGTGGCTACGATTATTGATCCCCAGGCCATGCCCACCCTCGAAGGCATCATCAACAACCCAGACTACTCGTTGATGATTAGCCGCACCGACAAACTCACCTACGCCCGTGAGCACCTGAACGAACTTTACGGAAAGAAATTCCCAAAGTATTTCCGCAAACAGCATATCAACTACTACATTGAGCAGAGCCCTGATGAGTTGGCTGTAATCAATTACACTAGCGGCACAACAGGTTTCTCGAAAGGTGTGATGATTCCTTACCGTGCCCTTTGGTCAAACTATGATTTCGCATGCAGCGTGTTGGGCAAGACCATCAAAGCCGGCGATAAGGTTATCTCTATGCTACCCATGGCTCACATGTATGGCATGGCATTCGAATTCATCTTTGAGTTCCTCCATGGCTGCCATGTATACTATCTCAACCGCGTGCCCTCGCCAGCCATCATCGCCCAGGCGTTAGCCGAGATCAAACCCGTTATCGTGATTGCCGTGCCCCTTATCATTGAGAAGATTATCCGCAAGAAAGTCTTCCCGAAAATCCAGAATAACCGCATGCGCCTGCTCCTGCAAATGCCAGTCATCTCAAAGAAAGTGCGCGAGATGATTTGTCAGGAGGTTCTCAAAGCCTTCGGTGGTAAGTTGTACGAGGTCATCATCGGCGGTGCCGCACTCAATCAGGAGGTAGAACGGTTCCTGAAACGTATCGACTTCCCCTATACCGTTGGCTATGGCGCCACCGAGTGTGCACCCATTATCTGCTATAGCGACTGGCACACCTTCGCTCAGGGATCCTGCGGTCGAGCAGCCCTCCACCAGCAAGTGGAGATTGACTCCCCCGATCCTCGTCGCATCCCAGGCGAGATTCTTACCAAGGGACCCAATGTTATGCTCGGCTACTACAAGAACCCTGAAGCCACTGCTGAGACCATCGACCGCGACGGCTGGTATCACACTGGCGACCTGGGAACAATGGATATCCACGGCAACGTGTTTATCAACGGCCGTTCGAAGAACATGCTCTTGGGTCCCAATGGACAGAACATCTATCCAGAAGAGATTGAGGATAAACTCAACTCGATGGCAATGGTTGTGGAGAGCATTGTCGTACAGCGTGACAACAAACTAGTTGCCCTAGTCTACCCCGACCTTGACGAGGCCAAGAACCTGAATCTCTCAACCGATGACATTAAGAGTATCATGGAACAGAACCGCAACGGTCTCAACGAGATGCTCCCCGCTTACGAGAAAATCACTGATATTGAAATCCACGAGGAAGAGTTCGAAAAGACCCCAAAACGTTCCATCAAGCGCTATCTATACACATAGAAATCATTTATCCTGAATAGAGTGCATATCCTCGGCTATCTCTTGGGGCTGCTAATCTTCGTGATTGGTATTCCTGCACTGATGTGGTTGGCGTCTGGTCATGGATGGCCATACGTACCGGATTCTGTTTTGCTGTGCGTAATAGCCATATTGCTCGTCGTCTGCGGACTGGCACTTAGCATCTATAGTATTGTCTATATGCGCATTGTTGGCAAAGGAAACCCTTTCGATGCCTACGGTTATGAGGTAGCGCCTCGCACAAAGCATCTGATGACCGACGGGCCATACCGTCTGTGCCGTAATCCGATGCTGGTGGGCATCTACATCTATGATATAGGTATTCTTGTATGGCTATGGTCTGTGTGGCCGCTGTTCATCGCCATCATCGAAGTGATTCTCCTCACGCTGCAAGTACGAAGTGAGGAAAAACGACTGGAGAAAGATTTTGGAAAGGAATACTTTGATTACAAGAAACGAGTCGGAAGATATTCCCCTTATTTAAAGTAGTCTACCTGCGACCGTATTTGTAATAATACCAGTACGTATCTCCGTAGACATCCTCAACCTTAACCTGACGTTCCGTCTCATCGAGATATGTCTTTTCCAGTTCCTGAAGATTGTTATAGTCCTCTTCCATCACGGATTCACGATAGTGCAGTTTGGGATGACGACGCAGATGGTTGTAAAGCATGAGAGCCTCTCGATAGTGTTTGGGCAGGAGACTTGTATTAATCGAATCATCTGCGGCATAGTACAGTTGCAACTTCTCAACGAAATCATCAAGTTGACGGTCGATGAGCAGGCCACAGAGTGTATAGTCACGAATCACATCCCTTTGATTTGAAAGTACTTTCAGATAGGTAGTGGGTAGCATCGGACGGGCAGGACGGGCTCCAAATACATGATAAAGACTGTCGACGGGATAACGCACGAAATGTGACTCGCCACTAGTTGGAAGCATCACACGACTGCCAACAGCAACCGGATAATGAAAGAGTCGGTCACCGAGTTCACCACGCCGCGCCATCGCATACATGCGGATCATCTGCAGGTCGGCATCACTTTCTAGCGACTTACTGCCAACATCGAGAGCACCTGCGTAATCGCCTTTCAAAAGACAGGTCTCTGCACGCATACGGTAGTGGAACACCGCATTGGTGTTGCTGACCCAAGCAACACCCACCATCATCAATAGCAGCACAAGCATATTGATCCACATAGGACGTGAAAATAATACGGTGGCACTGCGGTCGGGCTCTACATTCTGGATATATCTCACCACAAGACAGATGCCCGCCCATGCGGCAAGAGCCAACAGTACGAGCAACCACCACAAGCCCCATGAATAGGACTGAGCGATATCTGTATTGACGACACTGATGAGGGCCAGGCATAGTAGCGATGGGAAATAAGTGAGGGCATGCCCCCTGTTGGTGAGCCGGAAGACAGAGGACACCAATAGTTGTAGCATTTGAAGCAGGCCGGTAATGAGCACAGCACCGAACAAGGGTTTATACTGCGTGCGACCACCACTCATGACATGCTGCACCGCCGCAAGGACATCGGCCTGAAAGCCATATAGCCACAGGAAGGAGAAGAGGAGAAAAACAATAGCACACATCCACATGACGGTGCTATTGCGTGTATTATTAAATCGTCCGTTCATTCTAATTCTTCTTCAAGACAACAGCAGAACGAGCGGGAATATAAAGTTTCAGCCACTCTTTCTTGTCGTTCACATAGAGGGGATCATAGTTCGTAAAATGCGTCACGGTGTCATCGGCAAAGCCATTACCTCCAAAATTCTTCGAGTCGGTGTTGAGAACAACATCGTAGGAACCCGTAGGCACAAGGAAGCCATAGTCGGTATAACTGCGCGTTGGTGAGAAATTGAACACGAACACGAGGTCGCCACGCATGAAGCAGAGCACCTGATCGCCATCGTCATGCCATATTTCCTGAACAGGGGTGTCCTGGAAATTCTTCTGCGACTTGATGACTTTCAGCATCTCACGGTCAAAATCACCAAGCCAATGATAGCAGAGGTCTTGATTGTCAACGAGATTCCACTGGCGACGAGCATATTTATAACTCCAGCCATTGCCCTCGCGCGGGAAGTCAATCCACTCCGGATGGCCAAACTCATTACCCATGAAATTGAGGTATCCACCATTGATGGCCGCACAGGTAACGAGACGGATCATCTTGTGCAGAGCAATGCCGCGCTGAGCCAGATCATTGACGTCTTTCTTGGCGAAATGCCAATACATATCAGCATCAATCAGGCGGAAGATAATAGTCTTGTCACCCACAAGAGCCTGATCGTGACTCTCACAATAAGAGATAGTCTTTTCATCGGGACGACGGTTCTTTACCTCCCAGAAGATGGAGCAGACGTTGACATCCTCATCGCGAACCTCCTTAATAGTCTTGATCCAGTAGTCAGGGATATTCATGGCCATACGATAATCGAAGCCATAACCACCATCCTCGAACTTCGCGGCGAGACCGGGCATGCCGCTAACCTCCTCGGCAATCGTGATGGCATTAGGGTTCACTTCGTGGATCAGTTTGTTGGCAAGGGTCAGGTAGCAGATGGCGTTGTCGTCCTCATGGCCATTAAAATAGTCACCATAGCCACCGAAAGCCTCACCCAGTCCATGGGAATAATAGAGCATCGAGGTCACACCATCGAAACGGAAACCATCGAAATGGAACTCCTCGAGCCAATATTTGCAGTTGGAGAGCAGGAAATGGAGCACGTCATCCTTGCCGTAATCGAAGCAGAGAGAATCCCAAGCGGGATGCTCGTGACGATCACCAGGATAGAAGAACTGATTGGGGTCACCAGCGAGATTGCCGAGGCCCTCAACCTCATTTTTCACAGCATGGGAATGGACGATATCCATGATTACAGCAACACCATTCTTATGGGCCATATCAATGAGTTCCTTCAATTCCTCTGGCGTACCGAAACGACTGCTGGGGGCGAAGAAAGAAGAAACATGATAGCCAAAGGATCCATAATAGGGATGTTCCTGAATAGCCATGACCTGGATGCAATTATAGCCGTCTTTTATGACGCGCGGCAGCACATTATCCTTGAACTCAGTGTAGGAACCCACCTTCTCTGCATCCTGTCCCATACCAACATGGCACTCATAGATGAGTAACGGATTCTTCTTGGGCTTGAAGGTCTTCTTTTTCCACTCATAGGGTTTGGCAGGATTCCACACCTGAGCGGAAAATATCTTCGTATGATCATCCTGTACCACACGCTGACACCAGGCAGGAATACGTTCACCTTCTCCCCCATTCCACTTCACTTTCATTTTATAGAGTTGGCCATGTTTAAGAGCTTTATCGGAAAGTCTCAACTCCCAGTTGCCAGTGCCTTCGATACGCTTACAACGGTATTTCTCAGATTCCGTCCAGTTGTTGAAATCACCAATCAGATAGATGTCGGTGGCATTAGGGGCCCACTCGCGGAATACCCAGCCCTTGGCTAGTTTGTGCAGACCGAAATACAGATGACCCGAAGCAAAGTCGGAGAGTTTCTTCTTACCATTCTGCGTCAATTGGTTTATCTTCCACACAGCATGGTCATGACGACCACGGATGGCAGCCTCATAGGGTTCCAGCCATGCATCATTGCGTACGAGGCCGATATGCTCAGGCACTTTTTCAACGACCTTCTTAGGTGTAGTTTTTTTCCTTGTTGCCATATCTCTCTATGCTTTAATCTTGAATATTGCTTTCTTTATCTCAGCGGCATCGCTGATGCAGGGCGCATGACCGTCCTGCGGAAAGAAGATGGCCATCTGTCCAGGCATGACCGTCACATAGGTCTGAGCCTTGGTCTCACCATATTTCGTGATATCCTTATCGGCATTATACTCGAAATCAGGCAGATCTATCAATGGGGTATAACCAAAAGTTTCCTCACCAGAAAGCGGTATCTGGATGTCTACCATTTCAATATGTGTCTCCAGGACTGCTGCATCCTGACTGCGCCCTTTGGCCATCTGCAAGTTCAGAAACACGTTATTACCACGGATGGAATATTTACCTACCTCCAACGTCTGAAGGTCGTGACCTTTCAGAAAATCAATCACATCTGCAAACAATTCATTCAGAACCACGTATTTGCCCAAATTGTCAATTGAGTCAATAATCATAGATTTATATTTTAAGTTGTTATTTATTAGTCTAACTGACGATGCCCGCGGGTATAGGTGCCACTAGCAATAACCTTGCCATTACGGTCTTTCTCCACAAATTTTCCGTCACGAACATCATCAAGGTAATAGCCTTCAAAGCGCTTACCATCCTTGTCTTCCTCAATGGCGGCACCATTGCGCTTGCCATTCTTGAATGTGCCCTTGAACTTCGAGCCGTCAGCATAACGGGCAACGCCCTCGCCGTCGATCATGCCATCCTTGAACTGGCCTTCGAACACATCACCGGCCTTCGTGGTAAGTTTACCCTTGCCATTAGGTTTGTCTGCCTTCCAGAGACCAACATACTGGTCACCGTTTTTCCAGACCATCGTACCTTGTCCCTGCTTGTCACCTTCATAGAACTGACCTGTATACTTATCACCATTGGCATATTTCGAGATACCGGTGCCGGTACGCTCACCGTCGACATAATCACCTTCGTAGACATCACCGTTCTGGAACTTATAGATACCACGACCATTCTGCATATTATTCTTCCATTGGCCGATATACACATCGCCAGAAGCATACTTGAAAGTGCCTTTGCCCTGACAGACATTATTTACCCATTGGCCGTCGTACGAGGACCCATCACCCCAGTTGAAATAGCCCTGGCCGTCTTTCTGGTCGTCCTTCCAGTCACCCTTATAGTAGGCACCGTTGGCAAAGGTGTACACACCCTTACCCATACGCTTGTCCATATACCAGTTGCCATCGTACTTGTCGCCGTTGAAATAATACATCACTCCATGACCATGCTGATAGTCACGAAACCATAGACCTTCATAGCGGTTATTATTGGAGAAGTAATACACACCCTTGCCGTGCTGCTGATCTTGGAACCATTCGCCTTCGTATTTCTCACCATCGAAGAAAGTGTAGGTGCCGAAACCCTGACGCTTGCCTTTCTCATATTGACCCTCATACCAGTTGCCGTTCTTATAAACGGTTTTTCCTTTGCCGTGAGGCTTTCCTTGGAAGATCTCACCCTGATAATCACCGCCGTCTTTCGTCGTACAGGAACCCAGGGTGATTTTCTGCGCCATAAGCGTCAGAGGCAACATGATTATAATAGCCGAAAATGTATATCTTATCTTATTCATTCCAATTCTGATTTCAATTTACTTTGCAAAAATACGAATTATAATCGAGACCACCAAGGCTCATGCACAATATTTAACGATAATAGTCATTTTCTATCAAAAATTATTATTACCTTTGCAGCCGTATGACATTTACAGCAATCATTCCCGCCCGTTATGCGTCAACACGTTTTCCGGGCAAGCCGCTGGCAGTTCTCGGCGGAAAGACTGTCATTCAAAGAGTGTATGAGCAGGTAAGCAAGGTGCTCGGTGAGGTCTATGTGGCCACCGATGACGAGCGCATCTACCAATGTGTGGAATCGTTTGGCGGCAAGGCCGTCATGACACGCCCAGACCACCAGAGCGGCACCGACCGCATTCAGGAGGCCGTCGAGAAAACCGTCACCCAGGCCGATGTCATCATCAATGTTCAGGGTGACGAGCCGTTTGTACAGCCCTCACAGATCAAGACACTGATGCAACTCTTCGACGACCCATCGACACAGATTGGCACTCTAGGGAAACCCTTCGAGAGTATCGAGGCTGTGGAGAATCCAAACTCACCAAAGATCGTGACCGACAATCGTGGTTTCGCCCTGTATTTCAGTCGTAGTGTAATTCCATTTATCAGAGGAAAAGAGCGACAGGATTGGTTCGGCGAATACCCGTTTCTGAAGCATTTAGGTGTTTATGCCTATCGTCGAGAGGTATTGGCAGAGGTTACGAAACTGCCACAGAGTTCGCTGGAGAAGGCTGAGAGTCTGGAACAGTTGCGCTGGTTGCAGAACGGCTATCGCATCCGTATAGGACTCACAGATGTTGAGACCGTCGGCATTGACACACCGGAGGATCTACAGCGAGCAGAACGGTTCTTGAATCAAATGGGTTAGAAAACGAACCTCAACGATTCAAACAGTTGAATCAACAAAATATAGAAGATGAACAGCGGGGCGCCTTTTCTGCATCCAAAAGAGAGGGCATCAATCACATCCGAGAGGGTCTGGAAGCGTCCAGACACCAACCCGAATGATACCGATATGAGGATGATACCGAAACTAACGATGGGCACGATGCTGCGCGAGAAAGGCGACGGGAAGATACTGCCCGTTGACGACAATAGCACCGCATGAGGCACAACCGTCAGCAATAAGACCACTCCCACATATAACACGAGCAAAATGACAGTTAGTCGCAAGGCCATACGGTCGCGATAACTGGTATGAGGAAGTCCCGTGAGTCCGCTCTTCTGCAGACATCCCAATGACATGAGCATCAGTATGAGCCAAGCCAGCCAAGGAGACGCTATCATTGAAGTGAATGTCCCGAAAAACCAGCGCACACCCTCTCCTGAGAGCAGCGAACGCACGCCCTCGACCCTCATGGCTGAAAGAATCCATGAAATGAGGATCAGCATCAACTCCGCTATCAACAGGAGCAGCATGAGCATCCCTGACCGTGAGGTCTTGCCCTGACTATTCATCATCTGCTACAAGATTGTCGATATCAATAATATGAAGTTCGATGGCACGCACCACCAGACGCGTGGCATTAACATTGCCAACACTCTCCGGGAACAGTTTCTTGATCAGTTCGTTTTGGCGCTTTTCAAGGCTCTTCACGCCAAAGGGCATTCCCCGAAGTCCTGTAATTTGTTCCTTGGTATAGCCCAAGGCCAGATGCCGAAGGAAACGCTCATCGTATTCATCCACCTCATAACTCACCACGGCCTCTTGTTTGGCCAATTGCCCACTCACAGCCTGCTTGAAACGCTCAACAATCTTTTCGAGGATGGGCTCATTGAATACGAGCGTCTTACCCTCCATCACCGCATTGACATCGCGACGTGTCAGCAACTCACCTGTTTTCAGGATGATGCCGTCAGCACCAGCATCTAGCACATCCACCCACAGTTTCTCGTTGAGGATTTCACCGGTAAAAATCAGCACCTTGACATCAGGATGCATCTCCTTTGTACTACGGCAAATCTCCACGCCAACCGTCGTTGAACCGCTCAATCCTAAATCCAACAGAACAAGATCGGGCTTCTGCTGTTTGATCAATTTCCAATAAGCAGGTTCTGATTCGGCCGTACCGATGACCTCGGCCTCAGGAATGTCGCTTTTGAGGATGCCAAGCGTGCCCTTCAACTCCAAGAGCACATCTTCTACAATGATGACTTTAAACTGATTCATATACTTCTTATTATATTAATTTGACACTTTAGGAGCAGCAGGCAGGATGATGCGCACCACCGACTGGCCGTCGTGCAGTTCTGCCCAGATACCACACATTCTACGATTGGTAACCTCGCCATGATCGCGCACAATCTGCCGACAGAGCAGATAAGGGATATTCTGCACAGAGACGGGCGTAAACAGAGCCTGCGCCTCAGTTTCACTCAGATGAAGGTTGGGCATTGGCATCGTAATCTCAACATATTTGCCTTGATGGATGAGCGACACCTCCGAAGGTTCCTTGCCACCACCCTGCTTACGGAGAATCGAGAACAGGTAACTGATGAGATTCTCATCGCCAAGGATGCCATTCGAAAGACGACGGATATGCAGATTGGAGTGCTCCGTCTGATCCTGAGCCTGCAAGGAGAGCATACCATAGAGTTCACGATAATAGCCCACAATTTCCGACAACGACTCCTCTTCGCCCTGATCCACCAACTGTCGGATGCGCGAGGGGTAATACATCGTCTCGTGTTTAAGGGTCGACAGACAATTGTCAAGCACAGCATTCGACACGTGCAGGTTGGCCGTCTCGAGTTCCATGCGCCGTAACTCATCGTCCATCATCTCCAGACTCGACATCTGCTGACGCTCCATCAGGAAGCGATAATAGAGTCGATGACGGTAATACAGCAGATAATAGGCTGGCAAAATGGAACAGAGTACAAGGATAAGCATAATAACGGCAATACGCTTGTTGGTCTGTGACTGCTGCATCATGCGACAATAGTCGGCAAGCGTGTTGTCAGCCGACATCTCTTTATACAAAAGCGTATAGATACGGTTGTTATATTGATAGAGTTGCCACTCGTGGAGGGCAAGGGCTGCTACGGCACTCTCATTGCGAATGTCGAGAATAATATTATAGTTGGTTTCTAGTGAATCCTGGAACCATTTTATCTCCGGAATCATCAATGAGAGGTCGCCTTGACACAGCATAAGGTCATGGCCATTTGGACAATGCTGCTGATAGTAAAGGTTCAGGTAATGACGGCAGGAGTCTGCAAACAGTAGGGTCCGCTCGTAAGTGCCGTTAATATTCGAGAAATAGGCAGAGTCGGCATAGACACTCGCCTTACCCAGATAATCGTCGACTGCAAAGGCCTTCGAAGGCAATAGCGTAGCGACGATGGCGAGCAGTCCCACCAGCAGACGCGCCACCCCCTTCGGCAGGCGGAATGAGAAGCGGGAACCACGCCCCTTGGTACTCTCAGCAGCAATTTGACAAACAGAGAAGATTTGACTGATCTTACGGTATTTTTCAATGATACCCTTACAGTTCAGCAGACCGAAACCGTGATTGACGAGGGGCTTGGGATCAAAGATATGCGCCAACTGCTCCTCGCTCATACCCTCACCCGTATCCGAGACTGAAATCTCAACATAATCGGGAGTCTGGCTTGCTGCCACAGTCACACGACCGCCATCAGCCGTAAACTTACGGGCATTATCCGCCAAAGTGTTCAACATGAAGAGAGTCAGAACACGATCGGCCTTCACCTGGGCATCAGTAGTCTGCACATCCAAAACGATACCCTTCATGGCGAAAGCCTTACGGCTATGCGACATCAGTTCGAAGAGAGGCTGCAAGGGGAAACTCTCAATCTTGAGATTCAGTTCGCCCTGTCGCAACTGTATCCATTGGGTGAGAATATCGTTATACTCGTTAATCTGGTCGGTGAGTTCACGGATATAAGCCAAACTCTCCTCCTTGCTTGTGGCATCTAGAGAGTCCATTCTGCTGATTTCGTGAATAATTCGGTCTATAAAGGGAGTAATACCGTTGACGAGTGAAATCTTGGCACGTTGCTCCAAATGGCGGCGCTCATTATCTTCGAGGCGTAACTTACTGACGGTCACATCATCCTGACGCTGTTCAATCTCGTCTTCCAATTGGCCGTAATTACCCTTTTTCTGTTTATTTAAACGGTTGAAGAGCCACAAAAGGAACACCAAGAGGATGATGGCCGCTACCACAGCCGCCAACATGATATTCAGTTGATTTGCACTACGTTCATACTGTGCGGCGCGGGCCTCCAACTGACGGTCCTGGCGTGTCTCGCTCATCAGGTCGATATAGGCATTACGGTTCTCATCGCTCAGTTGTTTCTCATCCATAGCCGAATACACCAGACTCAACTGTTCGCGGATACTGGCCACTAGGTCTGGAGCCTGGTAGATGGCTGAGTCGGAAAGAGCCTGCTCCAGATTATAGAGTGCCGACTCATAATCATCTATCTGACGATAGCAGGATGCTAATGTACGATAAGCACCGGCAATTTGGTAGATATCGCCATAGCGAATGAAGAGATTGAGGGCATCCTCTGCAAGCGAGCCTGCCAGCATGTCGTCGTCGATGCCACCAGGATTGATGAACTTCATGGCCGGAAGGTTATCCGCCAGCAGTTGCCGACGATATTCCGAGTCCATCAGATGTTCGGAAAGGGCCTCGAGGGCATTGGCGGCAAAATACGGATAATTACCCTGACGTGCATGGAGGAAGCAACGCAACAGATGATCGAACTCTTCCTGGTTGATGTCTTGCTGTGTACCGGTGGTAATGATGCCGCCAGAGCCGACATAGTACAGATAGTTCAGCCATTGTGCGGTGTCACGGCGGAGGTCATTGACATCGATATTTTGGATAGCATCTATCGACTGGCGCTCAAGACCCACGTAATAATAATAAGTGGAAGTGACGATGGCCATCTCCGATTCGGCATAGCGCAGACGAGCCAACTGACGGTCGCTTAATTGTTCCCGCTCTTCATTGATACGCTTCAGGGCCTCCATCGCATTTTCACGGTATTCGTAAAACTCGCGGTTCTTGGAACGACGCTGACAAAGACGCATCTGCTGAATATAACTAACAAGCAATTCTGTTTGATTATCAGTTATTTGTAAAATCTCGTTCAAGCGTTGCTCTGCTTCATCATATTGCATCTTTACAATATTGGTGAAAGCCAGATTGTTGAGTGCCTCTGCCCTGCCCTTATCGTAATGTGCAGACAAGTCATAAGCCTGCTTCGCATAGTATTCGGTAGAGTCTACATCCTTATAATGATAGGCATACGACAAGGAATTCAGCATATCGACCGTCTGTCTATCTGAACGTGAACAGGCGGAAACGAGAATGGTTGATAGTATGAATAGCCAGAACTTCATAAGCAATAAAGAATCCCTCCCGCTCTATATTGTTAGCGAGAGGGATTATGACGGATATCAAGCGCGGGCCTGAGCCACGTAGCCGAGTGCTTCCTTGCACTTGTCGGTCACGTACTGCCAGTCGCCAGCCTTCACCTTGTCTGATGGGAAGAGTTTCGAACCCATACCCACACAGAACACACCGGCTTTGAACCATGACTTCAGGTTCTCCTCCTCTGGAGCAACACCACCGGTCACCATGATCTTCGACCAAGGCATGGGAGCCTTCAAGCCCTTCACCATATTAGGACCGACCACATCGCCTGGGAACACCTTCGTCAGGTCGCAACCCAACTCCTGAGCCTTACCGATCTCAGAAACGGTCATGCAGCCAGGGCAATAGGGAATAAGACGACGGTTACAAACAGGTGCGATGTCGGGATTCAACAGCGGACCTACAACAAAGCAGGCACCCAATTGGATATACATAGCGGCGGTGGGAGCATCAACGATGGAGCCGATACCCAAGGCCAGTTCCGGACATTCCTTGTCAGCCCACTTTACCAGTTCTCCGAAGATCTCCTGGGCGAAGTCGCCGCGATTTGTAAACTCAAATGCACGAACGCCGCCCTCATAGCAGGCCTTCACCACGTTCTTGCAGGTTTCAAGATCTTTATGATAGAAGACGGGCACCATTCCGGTATCGCCAATTTTCTTCAATACTGCAATTTTATCAAACTTTGCCATAATTGTCAATTATCATTTTTCAATTAGCGTTAGCGCTGTACACGACCGCTGGCATTACCACCGGCAAGCGATTCCACTTCGTCGACACTCACCAGGTTGAAGTCACCATTAATAGTGTGCTTCAGGGCCGAAGCAGCCACCGCAAACTCAAGAGCCTCGCC